>Ga0307504_10000012_pt1 | contig 147815 bp, 138 predicted proteins | sample 19_S_MG_FD_194516 | JGI IMG/M metagenome (GOLD analysis project Ga0307504, IMG submission 194516) | Soil microbial communities from Populus trichocarpa stands in riparian zone in the Pacific Northwest, United States - 19_S | ecosystem: Environmental > Terrestrial > Soil > Riparian zone >... | reverse complement strand
GAGAAGTTGAAGGCAGGGATCGGGTCGGGGTTCCTGGACACCGGTGAGGTGATCTCGGCCGGTCAGGTGCGACGCCTCGCCTGCGGAGCCGGTCTCGTGCCGGTGGTGCTCGGCAGCGACTCCGAAGTGCTGGATGTGGGTCGGGAGGCCCGGTTGCACTCGAAGCCGATGCGCAAGGGCGCCGTGGCCCGCGACAAGGAGTGCACGACCGAGGGCTGTGACCGGCCAGCAGCGTGGTGCGAGCTCCATCATCCGAAGCCCTGGTCCAAGGGCGGCGTCACGAGCGTTGAGAACAGCCGGTTGTTGTGTCCGCGGCACCACCACTACGCCCACGACGCGACCTACGACATGCATGAGCTGCCCAACGGCCAGGTCCGGTTCGTCAGGCGGACGTGAGACCTGGCCCGCCGCGGGAAGTCCAGGGCAGGATGCCTGGCATGCACCTCGTCGTGATCTTCGGTCCGCCCGCCGTCGGCAAGATGACGGTGGGGATGGAGCTGTCCCGGCTCACCGGCTACCGACTGTTCCACAACCACATGAGCGTGGAGCCGATCAAGGACGTCTTCGACTACGGAACGCCGTCGTTCGGGCGCCTGGTCGGAGAGATCCGTCGGCGGGTGGTCGAGGAAGCGGTCGTCGCGGACCTCCCGGGGCTGGTCATGACGTTCGTGTGGGGGCTCGACCTCGAAGAGGACGCCCGGTTCATGGAGCAGCTCCTCGAGGCAGTCGCGGGTCACCCGGTCGACTTCGTCGAGCTCGCCGCCACGTTCGAGGAGCGGAAGCGGCGCAACGTCACCGAGCTGCGCCGGGAACACAAGCGCAGCCACCGGGATGCCGAGCTCTCCGACCGCGTGCTCCACGAGCTCGAGCGCGAGGTGCTCAACGGAGACGCGGAGGGCCTGCCGGAGCCGGCGGCGTCGGTCGTGCGCGGGCACCGGCACGTCCGCATCGACAACACCGATCTCGGCCCGGGTCAGGTGGCGCGCCGGGTGGTCGCCGTCTGGGCCCGCGGAGACGCTGTCGGCTGACCCCGTCCGAAAGGTCTCGGCGGCGTGGAGCTGCTGATCCGCTCCCCGACGCCGGACTCGAGCCACGGCCCCAGACCTTCGCCGGGGTGCTACTCAGTCCTTCGAGCGCAGTGACGGGTTGGGCTCGAGGCCGGCGAGGCCGTGCCAGGCGAGGTTGACCAGGTGCGCGGCGACGACCTCCTTGGACGGCTTGCGCGCGTCCAGCCACCACTGACCAGTGGTGCCGACCATGCCGACGAGCATCTGGGCGTACATCGGCGCAGCCAGCGGGTCGAAGCCACGGGCCTGGAACTCCGCGGCCAGGATGTGCTCCACGCGCGAGGCGATGTCGCCGATGATCGAGACGAACGAGCCGGACGCGGAGCCGATCGGGCTGTCCCGGACCAGGATCCGGAAGCCGTCGGAGGAGTTCTCGATGTAGTCGAGCAGCGCGAACGCCGCCTGCTCGAGCAGCACCCGAGGGTGCCCGGCGGTCAGCGACGCCTGCATCATCGTCAGCAGGCCGCGGACCTCGCGGTCCACCACGACCGCGTAGAGCCCTTCCTTGCCGCCGAAGTGCTCGTAGACGACCGGCTTGGACACCTCGGCGCGGGCCGCGATCTCCTCGATCGAGGTGCCGTCGAAGCCCCGCTCCGCGAACAGGCCGCGGGCGATCTCGATCAGCTGCTCGCGCCGTTCGGCCGCGGTCATCCGGCCCCGTCTCGGGGGCTTGGTCCCGTTCACCTCGGCGCTCACACGCGTCATTGTCTCAGTCGCCCCCGTCGTACGACGTCCCTGTCCGCCGTGGCCAGGGGAGTGCTCGTGCTCAGGCAGCCGCGGCAGGCGGCTGGTTCGCGACGAGCTTGGCGTTGATCCGGTCGGCGACTGGCCAGCGCACGTCGGCGACCCAGCCGAGCTTCGCGAGCACCCAGATGACCCGGGCGGAGGTGTCGACCTGGCCCTTGAGCACGCCGTGCCGGGCGCAGGTCGGGTCGGCGTGGTGCAGGTTGTGCCAGGACTCGCCCATCGACGGGATCGCCAGCCACCACACGTTGGCGGACTTGTCGCGCGACACGAACGGGCGCTCGCCGATGGTGTGGCAGATCGAGTTGATCGACCAGGTGACGTGGTGCAGCAGCGAGACCCGGACCAGCGAGCCCCAGAAGAACGCGGTCACCGCGCCGTGCCAGGACCAGGTCACCAGGCCGCCGGCGACCGCCGGGGCGATCAGCGACACGGCGACCCACAGCGGGAACTGCCGGGAGATGCGGACGATGTCCCTGTCCTTCATCAGGTCCGGGGCGTACGTGCGCTGCGGGGTCTGCTCGGGGTTGAACAGCCACATCAGGTGGGCGTAGGCGAACCCCTTGGTCAGCGCCTTGAGGTCGGTGCCGTAGCGCCAGGGGGAGTGCGGGTCGCCGTCGCGGTCGGAGAACTTGTGGTGCTTGCGATGGTCGGCCACCCAGCGCACGACCGGCCCCTGGATCGCCAGCGAGCCGGCGACGGCCAGCGCGATCTTGACCGCGCGGTTGGGCTTGAAGGACTTGTGCGTGAACAGCCGGTGGAAGCCGACGGTGATGCCATGCCCGGAGACGGCGTACATGACCAGCGCGATCACCACGTCGCTCCAGCCGAGCCAGCCACCCCAGGCGACCGGGACGGCAGCGGCCACGGCAAGGAACGGCACCACGATGAAGATCGCGAGCGCCACCTGCTCCTTGCGGGACTGGGTGTCGCCGCCGAGCGTGGCGACGGCGACGGGCGCGTCGAGGGTCTGGGTCATGACGGGGGTCCTCGGGGAAGCGGGAGTGCGGACGACGTACTTACGCAACCGTAACCTACGGTGGCGTAAGTTCCTAGTTCGCGGCGGCCCGGCCCGGATGCGTAGGCTGTCGTCGCTCCGATCCCCGGTTGGTCTGTCGGCAGGGCCCGCCGCACTTTGAATGCGGATAAAGCGACGTAGGTTCGACTCCTACCCGGGGAGCCACGCAGCCCTTTTCGCTGGTCCTGTTCCCTCCCGCCCCGCCAGGAGTGCCCGTGCCTGACAGCCCCCGCCCCGCTGCCCGTCCCGCCGCCGTCGTCGTCCTCGCCGCCGGCAGCGGCACCCGGATGAAGTCGAAGCTGATGAAGGTGCTGCACCCGGTGTGCGGCCGCAGCATGATCGGGCACGTGCTCACCGCCGCGCTGGCGGTGCAGCCGGAGCGGATCGTGGCCGTGGTCGGCAACGGGCGCGAGCAGGTCGGTCCGCACGTCCTCGAGCACGCGCCCGACGCGCTGCTCGCGGTCCAGGAGACCCAGGAGGGCACCGGGCACGCGGTCCGGGTGGGCATCGAGGTGCTCGTCGAGGCGGCGGGTACGGCGTCCGGGACCGTCGTGGTGATGGCCGGCGACACCCCGCTCATGCAGGGCGACACGATCGCGGCGCTCGTCGAGGACCACCAGGCCGCGGGCCGGGCGATCACGATCCTGACCGGCGAGGTGGCCGACCCGTTCGGCTACGGCCGGATCCTGCGCGACGCCGCCGGCGGTGTGCGCGCGATCGTCGAGGAGAAGGACGCCACCCCCGAGCAGGCGGCGCTCCGGGAGATCAACTCCGGGGTGTTCGCCTTCGACGGCGAGTTCCTGGCCGACGCGCTGACTCGGATCACCAACGACAACGCCAAGGGCGAGTACTACCTGACCGACGTGGTCGGCATCGCCACCTCCGAGGGCCGCCCAGTCGGCGCGCACCGCATCGACGACGTGATGCAGACCGAGGGCGCCAACGACCGTGCCCAGCTCGCCGGCCTGGCCGCCGAGCTGAACCGCCGGATCCTGGACCGCTGGATGCGCGAGGGCGTCACCGTCGTCGACCCGGCGACCACCTGGATCGACGCCGGCGTCGTTCTCGAGCGCGACGTGACGATCCTGCCGGGGGTGCAGCTGCTCGGCGCCAGCGTCGTCGGCGAGGACGCCGTGGTCGGCCCGGACAGCACGCTCAAGGACGTCGAGGTGGGCCACGGCGCGAAGGTGGTGCGCACCCACGGCGAGCTCGCGGTGATCGGCGCCGACGCCCAGGTGGGGCCGTTCTCCTACCTGCGGCCCGGCACCGTGCTGGGCGTCGGCGGCAAGATCGGCGCCTTCGTGGAGACCAAGAACGCCCAGATCGGCGACGGCGCGAAGGTCCCGCACCTGTCCTACGTCGGGGACGCCGAGATCGGCGAGGGCACCAACATCGGTGCCGGCACGATCGTGGCCAACTACGACGGCGTCGCCAAGCACCGCACCGTGGTCGGCAAGCAGGCCCGCACCGGCTCCAACAACACCTTCGTCGCACCCGTCACGATCGGCGACGGCGCCGCGACCGGAGGCGGGACCGTCGTACGCGGTGAGGTGCCGGCAGGGGCGCTCGCGGTGTCCTCGGGACCGATGCGGCTGATCGAGGGCTGGACCGAGCGCAGGCGACCGGGCACCCCGATGGCGGAGGCGGCGCGTGCGTCGTCTCACACCGACCCCTCAGAAGTCGCTTCCGAGTAGGACGCTGAGCGACAATCAGACCAACCCCGGACGACGTCGAGGAGACCACGCCGTGAGCGGACTCAAGCGGACCACCGAGAAGAACCTGATGGTCTTCACGGGCCGAGCCCACCCCGAGCTCGCCGAGGAGGTCTCGGAGCTGCTGGGCAGCGGGCTGGTGCCCACCTCGGCCTACGACTTCGCGAACTCCGAGATCTACGTCCGCTACGAGGAGTCGGTGCGCGGCTCCGACGCCTTCGTGATCCAGAGCCACACCGCTCCGGTCAACGAGTGGATCATGGAGCACCTGATCATGGTCGACGCGCTCAAGCGCGCCTCGGCCAAGCGGATCACCGTGGTGATGCCGTTCTACGGCTACGCCCGCCAGGACAAGAAGCACCGCGGCCGCGAGCCGATCTCGGCCCGGCTGATGGCCGACCTGTTCAAGACCGCCGGCGCGGACCGGCTGATCGCGGTCGACCTGCACACCGCGCAGATCCAGGGCTTCTTCGACGGCCCGGTCGACCACCTGATGGCGCTGCCGATCCTGGCCGACTACGTGAAGGCGAAGTACGGCCACGAGCAGCTCGCCGTGGTCTCGCCCGACGCCGGCCGGATCAAGGTCGCCGAGCAGTGGTCGGACCGCCTCGGCGGCGCCCCGCTGGCCTTCATCCACAAGACCCGCGACATCAACCGGCCCAACGAGTCGGTCGCCAACCGTGTCGTCGGCCAGGTCGAGGGGCGCATCTGCGTGCTCGTCGACGACATGATCGACACCGGCGGCACCATCGTGAAGGCCGCCGAGGCCCTGATGAAGGACGGCGCCGCGGGCGTGGTCATCGCCGCCACCCACGCGATCCTCTCCGACCCGGCCGTCGACCGCCTCAAGAACTGCCCGGCCACCGAGGTGGTCGTCACCAACACCCTGCCGATCCCCGACGAGCGCCACTTCGACAAGCTCACCGTGCTCTCCATCGCCCCGCTGATCTCCCGGGCTATCCGTGAGGTCTTCGAGGACGGCTCGGTCACCTCGCTCTTCGACGGCCACGCCCAGTAACCGCCGTACTCACCTGTCACCCGATTACCAGGTGAACATGGTAATCCGGTACTTCCCATGGGTTACGACCCATGGGAAGTGCCAGTTTTCCCAGGGAAGTACGGCGTCCAGACACCGATTGGCGCTGACGCGGGGTCGTCGTTAGACTCGTGCAGTTGCCTCGGCGAGGGAGAGCAGTTCAGCTCCGTGATCGACGCGGTGGACGGCCCGGCGGATTCTGTCGCCGGCCTGCGCCCCGTGTCCGGAGCGCCTCTCTCCTCCCGATCGCAGCCACTGACGCTGAACGAGTCGCAAGTTGAGGAGAACCCCATGTCCGAAGGCAACATCAAGGCTGAGTCCCGCACCGAGTTCGGCAAGGGTGCGGCCCGCCGCATCCGTCGCGCCGACAAGGTGCCCGCCGTTCTCTACGGGCACGGCGAGCAGCCGGTGCACATCACCCTGCCCGGCCACGACACCATGCTCGCGCTCAAGCACGGCGGCGCCAACGCTCTGCTGACCATCTCGATCGAGGGCAAGGACACCCTGGCGCTGCCCAAGCAGATCCAGCGTGATGCCATCAAGGGCTTCCTCGAGCACCTCGACCTGATCATCGTGAAGAAGGGCGAGAAGGTCACCGTCGACATTCCCGTCCACGTGGTCGGCGAGGCCGCCTCCGACGCGCTGGTCGTCCTCGAGCACAGCTCGGTCTCCGTCGAGGCCGAGGCGACCCACATCCCCGAGTACATCGAGGTCTCCGTCGAGGGCTTCGAGGTCGGCCACGTGATCCACGCCTCCGACCTGGTGCTGCCGAAGGGTTCGACGCTGCTCGTCGAGGACGAGGTCCTCATCGTCAACGTGACCCACGCGCCGACCGCCGAGGAGGTCGAGGCGGAGCTGGAGGAGGCCGAGGCCGAGGCCGGCATCGAGCGCGAGGAGTCCGACGAGGACGCCGAGGCGACCGACGAGGCTGCCGAGGGCGAGGCCGCGGAGACCACCGAGGGCGAGTGACCCTCTGCCCCATGTGGGCAGGGCGTCTGAGACACCTCTTCGACAGGAAGGCCGGGGATCCCGTGAACGACCTCCCAACCAGTGACGTGTGGCTGGTTGTGGGGCTGGGGAACCCCGGCCCGTCCTATGCCGGGAACCGGCACAACATCGGCTACCTCGTCACCGACGAGCTGGCCTCGCGGATGGGCGGCTCGTTCCGCCCGCACAAGTCCGGCCGCGCCGACGTCGTCGAGGGCCGCCTGGGCGGGATCCCGGGCGTCCGGGTCGTGCTGGCCCGCCCGCGCTGCTACATGAACGAGACCGGCGGCCCGACGTCGACGCTCGCGAAGTTCTACAAGGTGCCCGTCGACCAGGTGATCGCCGTCCACGACGAGCTCGACATCGCCTTCGACACCCTGCGGGTGAAGAAGGGCGGCGGCGACAACGGGCACAACGGGTTGCGCTCGATGCGCAAGTCCCTGGACTCGGGCGAGTTCTACCGGGTGCGTGTCGGCATCGGCCGTCCGCCCGGCCGGCAGAACCCGGCCGACTTCGTGCTGTCCGACTACAGCCCGTCCGAGCGCAAGGTGCTGCCGTTCCAGGTGGACAAGGCCGCCGACGCCATCGAGTGCCTGGTCACCGAGGGCCTCGAGAAGACCCAGAGCCGTTTCAACAGCTAGGAGCCAGCCCGTGACCGAGAACCTCCCCGTCCCCGCTGATGACGTGCTGGCCGACGACCACCTCTTCGCGGCGTGGGCGGCCACGAAGGCCGGTGAGCTGCTCACCGAGGTACGCACCCAGGGCCTCGAGGGCAAGGCGCTCAAGGACGCCGGCGACCAGGCGGCGCACGACCTGCTGATGCAGCTCCTGACGTCGTACCGGCCCGACGACGCGGTGCTCTCCGAGGAGGGCAAGGACGACCGGTTGCGGCTGACCGCGCAGCGGGCTTGGATCGTCGACCCGCTCGACGGCACCCGGGAGTTCTCCGAGCCGCCGCGCGAGGACTGGGCCGTGCACGTCGCGCTGTGGCAGCGCAACGCCGACGGTGAGGGCGGCGAGCTGGTGGCGGGCGCGGTCGCGCAGCCCGGGCTCGGTGCCACCTTCCACACCGGTGACGCGCCGACGGTGCCCGAGCGCACCTCGACCCGGCCCCGGATCGCGGTCTCCCGGACCCGCCCGCCGGCGTTCGTGCAGGCGCTCGCCGAGGAGATCGACGCCGAGCTGGTGCCGATGGGCTCGGCCGGCGCCAAGGTCATCTCCGTGGTCCGCGACGTCAGCGACGCCTACGTGCACGCGGGCGGGCAGTACGAGTGGGACTCCGCCGCGCCCGTCGCGGTCGCGCGCGCCGCCGGCCTGTTCACCAGCCGGGTCGACGGCTCGCCGCTGGTCTACAACCAGTCCGACGTACTCCTGCCGGACCTCATCGTGTGCCGCCCCGAGCTGGCCGAGACCATCGTCGAGTTCGTGAAGCGGCACGGCACGCAGTGACCGTCGCGGCCGTGCTCTGGGACGCCGACGGCGTCCTCCAGGACGTGCCCGACGGTTGGGAGGCCACCATGCGTCCCGCGGTCGGGCACCTGGTCGACGACCTCGACGCCTTCATCGCCGAGGCAGTCGAGATGGAGCGCCCGGCGCTGCGCGGTGACGACCGCTGGGTCGAGATCCTGCCGCGGCTCCTCGAGCGCTGGGGCATCCCCGAGGCGTACGACGCCGCGCTCAAGGTCTGGCTCACCATCGAGCCCGTCGAGGACGCCCGCGCGCTGGTCCGCCAGGTCCGCGACGGCGGGGTGCCCTGCTACCTGGCCACCAACCAGGACGAGCACCGCGGTCGGTTCATGCACGAGACGCTGGGGTACGGCGACCTGCTGGACGGCGAGTTCTACTCCTACGAGCTGCGTGCCGCCAAGCCGGAGCCGGCGTACTTCGAGGCGATCCTGGCACGGATCCGTCTCCCGGCCGACGAGGTCCTCTTCGTCGACGACAGCTCCCGCAACGTCGAGGCCGCCCGGACGGTCGGGCTCCGCGCCGAGCACTGGCACTCCTCCCACGGGGCCGCCTCCCTCCGCGCCCTGCTCGCCGGCCACGGCCTGCCCCTCCCACCCGTTGAGTCGTCAGTCCGGACCGGTTGAGTCGTCACTCGCGGCGCGTTGAGTGGGCCGTCGTGGGCAGTTGAGGGGTCAGTACGGCGCGCCGTACCTCCTGCGCTGCCGCGCGACTGACTCCTCAACCACCCCGGACTGACGGCTCGACGCGGTGCAGGATGGGGGCATGGGCATCGTCGAGCACCGCCTGGTACTGCTGCGGCACGCGAAGTCGGACTGGTCGGGCGGCGACCGCGACCTCGACCGGCGACTGGCCGGACGGGGGCGACGGCAGGCACCGGACGCCGGGCGCTGGCTTGCGGCCAACGTGCGGCCCGGGCTGGCCGTCGTCTCTCCCGCGCGGCGTGCGCGTGACACCTGGGATCTGGCCGCCAGGGAGCTCGAGGTCCCCCCATCAGTGCGGGTCGACGACCGGGTCTATGCGGCCACCGCACGGGAGCTCATGGAGGTGGTCGTCGAGCTGCCCGAGGACTCCGGTGCGGTCGTGCTCGTCGGGCACAACCCGGGCCTCGAGGACCTGGTCGCGCTGGTCACCGGGACCTGGGTCCCGATGTCGACCTCGTGCCTTGCTGTGCTCGCCGTACCTGCGCCTTGGTCTGCCCTTGCCCCAGGTCTGGCGACGGTCCTCGCGAGTGGCCGGCCGCCCACGACTGACCTCTCAACAACCCCGGACTGACGACTCAACGTGACCGGGCTGACGACTCAACGGTCGGGGTCGGCCGGGGGTTCGGCGCCGGCGGCCTCGTCGCGGGCGGCCCGGTCGAGCAGCTCGGAGATGTCGAAGACGTGGTCGTCGATGTCCGCGTGCAGGTCGCCGATCTCGGCGTAGCGGGCCGGGACGGTCGCGATCGTGAAGTCCTCGGGCTCGACGGCGTCGATCTCGTCCCAGCGGACGGGCGTGGACACGGTGCCGATCGGGTTGCCGCGCACCGAGTAGGCGGCGGCGATGGTGTGGTCACGGGCGTTCTGGTTGTAGTCGACGAACAGGTCGTGCGGATCGCGGTCCTTGCGCCACCAGGTCGTGGTGACCTCCTCGGAACGCCGCTCGACCTCGCGGGCGAAGGCCAGCGCGGCCCGCCGTACGTCCTTGAAGCCGTGCTCGGGACGGATCCGGACGTAGATGTGCATGCCCTTGCCGCCCGACGTCTTCGGGAAGCCGGTGGCGCCGAGCTCGTCGAGGACCTCGTGGGCGACGTGCGCGACCCGGCGCACCGTCGCGAAGTCGCACAGCGGGCCCGGGTCGAGGTCGATGCGCCACTCGTCGGGGACCTCGGTGTCGGCGCGACGGCTGTTCCAGGGATGGAACTCGACGGTCGACATCTGCACGGCCCAGACGACCTGGGCCAGCTCGGTGACGCAGAGCTCGTCGGCGGTCCGGTTCCAGCGCGGGAAGTGCAGCCGCACCGTCTCCATCCAGGGTGGCGCGCCCGAGGGCAGCCGCTTCTGGTGCACCTTCTCACCGCTCACCCCGGTCGGGAACCGGTGCAGCATGCAGGGCCGCTCGCGCAGCGCGTTGACGATGCCGTCGCCGACCGACAGGTAATACTCCACCAGGTCGAGCTTGGTTTCGCCGCGGGCCGGGAAGTAGACCCGGTCCGGGTTGGAGACCCGCACGACCTTGTCGTCGACCTCGATCTCCACCGCCGGGGACTTCGCCGTCGCCATGCGCCGAATCTACGGGGTTTGGTCCACACGGTGCCGCAACTCCCTCCAGTCACTCGACATGTCTCACGCACCAAGAACCCCGGTTTACCCCTGCGTCACATGTGGGGAGGGTGTCCGCCGACCCCGGGGGTGCGCTGCGTCACGTTCGATGCCGCCGTCCCCGCACACCGACCTTTCTCGGAGGACGACCCGCATGCCAGTGACCCGGACGACCGCGATCGCCGTGGCGGTAGGAGCCCTGCTCCCGCTCGCCGCCTGCTCGAGCGGAGGTGACGCGATCTCACCGCAGAGCGCCGGCATCGGCTCCCGAGGACCGATCACCTACGTTCAGGGCAAGGACAACAGCAACGTCGTACGCCCCCTGGTCGCGAAGTGGAACAAGGCGCACCCGAAGGAGAAGGTCACCTTCAAGGAGCAGTCCGACAACGCCGACCAGCAGCACGACGACCTGGTGCAGCACTTCCAGGCCAAGGACGCGGGGTACGACGTCGTCGGCGTCGACGTGATCTGGACCGCCGAGTTCGCCGCGAAGGGCTGGCTGCAGCCGCTGAAGGGCGCCACCAAGGTCGACACGACCGGGCTGCTGCCGGCGACGGTGAAGACGGGCACCTACAACAACACCCTCTACGCCGCCCCGCAGGCCAGCGACGCCGGCCTGCTCTACTACCGCAAGGACCTCGTCAAGAGCCCGCCGACGACCTGGGACGAGCTGCAGGCCGACTGCAAGATCGCTGCCGCGCACCACATCGGCTGCTACAGCGGCCAGTACGCCAAGTACGAAGGCCTCACCGTCAACGTGGCCGAGGCGATCAGCACCGCCGGTGGCAGCATCGTCGGCAAGGACGGCAGCACGCCGACCGTCGACTCGGCGGCCGCCAAGAAGGGGCTGACCCGCCTCGTCGACGCCTACCAGGGCGGCGAGATCCCCAAGCAGGCCATCACCTTCCAGGAGGAGCAGGGGCGTACGGCGTTCGAGGACGGCCAGTTGCTGTTCATGCGCAACTGGCCCTACGTCTACGGCCTCGCGAAGACCGACGGCACGTCGAAGGTGAAGAGCACCTTCGACATCGCGCCGCTGCCCGGTGACGGGAACGGCCCCGGCGCCTCGGCGCTCGGCGGCCACAACGCCGCGATCAGCAGCTACAGCAAGCACAAGGCGACCGCCCGCGACTTCGTGCAGTTCCTGCTCAGCAACGAGACCCAGAAGTTCTACGCCGAGCAGGGTTCGCTGGCACCCGTCCGGGCCTCCCTGTACGACGACCCGACCCTGGTCAAGAAGCTGCCCTACCTCCCGGTGCTGCTGACCTCGATCCAGAACGCCGTGCCGCGTCCGGTGACGCCGTACTACCCGGCCGTGACCAAGGCCGTCGAGGACAACGCCTACGCCGCCATGAAGGGCGAGATGAGCGTGGACGCCGCGCTCAAGGCGATGTCGGCCTCGATCAAGTCCGCCGCGTCGTCGTGACCACGGCGGTCGACACCGCGCCCGCGCCCGCCGCGCCGTCACCCGCACCCGCGGGTGGCGGCCGGCCCCGCCGGCGCCTGCTGCGCGGGGAGGGCTCGGGCGCTCCGCTGCTGGTGCTGCCCACCGTCGTCCTGCTGGGCATCGTGATCGTCTACCCGGTCGTGCGCGGCGTGTGGATGTCCTTCCAGAAGGACCCCGGCCTCGACAAGGCCACCGGGATGTTCGTGCAGGGCGGCACCGCCGGCTTCTCCAACTACACGCACTGGCTGCTGCAGCAGTGCGCGGTCGCGTCGGGCGGCACCACCCCGTGCCCGTCGGGCAACCTGGGCGCGGAGTTCTGGGTGGCCGTCGGGGTCACGGTGTTCTTCACGGTGGCGTCGGTGAGCATCGAGCTGGTGCTCGGCATGTGGTTCGCGATGATCATGCACCGCTCGTTCAAGGGCCGCGGCCTGCTGCGCGCCAGCGTGCTGGTGCCGTGGGCGATCCCGACCGCGGTGACCGCCAAGCTCTGGTTCTTCATCTTCGACTACCGCGGCGTCGCCAACCGGCTGCTCGGCACGCACCTGCTCTGGATGGGCGACGCCTGGCCAGCGCGGTTCGCCGTCGTCATCGCCGACGTCTGGAAGACCACCCCGTTCATCGCGCTGCTGCTGCTCGCCGGGCTCCAGGTGATCCCGGACGAGGTCTACGAGGCCGCGAAGATGGACGGCGCCAGCGCGTGGCAGCGGTTCACCCGGATCACCCTGCCGCTGGTCCGTCCGGCGCTCGTGGTCGCCGTACTCTTCCGGACCCTGGACGTGCTGCGGATCTTCGACCTGCCGTGGATCCTGACCGGCGGTGGCGGCGGCAGCGGGCACGCCACGACGACGCTGTCGATCCTGGTGGTGCAGCAGATTCGGCAGGGCTTCAGCTCGGCCGCCGCGTTGTCGACGATCACGTTCCTGCTGATCTTCGCGGTGGCGTTCGTGTTCGTGAAGTTCCTCGGCGCCAACGTCGCCGGGACCCCCGAGGAGGGACGCTGAGATGGCCGTCATGACCGCACCGTCGCGTGCCGCGGGTGTCGCCAGGCGCCGTACCCGCAACCGCAACGTGCGCACCTTCGCGGGCGTCGCACTGATCGTGCTGTGGGGACTGGCCCCGGCGTACTGGATGGTGGTCACCGCGTTCCGGCGCGTGGACTACACGTTCGAGACCTCGCCGTGGCCGACGCACGTGACGCTGGCGAACTTCCGCACCGCGTTCGACACCGGGCTGGGCAACCACTTCGCACGGGCGCTGGTGAACAGCCTCGTCGTCGGCGCGGTGACCACCGCGCTGGCGATGCTGGTGGGCGTCTTCTGCGCCTACGCCCTTGCCCGCTTGCAGTTCCGCGGCAAGTACGTCCTGCTCGGCGTGATCCTCGCGTCGTCGATGTTCCCGCCGGTCGCGCTGGTGACGCCGCTGTTCCAACTGTTCACCGACCTGCACTGGATCGGCACCTACCAGGCACTGGTGATCCCGGACCTGTCGTTCGCGCTGCCGCTGACGATCTACATCCTCACCGCGTTCTTCCGCGAGATGCCGTGGGACTTGGAGGAGGCGGCCCGGATCGACGGGTGCACGCAGGGGCAGGCGTTCCGCAAGGTGATCCTGCCGCTGGCTGCACCGGGACTGTTCACCACCGCGATCCTCGCGTTCATCGCGGCGTGGAACGAGTTCCTGCTGTCCAGCGAGCTCTCCAGCGACCGCACCCAGCCGGTGACGGTGGCGATCGCGAGCTTCGCCGGAAGCCAACCGCACCAGGAGCCCTACACCGCGGTGATGGCCGCCGGCACGATCGTGACCGTGCCGCTGGTCCTCCTGGTGCTGCTGTTCCAGCGCCGGATCGTGGCCGGGCTGACGGCGGGTGGGGTCAAGTAGCCGCCAGACTGGGCCGGTGCGCAGCGAGGCCGAGCGCGCGGCCGGCTGACAGGGCTGGACCGCGTTGTGACGCGCCGTCCGTGACGAGAGGATGGCGGCATGGACGGTGCGTGGCTCCGTGAGGCGCTTCTCGCCCACGCCACGACCGTACGGCGGTCGGTGCCGTGCGCGCGCGAGGGCGATGCGGACGCCCTGCACGACCTGCGGGTCGGCATGCGACGGAGCCGGAGCCTGCTCACGACCTACGCCCCGCTGCTCGGCGAGGGCAGCCAGCACGCGGAGCTGGTCACCTGGCTGCAGACCGTCGGCACCGACCTGGGCGCGGCCCGGGACCGCGACGTCGTGCACGCCCTGCTCCTCGACCTGATCGGCGCCGACGACCTGGACGGGCACCCGGTCGCCTGGCTCCTCGCCCCGGTGGCGCTGCCGCTCGACACGCCGGCCCTGGCCCGGGTGCTCGACACGTTGCCCGCCCTCGCCGCGGCCGTCCCCGACCTCGACCCCGCGCTGGGCTGGCGACACGCGTCCGCGAGCTGGCGCGCGCTCCGCCGCCGGGCGCGCCGGACCGGGGTCGACGCGGGGCCCGACGTGCTTCACCGGGTGCGCAAGGCCGCCAAGCGGGCCCGCTACGCCGCCGACGCGCTCGCCCCGGCGTGCGACGGAAAGGCAGCCGCCCGGCTCGGCCGCGCCGGCGACCTGGCCCGGGTCGTCCAGGGTGCGTTGGGGGAGCACCGTGACACCGTCCTGCTGCGGGCCTGGCTCGCCGCTCCCGGTGGGGACCTCGACGTGCTGGCCCGGCAGCGGGGCGCCCTTGCGCTTGCGGAGTACTCCCGGGCCCGCGACGACGTCGCCGGGCTCCGGCTGCGGCGCCGGCCACCAGGCTGACGTCGAGTTGCGACCGCTCCGGACGCCGTACAACAAGGGCGGGGGTGGGAGACCCCGCGCCTACGCTGACGCATCACTACTTGTCCGGGGGGACACCCATGAGCTCTGCCCGCGTCCACCAGGTCACCGTCGTCGCCGTGGGAGCCGCCCTCATCGGGGCGATGGGCTCCCTCGGTGCCGTTGCCGGCACCCTCGTCGGCTCGCCCGAGATCCGAGACAACAGCGTCCGCTCCGTCGACGTCCACGACGGCACCCTGCGTGCCCGGGACATGAACCACGGCTCCGTGACCAGCCGGGTGATCCGCGACGGTGCGGTGCACATGAACGACCTCGCCGACGGCGTGCAGGCCTGGCTGAAGACGCCGGGCCCGCGAGGCGCGACCGGCGCCAGGGGAGCGACAGGGGCGACCGGCGCGACCGGCGCGACCGGTCCCCAGGGCGTCCAGGGCGTCCCGGGTGAGCAGGGGCCGCGTGGCTTCACGGGTCAGCAGGGCATCCAGGGTGTGGCCGGGCCCCAGGGTCCCGGCGCGATGAGCGTCTCCGGCCCCGGCGGCGCGGTCCGTGCGTCCGTGCAGGCCTACTGCGGAGCAGGCGAGGGCAGCCCCAACTTCCAGATCTCCTGGTCGGGGTCCCAGCACTTCGTCGCCGAGGGAGTCCTCACCGTCGACGGGACGGCAACCCAGGTCGAGCAGGACGTCGACCAAGGCATCAGTGCCTGGTACGTGCCGAGCCTGACAGGCGGGCCGATCGACTTCAACGGCATCCTGAGCGACCCGGACGGCGGGAACGCCGAGGCCGTTGTCGTGCACGTGCCGTCGTCGACGCCGCCGGCGGGCGTGCCGTGCGGTGCCCTCGGCTCGATCACGCCGCTGCAGTAGCCCGGGGCCGCTGTCGGGGCGGCCTCGTAGACTGGGAGCGATCCCACCCCCTGTCCCAGCCGACCGGGGGTCTCTGCGTTGCCCGACCCCGGAGGTAGCCCGCTCATGGGTGTCCCAGTCCTCACCGGCCTTGCCGACCTCGTCCTGCGCGACAAGGTGCTCTCGTCCGCGGTGGAGGACGCCCGCGGTGGGACGCTGCCGGCGCTCGACCTGACCGCCCCGACGGCGCTGCGGCCGTTCGTGGTCAAGGGCCTCGTCGACGCCGGGCGCACGGTGCTCGCGGTGGCCGCGACGGCCCGCGAGGCCGAGGACCTGGTCACCTCGCTGGGCGGCCTGATGGACCCGGACACGGTCGCCTACTACCCGTCCTGGGAGACGTTGCCGCACGAGCGGCTCTCCCCGCGCAGCGACACCGTCGGGCGTCGGCTCGCGGTGCTGCGCCGCCTCGTGCACCCCGGCACCGACACCTCCAACGGCCCGCTGAAGGTCGTCGTCGCGCCGGTGCGCTCGGTGCTGCAGCCGCAGGTCAAGGGGCTCGCCGACCTGGAGCCGGTCGAGCTGGTTCCCGGCGGCACCGCGGACCTCGAGGACGTCGTACGGCGTCTGGCCGGTGCCGCCTACACGCGCGTCGACCTGGTCGAGAAGCGCGGCGAGTTCGCCGTGCGCGGCGGCCTGGTCGACGTCTTCCCGCCGACCGAGGAGCACCCGCTGCGGGTGGAGTTCTGGGGCGACGAGGTGGAGGAGATCCGGTCGTTCGCGGTGGCCGACCAGCGCACCCTGGACGTCCGCACCCGGCTGTGGGCGCCGCCGTGCCGCGAGCTGCTGCTCACCGACGACGTACGCGCTCGGGCCAAGGAGCTCGGCGAGCAGCACCCGCAGCTGGCCGAGATCACCGAGAAGCTCGCGCAGGGTCACGCCGTCGAGGGCATGGAGTCGCTGTCCCCGGCGCTCGTCGACGAGATGGAGATGCTCGTCGACCTGATGCCTGCGGACACCCACGTGCTGGTCTGCGACCCCGAGCGGGCCCGGTCCCGGGCGCACGACCTGGTCGCCACCAGCGAGGAGTTCCTCGGCGCTTCGTGGGCGGCCGCGGCCGGTGGCGGCACCGCCCCGATCGACCTGGGTGCCGCGTCCTACCACGCGCTGGGCGACGTCCGGGCTCGCTCGCTGGCGCAGAGCAAGGCGTGGTGGAGCCTGTCGCCGTTCGGGATCGACAGCGACGGTGGTCTCGACAAGCTCGACCAGCGTCAGCCGCTGCGCGACGTGCTCGGCGAGGTCGTCTCGGCAGGTGTCGACGTCGAGAAGGGTGCCGTCGAGTCCCGCACGGTGCCGGTGAAGGCGGTCGACGCCTACCACGGCGACGTCGAGCGAGCCGTCGCCGACATCAAGGGCTGGCTGTCCGCCCAGCGCCGCGTCGTGCTGGTCACCGAGGGCCACGGCCCGGCCAAGCGCATGGTGGAGGTGCTCGCCGAGCACGACGTGCCGGCCCGTCTCAGCGAGGCCGTCACCGACGAGCCGGAGCCCGGGATCGTCCACGTCACCACGGCCACGCTCGACCACGGCTTCGTCGACGACGACCTCGGCCTCGTCGTCGTCACCGGCGACGACATCTCCGGCCAGCGCAGCTCCACCAAGGACATGCGCAAGATGCCGACCCGGCGCAAGCGGCAGATCGACCCGCTCGAGCTGAAGGCCGGCGACTACGTCGTTCACGAGCAGCACGGCGTGGGCCGCTACGTCGAGATGAAGCAGCGCGAGGTGCAGGGCGCGACCCGGGAGTACCTCGTCCTCGAGTACGGCTCCTCCAAGCGCGGGAACCCCCCGGACCGGCTCTACGTTCCGACCGACCAGCTCGACCAGGTCACCCGCTACGTCGGCGGCGAGCAGCCCAGTCTCGACCGGCTCGGCGGCGGTGACTGGACCAAGCGCAAGAACCGTGCACGCAAGGCGGTGCGGGAGATCGCGGCGGAGCTGATCAAGCTGTACGCCGCCCGGCAGGCCACCCAGGGGCACGCATTCGGCCCCGACAGCCCGTGGCAGCGCGAGCTCGAGGACGCGTTCCCGTTCGTGGAGACCCCCGACCAGCTGTCCACGGTCGACGAGGTCAAGAAGGACATGGAGCAGCGGGTCCCGATGGACCGGCTGGTCTGCGGCGACGTGGGCTACGGCAAGACCGAGATCGCCGTACGAGCCGCCTTCAAGGCGGTGCAGGACGGCAAGCAGGTCGCCGTACTCGTGCCCACCACACTGCTCGTGCAGCAGCACTTCTCCACGTTCGCGGAGCGGATGAGTGGGTTCCCTGTCGTGCTCAAGGGGCTCTCGCGCTTCCAGAGCGACAGCGAGGCCGAGGCCGTCAAGGAGGGTCTGCGGGACGGGACGGTCGACGTCGTGATCGGCACCCACCGGCTGCTCAACCCCGACATCAAGATCAAGAACCTCGGCCTGATCATCGTCGACGAGGAGCAGCGCTTCGGCGTCGAGCACAAGGAGCAGATGAAGCGGCTGCGTACGTCGGTCGACGTGCTGTCGATGTCCGCGACGCCGATCCCGCGCACCCTGGAGATGGCGATCACCGGCATCCGCGAGATGTCCACGATCACCACGCCCCCGGAGGAGCGGCACCCGGTGCTGACCTACGTCGGTGCCTACGAGGACCGCCAGGTGATCGCGGCGATCCGGCGCGAGCTGCTGCGCGAGGGCCAGGTCTTCTACATCCACAACCGGGTGAACTCGATCGAGAAGGCGGCCGCGAAGATCAAGCAGCTCGTCCCGGAGGCGCGGGTCGCGACCGCGCACGGCCAGATGAACGAGCGCCAGCTCGAGCAGGTGATGGTCGACTTCTGGGAGAAGCGCTTCGACGTCCTGGTGTGCACGACGCTCGTCGAGTCCGGCCTCGACGTGTCCAACGCGAACACGATGATCATCGAGCGCGCGGACATGCTCGGCCTGTCCCAGCTGCACCAGCTCCGCGGCCGCGTCGGCCGGTCCCGCGAGCGCGCCTACGGCTACTTCCTCTACCCGGCCGACAAGCCGCTCACCGAGACCGCGCACGAGCGGCTGGCGACCCTGGCCCAGCACTCCGACCTCGGCGGCGGCATGGCGATCGCGATGAAGGACCTCGAGATCCGCGGCGCCGGCAACCTGCTCGGCGGCGAGCAGTCCGGCCACATCGCCGACGTCGGCTTCGACCTCTACGTGCGCCTGGTCGGCGAGGCCGTCAACGAGTTCAAGGGCGACGGCCACGTCGAGGAGCCCGAGGTCAAGATCGAGCTGCCGATCGACGCCCACCTGCCGCACGACTACGTGCCCTCGGAGCGGCTGCGCCTCGAGATGTACAAGCGTCTCGCCGAGGTGCGCACCGACGACGACGTGGCCGCGATCCTCGAGGAGCTCGTCGACCGGTACGGCGAGCCGCCGGCCGCCGTGGCCAGCCTGCTGGCGGTCGCCCGGTTCCGGGCTCGGGTACGACGAGCGGGGCTGACCGACGTGACGGTGCAGGGCAAGTACGTCCGCTTCGCCCCCGTCGACCTGCCCGACTCTGCCGTCGTACGCCTGAACCGGATCTATCCCAAGAGCCTGGTGAAGCCGGGCCTGAGCACGATCCTGGTGCCGCGCCCGTCGACCGCGGTGATCGGCGGATCGCCCATCAGGGACGAGGCGTTGCTCACATGGGCGCGCGAGGTGGTTGACTCTGTCCTCGACCGCCAGAGCAACGAGTAGAAAGCGATCATCGTGACTCGCACCCGCTTCCTGAAGGTGTCCGTCCTCGCCGCCACCGCGGCCCTGCTGACCGGGTGCGGCCTGCATCCCGGTGCGGCGGCCGTCGTGGGGGACCAGACGATCCCCGCGGACAAGGTGGACGCGGTCGCGACCGCCTTCTGCTCGACGTCGACGCCGGGGTCCCCGAGCCGGGGCGCCCGCAGCACCGTGCTGGCCGGCCTGATCGACGCCGAGATCTGGAAGCAGTTCGGCGCCTCCGAGGGTGTCAGCGCCAACCCCAGCCTGGTGGACCGCCAGCTCGCCCCCGTCGAGCAGCAGCTGAAGCGAATCCCCGCCGACGAGCGGGACGCGTTCCGCAGCGCGCTCCAGGAGGTCGTCTCCGGTTCGGTGATCCAGGGCGAGCTCGGCCGTCGCTACCTGGTGGCGCACGGCACCGCCAACCCGTCGCCGACCCAGGCCGCCGCGGCCGCCGGCATGCTGCGCACGAAGTTCCTCGGCACGCTCAAGGTCGAGGTGGACCCGCGCTTCGGCACGTTCTCGCCGAAGAGCGGCACCCTCGGCACGGACGGCGGCTCGCTGTCGGTGCCGGCCTCGGCGTTCGCGCTCGACGGCGGCAGCCCGCAGCCGTCGCAGAGCTGGGCCGCGATCCTGCCGGCCAGCCAGAAGTGCGGCTGACGCTGCTGGTCACCAGCCCGCGGGTCGCCCCCGGGCTGCTGACCTGGCCGGCCTGGCAGGCGGTGGCCACCGCGCCGCGCCGGCTCGCGTCGTCGGCCGACCTGCCGCTCGCCCGTGCCGTGGTCGGCGCCGGCCACCCGGTCGAGGTGTACGACGGCAGCGTGCCCGCCCTGCTCGCGACGCCGGGGGAGGACCTGGTCTGGCTGGCCTCTGACGAGGAGGCCGACCGGCTGCCCACCACGCTGGCGACCTTGCTCGTCGACGGTGACGACGCCGTCGAGGTGGAGGTCCTGCACGGCTCCTACGACGTGCCCGGTGCCCGGCTGCTCGACCTGGTGACGGTGATGGACCGGCTGCGCCGCGAGTGCCCCTGGGACCAGCAGCAGACCCACAGTTCGCTGGCGCGCTACCTGCTCGAGGAGGCCTACGAGACCCTCGAGGCGATCGAGACTGGCGACGTCGACCACCTCCGCGAGGAGCTCGGCGACCTGCTGCTGCAGGTGTACTTCCACGCCCGGATCGCCAGCGAGGACGGCTCCTTCGACATCGACGACGTCGCCGGCGGCATCGTCGACAAGCTCGTGCACCGGCACCCCCATGTCTTCGCCGGTCTCGACGTCGAAGACGCGGCCGAGGTGGACCGCAACTGGGAGGCTCTCAAGGCCGCCGAGAAGGGCCGCGACTCCGTGCTCGAGGGCATCCCGCTCGCCCTCCCGGCGCTCGCCCTGGCCGACAAGACGCTCGGCCGCGCCGCGCGGGTGGCCGTCGCTCCTGCCGACGAGGCCGGGTCGCTCGGTGACAGGCTGCTCGCCCTGGTGGTCGAGGCCCGTGCGACCGGTCACGACGCCGAGCAGGAGCTCCGGGACGCCGTACGACGCCTGGCGGACGCCGTACGCACGGCCGAGGGGTAGTCCACTCGTCACACCGGCGCACGTGCGCTGTTGTGCCACAGATCCGCACAGAATCCGTGCCACAACAGCGCACGTGCGGAGTTCCGCGGATGGCGGCGCCTGTGGACGGCCGGATGCGGCGGCGTCGCGACCGCGACAGGCTCGCCGACATGACCGCCCTCCCGTCAACCCCAGCCTTCGACACGTCTCGTCCGTTCACGCGCGCCGACGCCGTCGCGTCCGGGCTCGACCCGCGGCTGCTGCGCGGGTCGCGGTTCCGGCGCATCTTCCGAGGGGTCTACGTGCACCGGGACACCTCGGTGGACCAGCTCGTCCGTACCCAGGCCGCGCTCGTACTCCACCCGCCTGACGCCTTCGCCAGTCACTTCAGCGCGGCCCGGACCTACCGTCTGCCGGTGCCGCACGACCCCAACGAGCACGTCTCCGTGCTTCGGAGCGCTGACCGGCGATCCCGCCCCGGGGTGCGCAGTCATCTGCTGACGTCCGCGGATCCCGAGGTGGTGACTTACCGGGGCGTGCGGGTGTCGGCTCCGTTCCAGATGTTCCTCGAGCTGGCGTCGGTGCTCGACCTGGTCGACCTGGTGGTGGTCGGCGACGCGCTCGTGCGGCTGTTCAAGACACGTTCCGTCACACTCGTCAGCTGGCTGAGCGACCGGACCGACCGCTACTCCGCGATCGCACGGAGAGCCGCCGCGCTGGTGCGTAACGACGTGGACTCTCCGATGGAGACCCGGCTGCGGCTGCTGATCGTGCTCGCCGGCCTGCCCGAGCCCGAGGTCAACTTCAAGATCCGCGACGAGCACGGGCACGTGGTCGTCCGCCTCGACCTGAGCTATCCAGGGCTGCGTCTGATCGTGGAGTACGACGGTCGCCAGCATGCCGAGGACGTCGCGCAGTGGAACCGCGACCTGGACCGGCGCGAGCTCTTCGACGACGAGGAGTGGCGCATCCTGGTCGTGACCGCGAAGGGGATCTTCAACGAGCCGGAGCGGACCCTGGAACGTATCCGGAAGGCCCTGGTGAAGCGGGGGTGCCCGCGGGTGCCGCGCACGTTCGACGACACCTGGCGTCGGCACTTCCCGGGCCGCTGACCCCGGCCACGACGTCGCACGTGAGCTGTTGTGGCACAGATCTGCGCGGAATCCGTGTCATAACGGTGCACGTGCGCCGAACGCCGGAGGCCACCGCCGTACCGGAGGGCGAGCCGACGTCGGAAGCCACGGTTGCGCGGTTAGGCTGAGGCCCGACCCAGAACTTCGACTTCAGGAGCATCACCGTGGCGTCCATCGAGGCTGTTGGCGCGCGCGAGATCCTCGACTCGCGCGGAAACCCCACTGTCGAGGTCGAGGTTGCCCTCGACGACGGCACGATCTCCCGCGCGGCGGTGCCCTCGGGCGCGTCCACGGGCGCGTTCGAGGCGGTGGAGCTGCGTGACGGCGGCAAGCGCTACCTCGGCAAGGGCGTCGAGAAAGCGGTGACCGCGGTCCTGGATGTGATCGGCCCGGAGCTGGTCGGCTTCGAGGCGAGCGAGCAGCGGCTCGTCGACCAGGCGATGCTCGACCTGGACGGCACCCCCAACAAGGCCAACCTGGGTGCCAACGCGATCCTCGGCGTCTCGCTGGCGGTGGCCAGGGCGGCCGCGGACTCGGCGGACCTGCCGCTGTTCCGCTACGTCGGCGGCCCCAACGCGCACCTGCTCCCGGTGCCGATGATGAACATCCTCAACGGCGGCTCGCACGCGGACTCCAACGTGGACATCCAGGAGTTCATGATCGCCCCGATCGGGGCCGGCACCTTCCGTGAGGCGCTGCAGCAGGGCGCCGAGGTCTACCACTCGCTGAAGGCGGTGCTGAAGAAGAAGGGCCTGGCCACCGGACTCGGCGACGAGGGCGGCTTTGCGCCGAACCTCGAGAGCAACCGGGCCGCCCTGGACCTGATCGCCGAGGCGATCGGCGAGGCCGGCTTCACCCTCGGCCGCGACATCGCGCTGGCGCTCGACGTCGCCGCGTCGGAGTTCGCGGAGAAGAACGTCTACACCTTCGAGGGCAAGCAGCGTTCCTCGCAGGAGATGGCCGACTACTACGCCGACCTGGTGTCGTCCTACCCGATCGTCTCCATCGAGGACCCGCTCGACGAGGAGGACTGGGACGGCTGGAAGGCCATCACCGACCTGCTCGGGACCAAGACCCAGCTCGTGGGCGACGACCTGTTCGTCACCAACGTCGAGCGGCTCTCCCGCGGCATCAAGGAGGGCTCGGCCAACGCGCTGCTGGTGAAGGTCAACCAGATCGGCTCGCTCACCGAGACCCTCGACTCCGTCGACCTCGCGCACCGCAACGGCTTCCGCTGCATGATGAGCCACCGTTCGGGCGAGACCGAGGACACCACGATCGCCGACCTCGCCGTGGCCACCAACTGCGGCCAGATCAAGACCGGTGCTCCGGCGCGCTCGGAGCGGGTCGCCAAGTACAACCAGCTGCTGCGCATCGAGGAGGAGCTCGACGACGCGGCGCGTTACGCCGGTCGCGGCGCCTTCCCGCGCTTCCAGGGCTGAGCCGTGGCCGGGGGTCGTCCGTCGACGAACCGTGGGTCGGGCCCACGGTCCACGGCCCGTCGTACGGCGGGACCGTCGGCGTCGCGGGCGGCCCGGCCAGGGTCCCGTCCCGGGAGCGGCCCCGGCCGCCGTCCGGCCGGCAGGCCGCGCGCCGCACAGCCGCAGGCAGCCCGAGCCCGCTTCACCGGCCGGGCCGCGATCCTGGTGCTGGTGCTCGCCGTGCTGATGGTCTCCTACGCCTCGAGCATGCGGGCCTACCTCCAGCAGCAGCAGCACATGGACGCGCTCAACGCCGACATCGCCAGCTCGAAGGCCGCGATCGCGCGGCTGGAGAAGGAGAAGCGGCGCTGGGACGACCCGGCCTACGTCCGCACCGTCGCCCACCAGCGGTTCGGCTGGGTGCTGCCCGGTGAGGTCGGCTTCCAGGTGATCGGCGAGGACGGCAAGCCCCTGGACCACCAGGACACCCTGACCAGTACCGGGTCGACCGCCGGGGCGGCCCGGCCGACCTGGTGGAAGACCGCATGGGGGACCATGGAGGCGGCGGGCAACCCCAAGACGACGACCTCCCAGGCGCCGCAGCCCGTGACCCGCATCCGTGCTCCCAAGAACCCGACGAAGCAGTGATCGAACCCCACGACGAAGCAGTCATCCAGGCCCAGCTCGGGCGTGCCCCGCGCTCCATCCACGGCATCGGCCACCGGTGCCCGTGCGGCAACCCGGACGTGGTCGCCACCGAGCCGCGGCTCGACAACGGGACCCCGTTCCCGACGACCTTCTACCTGACCTGCCCGCGGGCGGCGTCGCTGATCGGCACCCTCGAGGCGTCCGGCCTGATGAAGGAGATGAGCGAGCGGCTCGAGAACGACCCCGAGCTCGCCGCCGCCTACCAGGCCGCCCACGAGGCCTACCTCGCCTACCGCGAGGACCTCGGGCACGTCCCCGAGATCGCCGGCATCTCCGCCGGGGGCATGCCCACCCGGGTCAAGTGCCTGCACGTGCTCGCCGGCCAGTCGCTGGCCCAGGGCCGCGGCGTGAACCCGCTCGGCGACGAGGTGCTCGACCTGCTCGGCGAGTTCTGGACGTCGGGTCCCTGCGCGGTGGCCGAGTGACCCGGGTCGCGGCGGTCGACTGCGGCACGAACACCATCAAGCTGCTGGTCGCCGACCTCGACCCGACCACCGGCTCCGAGGTGGCGCTGGTCCGCGAGATGCGGATCGTGCGGCTCGGCCAGGGGGTCGACCGCACCGGGATGCTCGCCGACGAGGCGCTCGCGCGCACGTTCGCCGCGACCGAGGAGTACGGCGCCACCATCCGTGGCCTGGGGGCCGAGCGGGTCCGCTTCTGCGCCACCTCGGCGGCCCGCGACGCCGGCAACAGCGACGTGTTCATGGACGGCATCCGGGAGCGCCTCGGCGTCGAGCCGGAGGTGGTCTCCGGGGACGTGGAGGCCCAGCTGTCCTTCGACGGCGCCACCCGCGCGCTGGGCGACGTGCCCGGCCCGGTGCTCGTCGTCGACATCGGCGGGGGCTCGACCGAGCTGATCCTCGGCGACCCCGGCACCGGCCAGGTGCACGCCGCGAAGTCGCTCGACGTGGGGTCCGTGCGGATCACCGAGCGGCTGCTGCCCTCGGACCCGCCGACCGCCGAGGAGCTGGCCGAGGCCACCCGCGTGCTCGACGAGCAGCTCGACACCCTGCCGTCCTTCGGCGTCGACCTCGCGAAGGCGGCCACCGTCATCGGGGTTGCCGGCACCGTCACCACGATGGCGTGCGCGCTGCTCGGGCTCACAGCGTGGGACCGCGACAAGGTGCACCTGTCCCGCTTCCCGGTCGCCGACGTGCACGCCCTCGCCGACGACCTCCTCGCCGCGACGGTCGCCGCCCGCGAGGAGCGCGGCATCCCCGCCGGCCGCTCGGACGTGATCGGCGCGGGCGCGCTGGTGCTCGACAGGGTGCTGCGCCGTACCCCCGCCGACGCCCTCCTCGTCTCCGACTGCGACATCCTCGACGGGATCGCCTGGTCCCTGGTCTGAGGGATGTGACACAAGGGGTTTGTCTTCTCGCGCGCGGGTACGGGACGTCTGCCCCGCCCCGGTTCGAGAAAAGGCCCGGGGCGGGCCCACGTCCCGGTGCTGGGAGCATGGGCTCATGGCCCTCCCGCACCCGCTGACCGGTGAGCCCTTCGACTCGCCGGTGCCGCCCGGCAGCGGCTGGCCCGACGACCCGGCGACGGCCACCACCCCGGTGGCCCGCACCGCCGAGGACGTACGGCGGCTGGCAGCGGCCGCGGACCTGGCCGAGGTGGACGCCGCGGTCTCGGTCTGCCGGGCGTGCGAGCGGCTGGTCGCCTGGCGCGAGGACGTGGCGCACGACAAGCGCGCGTCGTTCGCGCAGCAGCCCTACTGGGGCAGGCCGATCGCCGGCTGGGGAGACCCGCGGCCCGGCGTGCTGATCGTCGGCCTGGCACCGGCCGCGAACGGCGGCAACCGGACGGGGAGGATCTTCACCGGAGACCGCTCCGGGGACTGGCTGTTCGCCTCGTTGCACCGGGTCGGCCTGGCCACGCAGCCCACCTCGGAACATGCCGGCGACGGCCAGCGGCTGGTCGGGGCGCGGATGGTCGCGACCGTGCGCTGCGCCCCTCCCGACAACAAGCCGACCACCCTCGAGCGCGACACCTGCGCGCCGTGGCTGCTGCGCGAGCTGGCGGTCGTGGCCCCGCACGTGCGCGCCGTCGTCGCGCTCGGCTCCTACGGCTGGGACGCCACGCTGCGGGCCTACCGCGCCCTGGGGTACGGCGTCCCGCGGCCCAAGCCCCGGTTCGGGCACGCCGCGGAGGCGGAGCTGACCGCCCCGGACGAGACGGCGGTGCGGCTGCTCGGCAGCTACCACCCGAGCCAGCAGAACACCTTCACCGGCAAGCTGACCGAGCCGATGCTCGACGCCGTTCTGGGACGTGCGGCCGCGCTCGGTCGGGGAGTGGAAGGATGACGCGGGTGACTCTGCTTGCCATCACCGTCCTCGGCCACGACCGCCCCGGGATCATCGCGGAGACCACGGGGGTGCTGGCCGGGCTCGGCCTCAACCTCGAGGACTCGAGCATGACCCTGCTGCGCGGCCACTTCGCGATGACCCTGGTCTGCGCCGGCGGCAGCGACGCGTCCGCCGTGGAGCAGGCGCTGGCCGGACTCAGCGACGACGGCACGCTGACCGTCTCGGTGCGCGAGCTGCCCGCCGAGCCGGCGCACACCCCCGTCGGGTCCACCCACGTGCTCACCGTGCACGGCGGCGACCGTCCCGGGATCGTGTCCGCGGTGGCCGCCGAGGTGGCCCGCGCCGGTGGCAACATCACCGACCTGACCACCCGGCTGGCCGGGGACCTCTACCTCCTCGTGGCCGAGGTGGACCTGCCGGTCGGAGCGGACGTCGAGGGGCTGGCCGCCGACCTGACCACGGTCGCCGAGCGGCTCGGCGTCGGCGTCACGCTGCGGCTGCAGGAGAGCGACGACCTGTGACCGGCGACGAGCGGCTGGTCGACGACACCGTCGGCCGGTGGACCGAGCACGACCTGGGCGTGGTCGGCACCGTCCTCGACGTCGTGCGCGCACCGGCGGCCGTCCTCGCGACCACCGGGCGGCGCGTCGACCCGACGGCCCCGGACGTCGTCCGGCTGGCGGCGGACCTGGTCGCCACGATGCGGGTCTCGCCGGGCTGCGTCGGCCTGGCCGCGCCGCAGGTGGGCGTGGGCGCGCAGGTGTTCTGCGTCGACGTCAGCGAGCACCCCAAGACCCGCAGCCACCACGGCACGTTCGTGCTCTGCAACGCGGAGATCGTGGAGTCCTCCCGCAACGAGAAGGCCCGTGAGGGCTGCATGAGCGTGCCGGACCTGACCGGTGACGTGAAGCGGGCGTCGCGGGTGCTGGTGCGCGGCGAGCTGCCGGGCACCGGCGAAGTGGTCGAGGTCGCGGCGGAGGCGTTCGAGGCGCGGGCGTTGCAGCACGAGATCGACCACTGTGCAGGGCTGCTGTTCCTGGACCGAGTGGCGGGGGCGCACGCGATCCACACCCGCAAGACCTATCTTTAGCCCCGGTGCACGCCCCCGTAGCCCAACGGCAGAGGCAGAGGTCTTAAAAACCTTTCAGTCTGGGTTCGAGTCCCAGCGGGGGTACGTCAGCTGGTGAGCGTCGCGCGCGGCGGCCGCCCGTAGGCCGCCTTGTAGGACGCCGCGAACCGGCCCGGGTGCGGGAAGCCCCAGCGCATCGCGATCTCGGTGACCGTGGCCCCGGACGACGGTGCCGCGGCGACCAGGTCGGCGTGCGCCCGGTCCAGGCGGACCCGGCGCAGGTAGCCGGTGGGCGTGGTCTCCAGGTGCTGGCGGAACAGGTACTGCACCGCCCTCGGCGTCGCCCGGGCCGCGGCCGCGATCTCGCTGATCCCGATGTCGAGGTGGGCGTGGTCCTCGACGTAGGCGACCGCCCGGCGCAGCGTGTCCGGCCCGGCGCCGGCGACGGGTACGGCGTCCACCCAGGTGTTCGCGAAGGTGCTCAGCGCGGTCGCGGCCAGGTGGCGCAGCGCGCTGCCCACCGCCAGCGGCCCGACGTCCGGCGCGTCGAGCACGGTGTCGAAGGTGTAGGCCGACGCGCGGCGCCAGCGCAGTCCCGCGGCCGCGCTCACGGGCCGGAAGCCGGTGAAGCGCAGCGGGGGAGTGTCCCCGGCCGCCAGCCCGGAGCCGGCCTGCAGCAGGTCGTTGCCGAGCATCGTGAAGCCGGCCTGGGTCCCGGTCCAGCGGCCGACGTAGCCGCGGTCGGGCTGGGTGACCAGGAAGTCCTCGCCGGCGCCGTAGCGCTGCACGCCCTCGCTGGTCTCCCGCTCGAACCTGCCCTGGTCGAGGCGGCAGACCAGCAGCGCGGCGAGCGGCCCCATCTCGACCTCGAGGTGCAGCGAGTCGACGATCGTGTCGCGACGCAGCCCCCCGGTCTCGACCCGCTCGTGCCGGTAGGAGCACGGTCCCTCGTCGGCGGTGCTCAGACGCAGCGGGCCGTCGTACCCCCGGCGGCGGAACGCGAGGACCTCGTCGATCTCCGTCGCGGAGAACGACGAGCGCGTCGGGGCGGTGGCGGCGGCTGTCATGGCGGTCTGTCGTCACGCTAGTGGGGTCGGGTGGTACAGGGAGCGTGACTTCGTTTTCCGTCCCTTTGCTGGGCGTTTCGCTTCGTTTGCCGGGCTGCGCGGGGGACGTCCGGCTGACACCGTGGGACAGGAGTGACGCGGTGTGCGATGTCGTGACCGGGGGTGAGCGCGTTGGGGCCGGAGCTGGTGCAGTGCAGCGGCGCCTGGGTGCTCGCCGGCGCCGGTGAGGGCGAGGTCAGCGTCGGTGGGGTCCTCGACACCGCCTCCGCGCGGCCGGTGGCCGCCCAGCTCGCGACGGTGACCCGGCATGGCACCCGGGGCGCCACCGTCGACCTGTCCGAGGTCACGTTCCTGGCCGGCGCCGGGGTCCGTATGCTCCGGGCCGCGCTGGTCGAGGCCGACCGCAACGGCGTGGTCCTGCGCCTGGTCGCCAGCCCCGGCACCAGCGCCTACATCGGACTGCGCCTGGTCGGTCTGGCCGACCGGGTCACCGCCCCCGACCCGGGATGACCCCGGTCCGGTCCGTGTCGCTCTTGGGAGGACCGCGGGCCGGACGGGGGTTCCGGACCTATATCAAGTTTGTATAGTGGGTTGGTCTTGTTTTCGACGGAAAGCAGCCCCCATGTCCCCCTCCACCCCAACACCCCGCCGGGTCGCGCTCGCGTCGGCGGTCGGCGCGACCATCGAGTGGTACGACTTCTTCCTCTACGGCACCGCCGCCGGCCTGGTCTTCGACAAGCTCTTCTTCAACGGCCTGTCCGGCCCCGCCGCCCAGTTCGCCGCGTTCGGCACCTTCGCGGTCGGCTTCCTGGCCCGCCCCGTCGGTGGCCTGCTCTTCGGCCACTTCGGTGACCGCATCGGCCGCAAGAAGATGCTGCTGCTGACGCTGGTGATCATGGGCGTCGGCACCGCCGCGATCGGGCTGCTGCCGTCGTACGACTCCATCGGGGTCTGGGCGCCCGTCCTGCTGGTCGTGCTGCGCGTGCTGCAGGGCATCGGCGTCGGCGGCGAGTACGGCGGCGCGGTCCTGCTCGCGGTGGAGTACGCCCCCGCCCGACGACGCGGGTTCTACGGCTCGTTCGCCCACATCGGGGTCCCCGGCGGGCTGTTCCTGGCTGCCGTCGCGTTCTCGCTGGCCGGCCTGCTGCCGGACGACGCGTTCCTGGCGTGGGGCTGGCGCGCGTGCTTCCTGGTCAGCGTCGTGCTGCTCGGGATCGGCGCCTACATCCGCCTCTCGGTGATGGAGACGCCGGCGTTCCAGCGGGTGCAGGAGCGCCGTGAGGTCGCGCAGGTGCCGTTCCGCGAGCTGCTGCGCGCCCAGTCCGGCCGGCTGCTGCTCGGCATGGGCACCCGGTTCATCGAGGGCTTCACGTTCAACTTCTTCTCCGTCTACCTGCTCGCCTACGTGGTCACGAACCTGTCCCTGCCGAAGTCGTGGGCGCTGACCGGGATCGGGGTCGGTGCCGCCCTCGGGGTGGTGCTGGTGCCGCTGGCCGGCGCCTGGTCGGACCGCATCGGCCGCAAGCCGGTCTACCGGCTCGGCACCTGGCTGGCGCTGCTGTTCGCGTTCCCGGCCGCGGCGCTGGTGCAGAGCCAGAACCACGTCGCGATCTTCGTGGCGTTCGTGGTCGGGCTCGGGGTGCTGTACGGCGTCGTCTACGGCCCGCTCGCGGCGTTCTGGGCCGAGCTGTTCGACACCCGCTACCGCTACACCGCGCTGAGCTCGCTCTACCAGCTCTCCGGCGTCGTCGCCTCCGGGCTGACCCCGCTGATCGCGGCCTGGTTGGTCGCGCGCGGCGGCGGCAGCCTGTGGTGGGTGGCCGGCTACAACGTGGTGGTCGCCGCGATCAGCCTGGGCTGCGCGCGCTTCCTGCCCGAGCCGGCCGGGCGCGACCTCGACGCCCGTTGGGTGAGCGACGACACGCCCGCGCGGGAGCCCGTGGCGGCCTGAGCCGCCGTACCAGCCGGAAAGGGGAACTATCGGGCGTGCGGTGCGCGTTGACCACGTGACGGCGTCCGTACGATGGGTCGCGGACGCTCCCACTGTGGGGAGACCCAGGCCTCCAAGGAGGAGACCAACCATGCAGAGCAGCAACCCGGTGTTCCGTCGGTCCGAGGGCTTCAACGGCCAGCGGTCGACGAACTCCTACGGCAACGACACCTACAACGCCAGCGGGATGAGCTACCCCGCCTACGGCACCCCGACGGCGACCGCCGGCGAGCCCTACGTCCGCGAGCCGCGGACCACCCGCGGCCCGATGACCATCGACAGCGTGGTGCAGAAGACCGGCGCCACGCTCGGCGTCCTAGTCGTCGTCGCCGCCCTGACGTGGGTGATGACCGGTGACCTGACCGGCGTCAACGCCACGACGTCGGCCAGCACGCTCTACCTGCTCTCGATGGTCGGCGCGTTCGGCGGCTTCGGCCTCTCGCTGGTCAACTCGTTCAAGCGCAACGTGAACCCGGCGCTCGTGCTCGCCTACGCGGCCTTCGAGGGCCTGTTCGTCGGCGCCTTCAGCAAGGTCCTCGGCAGCATGTTTGGCCAGACGATCGTGCTGCAGGCCGTGCTCGGCACCGTCGGCGCGTTCGCCGGCACGCTCGCGGCCTACAAGTTCCTCAACATCCGCGTCACCGACAAGTTCCGCCGGTTCGTGACCGCCGCGATGCTCGGCTTCGTGGCCGTCAGCCTGCTCGACTTCGTGCTCGGCTTCTTCAGCGCCGACTTCGGCTTCAACGGACTCGGCGGGATGGGTCTCATCTCCAGCCTCATCGGTCTGGGCCTCGGCGTGCTGATGCTGATCCTCGACTTCGACTACGTCGAGCGCGGCATCGCCATGGGCCTTCCCGAGCAGGAGTCCTGGCGTGCCGCCTTCGGCCTGACCGTCACCCTCGTGTGGATCTACGTCGAGCTGCTCCGGATCCTCGCGATCCTGCGCGGCGACTGAGGGACGCCGTACGACCTGGCGGTTTACCAGGGTATGTCGAAGAACTGCCGCTCCCCATGGGGAAATCACCATGGGGAGCGGCAGTTTCTCTGCATACCCTGGTAAACGTCCGCCGCGGTCTCAGTCGAGGTCGACCCAGTCCAGGGTCCGGGTCACGGCCTTCCGCCACCCGGCGTACCCCTCCTCGCGCTGGCTCTCGGTCCACTGCGGCTGCCAGCGCTTGTCCTCGTTCCAGTTCGCGCGCAGCTCCTCGGGGTCGCTCCAGAACCCGACGGCCAGGCCGGCGGCGTAGGCCGCGCCCAGGGCGGTGGTCTCGGAGACGACCGGGCGGGATACCGGGACGCCGAGGATGTCGGCCTGGATCTGCATGCACAGCTCGTTGGCGGTCACACCGCCGTCGACCTTGAGCACCTCGAGCTTCACGCCCGAGTCTTTCTCCATCGCGTCGGCGACGTCGCGGCTCTGGTAGCAGATCGCCTCGAGCGTGGCCCGCGCCAGGTGCGCGTTGGTGTTGAAGCGGGACAGCCCGACGATGGCGCCACGGGCGTCGGAGCGCCAGTACGGCGCGAACAGCCCGGAGAACGCGGGCACGAAGTAGACCCCGCCGTTGTCCTCGACCTGGCGGGCCAGGCTCTCGGACTGGGCGGCGCCGGAGATGATGCCCATCTGGTCGCGCAGCCACTGCACCGCCGAGCCGGTCACCGCGATCGAGCCCTCGAGGGCGTAGACCGCGGGGGCGTCGCCGAGCTGGTAGCAGACCGTGGTGAGCAGACCGTTGGCGCTGCGTACCGGGGACGTGCCGGTGTTGAGCAGCAGGAAGTTGCCGGTGCCGTAGGTGTTCTTGGCCTCGCCGGGGGAGAGGCAGACCTGGCCGACCATCGCGGCCTGCTGGTCCCCGAGCGCGGCGGCGAGCGGGACCTCGGCGCCGAACGGGCCGCCGGCGCGGGTGGTGCCGTAGAGCTTCGGGTCCGACGACGGCCGGATCGTCGGCAGCATGGCGCGCGGGACCCCGAAGAAGCCCAGCAGCTCGTCGTCCCAGTCCAGGGTCTCGAGGTCCATCAGCATGGTGCGGCTCGCGTTGGTCACGTCGGTGACGTGCACGCCGCCGTCGGTGCCGCCGGTGAGGTTCCACAGCAACCACGTGTCGGTGGTGCCGAACAGCGCGTCGCCCGCCTCGGCGTCCGCGCGAACCCCGTCGACGTTCTCGAGGATCCACTCGATCTTGCCGCCGGAGAAGTACGTCGCCGGCGGCAGCCCGGCCTTGCGGCGGATCACGTCGCCGCGCCCGTCGGCGTCGAGCGCCCGCGCGATCTTGTCGGTGCGGGTGTCCTGCCAGACGATCGCGTTGTAGTAGGGCCGTCCCGTGCGCCGGTTCCACACCACCGTCGTCTCGCGCTGGTTGGTGATCCCGAGCGCCGCCAGGTCGGCGCCGGTGAGGCCGTGCTTGTTCAGCGCGGTCTGTACGACGGCACTGGTCCGCTCCCAGATCTCGACCGGGTTGTGCTCCACCCAGCCGGCCTGGGGCATCACCTGCTCGTGCTCGAGCTGGTGGCGGCCGACCTCGTTGCCACCGTGGTCGAAGATCATGAAACGGGTGCTGGTCGTGCCCTGGTCGAGGGCGCCGACGTAGTCAGCCATGACGGTCTCCTACGGATCAGACGGGTCAGACGGGTTCGTCGGGGAGCCGGGCCTCGGTGCGCTCGGCGGAGCCCTCGTCGCGGGCCGGGGTCTCCACGTCGGTCTCGGGCTGCCGGCGCCGGCGGCGCAGCTGCACCCAGGCGCCGCGTACGCCGTGGGTGTCGCCGGCCACGGAGGTGGCGTCGATCTCGGTGCCGGGCATCTTCGCGGCAGCCGCGGCCGCCTCGCTGATCGGCAGCACCGTCTCGCCGCGGGCCAGCTCGGGGACCAGGTCCTCGAACGGGATCACCCCGACCGAGGCGAGCACCGAGGGCAGCAGGACCGAGGCCAGGCTGGAGTATCCGGCCACCGAGGGGTGGAACCGGTCGGGCCCGAAGAGCACCTTCGGGGTGGCCGCGAACTCCGGTCCCAGGATCGAGCCGAGGGACACGGTCCGCCCACCGGCCTCGATCACCGCGACCGTCTGCTGGGCCGCGAGCCGGCGCGAGAGCACCCGCGCGACCTGCTTGAGCGGCGGCATGATCGGCTCCACGGTGCCGAGGTCCGGGCAGGTGCCCACGACCACCTCGGTGCCGGCCGCGCGGAGCCGCGTGACGCCTTCACGGAGCAGCCGGACCGACTCCGAGGGGAGCCGCGAGTGCGTCACGTCGTTGGCGCCGATCAGGATCACCGCGGCGTGCGGCTCCATCCGCAGCGCCTGGTCGATCTGCGCCGCGAGGTCGCGTGTCTGGGCGCCCACGAACGCGACCGAGCGCAGGTAGACCCGGCGGTCGGCGCCCTCGGCGAGGCCGGAGGCCAGGTGCGCGCCCGGCGTCTGCTGGACGTTCGAGACGCCGTACCCAGCCGCGGAGGAGTCGCCGAGCAGGGCGACCTTGAGGGCCGGCCCGGGCCGGCCCTTGCCGTACCAGCCGGTCGCGCTGGGCGGCTCGCCCGTCGCGTTGCCGATCTGGCGCCGGGCCATGATCGCCTCGGCGCGGAGCACGCCGTAGGCGGTCACGCTCGCGCCGAGGAGGCCGCCGCCACCGAGCACGGCAGCAACGGCGAGTCTCTGTCCCCCGGCAGGTCGCGCCACGGGTCCCACCCTAGGCAGTGCCGACAACTGCTGTCTCGGGGACCGCTCCCTTTCGAGACGGCCCTAGACTGCCCGGGTGAAGTATGTGAACTCGCTCCTCGACCTGGTCGGCAACACCCCGCTCGTCCGGCTCCAGCACGTCGTGCCCACAGGCGACGACGCCCCTCTCGTACTCGCCAAGGTGGAGTACTTCAACCCCGGCGGCTCCGTGAAGGACCGCATCGCGCTGCGCATGGTGGAGGCCGCGGAGGAGTCCGGCGAGCTCAAGCCGGGCGGCACCATCGTCGAGCCGACCTCCGGCAACACCGGTGTGGGGCTCGCGATCGTCGCGCAGGCCAAGGGCTACAAGTGCGTCTTCGTCTGCCCCGACAAGGTCAGCGAGGACAAGCGCAACGTGCTCAAGGCGTACGGCGCCGAGGTGGTCGTCTGCCCGACGGCGGTCGCGCCCGAGCACCCGGACTCCTACTACAACGTCTCCGACCGGCTGGTCCGCGAGATCGAGGGAGCCTGGAAGCCCAACCAGTACTCCAACCCCAACAACCCGCGCTCGCACTACGAGACCACCGGCCCCGAGATCTGGGACCAGACCGACGGACGCATCACGCACTTCGTGACCGGCATGGGCACCGGCGGCACCATCAGCGGGACCGGTCGCTACCTCAAGGAGCAGAACCCCGGCCTGCTCGTCGTCGGCTCCGACCCGGCGGGTTCGGTCTACTCCGGCGGCACCGGCCGTCCCTACCTCGTCGAGGGTGTCGGCGAGGACTTCTGGCCCACGACCTACGACAAGACCGTGACCGACCGCGTCATCGAGGTCAGCGACGCCGACTCGTTCGCGATGACCCGTCGCCTGGCCCGCGAGGAGGCGCTGCTCGTCGGTGGCTCGTGCGGCATGGCGGTCGTCGCGGCGGCCCGCCTCGCGGAAGAGCTCCGGGGCACCCCCGAGGGCAAGGACGCCGTGATCGTCGTCCTCCTCCCGGACTCCGGCCGCGGCTACCTCACCAAGATCTTCAACGACGACTGGATGGCCCAGTACGGCTTCCTGCCGACCTCGGGCGAGCAGAGCGTCGGCGAGCTGCTGCGCCGCAAGAAGGGCGAGATCCCGGCCCTGGTGCACACGCACCCCAACGAGACCATCGCCGAGGCCGTGCACATCCTGCAGGAGTACGGCGTCAGCCAGATGCCCGTGGTCCGCGCCGAGCCGCCGATCGTGGCCGCCGAGGTGGCCGGCTCGGTCTCCGAGCGCAAGCTGCTCGACGCCCTCTACGCGGGCCACGCGAAGCTGACCGACCCGGTCGAGGAGCACATGGAGGCGGCGTTCCCGTCGATCGGCTCCAACGAGCCGGTCGCCGAGGCCGTCCACGAGCTCGAGGCCGCCGACGCGCTGCTGGTCCAGGAGGACGGCAAGCCGATCGGCGTGGTCACCCGCCAGGACCTGCTCGCGTTCCTCGCGAGCAGCTGACCCAGGGGAGACGGGCGTGGGGCGCCGGGTGGCCAGCCCGGCCGCCGACGCGCCCGTCACCTCCCTGGAGCTCTTCTTCGACCTGGTCTTCGTCTTCACGATCACCCAGCTGACCGCGTTCGTGTTTGCGTCGTCCGGCGCCGAGAGCTACCTGCGGGCAGCGCTGCTGCTGTTCGTCGTCTTCTGGATGTACGACGGCTACTGCTACCTGGCCAACAACGTCGGACCGACGACGGCCTCGACGAAGGTGCCGATGCTGGTCGCGATGGCGGCGTTCCTGGTGCTGGCCGCCGCCCTGCCGGGGGCGTTCGGTCCGGACCGGTGGCTGTTCGCGGCGGCCTACCTGGTGGTCGTGCTGGTGCACGTCGTCTCGTTCACCCGCTCGAGCCTCGGTGGCTCGGCGCGGGCGATCCTGGCGATCGCGCCGGTCAACATCGGCTGCGCGTTGCTGCTGTTCGTCGCGGCCGCCGTCCCCGAGCCGTGGCGGACCCTGCTGTGGTGCGCCGGGATCGGGTTCTACGTCGCCGCGATGCTGACCCGGCGGGAGAGCGGCTTCACGATCCGGCCGGGCCACTTCGCCGAGCGGCACCGGCTGCTGCTGATCATCGCGCTCGGCGAGAGCGTGATCGCGATCGGCGTCTCCGCGCGCGGCGGGCTGCACCACGCGTTCGTGCTCGTCGCTGTGCTGCTGTCGCTGGTCCTGATCAGCGCGCTGTGGTGGCTGCACTTCGACGACGAGGAGCGCACCGAGCGGGCCCTCGAGGAGGTCGAGCGCACCGACCCCGCGCGGACCGCACGCGTGGCGCTGCTCGCCTTCTCGATGGGCTACCTGGTGCTGGTGGCCGGGCTGGTGCTCGTCGCCGCCGGCCTGCACGACGTCGTGCACGCACCAGGTCACCACCTCGGCTGGGGGAGCGCCGGCAACCTCGCGGTCGGCACCGGCCTGTTCCTCGAGGGCCACTCGTTCTTCCTGTGGCGCCTCGGCGTCTCCAGCGGCTGGGCCCTCAAGACGGGTGCGGTCCTGTGCCTGCCGACGGCGCTGCTCGGGCACGCCACTGGGGGAGCGGTGCAGGCGGCCTCGCTGGTGGTCGTGGTGCTGCTCGCGGCGTTGCTGCGGCAGCGTGACGACGGAGCCGTCAGCGAACGCGGACCGCGATCGGCGACGGCGTGACCAGATCCGGGTGGAGGATCGCGGCCAGCGCCTCCACCCCGTCGACGAGGCGCGGGCCGGGGCGCGCGAACGACGCGTTGGCGTCGACCGCCCACACCTCGACGCCGTCGCGGAGCACGCCGCTGGCGACCAGCTCCTCGGCCAGGGCCGTGGACTGCTCGAGGCCGTAGCCGCACGGCGCGCAGACCACGACCTCCGGCGTGGCAGCGTGCACGTCGTCCCAGGTGGTGCGGAAGGACTTCTCCCCGGCGCTGCCCAAGACGTTGGTGCCGCCGGCCAGGATCGTCATCTCCGGCACCCAGTGGCCGGGGGCGAACGGCGGCTCGGTCCACTCCAGGACCAGGGTCCGCCGGGGCTTGCGGCTCGCGGTGCGCCGTACGACGTGGTCGAGACGGATCCTCAACGAGGCAACGAGAATCTCGGCCTGCTGCTCGGTGCCGGTGGCCTTGCCGAGCGTCTGGATCGAGGCGAGCACCTCGTCGAGGGTGTGCGGGTCGATGGTGAGCACCTCGGCGGTGCAGCCCAGGTGGGCCAGAGCGTCGTCGACCACGGACACGTCGACAGCACAGACCGCGCACAGGTCCTGGGTGACCACCAGGTCGGCGTCCAGCCCGGCCAGTGCGCCTGCGTCGAGGTGGTAGAGGTCCTCGCCGTTGCGCATCGCCTCGGCCACGAACGCGTCGATCTCCCGCGGGGCGAGGCCTTCGGGCATCGAGCTCGTGGACACGATGGTCCGTTGCCGGGCCGCGCTCGGGTAGTCGCACTCGAACGTCACGCCCACGACGTCGTCGCCCGCGCCGATCTCGAAGAGGATCTCGGTGGTCGAGGGCAGCAGGGAGACGATGCGCATGCGGTCAGCCTAGGCACGTAAGGTCGCGTGCGTGCATGACCCGTCGACGACCCTGCTCCTGCTGCTCGCGCTCGCCGGGCTGGTGGCCGGGTTCGTGGACGCGGTCGTCGGCGGTGGCGGGCTGATCCAGCTGCCGGCGCTGGTGGTGGCCTTCCCTGCGGCGGCGCCACTGCACATCCTGGCCACCAACAAGCTCGGCTCGATCTGCGGGACGTCGGTCAGCTCCGTGACCTACTACCGGCGGGTGCGACCCGACCCGAAGGTGTTCCTGCCACTGATGGCGGTCGCCTTCGTGGGGTCGGCCTGCGGCGCCGGGGTGGCCTCGTTCGTGCCGCGGTCCGTCTTCGACCCGGTCATCCTGGTGACGCTGGTGGTCGTCGGCGGCTGGGTGCTGCTGCGGCCCTCGCTCGGCGACGTCACGCGGCTGCGCTTCAGCGGCCGCCGGCACACCCTCGCGGCGGTGGCCGCGGGGTTCGGGATCGGCTTCTACGACGGAGCCATCGGTCCGGGCACCGGGTCGTTCTTCGTGATCACCCTGGTGGGCTTGCTCGGCTACTCCTTCCTCGAGGCCTCCGCAAAGACCCGGCTGGCCAACTGGGCCACCAACCTCGCTGCGCTGTGCGTCTTCGTCCCGCAGGGCGGCGTCGTCTGGCACGTCGGCCTGGTCATCGGTGCGGCCAACCTGGTCGGCGGCTACCTGGGAGCGCGTACGGCGGTCGCGAAGGGGTCACGCTTCGTGCGGGTCTTCTTCGTGCTCGTGGTGGCTGCGTTCGCGGTCCGCATCGGCTGGCAGGTCCTGGCGTGACGTCCTACCTGACCGTCGCGCGGACCGCGTCGGTGGAGATCGAGGTGAAGCGGTCGCGCTTCCTCGGCCACGTCGAGCGGGTCTCCTCCGAGGAGGAGGCGCGGGCCGTCGTCGACGCCGCTCGTCGCGCGCACTGGGACGCGGGTCACCACTGCTCGGCGTTCGTGCTGGGGCCAGGCTCCGAGGTGCAGCGGTCCAACGACGACGGCGAGCCCAGCGGCACGGCCGGCGCCCCGATGCTGGAGGTGCTCCGCGGGCGGGAGGTCTCGGACACGGTGGCCGTGGTGTCCCGGTGGTTCGGGGGCGTCCTGCTCGGCGCCGGCGGACTGGTGCGCGCCTACTCCGACGCCGTGCGTGCCGCCCTCGACGAGGCCGGAACCCTGGAACGCCGGCTCTCCGCCCTCTTCGACGTGCCCGCCGCCCACGCCGACGCCGCCCGCCTCGAGAACGACCTTCGGTCCCGGGGCGTCGGCGTGCTCGGCACCGACTACGCCGCCGCGGCGCTGCTGCACGTGGCCGTCCCCGCCGGGGAGGCCGACGCCTTCCCCGCCCTGGTCGCCGCCCTGACCTCCGGGGCGTCGACGCCCGTCCCCGTCGGCCAGACCTGGACCCCCTGACCACGCCACAGAAGGGGGGACGCGGTGGATAGCCTGGCGCGGTGAGTGGTGCAGACGTGGACGGGCCCGTGGTGGGGTGGCTGACGGCGTTCCTGGACACGCCCGAGGACCATGCGCCGACGGCGGAGGCGTTCTGGTGCGCGGTGTCCGGGTCGGTGCTCTCGGCACGGCGCGGCACCCGCGAGGAGTTCACGACGCTGCTGCCCGGTGACGGGACGCCCTACCTGAGGGCGCAGGTGGTCGTGCAGACACCGCCAGGCGGGCTGCACCTCGACGTGCACACCGATGACGTCCGCGGCCTTGCTGCGAAGGCGGAGAGCCTCGGAGCGAGTGCGAGCTACCACGAGCTGGGCTACGTCGTCTGCGGGTCGCCGGGCGGGCTCACCTTCTGCATCGTGGGGCATCCGGCAGGCGCCGTACCCTCCGCGCAGCAGTGGCCCAGCGGCGCCAGCCGCGTCGACCAGCTCTGCCTCGACGTGCCGCCGAGCCGGTGGGACGAGGAGTGCGCGTTCTGGGCCGCCTTCACCGGGTGGGCGGTCACCCCGTCCCCGTCGTACGACGAGTTCGCACGTCTCGCGGTGCCGGACTCGGTCGCGCTCAAGGTGCTGCTGCAACGGCTCGACGACGAGCACCCCGTCGTGACGGGCCACCTCGACGTGGCCGCCGACGACCGGGACGCCGAGGTGGCGCGGCACCAGGACCTCGGCGCGCACCTGGTGGAGCGCCGCGTGGGGTGGACGGTGATGGCCGACCCGGCGGGACGGGCCTACTGCGTCACCGACCGGCGGCCCTAGCGGCCTCAGGGCTGCGTGAGGTCCAGGTACATCACGTGCAGCCCGACGAACCCGTGCTCGGGGTGCTCGAACGCGCCCGGGACGGTGCCGACGATGTCGAAGCCGAGCGAGGTCCACAGACGGACGGCGGCGGTGTTGGTCTCCACGACGGCGTTGAACTGGATGCCCCGGAAGCCCTGCTCGCGGTGCCAGGCGACGACGTGCTCGCCGAGCGCGCGTCCCACGCCCTTGCCCCGCGCGGCGGGCGCCACCATGAAGCTGGCCGTGCCGACGTGGCTTCCCGGGCCGGGGCGGTTCGGCCCCATCTTGGCGCTGCCGAGCAGCACGTCCTCCTCGGCGGCCACGACGGTGCGTCCCGGGGGCTTCTCCATCCAGAGGGCGGCGCCGAGGTCGCGGTCCATCTCGGGGTCGAACGCGTAGGTCTCCCGCGCCTTGACCGTGGCCCGGAAGAACGGCCAGATCTGCGGCCAGTCGACGGCGGTCGCCTCACGGATCTCCATGCCGGGGACCCTATTTCCTCAACGCACGCAGTGCATCCCGAATCAGGTGCTCGCTCAGCTTGAGCACCTCGCGGTCGTAGGTGAGCAGCCCGTTGAGCTCGTCCTCGACGTCGCAGAGCTGGGTGTAGACGAGCGCCCCCAGCCCCTGTCGTACGGCGTCCCCGAGGTCGTGGTGCAGTGCGGCGAACGCCTCGCCGAGGGCCTCCGCGTCGTCGAAGTGCCGGTAGCCGAAGTCCTTGTCCGACCACACGTGCCCCTCGGTGACCAGGTCGTAGCCGCCGTACTCGGTGAGGGCGAGGACCCGGGTGTCCGGGCGCTTGGGGACCCGGAACCGCCGCGTGTAGACGTGCAGGCTGTGCACGTCGCCGGCGCCCTGGTCGTGCCAGCCGCTGGCGTGGTCGATGGGCCGGGTCGGGTCGAGGGCGCGCAGCTCCTCGGTGACCGCGGCGGCGTCGAACTGGCCCCAGCCCTCGTTGAACGGCACCCAGCAGGCGAGCGACGTGACGCTGCGCAGGAGCTCGACGGTGCGCCGCAGCTCCTCGCGGAACTCGGCCCGGCCGGCCGCGGAGGACCGGCCCAGCACCCAGCGGCCGAGCAGGGTGTCGTCGCGCAGCCGGATCGGGTACTGCCCCGGCCACGTCACGGCGGCCGTCCGGTAGCCGGCGCCGCCGTTGACGAAGTCCTGCCAGACCAGCATCCCGAGCCGGTCGCAGTGGTCGTAGAAGCGCAGCGGCTCGATCTTGATGTGCTTGCGCAGCATCGTGAAACCGAGCTTCTTCATGGTGGCGATGTCGTGCACGACCGCGTCGTCCGACGGCGGGGTGAGCAGCCCGTCGGGCCAGTAGCCCTGGTCGAGGACGCCGACCTGCAGGTAGGGCTCGCCGTTGAGCAGCAGCCGCGGGTGACCGTGCTCGTCCGGGCCGACCCCGAAGGACCGCATCCCCACGTGCGCACGCACCCGGTCGCCGCCGTGGCTGACCTCGACGCGGTAGCGGAACGGGTCCTCGGGCGTCCACGGCCGGACCTCCGGCAGCCGCAGCCGCGTGGGCTCGCCCGGGGTCGCCGTACCCCAGGCGACAGGGACCTCGCCGTCGAGCACGGTGACGTGGGTGCCGGTCGGGTCGGGACGGCCGTGCACCGTGACCGCGAGCACGCCCGCGGCCAGGTCGGGCACCAGGTCGAGCCGCTCGACGTAGGCCGACGGCACCGCCTCGGCCCACACGGTCTGCCAGATGCCCGACTGGGCGGTGTACCAGATCCCACCGCGCGCGAGCCGCTGCTTGCCGCTCGAGGGGCCGGCGTTGTTGGACAGGTCGCGGACCCGGACCACGATCTCGTTGCGCGCGCTCAGCGCGTCGGTGACGTCGAGGGCGAACGGCAGGTAGCCGCCATGGTTGCCGCCCACCTCGACCCCGTTGACCCAGACCGTGCAGGTCTGGTCGACGGCGCCGAAGTGCAGCAGCAGCCGCCCGTTGTGCGGGACGAACCCGTCGGGCAGGGAGACCGTACGGCGGTACCAGAGGAGCTGGTCGGGGAGGAGCTGACGGTTCACGCCCGAGAGCGGTGCCTCGGGGGAGAACGGCACCACGATCTCGCCGTCCCAGGCCGCCGGCCGGTCGACGTCGAGGCCGGTGATCGCGTAGGACCAGCGGCCGTTGAGGTTGAGGTAGGAGTCGCGCTGCAGCTGCGGGCGCGGGTAGTCCGGGAGCGGACGGTCGGGATCGAGCTCGCGGCCCCATCGGGTCAACAGCTCTGGCACACGCGAAACCCTAGCCTCCGGGGGTCGTGCGGCTCAGGGCGCGGTACGGCGCTCCGTGAACCGCACCACCGCGGGGGTGGTCGGCGCTAGCGTGCCCCGCATGGCTATCGCACGCTTCCCGAGCTTCGTGCTCGACTGCCCGGACCCCTCCGAGCTGGCGCGCTTCTACGGCGCGATGCTCGAGTGGGAGGTCAAGGACGACGACGGCTGGGCGGAGGTGCGCGCCGACTTCGGCATGTGCATCTGCTTCCAGCAGGTCGCGAACTACCGCGCACCCGTCTGGCCCGGCCAGGACGTCCCGCAGCAGGTGCACATGGACGTCGTCGTCGACGACCTCGACGCGGGGGAGAAGGCGGTGCTCGAGCTCGGCGCGACCAAGCACGAGCACCAGCCGGGGGAGTCCTTCCGGGTCTTCCTCGACCCGGCCGGGCACCCGTTCTGCCTCTGCACCAGCTGATCAGTCCGAGGAGAACCGGCCGCGCTCCTGGAAGCGGCGCACCTCCTGCGGCCAGCCGCAGGCCATCGCGATCCGGCCTGCCCAGTGCCGGGCGGCCGCCTCGTCCTCGACGTCCACCACGGTGAAGCCGCCGATGTGCTCCTTGGTCTCGACGAAGGGCCCGTCGCTGAACAGCGGCGCGTCGCCGGCCGGCTCGACGCTGAACGCCGGCACGTCGTCGTCGAGCCCTCCGGTGAACACGAAGACCTTCGCCTCCTGCATCTCGGCGATCAGCGGCCGCAGCGCCGCGGACTTCGCGCGCAGCTCGTCGAGCGTGTGCTCGGGGACCCAGTCGCCGTTGAACGCGATGAGGTACTCCGCCATCAGGACCCCTCGGTCGCCCGCGGCGGCATCGACTTGAACCGCCGTACCTCCTGGGGCCAGCCGCACGCCTCGGCGACCTTGCCGGCCCACACCCGCGCGGCCGCCTCGTCCTCGACGTCGACGATGGTCAGCCCGCCGAGGTACTCCTTGGTCTCGACGTAGGGGCCGTCGGTGAACCTCAGCGAGCCGCTCGTCGCGTCGGCGCTGAAGGCGTCCTCGACCTCCTCGTCGAGCCCGCCCGCGAACCGGAGGACGCCCGCGTCCTCCATCTCGGCGACGACCGCCCGCGCGAGCGGCCCGCGCCCGCGGAACCACTCCTCGGTGTGGTCGCCGACCCACTGCTGGTTGAAGTAGATGAGGTACTCCGCCATTGCTGCTCCTCGTTCGTGCGACGGGCCCGGTGCCCGTCCCAACCCTTCCACGAACGGCGGCCGCCCGATCCGACATCGGCCAGCAGACCTTTTTCGTTCCGCTGCGTCCATCTGGACGGCAAGGGTCGTCGTTCCGCCGAAAACGCGACCGTTCCCGGCCATATGGACGGGAACGGTCGCAGGATCGGAGAACGGGCGGTCGGTCAGACCCCCGCGGGGAAGGGGACGCCCGTCGCGCTGTGGCAGCGGTAGCCGTGCGGGTTGTGGTGCAGGTACTGCTGGTGCAGCGGCTCGGCGTAGTAGTAGGTCTCCGCCGGCTTGATCTCGGTCGTGATCGGGCCGTAGCCGCGCTCCTTGATCACCGGCTCGTAGGCCGCGGTCAGGTCGCGCGCGACCTTCTCCTGCTCGGGGCTGAAGACGTAGATCGCGGAGCGGTACTGCGTGCCGACGTCGTTGCCCTGCCGCATGCCCTGGGTCGGGTCGTGGAAGGTGTAGAACGCCTTCACCAGGTCGCCGTAGGTCACCTTCGTGGGGTCGAACACGACCCGCACGGCCTCGGTGTGCCCGGTCCGGCCGCTGCACACCTCCTCGTAGGAGGGGTACGGCGTGAAGCCGCCGGCGTAGCCCACGGACGTCGACCAGACGCCCGGCATCTTCCAGAACACCTCCTCGGCGCCCCAGAAGCAGCCCAGCCCGAACAGCGCCACCTCGAAGCCGGCCGGCACGTCGTCGGTCACCAGCGGCGAGCCGAGCACGGCGTGCTTCTCCGGCAGGGTGAACCAGGGCTCGGCGCGGCCGCCCAGCGCCTGGTCCGGCGTCGGCATCTCGGTCTTGTGGCGGTTGAACAGCACGTCGGTCTCCTCACGTCGGTGGGGGTTCGGTCTGCACAACGTCCCGGACGGGCGGAACCTTCCCGCGCCGGGCCGACCTCACAGCGGCGAGAACGCCGGGATCATGGTCACCCCGTGGGTGGCGATCTCCCGCCCCTGCGCGTCCAGGCTGGTCACCGTCGCCTGGGCGTACGGCGTCCAGGCCTGCCGCGGGGCCACGCCGGAGGTCCGCACGTCGGGTCCGTCGAACGCGAACGCGTAGTAGCCGTCCTGCACGGGCACGGTGCGCGTGCCCCCGGGCATCGACACCCGCAGCGAGGCGACCCGCCGCCCGTGGTCGACCGCGGCGCCGGTGCCGTAGCAGCCGCCCTCGAAGACCTGGAAGTCGTCGAGGAAGGCGTGGCAGCCGAGCCACACCCGGTTGCCGGTCGGCCCCACCCCCGGAGCGCCTCCGGGGCCGCCGAGCTCGAGGGTCACCGGTGCCACGTCGCCGGCTCCGGACGACGGCTGGTAGCGGCACTGCAGGGTCCAGCCGTTGGTGGAGACGAACAGCCCGACCGCCTCGGTGTGCGCGCCGGCGGCGGCGGCGTCGCGCCAACCGGTCAGGTCGAAGCCGCTGGCGGTGGCGCACTCGTCGCGGAACTCCGCGGTGCCGGGCGTGGCCTCGTGGGGTGGGCGTGCCCCGGGGTCCTCGGCACCGGCCGCGGGCACCATGCACGGGACCGCCGACCCGGGCCCGCCGGCCGCGGCGTAGTAGAGCACCGTCCCCTCGAACCACGGCTCCTGCGGGTTGGCGACCCGGCCGCCGTCCCGGTCCGTGCCGGGCCCGCGCAGCAGCGACAACCCGGAGAGCCCCCCCGACGAGCGGGCCACGGACGCGTCGCACCGGTGCAGGGCCTGGTCGCGCGGGACAGGCACCCGCTGGAACGAGCCCGGGCCGGCTGCGTGCGAATGCCTCTGGCCCAGCAGGCCGGCGCCGACCGTCAGCCCGGCCGCGACCACGACGGCGACGCTGCCGGCCAGCACCCGGGTCCGGCGTCGTCGGAGCCGACGACGTCCGGCATCGAGCACGTCCTGCGCGTCGACTGCCGGCCCGGCGTCGGGCTCGCCCGCCTCGCCGGCAGGCCCGCCCCGGCGTCGCAGCCGGTCGCCGGCGACCGACACGACGGCGTCCCGGGTGAAGTCGTCGAGGCCGCCCTCCCGCTCGAACCGTGGCCAGGCGACGTACACCCGGGCCAGCGCCTCCGCGACCACGTCCGTGGCCACGCCGGGGTCCCCGGTCAGCCCGTAGGCCGTGCGGCGCAGCCCGCGCTCGCGGGCCGCGACGTACTCGACGAAGTCCGCGTCGTCCCTCGTGGCCACGGCTCACCCCCTGGGCCTGTCGTACCAGACGACGCCCCCGGAAGCGCGCAGGTTGCACCCGACCGGGCCGCGGGGCACAGGGAGGCGAGGACTAGGCTCCCGGGCATGACTGAGCACGCCCAGAAGAGTGGTTTCGAGACCCGCGCCATCCACGCGGGCTACGAGCCGGACGCGATGACCGGCGCGGTGATCCCGCCCATCTACGCGACCAGCACCTACAAGCAGGACGGCGTCGGCGGGATGCGCGGCGGCTACGAGTACAGCCGCTCCGCGAACCCGACCCGCACCGCCCTCGAGGGCAACATCGCGGCCCTGGAGGAGGGGGAGCGCGGCTTCGCGTTCGCCTCCGGCCTGGCCGCCGAGCACACCCTGCTCCAGTCCCTGTGCGCCCCCGGTGACCACGTGGTGGTCCCCGACGACGCGTACGGCGGCACCTACCGTCTCTTCGCCAAGGTCGAGCAGCCGTGGGGCCTCGACCACACCAGCGCGCCGGTCTCCGACGTCGCCGCGGTCAAGGCCGCGATCCAGCCCGGCAGGACCAAGCTGATCTGGCTGGAGACGCCCACCAACCCGCTGCTCAACATCGGCGACATCGAGGAGCTGGCGGGGGTCGCGCACGACGCCGGCGCGCTGCTCGTCGTGGACAACACGTTCGCCTCGCCCTACCTGCAGCAGCCGCTCACCCTCGGCGCCGACGTGGTCGTGCACTCGACCACGAAGTACTGCGGCGGCCACTCCGACGTCGTCGGTGGCGCCCTGGTCGTCAAGGACCACGCCCTGGCCGAGAAGATCGGCTTCCACCAGAACTCCATCGGCGCGGTCGCCGGGCCGTTCGACGCGTGGCTGACGCTGCGCGGGCTCAAGACCCTGGCCCTGCGGATGGACCGGCACTGCGACAACGCCGAGAAGGTCGTCGAGTTCCTGACCGGCCACGACGGCGTCGAGCAGGTCATCTACCCGGGCCTGGCCGAGCACCCCGGCCACGAGACCGCGAAGAAGCAGATGAAGCGCTTCGGCGGCATCGTGTCGTTCCGGGTCAAGGGCGGCGAGGCGAAGGCGCTCGACGTGTGCGCTCAGGCCGAGGTGTTCACGCTCGGGGAGTCGCTCGGCGGCGTGGAGTCACTGATCGAGCACCCGGGCCGGATGACCCACGCCTCCGTGGCCGGCACCGACCTCGAGGTCCCCAGCGACCTGATCCGGCTCTCGGTGGGCATCGAGACCGCCGAGGACCTGATCGCCGACCTCGACCGTGCCCTCGGCTGACCAACCGCTGGTCGCGGAGGAGCGGAGCGACGTCTCGAGACCACTCGTCGCCTGCGTCGACTTCGGCTCCACGTTCACCAAGGCGGCGCTCGTCGACGTGACGACGGGCGCCCTGGTGGCGGGCGCCAGCCACCGCACGACGATCGACACCGACGTCCTCGACGGCTGGGACGCCTGCCTGGCCGAGCTGGTCGCGGTCGACCCGCGGGCCGCAGACGCCGAGGTGCTGGCCTGCTCCAGCGCCGGCGGCGGCCTGCGGATCGCGGTTGTCGGCAACGAGGAGCTGGTGACCGCGGAGGCGGGTCGTCGGGTCGCGCTGTCCAGCGGCGGCCGGGTCGTGCACGTGGCGCACGGCGGGCTCTCCCGTGACGGGCTGGCGACGCTGCGCGCCAGCAAGCCCGACGTGGTGCTGCTCGTGGGTGGCACGGACGGCGGCAACGCCGAGGTGCTGCTGGCCTGCGCGGAGCGGATCGCCAAGGCACGCTGGCGCGGTCCGGTCGTGGTGGCCGGCAACGTCGACGCCCAGGACGACGTGGCCGCGCTCCTGGACGCCGCAGGGACGCCGTACGTCCTGGCCGACAACGTCGTCCCGCAGATCGGGGTGCTGGCTCCCGAGTCGGCGCGGGCCGCGATCCGCGAGATGTTCCTGGCGCACGTGATCGGCGGGAAGCACCTGAGCAAGCGCGCCGACTTCACCGCGATGGTCCGCGGCGCCACCCCCGACGTGGTGCTGACCGCGGTCGAGCTGCTCGCGCACGGGCTCGACGAGGAGCACCCCGGTGCCGGCGACGTGGTGGTCGTCGACATCGGCGGTGCCACCACGGACGTGCACAGCGTGGTCGAGCTGGATCCCGAGGACGCCGGCCTGGCCCGCCAGGTGGTCGCCACCGTGCCGGTCAGCCGCACTGTCGAGGGCGACCTCGGGATGCGCTGGTCCGCGGTGCCGACCGTCGAAGAGGGCGTCGCCGCCGAGGTGGTCCGCGCCGAGGACGCCGAGCGGCTCCGCACCGCGGCCGCCGTACGGCGTCAGGACCCGTCCTACCTCCCGGCCGGTCCAGACGACGTCGCCGACGACACCGCGATCGCCGCGGCCGCCGTCGCGGTCGCCGTGCGCCGGCACGCGGGACGCCAGCAGGTGGTCTACTCACCCGACGGCCGGGTCGTCGAGCGCAGCGGCAAGGACCTGCGCGAGGTGGACCTGCTCGTCGGGTCCGGGGGAGTGCTGCGCAACAACGCCCCGGACGTCGCGGCGCGGGTGCTCGGCGGCGTCGTCGGCGAGGCCGCGGGCGGCTGGCAGCTGCCGCGGGAGCCGCGGGTGGTCGTCGACCTCGACTACGTGCTCGCACCGGCGGGGCTGCTGGCCTCGCGCTACCCCGAGGCGGCCCATGCGCTGGTCACGTCGCTCACCGGAACTTCAGGGCGCCTCACCTAGCCTGGGCCCATGGGAATGGGCAGCCGCATCTCGCGGAGCATGACGAAGCTCAAGGACAGTCAACGACGCAAGTCCGACGAGCGCTTCGCGGAGCGGTTCGCGCACCAGTGGTCGCAGGTGCGCAGCGACCGGCGGACCGAGGAGACCGCCCCCGACATCCACGCCGGCCCCTCGAACTTCAACCAGGCCCGGGTGCCCTACGGCGTCGACCTGGCGGCCGCGTGGTCGTGGCGGTTCCTGGTGATCGTCGCGGCCGGCTACGTGATCCTGCAGGGGATCTCCAAGTTCGAGCTGATCGCGCTGCCGCTGGTGATCGCGGCGTTCCTGGCCGCGCTCGGGGTGCCGGTCGTGCACGCGCTGCGCCGGCTCGGGGTGCCGCGCAAGCTGGGCGCCTTCGTGGTGGTGGTGGGCGGCATCGCGCTGATCTCGACGCTGCTGACGTTCGCCGGGCAGCAGGTCGCGCAGGGCGCCAACGACCTCTCGGCCCAGGTCGTCGACGGCATCGAGCAGATCCGCACCTGGCTGCGGCACGGCCCGCTGCACGCCAGCGACTCGCAGATCAACGCCTACCTGCAGGAGATCCAGCGGGGGATCACCTCCAGCAACAGCCAGATCGTCTCCCGGGTCACCGAGGTCGGCACCGCGGTCTCGCACATCGTCGCGGGCGTGTTCATCGTGCTGTTCGGCAGCTACTTCTTCCTCGCCGACGGCGACCGGATCTGGGCCTGGGCAGTGCGCATCTTCCCGCGGGCGGCCCGCGCCCGTGCGGACTCCTCGGGCCGGGTGGCCTGGGCGTCGCTGACCCGCTTCGTCCGCGCCACCGTGCTGGTCGCGTTCACCGACGCGCTCGGCGTGATGCTGGTGGCCGGGATCCTCAAGGTGCCGTTCGTCTTCGCGATCGGCGTGGTCGTGTTCATCGGCGCGTTCATCCCGATGATCGGCGCCCTGATCGCCGGCACCGTCGCGGTCCTGGTCGCGCTCGTCGCGCACGGCCCGATCGTCGCCCTGGTCATGCTCGGCGGGGTCGTGATCGTGCAGCAGCTCGAGGCGCACGTCTTGCAGCCGTTCCTGCTGGGCCGGTTCGTGTCCGTGCACCCACTCGGCGTGATCGTCGCGATCGGCGCGGGGGTGCTGGTCGCCGGGATCCCCGGTGCGCTGGTCGCCGTCCCCCTCACCGCGGCGCTCAACGCCGTCGTACTCCACCTGTCGGAGTCGATGGCCGCGGACGAGATCGCAGACGCGGAAGGCCCGCAGTCACCACAGTGACTGCGGGCCCTCGGTGACCTGCGGGGTCAGTGCGCGACCATGGCCTCCGGGGCCTCGGCCTGCCCGTCGACCACCTGGCCGGGCTGGCCCGGAGCCGGCGAGGTGCGGCCGGTGAGTGGCTTCTCCTTGAGGAAGAAGGCGACCACGAGGGCCAGCAGGGTCAGCGGTACGGCGGAGAGGAACGTGTCGTGCAGCGCGTTGCTGAACGCCCCGGTCACCAGGTCGTGGACCGCCGGCGGCAGCGCCTTGATCTTCTGCACGTTGTTGGCCAGGTCCCCGGCCTTGCTCCCGGCAGGAGCGGCACCGGCGGGAGCGCCGGCGAACGCCTCGGCCAGGTAGCTCGCGAGCCGGCTGGAGAGGATCGCGCCGAAGAGCGCCGTACCGAACGAGCCACCCATCTGGCGGAAGAACGCCACCGAGCTGGTCGCGACGCCCATGTCCTTGCGGTCCACGGAGTTCTGCACGACCACGATCAGCACCTGCATGGTGAGGCCGAGGCCGAGGCCCATCACGAACATCGAGGCACCGGCGGCCCAGTAGGGCGACGACGCGTCGAGCGTGGACAGCAGCACCAGCGCGACGGTGACGATCAGGGCGCCGAGGATCGGGTAGATCTTGTACTTCCCGGTCTTCGACATCCGGCGACCGGCCGCGATCGAGGTGGTGAACAGGCCGACCACCATCGGCAGCATGCCGAGGCCGGACTTCGTCGGGCTCATCCCGTCGACGACCTGCAGGTAGACCGGGATGAAGATCATCGCGCCGAACATCGCCACGCCGATCATGAAGCCGAAGACGTTCGCGACCGAGAAGATCGAGTTGCGGAACAGCCGCATCGGGATGATCGGCTCCGACGCACGACGCTCGACGAGGACGAACAGCGCCGCGAGCAGCAGGCCGCCGCCGAGCAGGGCCAGGCCGATGCCGGAGGTCCAGCCGCGCTGCGGGCCGGCCCACGCGGTGTAGAGCAGGATCGAGCAGACCGAGGCGACGACCACGGCCGCGCCGAGGTAGTCGATCGAGTGGTCACGACGCACGTGCGGCATCTTCAGGGCGGCCGAGGTGATGACCAGCGCGACGATGCCCAGCGGGATGTTCATGAAGAAGATCCACTGCCAGCCGGGGCCGTCGGCGAACCAGCCGCCGAGGACCGGGCCGAGCACGGAGGAGACGCCGAACGTCGCGGCGAAGTAGCCCTGGTAGCGACCGCGCTCGTTGGGCGGGATCACGTCGCCGATGGTGGCCATCGCCAGCGCCATCAGGCCACCGCCGCCGAGGCCCTGGATCGCGCGGAACGCGATGAGCTCCTCGATGTTGTGGCTGAAGCCGGCCAGAGCCGAGCCGACCAGGAACGTCACGATCGCGATCTGGAAGAGCAGGCGACGGCCGTAGAGGTCGGAGATCTTGCCCCACAGCGGCGTCGACGCGGTGGCGCAGAGCATGTAGGCGGTGACGACCCAGGACAGCTTGTCCAGGCCGCCGAGCTCGGAGGTGATGCGCGGCAGCGCGGTGCCGACGATGCTCTGGTCGAGGGCGGACAGGAACATGCCCACCATCAGCCCGGCCATCACCACCAGGATCTGCTTGTGGCTGAGGTAGCCGTGGGAGTCGGGGGTCACTGGTGCTCCAAGGAGTTGTTGAGGTTCACGGTGAGGCGGTGCAGCAGCACGCGCAGGGTCTCGCGGTCGTCCGCCGGCCAGTCGGACATGGCCTCGGCGATGTGCGCCCGCCGGACGGCTGCGCCCTTCTCCAGGCACGAGGCGCCGTGGTCGGAGACGGCCAGCCGGCTGGCGCGGCCGTCGTCCGGGTCGTCGGTCCGCTCGACCAGGCCCCGGTCCTCGAGGCCCTTCGCGTGGCGGCTGACGGTGGAGGCGTCGAGGTCGAGGGCGCCGGCCAGTGCCGAGACCCGCATCGGCCCGTTGTGCTGCAGCGTGCGCAGCAGCGGCATCGCGGAGAAGTCGATCTCGTCGCCCGGCATCCGGTGCTTCATCAGCTTGATCACCCGGACCATCGCGACCATGACCGCCTCCTCCGGGGTCGCCGGCTCAGCGACGAGCCCCGCGACCGGGAGAGGGGAAGATTGCATGCGACAAGCATGTATCAAGATGCGTGGCCCACGCAAACAAATCGCCGAACCGCCCCTGTGACCCGCCCCACACCCCTTGAGTCGGCAGCCGGTCGCGTTGAGTCGGCAGCCGGTCGCGTTGAGTCGGCAGCCGGTCGCGTTGAGTCGGCAGCCGGTCGCGTTGAGTCGGCCTGCGGTCGCGTTGAGTCGGCGCTGCGTCGCCGGATGTGCAGGCGCCGTACGGCGGGATCTAGGGTGACGCCATGAGCAGCAACGACGCCGCCACGCCCGCCCCGGCACCCCTCCCGACCCTTGCCGACATCGAGACGGCCCGGGTGGCGCTCGAGGGGGTCGCGGTCTACACGCCGATGGAGGAGTCGCGCTGGCTCTCGGAGCTGACCGGGGGACCGGTGCTGCTCAAGGCCGAGAACCTGCAGCGCACCGGGTCGTTCAAGATCCGCGGCGCCTACCTGCGGATGTCGCGGCTGTCCGAGGAGGAGAAGGCCGCCGGCGTCGTCGCGGCGAGCGCCGGCAACCACGCCCAGGGCGTCGCGCTCGCTGCGCAGATGCTGGGCATCAAGGCGACCGTGTTCATGCCCGAGGGCGCGCCGATCCCGAAGGAGAAGGCCACCCGGGGGTACGGCGCCGAGGTCCGGTTCCACGGCAACAGCGTCGATGCGGCGCTCGTCGAGGCGAAGAGGTTCGCCGCCGAGACGGGGGCCGTCCTGATCCACCCCTTCGACCACAAGGACATCGTCACCGGGCAGGGCACCTGCGGCCTCGAGATCCTCGAGCAGTGCCCCGACGTGAAGACCGTGGTCGTGTCCACCGGCGGGGGCGGGCTGATCGCCGGCGTCGCGACGGCGATCAAGGCGAAGCGGCCCGACGTGCGCGTGGTCGGCGTGCAGGCCGAGGGCGCCGCGGCCTACGTGACGTCGCTCGCCGAGGGGCGGCCGGTTGCGTTGGAGTCGATGGCCACGATGGCCGACGGCATCGCGGTCGGCTGCCCCGGCGAGGTGCCGTTCGCGGCGATCCAGGAGCACGTCGACGAGATCGTCACGGTCAGCGAGGAGTCGCTCTCGCGGGCGCTGCTGCTGCTGATGGAGCGCGCGAAGCTGGTCGTCGAGCCCGCCGGCGCCGCGGCCGTCGCCGCCATCCTCGACGACCCGACCCGCTTCCCGACGCCCACGGTCGCCGTACTCTCCGGCGGCAACATCGACCCGCTGCTGATGATGCGCGTGATCCGGCACGGCATGGCCGCCGCCGGCCGCTACCTGTTCTTCCGGGTCCGGATCCCCGACCTGCCCGGTGGTCTCGCCAAGCTGCTCGCGGACCTCGCCGCCGTCGAGGCCAACGTGCTCGACGTCGTGCACGAGCGGACGTCCCCGACGCTGCGCCTCGACGAGGTCGAGGTGGCTCTCCAGGTCGAGACCCGCGGCGTCGAGCACGCCGACCGGGTGCTGGCAGCGCTGCGCGACCGCGACTACACGCTGTCGCTCTGACACGTGGTGGCACCGTCGACGTCCATCGTGGCCCCGACCACGGAGAACGCCCTCGCACGCGGCCGCTCGTCTCAGACGGTGGCCAATGAGTCTCGCATCCTCGTTCGCGCCCGGGAGAGCCGTTTGCGGGCCGCCGACTCCGAGATGTTCAAGATTCCGGCAGCCTCGCGCGTGCTCGGCTGCTCCCAGTAGATGAGCGTCACCAGCTCCCGGTCGGCGGCGCCGAGCCGGGCCAGTGCCCGCTGTGCGTCGATGGCGGCGTCGCTGTCGGGTGGCTGAACCACGCTCGGCAGTGCCTCGCGCAGTCGGTCCGCCAGCGCACGACGGCGGCAGGCGCCGCGCCGATGGTTGGCCAGGCACCGGCGGGCCACGCCGAGCATCCAGGCGAACGCCTCGCGGTCGTCAGTCGGGACCACGCGGATCTTGCGCCAGGTGATGGCGAGGACCTGCGCGTAGACGTCGGCGGCGGCATCGACGGGCTCGGTGCGTCGCACCAGGTAGGCCAGCACGTCGGGGCCCACCTCTGTCGCCAGGTGGTCGAGTCGGGCGCTCACCGGCGGAGTCCGACCTGCGCGCAGTTGATCTCGGCCTCTCGCTGCACGGGTGCGCGGTCGTCGTCGGCGGCGGCCGCCGCCACGTCGTGCGCGTGCGCGACGGTCCCGCCGCCGTCGTGCGCCGCAAGCAGGGGGCTGTCGGCCAGCCGGGTGAGCTGGACGACGGCGGCGGATCGCTGCGTCGGATCGTCCAGCCAGGCGTGCACCCAGGCGCACCGGGCCCAGGACTCGAAGTCCAGGGTGATCCCGTCGGCCTGGGCCCGACCGCCCGGTTCCGGGCACGCCGGGTCGGGCTCGCCGTACATGTCCTGCACGGCGGTGTCGACGGTCACTCCGCGCGGCAGCGCCAGGTCCCTCGGCGAGAGGCGGCGCACGGTCGCGGGGAAATCGGGCGCGCACACGTCAAGCCACTCCGAGGCGTCCTCCTCGGAGAGCGCCGGGTTGCCGAAGACCCCGGTGTGGGTGGTCCACTGGACCGCGGCGGCGGTGCCCGGAACGGCGACCGCGAGGACGGCGAGGCCCGCAACGACCGCGCGGCGGGCGCGCGGGCGGGACTCGGCCCGCACCGCCGCGGCGAGCCCGCGCGACAGGTCCTGGGCAGGAACGGTGTCGATGTCCGTCCGGGCGGCGGGGAGAAGTGTGGTCAGCGGGTCGTGCTCGGTCATGGTCTTCCCCTCGTGATCGGCGGTTCTACCACGAGATGTCCGACTGACCGAGAAGTGTGACCGACAACGGCCCGCACCCTCCGGGGAGGATGCGGGCCGTCGTGCGCGGCGAGGCGTCAGCCGGTGAACGGCACGGCGTCGAGGATCTCGACCTCGAGCTTCTTGCCGTTGGGCGCCTCGTACGAGACCGTCTCGCCCTTCTTGCGGCCGGTGATCGCCTCACCGAGCGGGGACTGCGGCGAGTAGACCTTCAGGCCCTCGACGGCGTCCTCCATCTCGCGGGCGGCGAGCAGGAACTGCTCCGCCTCGTCGTCGTCGTCGCCGACGAACTTGTAGGTGATCTTCATGCCGGGACCCACGACACCGTCGTCGGCCGGGGTCTCGCCGACCTCGGCGCGCCGGAGCATGTCCTCGAGCTGGCGGATCCGGGCCTCGGTCTTGCCCTGCTCCTCGCGGGCGGCGTGGTAGCCGCCGTTCTCCTTGAGGTCGCCCTCGTCACGGGCCGCGCTGATGCGGGCGATGACCTCGGCGCGCACGGGACCGCGCAGGTGCTCGAGCTCCTCCTGGAGCTTGTCGTAGCCCTCCTGCGTCAGCCAGATCACGTTCGGGTCGCTGGACTGCGTCACTGTGGTGGTGCTCCTGTGCTGGTCGGGGGTGCCGCGGTGGTGCCGCGATGGCGGCCGCGGTCCGTGGCAAGGCAAGGAAGAAACTCTACCAACGCGCCCCCGGGCGGTCCCAAACCCCGGGTGACCTGGGCCACGCTCAGCGGGGCTGCGGCTGTCCCTCGGCGGTGCAGCCGACCAGCTCCACGGACGTGGCGCGACGTTCGGTGCGCACCGTGGTGCCCTGGGTCGAGCTCGTCGCCCCGCCCGGTCCGACGGTCACCGTGGCCTCGCCGACCACCGAGTGGTCGGCGGCGTAGGCGCGCAGCAGGCACGACGCGGTGACGTCCGCCGAACGCCGTACGGCGGCGAAGGAGGCCTTGGTGGCGTGCTCGCCGGCCTGCACGTCATAGCTGACCAGCTCGGAGGTGACCTCGGGCCGACCGTGGAAGGCCACGGCCCAGACCAGCCACGCGACGAACGCCGCGGCGAGCAGGACCGCCACCCCGAGCACCGCCGGCCGGCGCAGCCGGTGGGGTGCTCCGTATCGCGATGCCAGGTCACTCACCCGTGAATCCTAGAATGTGCCTCATGCTCCGCTTGATGCACGTCCACGCGCACCCCGACGACGAGTCCAGCAAGGGTGCTGCCACCACCGCGAAGTACGTCGCCGAAGGGGTCGACGTGCACGTCGTCACCTGCACCGGTGGCGAGCGCGGGTCCGTGCTGAACCCGAAGATGGACCGCCCGGACGTGCTCGCGAACATCACCGAGATCCGGCGACAGGAGATGGAGCGGGCCCGGGAGATCCTCGGCGTCCGCCAGGACTGGCTGGGCTTCGTCGACTCCGGCTGGCCCGAGGGCGACCCGCTGCCGCCGCTGCCCGAGGGCTGCTTCGCGCTCGAGGATCTCGAGGTCGCTGCCGAGCCGCTGGTGCGTTTCATCCGTGACTTCAAGCCGCACGTGATGACGACGTACGACGAGAACGGCGGCTACCCGCACCCGGACCACATCATGTGCCACAAGGTGAGCGTGGCCGCGTTCGAGGCGGCCGGCGACCCGGACCGCTACCCCGACGCGGGCGAGCCGTGGCAGCCGCTGAAGCTCTACTACCACCACGGTTTCCACCGCGAGCGCACCCAGGCGCTGCACGACGCGATGGTCGAGCGCGGCATGGAGTCGCCCTACGCCGAGCGGCTCGAGGAGTGGAAGCCGGACCCGGAGCACGCCGCCCGGATCACCACCCGGGTGCCCTGCGCGGAGTACTTCCCGGTGCGCGACCGGGCGCTCCTCGCGCACGCCACCCAGATCGACCCCGAGGGCGCCTGGTTCGCCTGCCCCCTCGAGGTGCACCAGGCCGCCTGGCCGACCGAGGACTTCGAGCTGGCCCGGTCCCTGGTGGAGTCGACGACGCCGGAGGAGGATCTGTTTGCAGGCGTCCGCGAGGCGCTTGCGACAATGGAGGCATGACGATGCTCTCGATCCTGCTGCCGCTCGCGGTCAAAGCCCCCGACCCGGACAAGGTGAAGCCCGGCTGGCTGGCGTTCGGCATCTTCCTGGCGCTGTTCGCCGCGACGATCCTGCTCTGGCTGAGCTTCCGCAAGCAGCTGAAGAAGATCAACTTCGAGGAGAAGGACCCCGCCGCGGAGCCCCACCCCGATTCGTCTGCGAGCTAGGCGGAGGTCCACACGGGTCGGTCGCAGACGAATCGGCCGGTCACAGCCGCGGCAGGTGGCAGAACAGGCCGCCGACGGTCACCGCGTCAGGCACCGCGACGTTGCGGGTCACCTCGAGCCGCCCGTCGGCGTAGACGCCCTGGGCGGCCTCCCGCTGCAGCTCCTGCCACACCGGCGAGGGCAGCGACGTGCTGCCCGCCTCGGTCTCGCCCACCAGCACCGCGGCGGTCCCGCTCACCGTCCCGGTGCGCAGCCAGACCTTCACCTCCGACCACGGTGACCGGCCGCGTGGCGGCACCAGCGTGAACCGGCGCAGCACCCGGTCGGCGGCGGGGAGCGGCGTGAACGTCAGTGGCACCAGGTCGACGGGGCGGTGCGCGTGCCGGCGCAGCAGCCCGGTGGCCCGCCGCACGCTGCTCAGCGCCCGGTGCCCGCTCGGCAGGTCGACCCACGGCTGGCGGATCCGCGGCCGCTCGCGGCGCTGGGCCGGTACGGCGGGCGCGGGCCTCGCCAGGGCGCCGAGGGTCTGGATCGTCGCCGGGGTCACCAGCTCGGGCGCGACCCCCTCGTGCCACAGCGCGAACAGCGCGTCGTGCACCGGGCCGTCCTCGAGGAAGGTGGCCGCCGCCGCGCGCACGCGCAGCGCCGACTGCAGCAGGGCGTCGTCGCTCTGCCCGGTCCTCTGCCGGACCCGGTAGGCGTCCTTGTAGGCCTCGCGGACGATGCGGTGGTCCGGGCGCATGGCCCGGAACCTACCGTGGCCGACGGGGAGTTTGTCCAGCCCCACAAGGGATTCAGGCGTTGCGCACCACGTGCAGCAGCGCGTCCCACGCGGTCAGCTCGGCCTCGCCGCCGTGCCCGTCGTCCGCGTGTACGGCGCGCGCCACCCGCTCCCCGCGGACCACCCGGAACCGTTCCCCGTCGAGGTCGCCGAGCAGCTCCTCGGCGTTGAACAGCACGGCCGGGTCCTGCGGGCCACCGGTGCCCTCGCTGAGGTTGCTGCTGTCGTGGCCGACGACCACCAGGTGTCCACCGAGGGCCAGCGCCGCGAACGCCGCTCGCAGCGCGGCGCGACGCTCGTCCTCAGGCAGCTGCAGGTAGGCCACGACCACCAGGTCGTGGACCGGCCCGGGGTCGAACGAGGTGGCGTCGGCGCACACCCACGACACCGCCAGCCCCGCGGCGTCGGCGCGCACCCGGCCCTTGTCCAGGCCGACCGCGGAGAAGTCGACCGCGGTCACCGTCCAGCCGCGCGACGCCAGCCACAGTGCGTTGCGGCCCTCGCCGGCGGCCAGGTCGAGCGCCCGTCCCGGCGGCAGGTCGGAGGTCTCGGCCTCCACGAACTGGTTCGGGGTCGCCGACCACACCAGGTCGGTGGCGGCGTAGCGCGCGTCCCAGGCCTGCGCGTCCACCGCTCAGCCCTGGCCGCGCTGCTTGGCGACCTCGGCGTGCACCTCGTCCATGTCGAGGCCCCGCACCGCCTCGATGACCTGGTCGAGTGCCTGCGGCGGCAGCGCGCTGGGCTGGGCGAAGACCAGGATGCCCTGCCGGAACGCCATCAGGGTCGGGATGGAGCGGATGTCCGCGGCCGCGGCCAGCGCCTGCTCCGCCTCGGTGTCCACCTTGCCGAACACGATGTCGGGGTTGGCCTCGGAGGCCTTCTCGAACGTCGGCGCGAACTGCCGGCACGGACCGCACCAGGCCGCCCAGAAGTCGACCAGGACGATCTCGTTGTCCTCGACGGTCTTCTCGAAGTCGGCGGCGGTCAGCGTGGTGGTGGCCATGAGGGTCCCTTCGTCCGGTGGCGGGAGGAGAACGCCACCAGGGTGCCCGACCATTCCCCGACCGAGCGCAGCGGTGCTCGGCCGGGGAACGTTCGGGTGGCTCAGCGGATCCCGCGCAGCCGGAGGAAGACCCCGGCGAGATCACCACGCTCGACTGCTTCCACGGACGACTACGCGCCGTGGGCCAAGCGCGAAATCTAGAACACCTTCTGACCGATCGGGTGTGACGCGAAAGCGGCCCGTGCATCCCTGGGAAGCGCGGTCGCTGTGTTTTGCAGGGTCAGTCCTTATCCGTGTAGGCCAGCTAGCCGACCGCGCCACCGGGCGCGGCAGGATGGCAGAGACGCGAGCGTACCCTTGCGGGTACATACCCACATGGGTACATTGATGGCCATGGACGCCGTACTGCACGCGCTTGCCGACGAGAGCCGGCGCACTGTTCTCGAGATCCTGCGCGACCACCCGGCAAGCGTCAGCGAGCTGGCCGAGGCCCTGCCGATCGCCCGCCCGGGCGTGTCCCGCCACCTCCGCGTGCTGCGGGAAGCCGGGCTGGTCGACGTGCGCCAGGACGCGCAGCGCCGGATCTACACGCTTCGCCCCGAGGCGCTCGTCGAGCTCGACGAGTGGCTCGGTGACTACCGCCGGCTCTGGCAGAACCGGCTCGACGCCCTCCACACCGAGATCGCACGAGGAAAGAAGGCACGACGATGACCACCACCGCGACGATGCGCGCACTCGACGAGACCCGGGGCGCGGTCCGCGTCGAGGACCTCTACAACACCGACATCAAGGACCTCTGGCAGGCCTGTACGACGCCGGAGCGGCTGTCCCGCTGGATCGCCCGGGTCGACGGCGACCTCCGTGTCGGAGGCACGGTCCAGCTCGAGTTCACCAGCAGCTGGACCGGTCCGGCGCGCGTCGAGGAGTGCGAGGCGCCCTACCACCTGCTCCTGACGACGGAGCCGGGCACGGACGACGAGGGGCAGATCGAGGCGTGGCTGACCGAGGAGGGCTCGCAGACCCGCCTGGTGGTGGAGGAGCGCGGCCTGCCGATCACGCACCTGCCCTTCCATGCCTCTGGTTGGCGCGTCCACCTCGAGGACCTCGGCCGGTCGCTGGAGGTCGACGCTCCGGTTCACCCCGAGGGCTGGGGCCCTGACGGCGGCGCACCCGGCTGGAAGGCGCGCTGGGAGGAGCTCACGCCCGCCTACCAGCAGATGCCGATCGGCTGACGTCGGCCCGAGACCACCCCGTTGGTCGAGCCCGTCGAGACCACTCCGTTGGTTGAGGAGGAGCGCAGCGACGTCTCGAAACCCGCGGTGGCGCAAGGTCAGGCGGCGTGGAGCCATCCGATGTCGCGCATGGCGGCGAGGGTGGCGGTGATGTCGAGGTCGTGGCCGTTGAGGTGGGCGGCGTGGTCGGCGTCGACGCCGGCCTGGAACGCGGTCATGTCGTGCTTGCCGAGCGGATGGGTGCCGGTGGGGTCGACGCGGTAGACGTAGCCGTGGCGGCTGCGCCAGTAGCGGACTCCGGGGCGGGGTTGGCGGCAGGTCCAGCCGCGTTGGTGGGTCTTGAGCCGGTGCGCACCCCGGTGCAGGGGGCCGAGGTTGTCGAGCCGGGTCTGCGGTTCGTGGTCTGGGGCGTCGTCGGCTGTGGCGTCCGGGTCGTACTCCTGGGCGTGGTCCATGTCCACGCTGGTCGCCCTGCTGCTGGTCGGTGCCCACGGCGAGAGGGACCGGGGCGCGCTCAGTTGCACGGCTTCGCGGAGGTCGTCGGGCACCTCGTAGCGCTCGACGGACCGGGTGTTGGCCAGGTCGATCACCGGTTTCAGCGTGACCCGGGTGCCGGCCAGCAGCTCGAGGAGGTGGCCGCCGGTGATGGGTTGTTCGTCCTCGAACCGGACCGCGCCGTTGCGGTCCCGGTCGAACGAGGACTCGTTGAGGTGCAGGTAGAGCACGCGTTTCGGGGTCAACCTGGTCGGGTCGATGCGCATGCCCAGCAGGGCCAGCAGTCCGGCCAGGCCCTCGACGCCACCGAGGTGCCTCATCGAGCAGTCGGGGGCAGAGCTCACCCTCGGGTCGTCGTCCGGTGGTCTGTCATCGGGGTCCAAGCTGTCGGTGTCGCGCGGGTCGGTGCCGGGCGGTGGGCCGGCGTCGGCTTCGCGCGGGTCGATCCGCCGGTCGGCGAACAGGTCCTCGACGTCCGACCGGGTGGTCTCGACAGGCTCGACCAGCGGAATGGTCTCGACGGGCTCGACCAACGGGAGCGCGTCGTCGTGGGTGGTCTCGAGGGGCTCGACCAACGAGGTCGTCTCGTCCGACGGGGTGGGCTCGGCGGGCTCGACCGACGCAGGGGTTTGGTCCTTGATGGCGTGGCGCAGCAGCAGCGTGAGGGCGGTGGCGGGGTTGGCGATGATCCCGACCGCGTGGGCGCGGAGCTCGTCGCGGGTGCCGTCGACGCCGTCTGTCTTGAGGCAGCCGGCGAGCAGATCAAGCATCGCGAGTAGCGCGATCACGTCGCCGGCGCGGGCGTTCGCGACGAGGGTTTTCATGCCGTGTTCGTTGGCCTGACCGGCCGCGACGTAGGCACGACGCTCCTCGTCGGCACGGCGTGCCTCGGCGGCGTCGGGGTCGGCGGCGATGATGCGTTCGGCGAGGACGTTCAGCAGGGTGGACCAGGGCAGGTGCCCGAGCAGCGGGGTGATCTCGGCATCGACCCACCGGGCCTGCTCCAGGGTGAGTCCAGCGGTGTGGCAGGCCTTCGCGACCGCGCGGGCCTGCCACACCTGCACCATCCCGGCCGCCAACGCCGGGTCGACACCGGGGGCGTCCGCCGTACACGTCTCCAGCAGCCGGGCCCACGTCTGGGGGTGTCGGTGGCGGACGTCCAACGCGTCCTGGAGCTGGTGGGATCCTGCGACCGGGGAACGGCCGAGCAGTGCCCCGACCTCCTGGGAGGTGAGGCCCAGGACCTCGGGGGTGCCGTCGCCACCGAAGGTGCGGAGCTTCGGCTCTCCCGGCACCCCGGTCGGGGTGTGGGCCTCGGGGCCGTAGCAGTCCGCATAGGCAGCCACCGCGACGAACCGACGGGCCTCCGCAGCCACGATGGTCGCGGTCTCGTGCACGAGGAAGTCGGCCACGGACTGGCCGTCACCTGCGTCGTACCCGAAGTTCCTCATGGGCCGATCAGATCAGCGACCACCGACAGAACTGCGCCTGATTCACCCTCGCGGGTGACAGTTTCCGAACAAACTGTCTAGACAGGATGGTCTCGACAAGCTCGACCAACGAGGCGTGGTCTCGACGGGCTCGATCAACGGGGTGGTCTCGACCGACGGGGTGGTCTCGACGAGCTCGACCGACGGGCGTCTCGAGACGTCGCTGCGCTCCTCCTCGACGAACGAGGTGGGCTCGACAACTCGGTTGTCACCCGATGTGGAACGCACTGCGCCGGCGCCCGGGAGACCCGGACGCCGTCGCCGTGGTTGCTGCGGGGTGGTGCGTGATCAGTGCGGACGAGCCTTGGTGACCACGACGGTCACCGTGGTCGACCCCGAGGCGACGTGGTTGTCACCGAGGTAGCGCACCTGCAGGGTCTTGGTGCCCTCGGTGTCGAAGGCTCCCGTCCCCAGCGTGATGGTGCCGTTGCTGCTCAGCGCCCCGGCAGCGAGCAGCCGGGTGCCGTCGTACAGCTCGACCGTGCCGGTGGGCGCGACGGAGCCGGCCGAGACGGTGACGCGTACGGCGGCACTGTCCTTCTTGACCTTCAGCGCCGTCGGCTGCGCGGTCGCCGCCACGGTCGAGGTGGCCTTGCTGACGGTGGCCGACACGGTGCCGGTCGAGGGGTTGCTACGCTCGTCGCCGAGGTAGCGCACCGTCAGGGTCCGGGTGCCCGGCTCGAGGGCCGTGCCGGGGATCGTGACCGAGGCGTGGCCGCCGGAGAGGGTGGTCGAGCCGAGGACCTGGCTGCCGTCGAGGACCTGGACGGTCCCGCTGGCGGTGTCCGGCGACACGGTGACGGCCACCGCGCCGTCCTGGCCGTAGGTCATGTCCGGTGCCGTCGCGGTGACGGTGGTGTCGACCGGCGCCGGGGTCGTCGACACGTTGAGGCCGACGATCTCCGGGTCGTGGTCGGAGGCACGGAACTGGTTGGGCGCGTAGAAGTCCGTGGCGTTGTAGTTGGTGCGGCTGTACTCGAACGCCACCGACTCGACCGAGTTGATGTTCCAGACGTCCGCGCCAGCGACCATCGACTGTGCCGCGGGGTTGGCCAGCACGTGGTCGAGCGAGCCCTCCATGCCACCGAAGTTGTAGGTCCACTCGTCGGGGGTGTCGGAGTTGATCGCCTTGTAGCCGGCGCCGTAGAGGACCTGCATCGGGTCCTCCTGGCTGTAGGAGTTGAAGTCACCGGTGAGCAGGATCTTGTCGGTGCCACGGGACGCCGCGAAGTCGCGGGCGAACGGGATCAGGTCGTTGGCCTGGTTGACCCGGTCCGGGTTCGCGTTGCCCTGGCCGGTGCCGTCGTCGACCCCGGAGCCCTTGGACTTGAAGTGGTTCACGACGACCGCGAAGGTGCTGCTGTCCGCAGCGCCGTGCGGCTTGAACGCCTGGGCCAGCGGCTCGCGTGCGTTGCTGAACGCGGCGCTGCCGACGAGCACCTTCGAGGCGCCGACCAGGTCGATCGTGCTCGAGTTGTAGATGAACGCCGTACGGATCACGTCCTGCTCCGCGGTCGGCGGCAGGTCGGCCGCGGACGGCGACGGGGCGTAGGCCCAGCGCTGCGAGCCGGCCGCCGTGTTGAGCGCCGCCACCAGACCACGCAGGGTCGTGTCGCGGTCGGCGTCACCGAGTACGACGGAGTTCTCGATCTCCTCCAGCGTCACCACGTCCGCGCCCAGCTTGTTGATCGCGGCGACGATCTTGTCCCGCTGCCGGGTCAGGTCGTCGGCCTCGGCGGCACCTCGCGGACCGGTCGGGCCGCAGTCGTTGACCGTGTCGTGGTTGCCCGCGCGGTCGTCGTAGAACGTGCACGTGTGCCCGGCCGCCACGTAGTCGGTGCCGGTGGTGTCGAAGAAGTTCAGCACGTTGAACGTGGCGAGGTGGATGTTGCCGGCCACGGCCTCGGGGGCCGCCGTACGCGTGTTGGTGAAGGTGGCCGCGGAGGCACCGTCGTCCGTGACCTGCGCGGTCGACTGGAACTTCCAGACGTTGTTGCGGAACTCCAGGATCACCGGCGCGGCGAGCGTGACGTGCGAGCCGACCCGGACGGTGTTGGTGGGCGTCAGCCACGGCAGCGGGATGAACTTGTTGGCCCCGCTGAGGAAGTTGATGCTCGCGCCGTCGTCGAGCGTGACCGCGCGGGCCGCGTTCTGGGCGGTGAGCGCCTTGATCGCCGCGGTGTCCTGCGCGTCAGCGACCTCGGTCGGCGCGACCAGCGGGGTGTCCCCGGAGGCCAGGCCGATCTCGGCGTACTGGTTGGTCGCGTAGTTGTTGGTGACCGTGAAGTGGTCGGTCGGCGCAAGCAGCTCGCCCTCGTGGGCCTCGCGGTCCGCGGCGGTGGTCGGGTAGGCGGTGACCAGCGGGGTGACCGGCTCGTGCGCGTCGGTCAGCTTGGTGACGCCGCCGGCCGCCGGGGTGATCTCGGTGGTGCCGTTGAACTCGCTCACCGGGCCGGTGACCTCGAGGAAGTCGCCGATCGTCGGGGCGGCGGCCATGCCGTTGGTGCCGAACACGAAGATCGCGTCCGAGGCGCCCGGGGTCGCGTCGCTGGCGCCGCCGGTGCCGGCGGTCTGGATGTAGAAGCCGTTGAAGCCGCCGGTCGGGTAGGCCGCGGTCACGACGCCGCGCGTGGTGACGGTGTTGCCGGCCTCGGGGCTCGTCGCGCCGGTGCCCTGGATCTCGGCGATCGTCTTGGTGCTCGGCGGCGGCGGGGGCGGCGGGGGAACGTCGCTGCCGTTCTGCGGCGCCGGGGCACCCGTGGCGAAGTCGGCCGCGTTGCTGTCGGTGTCGGCCCCGGCCGCGTTGCGCGACGCCGAGGTCGTGTTCGACAGGGTCGGCGCCGCCGTACCTTCATAGGCCGCGGCGGTGCCGTAGCCGACGAGGTCGATGACGTTCGGGTTGCCGGCCTGGTTGCCGTTGGGGACGCTGGTCGAGGTGACCGGGGTGGTGCTGGCCACCAGCATCACCTGGCCGGAGGTGCCCGACAGGTTCAGGGTGCCGGTGGCCTCGGGGGTGGGCAGGGCCTGCGACGCGGTGGCGCCGGCCGCCTCCTGCACGAGGTAGTGCGCGTGCGAGGGCACGGTGCCGCTCAGCGCGGTCACCGCGGCGGTCGTGCCACTGGCGCTGCGGTACTGCAGCGACCAGCCGGCGACACTGATCGGCGCCCCGGTCGGGTTGTAGAGCTCGATGAAGTCGTTGGTGTACGGCGCACCGGAGTTGCCTCCGCCGCCGTACACCTCGCTGATGACGAGGCCTGTGCCCCCGGGAGCGGCGGACGCGGGCAACGTCGCGCCGAGGCCGGTGACGGCCGTGGCGAGGCTGAGGCCAATCGCGGCCCGCTTGCGCAGGTTGAACATCTGATCTCCGTTGGTCAGAAAGGAGTCCCTCGCGCTGAGAGACGCCGCAGCCTAACCGCGTGACGGTGAACACAAACCGCTCACGGCGAGAACAATCGCCGAGTGTCGTCGGTGCGCACGCGGTCGATAGGTTGGTCGGCGTGACGAACCGGCTCGCGAGCGCGACCTCGCCCTACCTCCAGCAGCACAAGGACAACCCGGTGCACTGGTGGGAGTGGGGGAGCGAGGCGTTCGAGGAGGCCCGGCGGCTGGAGCGACCGGTGCTGCTGTCCGTCGGCTACGCCGCCTGCCACTGGTGCCACGTGATGGCCCACGAGTCGTTCGAGGACGCCGCGACGGCCGCCTACATGAACGACCACTTCGTCAACGTGAAGGTGGACCGCGAGGAGCGGCCCGACGTGGACGCGGTCTACATGCAGGCGACCACGGCGATGACCGGGCAGGGCGGCTGGCCGATGACCGTCGTGCTCACGCCCGAGGGCGAGCCGTTCTTCGCCGGCACCTACTTCCCCGACCAGCCGCGCGGCGGGTCGCCGTCGTTCACCCAGATCCTGCAGGCGCTCGCCGACGCGTGGGGCAACCGCCGCGACGAGGTCACCGGGGTGGCCGCCGAGGTGGGTGAGCACCTGCGGGCCGCGACCGACCTGGCCGGTGCGGGCGCGATCAGCGAGACCGTGCTGAAGGGCGCGCTGGCCACCGCCGCCCGGGAGTACGACGACCAGAACCCTGGCTTCGGGCGGGCCCCCAAGTTCCCGCCGTCGATGCTGCTGGAGTGGCTGCTGCGGCACGCGGTCTCGACGAGCTCGACCAACGAAGGCGGCTCGGCCAACGGGGCGCTCGAGATGGCGAGCGGGACGCTGACCGCGATGGCCCGGGGCGGAATCTACGACCAGCTGGCCGGCGGGTTCGCGCGCTACTCCGTCGACGCGGGCTGGGTGGTGCCGCACTTCGAGAAGATGCTCTACGACAACGCGCAGCTGATCGGCGTCTACGTCCGCTGGTGGCGGCAGACCGGCGACGAGCTCGGCCGCCGCGTCGCCGCCGAGACGGCACGCTTCCTGCTCGAGGAGCTGCGTACTCCTGAAGGTGGCTTCGCCTCCGCGCTGGACGCCGACACCGAGGGCGTGGAGGGCAAGTTCTACGTCTGGACGCCGCGTGAGCTCGTCGACGTGCTCGGCGAGGACGACGGCACGTGGGCCGCTGACCTGCTGAGCGTGACCGAGGCCGGCACGTTCGAGGAGGGCGCCTCGACCCTGCAGCTGCTGGCCGATCCGGACGACCCGCAGCGCTGGGCCAGGGTCCGCGACGCGCTGCTCGAAGCGCGCGCCAGCCGCACTCGGCCGGCCCGCGACGACAAGGTGGTCGCGGCCTGGAACGGGCTGGCGATCGCCTCGCTCGCCGAGGCGGGCGTGCTGCTGGAGGACCCCGAGCTCGTCGCGGCTGCCGCGACCGCGGCGGACCTTCTGGTCCGGCTGCACCTCGACGGCGACCACCTGCTCCGGGTCTCGCGCGACGGGGTCGCCGGCCGGCACGCGGGCGTGCTCGAGGACTACGCCTGCGTCGCGCACGGGGTCCTCGCGCTGCTGCAGGCCACCGGCGATCCCGTCTGGCTGGAGCGTGCGGGCGTCCTGCTCGACGCGGCGCTCGACCTGTTTGCCGCGGACGACGGTGGTTTCTTCGACACCGCCGCGGACGCCGAGGCGCTGGTGGCCCGGCCCCGCGACCCCAGCGACAACGCCAGCCCGTCGGGTCAGTCGATGCTCGTGCACGCCCTGCTCGGCTACGCCGCCGTCACCGGGTCCGGGCGGCACCGCGACGCAGCCGAGGCGGCGCTGCGCACCGTTCGTCGGCTCGCCGAGCGAGTGCCCCGCTTCGCGGGCTGGTCGCTGGCCGCCGCGGAGGCCGCGCTCGCGGGTCCGCTCGAGGTCGCCGTCGTCGGCCGCCCCGGCCCGGATCGCGACGCGCTGGCTCGTGAGGCCCGGCGTTCGTCCTCACCGGGCGCGCTGGTGCTCGTGGCCGACGCGGCCACGGACGCCGTACCCCTGCTCGCGGGACGCGGCGAGGTCGACGGCCGACCGGCCGCCTACGTGTGCCGCGGGATGGTCTGCGAGCGCCCGGTCACCTCGGTCGAGGAGCTGCGCGCCGCGTTGTCCTGAGCCCCCTCCGGGCTACGCTGCGCGGGCAACGCCTCGAGGTCGGGGTGCTCGACCAGACCGGTCCCGGGCCGCGCCGCGGCGCTCCAGCTCGGGTCGTCCCAGGGTTGCTGTCGTTCCATCGGATCCTCCCCACGGTGAGTCTCACCCTCGGGCCGTACGGCGTCCATGGCCCGCCCGGGTGGTGCGGTGTCGGCGCCGGGTGGAAGGGTGTCGACGTCGGGGGACGTCGTACTCCCGGCGCATCCGGGTCGGGTGCGACTCGGAGTGCCCGACCGTCCCGGACGGGGAGACCGTCGTGCCTCATCTCGTGCCGCTCGCAGACGCGGCAACCCCTCACCTCAGCGACGCCGGCAACGGCCAGCTGCTCGTCGCCGCGCTGCTCGCGATCGCCTCGGTCGTGCTGCTCATCGTGGTCGCCAAGTTCCACCCGTTCATCGCGCTGATCCTCGGCTCCGCCGTGCTCGCCGTGGTCGCGCTGGTGCCGCCGCTGGACGCGGTCACCAGCTTCACCACCGGGCTGGGTACGACGTTCGGCAACGTCGGACTGCTGATCGCGCTCGGCGCCATGCTCGGCAAGCTGCTCGCCGACTCCGGCGGCGCCAACGAGATCGTGGACCGCATCGTCGACCAGGTCGGCGCCAAGCGGCTGCCCTGGGCGATGGCGCTGATCGCCGCGATCATCGGGCTGCCGATGTTCTTCGAGATCGGCGTGGTGATCCTGGTCCCGATCGTGATCCTGGTGGCCCGCCGCACGGGTGTCTCGCTGATGGCCGTCGGCATCCCGGCGCTGGCCGGCCTGTCGATCCTGCACGGCCTGGTGCCGCCGCACCCGGGTCCGGTGACCGCGATCGGGCTGCTGCACGCCGACCTCGGCCGCACCCTGATCTTCGGGCTGGTCATCGCGGTCCCGACGCTGGTGGTCTCCGGGCCGCTCCTGGCCCGCTTCCTGGACCGGGCCGTGCCCGTGCACGTCGGTGACCGGGCCGTGCAGAGCGTCCCGGAGCCGTCCGACGCGGGTGCCACCCGGCGTCCCTCGTTCGCCGGGGCGATCGCGTGCATGGTCCTGCCGGTGCTGCTGATGCTGGTCAAGGCCGTCGCCGACCTGACCCTGACCACCGGCACCACGGCCGCGAACGTGCTCGACTTCGTCGGCACCCCGGCCGTCGCGCTGCTCGCCGGCGTCCTGGTCGCGATGCTCGCGCTGGGCAAGGCGTCGGGGATGAGCCGTGAGCAGACCCAGGCGTCGCTGGGCTCCGGGCTGCCCGGGGTCGCCTCGATCATGCTGATCGTGGCTGCCGGTGGTGGCTTCAAGCAGCTGCTGTCCGACTCCGGTGTCGCCCAGGTGATCGGGGACGCCGCAACCGGCTCGCACCTGTCGCCGCTGCTGCTCGGCTGGCTCGTCGCGGTGGGCATCCGGCTCGCCACCGGCTCCGCGACGGTCGCGACCGTGACCACGGCGGGCATCGTCGGCGGCCTGGCCGGCGGGCTCGACCAGCCGCACCTGGCGCTGCTGGTGCTGGCGATCGGCGCCGGCTCGCTGTTCTTCAGCCACGTCAACGACGCCGGCTTCTGGCTGGTGAAGGAGTACTTCGGGCTGACCGTGGGGGAGACGCTGCGGTCCTGGTCGGTGATGGAGACCGTGATCTCGGTGACCGCGCTGGTCGGGGTGCTGCTGCTCGGGCTCGTCGTCTAGCCGTCGTACGGTGGCCTGAGGACGCACGAAGGGGAAGGCGGCTCGCGGCCAGGCCTTCCCCTTCGCGGAATCGGATGACACCCTCACGGGCCCATGGGCTCGTGGTGAGATCGTGCGGGAGTCAGCATGGGACACCTCCATCCGATCGGATGAACTGCTCCTTCGATGATGACCCCGAAGGGCTCCTGGGTAAACCCCTCGGAGCCTCCTGTCTCACCGCAGCGAGTAGGTCGCGATCGAGATGCCGACGTAGTGGGTGACGAACGCGGCGATCGTCAGGGTGTGGAACACCTCGTGGAAGCCGAACCACCGCGGGAACGGGTCGGGCCGCTTCAGCCCGTAGACCAGGCCGCCGAGCGTGTAGAGCCCGCCGCCCACGCAGAGCAGCACCAGCACCGCAGTGCTCGAGGTCTGCACGAAGTCGCCGAAGAAGAAGACCGCTGCCCAGCCGAGCGCGACGTAGATCGGGGTGTAGAGCCAGCGCGGCGCGCCGTTCCAGAAGACCCGGAAGCCGACCCCGAGCACGGCGCCCGTCCACGCCACGGAGAGCAGCAGCACCCGGTCGGTGCCGTGCAGGAGCAGCAGCGTGAACGGCGTGTAGGAGCCGGCGATCAGCAAGAAGATGTTGGCGTGGTCGAAGCGCCGCAGGAAGAGCCAGACCCGGGGGCTCCAGGTGCCGCGGTGGTAGACCGCCGAGACCGTGAAGAGCACCAGCGCCGAGGTCGCGAAGATCGCCGACCCGATGCGCGTGGTGGCGTTGGGGGAGAGGGCGACGAGCACGATGCCGGCCGCGAGCGTCAGCGGCGAGGTCACCAGGTGCAGCCAGCCGCGGAGCCGTGGCTTGACCTCGGCGAGGTCGAGCGAGCGAAGTCCGTGCGTGGGTGCGTGCATCCACCCACGCTACCCGCGAGGGCATGGTCGGCACGACCGTTTGCGCGGGTAAGGTTGGTCACCGTGGCGGACTGGAAGCAGGCACTGCGGCGGGTGCTCTACCCGGCCTACGAGGCACGGGTGGCGCGCCGGCTGCCGACCGACCGGTTGCCCAAGCACGTCGGCGTGATGCTCGACGGCAACCGGCGCTGGGCCAAGGCCATCGGCCAGGACGCCGCGCACGGCCACCGGGCCGGCGCCGCCAACATCACCCCCCTGCTCGGCTGGTGCGAGGAGGTCGGCGTCGAGGTGGTCACCCTGTGGCTGCTGTCGACCGACAACCTCAACCGCTCGCCCGAGGAGGTCGGCCCGCTGCTCGGCATCATCGAGGGTGCCGTCGAGGGCCTCGCCGCCCAGCAGCAGTGGCGGCTGCACCCCGTCGGCGCGCTCGACCTGCTGCCCGCCGAGACCGCACGCCGCCTCAAGGAGGCCGCCGACTCCACCCGCGACGTCGACGGCATGCTGGTCAACATCGCCGTCGGGTACGGCGGCCGGCGCGAGATCGCGGACGCCGTACGCTCCCTGCTGCTGGAGCACGCCACCAGGGGCACCACCATCGAGGAGCTCGCCGAGATCCTCGACGTCGAGCACATCTCCGAGCACCTCTACACCAAGGGCCAGCCCGACCCCGACCTGGTGATCCGCACCTCCGGGGAGCAGCGGCTCGGCGGCTTCCTGCTCTGGCAGAGCGCGCACAGCGAGTTCTACTTCTGCGAGGCCTACTGGCCCGACTTTCGCCGCGTCGACTTCCTGCGCGCGGTCCGCGCTTACGCCCAGCGCGAGCGCCGGCTCGGCCGCTAGCACCGCTGGTCGAGGAGGGCGCGCAGCGCCCGTCTCGAGACCAGATTTCTTTACCTCCCGGCCGTCCCCGATTCGGGCGTGTCACGCACGGGCGTCCCCTCGGCAGGCTTACCTTCGCAGTAATGGCGGGTCGGGAAGCCCGCCGTTCGGGAGGCCCGCTCGTGAGCATTCACGACCCAAGCGCAAGCCGGAGGTCCGCACTCGGATCTTCGGGCCCGGTCCCGGTCCACCGGAGGAATCTGACAAGGACCGGGAGCGTGAGTGCGCGCACTGGTCTGCGAGGGGACGAGCTGTGGCTGCATCCAAGAGCACCACTCGGCGCACCAGCGCCGCGCCCGAGACGAAGCGGACCTACGTCCTGGACACCAGCGTCCTGCTGGCCGACCCGGGGGCACTGAGGCGCTTCGACGAGCACGAGGTGGTCCTGCCGGTCGTGGTGATCACCGAGCTCGAGGGGAAGCGTCACCATCCCGAGCTGGGCTACTTCGCCCGCGCCGCCCTCCGCATGCTCGACGAGCTGCGGGTCACCCACGGCCGGCTGGACACGCCGGTCCCGGTGGGCGACACCGGCGGCACCATCCGGGTCGAGCTCAACCACACCGACGCCGACTCGCTTCCCTCCGGTTTCCGCCTCGGCGACAACGACACCCGCATCCTCGCCGTCGCCCGCAACCTCGCCAACGAGGGCCGCATCGTCACGCTGGTCTCCAAGGACCTGCCGATGCGGATCAAGGCCTCGGCCGTCGGCCTCGACGCCGAGGAGTACCTCGCCGAGCTCGCCGCCGAGTCCGGCTGGACCGGGATGACCGAGCAGGAGGTCACCTCCGCCCAGCTCGACGAGCTGTACGACGACGGCACCCTCGACCTCGAGGCGGCCCGCGAGCTTCCCTGCCACACCGGCCTGGTGCTGATGTCGGACCGGGGCAGCGCCCTGGGCCGGGTCCGTCCGGACAAGATGGTGCAGCTGGTCCGCGGTGACCGCGACGCGTTCGGCGTGCACGGCCGCTCCGCGGAGCAGCGGATCGCCCTCGACCTGCTGCTCGACCCCGAGGTCGGCATCGTCTCGCTCGGCGGCCGGGCCGGCACCGGCAAGTCCGCGATGGCGCTGTGCGCCGGCCTCGAGGCGGTGATGGAGCGCCGCCAGCACAAGAAGGTGGTGGTGTTCCGGCCGCTCTACGCCGTCGGCGGGCAGGAGCTCGGCTACCTGCCCGGCAACGAGTCCGAGAAGATGTCGCCGTGGGGCCAGGCGGTCTTCGACACCCTGGGCGCGCTCACCTCGCCCGACGTGGTCGACGAGATCCTCGACCGGGGGATGCTCGAGGTGCTGCCGCTGACCCACATCCGCGGCCGCTCCCTGCACGACGCCTACGTGATCGTCGACGAGGCCCAGTCCCTCGAGCGCAACGTGCTGCTCACGGTGCTCTCGCGGATCGGCGCCAACTCCAAGGTGGTGCTCACCCACGACGTCGCCCAGCGCGACAACCTGCGTGTCGGCCGCCACGACGGCATCGTCGCCGTGGTGGAGCGGCTCAAGGGCCACCCGCTGTTCGCGCACGTCACGCTGACCCGCTCCGAGCGCTCGCCGATCGCGGCCCTGGTCACCGAGATGCTGGAGAACGTGACGCTCTGAGGCCGACCCCTTCTCGTTGAGTCGGCGCTCCGTCCGGTTGAGTCGGCGCTCCGTCCGCCGTACCGGCGACCGAGCGCCGACTCAACGCGACTCCGCGCCGACTCAACGCGACCGGGGGCCGACTCAACGCGACCGGGGGCCGACTCAACGGGGGTGGCGGAGGACCCGGGCCTCCCAGGGGGCCAGCGGGGACGTGCCGCCGGGGGAGCCGGGCACGTTGCCGACCAGCAGCTCGGCGCCGTCCCAGCCGTCGACGTCCACGTCCTGCTCGTCCCCGGAGAAGTTGCCGAGCACCAGCAGTCGCTCGCCGTCGAGGGAGCGGGTGAATGCGTAGACGTGCTCGTGGTCGGGCAGCTCGAGCGCGAAGTCGCCCTCGGCCACCACCGGCAGGTCGTGGCGCAGCGCGATCAGCCGCCGGTAGTGCGCGAGCACCGAGCCCTCGTCGTCGTCCTGCGCGGCGGCGTTGATGGCGTCGTGGTTGGGGTTCACCGCGATCCACGGCTCGCCGGTGGTGAAGCCGGCGTGCGCGGAGGCGTCCCACTGCATCGGGGTGCGCGCGTTGTCGCGGCCGCGGGCGCGCAGCGAGGTCAGCACCGCCTCCGGGTCCGCGCCGTCGGCGACCGCCTCGGCGTAGTGGTTGACCGCCTCGATGTCGCGGAAGTCGGCGATGGTCGCGAACGGCGCGTTCGTCATCCCGAGCTCCTCGCCCTGGTAGACGTAGGGCGTCCCGCGGTGCAGGTGCAGGACCGTGCCGAGCATCGTCGCGGCCCGCACCCGGTGCTCGCCGTCGTCGCCGAAGCGGGAGACCACCCGCGGCTGGTCGTGGTTGTTCCAGTAGAGGCTGTTCCAGCCGACCTCGGCCAGCCCGGTCTGCCAGCGCGCCAGTGAGTCACGCAGCGTGGGCAGGTGGAACGGCAGCAGGTTCCACTTCGAGCCGTCGGAGTCCAGCGACACGTGCTCGAACTGGAAGACCATGTCCACCTCGGCGCGCGCCGGGTCGGTGTAGAGCACGGCCTCCTCGACGGTCGCTCCCGGCATCTCGCCGACGGTGATCAGCAACTCATGCCGCCCCGCGAACACCTGCTCGTGCATCTCGTGGAGGAACTCGTGGATCCGCGGCCCGTTGATGAAGTACGGCGTCCCGTCGCCGTACCGGCCGTCGAAGACCACCCCGTCGGGCAGGTCGGTGTCCTTGGAGATGAAGTTGATGACGTCCATCCGGAAGCCGTCGACGCCCCGGTCGAGCCACCAGCGCATCATCGCGTAGACGGCCTCGCGGACCTCGGGGTTCTCCCAGTTCAGGTCGGGCTGCTTGCGGGAGAAGATGTGCAGGAAGTACTCACCCGACGCCTCGTCCCACTCCCACGCCGGGCCGGAGAACGCCGAGTTCCAGTTGTTGGGCTCGGCGCCGGGCTCGCCGCCGACGAAGCCCTCGCGGGGCGGACGCCACCAGTACCAGTCGCGCTTCGGGTCGTCCTTGCCGGAGCGGCTCGCGGCGAACCAGTCGTGCTCGTCGGAGGTGTGGTTGACGACCAGGTCCATGACCAGCTTCATCCCGCGCTCGTGGACGCCGGACAGCAGCGCGTCGAAGTCGTCGAGCGAGCCGAACACCGGGTCGATGTCGGTGTAGTCGCTGATGTCGTAGCCGTTGTCGTCCTGCGGCGAGGGGTAGACCGGCGACAGCCAGATCACGTCGACGCCGAGCCGCTGCAGGTAGTCCAGGCGCGCGGTGATCCCGGGGATGTCCCCGATCCCGTCACCGTTGCTGTCGGCGAAGCTGCGGGGGTAGATCTGGTAGACCACGGCGTTGCGCCACCACTGTCCAGGCATGGCGAGACGCTAGCAGCGAGGACCACGCGGCAGCCCCCTGTGTCGCTAGCATCCGGTGGGTGGAAATCCTCGAGACGTTCTACGTCCGGTCCGCCGGTGCCTCGTTCCTGCTCGCGCTGTGCCCGGGGGCGTCCGGAGGGCACGTCCCGGTGGTCCTGCACTGGGGCGCCGACCTCGGCGACCTGGGCGACGCCGACGTCGCGGCCCTGGTCGAGGCGCGGGTGCTGCGCGCACCGCACAGCGCCCTGGACGACGCGCGCTGGCTGTCGCTGCTGCCCGACAACGTCAGCGGCTTCACCGGCACCCCGGCGGTCGAGGGGCTGCGGTCCGAGGCGACGCCCACCTGGGCGCCCCGGTTCGGCGGGTGGACGCTGACCCGGGACGGCTCGGCGGCGCGGGTCGCCGGCCACGACGACGAGGCGGGGCTGGCCGTCGACGTCGAGCTGCGGCTGACCCCCGAGGGCGTGCTCCGCTCGCGGACCACGCTCCGCAACACCGGCCGGACGCCGTACCAGGTGGGCGCGGTGCGCACCGTCCTCCCCGTCGGCCCGGAGGCCGGGGAGGTGCTCGACCTGACCGGCCGCTGGACCCGCGAGCGGGCGCCGCAGCGACGGCCGTTCGGCCAGGGCACCTGGCAGCGGGCCGGGCGGCACGGGCGCACGGGCCACGACGCCACCCTGCTCGTGGTCGCCGGCACCCCCGGTTTCGGCAACCGCACCGGCACGGTCTGGGGGCTGCACGTGGGCTGGAGCGGCGACACCGTGCACTACGCGGAGCGGACCGCGGAGGGCGAGTCGCTGCTCGGCGCGCACGAGCTGCTCGGGCCCGGTGAGGTCGTGCTGGCGGCGGGGGAGGAGCACACCACCCCGTGGACCTACGGGGTCTGGTCCGACGCCGGGCTCGACGGCCTCAGCGACCGGCTGCACGCGTGGCAGCGCACCCGGCCGCTGGCGCCGCGCGGGCCGCGCAAGGTGCTGGTGAACACCTGGGAGGCGGTCTACTTCGACCACGACCTGGACCGGCTGACCGCGCTCGCCGACGCCGCCGCCGAGGTGGGCGTGGAGCGGTTCGTGCTCGACGACGGCTGGTTCCGCGGGCGCCGCCACGACCGTGCCGGGCTCGGCGACTGGACCGTGGACACCGACGTCTGGCCGGACGGCCTGCACCCGCTGGTCGACCACGTGCACGCACGCGGCATGGACTTCGGGCTGTGGGTGGAGCCCGAGATGGTCAACGTCGACTCCGACCTGGTCCGGGCGCACCCCGACTGGGTGCTGCGCGGACGCCACGACCTGCCGCCGGAGTGGCGGTTCCAGCAGGTGCTCGACCTGCAGCACCCCGACGCCTACGCCCACGTCCGCGACGCGCTGCTCGGGCTGCTCGCGACCTACGACATCGCGTTCCTCAAGTGGGACCACAACCGCGACCTGATCGACGTCGCGCACGCCGGCCGGCCCGCGGTGCACGGCCAGACCGAGGCGCTCTACCGGCTGCTCGCCGAGCTGCGCGATCAGCACCCGGAGCTGGAGATCGAGACCTGCGCGTCGGGCGGCGGCCGGGTCGACCTCGGCGTGCTCGGGCTCACCCAGCGGATCTGGCCCAGCGACACCATCGACGCGCTCGAGCGTCAGGAGATCCAGCGCTGGACCTCGCTGCTGGCCCCGCTCGAGACGATCGGCGCCCACATCGGCAGCCCGACGGCGCACACCACCGGCCGCACCCACGGCCTCGACTTCCGGGCGGGTACGGCGCTCCTGGGCCACCTCGGCATCGAGTGGGACCTCACCCGGGCCACCCCCGAGGACCGTGCGCTCGTCGCGTCCTGGATCGCCCTGCACAAGGAGGTCCGCCCGCTCGTGGCGTCCGGGGTCGCCGTACACGGGGAGCCGGCGGACCCGTCCCTGCGCCTGACCGGCGTCGTCGCCGCGGACCGGTCCGAGGCCGTCTTCGTGCTCGCCTCCGTCGCCACCTCGGCCTACCAGACCCCGGTGCCGCTGGCGCTGCCCGGCCTGGACCACGACCGGGCCTACGCGGTGAGTGAGGTCACGCCCGGCGCCGGCGGCGGCTCGACCGCCGAGACGGCGTCCTGGGTGGCGGGCGAGGGCCTGGTGCTGCCCGGGTCGGTGCTGGCCCGGGCGGGGATCCGGGTGCCCGTGATGCGGCCCGAGACCGCGCGGGTGCTGCGGGTGCGGGCAGTGCCCCGCTGAGTCCTGGTGTGTCCCGGAGTGACCCCGGTCACTTCGGGCTGTGCGCGTGGATTTGCACCCGTTCGCAAAATCGTCCATGGTGTTGACTTCGCGTCATCTGGGCCTCGGACCCGGATGACCACGCACCCAGCGAGACCGTCCCTGTTGTCGACGTCTGCGAGTCCCCCTGTGCCACGACGCGAGCAATACGTGGGTAAGCACCGCGGAGCCCACGCCGAGCCTGCCCTGAAGAAGGGCATCAAGAAGTCGGTTGTGTTCTCCGGTGTGGCCGTCGCGGCCACCGGCCTCGCGGTGTCCTCCGGCATCGTCTTGAAGGGCAGCGGCAGCACCGGCGACTCGTCGGCCGCGCTGGCCTCGGCGATCGCCAACGGCTCGGGTGACATCTCCTCGGCCGACCTGGCCGACCGCACCACCACCCTCTCCCGCTCGGACCGGCGCGCCAGCGTCGACCCGGCGAAGGTCAGCGGCCTCCAGCAGCAGTCCGGCGGCCAGACCACGAAGACCGAGGACCTCAGCAACCAGGACCCGCGCTCGATCGCCCGGGCGCTGCTGCCGCAGTTCGGCTTCGACGAGTCGCAGTTCACCTGCCTCGATCCGCTGTGGACCGGCGAGTCCGGCTGGGACGTGCACGCCGACAACCCGAGCTCCTCGGCCTACGGCATCCCGCAGGCCCTGCCCGGCGAGAAGATGGCCGCCTTCGGCCCGGACTGGCAGAACAACGCCGAGACGCAGATCCGCTGGGGCCTGGACTACATCAAGAGCCGCTACGGCAGCCCCTGCAGCGCGCTGTCCTTCAAGCAGGCCAACAACTGGTACTGAGCCGGTGACCTTCTCCCTGCCCGGCCACTGGGTCTGGGACTTCTGGTTCGCCGTCGACGGTGCCGACGTGCACCTGTTCTACCTGCACGCGCCGACCAGCCTCGGTGACCCCGAGCTGCGGCACCGCAACGCGCGGATCGGGCACGCCGTGTCGACCGACCTCGTGCACTGGCGCGACCTCGGCCCAGCACTGCCCGACCCTGCTCCCGAGGACGGCGACTCGCTGGCCTCGTGGACCGGCTCGGTCACCCGCGGCCCCGACGGGCGCTGGTGGATGCACTACACCGGCCTGTCCCTGCGCGACGGCGGCGCCGTGCAGCGGGTCATCGCGGCGGTCTCCGACGACCTCGTCACCTGGCGCCGTACGCCGTTGAGCCTGGAGGCCGACCCGCGCTGGTACGAGCCCGCCGACTGGCGCGACCCGTGGCTCCACCACGACGTCGAGGCCGGGCTGTGGCGGATGTACGTCTGCGCCCGGGTCACCGACGGCCCCTCCGACGGCCGCGGCGTCATCGGGCTGGCCACGTCGACCGACCTCGAGCAGTGGACCGTGCAGCCCCCGGTGTCCGCCCCCGGCGAGCTGCGCCAGCTCGAGGTGCCGCAGCTGCTGCCCGTCGCCGACCGCTGGGCGATGCTGTTCTGCTCCAGCGACCTCGACCACAGCGCCGTACGGCTGGCCCGCGGCGCGGCCCGGGAGTACGGCACCCACGTGCTGTACGGCGACTCGCCGGCCGGCCCGTTCGTGCTGGAGTCCGACCCGTTCCTCTCCGGCGACAACGGCCCGTCCCTCTACGCGGGTCGTGCGATCGAGCACGGCGGCCGCCGTTGGTTCCTGGCCTGGCACCGCCTCGACGACCAGGGCCGCTTCACCGGCGGCCTCAGCGACCCCTACCCCCTCGACACCACGCCCGACGGCCGCTCACTGACCGTCCGCTTCCGTTGAGTCGTCACTCCGGGCCAGTTGAGTCGTCACTCCGGACGGGTTGAGTCGTCGCTCGCGTCAGTGGAACGGTCGGTCCGGCGTACGGCGTCGCCGCAACTGCCGACTCAACACGCCGCGACTGCCGACTCAACGGGGTGTCAGGGGTGGGTCATCGCGTCGACGTCGAGGGCGGCGTCGAGCTGCGCCTCGGTGAGCACGCCGCGCTCGACGTAGCCCCGCTCGAGCACCACGGCCCGGATCGTCTTCTCCTCGGCGAGTGCCTGCTTGGCGACCTTCGCGGCCTCCTCGTAGCCGAGGTAGCGGTTCAGGGGGGTCACCACCGACGGTGAGGACTCCGCGTAGGTGCGCATCCGCTCGACGTTGGCGGTGATGCCGGCGACGCACCGGTCGGCCAGCAGCCGGGTCGACGTGGACAGCAGCCGGATCGACTCGAGCAGGTTGCGCGCCATCACCGGCATCATCACGTTGAGCTCGAAGCTGCCGCTCGCGCCGGCGGCGGCCACCGCGGCGTCGTTGCCGACCACCTGCGCGCACACCATCAGCGTGGCCTCCGGCAGGACCGGGTTCACCTTGCCGGGCATGATGCTCGACCCGGGCTGCAGGTCGGGCAGGTTGATCTCCGAGAGCCCGGTGCGCGGCCCCGAGGACATCCAGCGCAGGTCGTTGCAGATCTTGGTCAGCCCGACCGCGACGGTGCGCAGCTGCCCGGACAGCTCCACGAGCGAGTCGCGCGAGCCCTGCGCCTCGAAGTGGTTGCGGGCCTCGGTGAACGGCAGCCCGGTGCTGCGGGCCAGCTCCGCGATCACGGCTGCCGCGAAGCCCGGGGGCGTGTTGATCCCGGTCCCGACCGCCGTACCCCCGAGCGGCAGCTCGGCCACCCGCGGCAGCGTCGACTCCAGCCGCTCGACCCCGATCCGCAGGGTCGCCGCGTAACCGCCCATCTCCTGGCCGAGCATCACCGGCGTCGCGTCCATCAGGTGCGTGCGGCCGGACTTCACCACCCCCGCGAACTCGTCGGCCTTCGCCTCGAACGCCTCCGCGAGGTGCGCCAGCGCCGGCAGCAGGGTCGAGGTCGTCGCCGCCACCGCGGCCACGTGGATCGAGGTCGGGAAGGTGTCGTTGCTGGACTGGCTGGCGTTCACCTCGTCGTTGGGGTGTACGGCGACCCCGGACGCCGCAGCCAGCGACGCGAGCACCTCGTTCATGTTCATGTTCGACGAGGTGCCGGAGCCGGTCTGGAACACGTCGAGCGGGAACTGCTCGAGGTGGCGCCCGGCGACGACCGCCTCGGCGGCGGCGACGATCGCGTCGGCCTTGTCGGCGGCCAGCACCCCCAGCGACGCGTTCACCCGGGCGGCCGCCGCCTTCACGCGTGCCAGGGCCCTGATGTGCTCGGCCTCGAGCGTGGTCCCGCTGATCGGGAAGTTCTCGACGGCCCGCTGCGTCTGCGCCCGCCACAGCGCGTCCGCAGGGACCTGCACCTCACCCATGCTGTCGTGCTCGACCCGGAAACCGTCCATGCGGCGACGCTACTCGGCGGATCAGCGCCGCGACAGGTAGAGCCAGTAGTGCTCGTCGCGGCTCTGCAGCGCCACCTCGTAGGGGATCGGCACACAGCTGCCGAAGACCTGCTCCATCTCCCGCTGCAGCGTCTCGGACGCGGCGGCGGACCAGACGACCAGGGCGCCGCCGGGCCGGAGCACGCAGCGCAGCTGCTGCAGGAAGGGCACCTGGTAGACCTCGGCGTTGGCGTCGTGCACCAGGAAGCCGGGGCCGTTGTCGACGTCGAGCAGCACCAGGTCGTGCTCGCCGACGGTGGCCTCCGCGACCGCCGTACGGATGTCCGCAGTGACCACCGAGAGCCGTTCGTCGGCGAGGAACGCCGGGCCGTGCGGCACGGTGCCGTCGCGCATCCAGCCGACCAGCGCCTCCTCGATCTCGACGACCACGAGCCGCTCCACACGTGGGTCGGCGAGCACCTCGTGGGCGGTGAAGCCCAGTCCCAGCCCACCCACCACGACGGAACGCGGCGCGTCGACCTGGGCCAGTGCGGCCGTGGCCAGCCCCTTCTCGCTGCTCGTCTCGAGCGTGTCCATGACGAACACGCCGTTCACCCGCAGCTCGAGCACCCGCGGGCCGTCGGGGGTCAACGGGTCGTAGCGCTCGCGGAGCACCACCTCGCCGCGCGTCGACCGGGCCCGGGCCACCTCGTCGTACTCCACTGCACTTCTCACTCTCGACCGGTCGGCGGGGGCACCCACCTTACGAACCAGTCAGGTCCGCTAGCGTCGCCCCCCACACACTCAAGGGGGAAACATGCTGTCGTTCCTGCGTCGTCGCGACGATGACACCGACCAGGCCGGCCTGGTGCTGGTACGCCGGACGGTCGCCGAGGACGTGGACGTGCTCCGCGACGAGGTCGACGCGCTGACCCGTCTGGTCGCCGCGCACGCCGAGCACGCGGCCGACGACGAGCTGCGCTCCGACCTCGACCGCGCGACGTCCTCGATGACCGCCGCCCAGCGCCCGCTGGACGGGGCCGAGGACGTCGCGGAGGCGACCAGCCACCTCGCGACGGCCCGCCTCGCGCTCGCCTCGGCGGCCAGCCGGGTCACCGGGGAGCCGCTCCCCGAGCTGCCGACGGTCTGCTTCTTCGACGCCCGGCACGGCCTGGCCACGGCGCAGCCGCGCTGGACCGAGCCGGGGCACGGCACCCGGGTGCTGCCGGCCTGCGCGGCCTGCGCGGCCCGGATCGCCGACGGCGCCCGTCCCGACGTGCGCACCGTCGAGGTCGGCGGCCACGCGGTCGCCTACTGGGGTGCCGGCGAGGTCTTCCGGGCCTACGGCCAGGGCTACTTCCCGGCCCTCCCCGACGAGGCCGGTGCGGCGCTTGCCGGCGCCGGCGCGGTCTTCCACACCGGCCAGCCGCGCCACGTCACCGACCGCCACGACGTCACCGCCAGCATGGCGCGCTACGGCTACTACGCCGGCGCCAGCGAGACGGGTCCCGGCGGCAACGTGGGCGGCGGGTTCTCCGGCTGACTACTCGGCCGAGCGGGTCCGCACGGTGAGGGCGATCGGCTTCTGCGTCTCGGCGAAGAAGTCGTTGCCCTTGTCGTCGACCACGATGAAGGCCGGGAAGTCCTCGACCTCGATCTTCCAGACCGCCTCCATGCCGAGCTCGGGGTACTCCAGCACCTCGACCGACTTGATGCAGTCCTGCGCCAGCCGTGCGGCAGGGCCGCCGATCGAGCCCAGGTAGAACCCGCCGTGCTCGTGGCAGGCGTTGGTCACCTTCACCGAGCGGTTGCCCTTGGCGAGCATCACCATCGAGCCGCCGGCGGCCTGGAACGCGTCGACGTAGGAGTCCATCCGGCCCGCCGTCGTGGGGCCGAACGACCCCGACGCGTAGCCCTCGGGAGTCTTGGCCGGGCCGGCGTAGTAGACCGCGTGGTCCTTGAGGTACTGCGGCATCCCCTCGCCGGCGTCGAGGCGCTCCTGGATCTTGGCGTGCGCGATGTCGCGGGCCACGACCAGCGGGCCGCTCAGCGACAGCCGGGTCTTCACCGGGTGCTTGGAGAGCTCGGCGCGGATCTCGTCCATCGGCCGGTTCAGGTCGATCCGCACGACATCGTCGTCGGAGGAGACCGACAGCTTCTCGTCGGTGGTGTCCGGCATGTACTTCGCCGGGTCGGTCTCGAGCTGCTCGAGGAAGATGCCGTCCTTGGTGATCTTGCCCAGCGCCTGGCGGTCCGCCGAGCAGGACACCGCGATCGCGACCGGGCAGGAGGCGCCGTGCCGGGGGAGCCGGACCACGCGCACGTCGTGGCAGAAGTACTTGCCGCCGAACTGCGCGCCGATCCCGAACGACTGCGTCAGCTTGAAGACCTCGTCCTCGAGCTCGAGGTCCCGGAAGCCGTGGGCGCTCATCGAGCCCTCGGTGGGCAGGTTGTCGAGGTAGTGCGCGGAGGCGTACTTCGCGGTCTTGAGCGCGAACTCCGCGCTGGTGCCGCCGATGACCACCGCGAGGTGGTACGGCGGGCAGGCGGCGGTCCCGAGCGAGCGGATCTTCTCGTCGAGGAACTCCAGCATCCGCTTGGGGTTCAAGACGGCCTTGGTCTCCTGGAACAGGAACGACTTGTTGGCCGAGCCGCCGCCCTTGGCCATGAAGAGGAACTTGTACTCCGGGTCCTTCTCGGTCGACCCCGGCGTCGAGTAGAGCTCGATCTGGGCCGGCAGGTTGGTCCCGGTGTTCTTCTCCTCCCACATCGTCAGCGGCGCGAGCTGGGAGTAGCGCAGGTTGAGCTTGGTGTAGGCGTCGTACACGCCCTGGGAGATCGCCTCGCCGTCGTCGGCGCCGGTGAGCACGCCCTCGGACTTCTTGCCCATCACGATCGCGGTGCCGGTGTCCTGGCACATCGGCAGCACGCCGCCGGCGGAGATGTTGACGTTCTTGAGCAGGTCGGTGGCCACGAACCGGTCGTTGCCGCTGGCCTCCGGGTCGTCGATAATCCGCCGCAGCTGCGCCAGGTGCGCCGGGCGCAGGTAGTGGGAGATGTCGTGCATCGCCTCGGCGGTCAGCAGCCGCAGCGCGGACGGCTCCACCTGGAGGAACGTGCGCCCGTTCGCCTCGAACGTGCTGACACCCTCGGGGCTCAGCAGCCGGTACGGCGTGTCGTCGGCGCCCGTGGGCAGCAGGTCGGAGTAGCGGAACTCGGGCTCGCTCATGACTCCCGAGGGTAATCCTCCCGGCACGGCTGCGGCCCACCAGGTCCCGGAGGACGTGGTGGGCCGCAGACGGGCTCGGTGGTGCCGGAGGTCGTCAGCCCTTGACGGCGCCCGCGGTGAGGCCGCGCACGAAGAACCGCTGCAGGGCCAGGAACACGATGATCGGGACGATCATCGAGAAGAAGCCGCCGGCCGTGACCAGGTTCCACCCGGAACCTTGCTGGCCGAGCAGGTTGTTCTTGACCGCCACCGTGATCGGCGCGTTGTCACCCGGTCCGATGAAGACCAGGGCGACCAGCAGGTCGTTCCAGACCCAGAGGAACTGGAAGATCGCGAACGAGGCGAGCGCGGGGACCGACATCGGCAGGATCAGCCGGTAGAAGGTCTGGAAGTGGCTGGCGCCGTCGATCTTCGCGGACTCGATGACGGTCTTGGGCAAGGTGGCCATGTAGTTGCGCAGGATGTAGATCGCCAGCGACATGCCGAACCCGATGTGCGCCAGCCAGACCGTCGGGAAGCCCTTGAGGCCGATGCTGCCGTAGGCCTTGAGGATCGGCACGAACGCGACGTAGTTCGGGATCACCAGCAGGCTGACCACGAGCAGGAACAGGAAGTCGCGTCCCTTGAAGTCCATGAACGTGAACGCGTAGGCCGCGAACGACGCCACCAGGATCGGGATGAAGGTGGCGGGCAGCGCGATCGCCACGCTGTTGACGAACGCCAGGCCGAGGTGCGCCTGGTCGATCGCCTTGGTGTAGTTGGACGTGGTCAGGTGGCCGATGGTCGAGGGGTGGGTGAACAGCGTCCACCAGCCCGTGTTGTTCGCGTCGTCGAGCGGACGGAACGACGTCAGGAACAGGCCCAGCGTCGGCACGATCCACAGGAAGCAGACGAAGATCAGCGCACCCTTGGTGAACCAGCCGGCCTTGGAGGGGCTGCCCTCGAAGTTCTCCTTCTGCCTGCGCGTCCGGGTCTTGGTGCGGGCGACCCCTGCAGTGACGTCGGTCATGCTGCTGCCTCCTCGGCCCGGAAGTGACGCACCTGGTAGATCATGATCGGGATGGTCGCGACCATCAGCATGACCACGATCGACGCGGCGGCGCCGTTGTTGAAGTTCGTGAACAGCTGGTTGAAGAACTCGTTGCCGAGCACGTTGGTGTTGAAGTTGCCGTTGGTCATCACGTAGACGATGTCGAAGATCTTCATGACGCTGATCAGCGTCGTGATGAAGACCGTGATGACGGTGCCCCAGATCTGCGGGACCACCACCGAGGCGAAGATCTGACGCTCGTTGGCGCCGTCGATGCGGGCCGCCTCGATCGTGTCACCTGGGACGCCCTTGATGGCCGCGGAGAGCAGCACCATCGAGAAACCGACCTGGGCCCAGAGCAGCATCACCATGAGCAGCAGGCTGTTGAGGTGGAACTCGTTCTGCTCCAGCCACGGGACAGGGCTGCCGCCGAGGCCGGTGACGATCGCGTTCTGCAGGCCGATCTGGCTGCGGCCCTCGGGACGGTAGGTGTAGAGGAACTTCCAGACGGTGCCGGCGCCGACCATGCTGATCGCCATCGGCAGGAAGACGATCGTCTTCGCGGTGCTCTCGGCCTTGGGCTTGAGCCGGTCGGCGAGGACGGCGACGCCGAGGCCGAGGGCCACGGTCACCGCCGGCACGATGAGCATCCACAGCAGCGTGTTGAACAGCGTCTGCTGGAAGTCGTGGGTCTTGAGCAGGTGCGTGTAGTTGTCCAGGCCCACCCAGGCGGTGCTGCTGGAGTCCTTGAGGCTGTCGATCACGGTCTCGACGGCCGGGTAGATCAGGTAGAACGTGATCGCCAGGTAGGCGGGGAGGATGTAGAGGTAGGGCTTGATGCGGTCCTCCCAGTGCCCCGGGAGCAGCTCCGCGAGCCTGTTGAGGACCCAGTAGAGGACCAGCGCCGCGCCCACACCGGCCAGCACCGTGATGATTGTCGTGACGATCTTGGTACCCATGAGCGCACCTTCCTGTGCCGGGCTCGGGACGAGGGAGTAGGGGAGCGGACCGGGGGCGGGCCCGTGGACGGACCCACCCCCGCTCGCTCACTGACTCAGCTCGTCGGCCAGCTCTGGTCGATGTTCTTCAGAGCCGTGTCGAGATTCTCCTGACCGCTGATCCACGCGGTCATGTCCTTCCAGAAGGTGCCCGCACCGACGGCACCCGGCATCGCGTCCGACCCGTCGAACAGGAACGCGGTCGACTTGTACGCGGTGGAGGCGATCGTCCGGGTCAGGTCGTTCGGGTAGAGCGACATGTCGAACGTCTTGTGCGGGGAGATGAACGAGGACGACCCTGCGGTGTCCTTGCCCAACGTCGGGTCGGCCAGGATCTTCATGACCTTCTTGGCGCTGTCGCTGGTGCTCAGCAGCGTGGCCAGGTCGCCACCACCGAGGGTCGGGTTGTCGCCGCCGGCGGTGGCCGGCGGGAAGCCGAACACGCCGATGTTGGCGTCGACGTCGCTGACGACCTTGGACGGCATGAAGTCCTTCGACACGATGAAGTTGCCCTGCTTGAGCATCATGCAGCCGGGCTTGGCGTCCCACATCGGGTTGTCGGCGTCACCGAACGCGGTGCTCGCGATGGAGCTGCGGCCGCCGGCCACGTTGCCGGGGGTGAGCAGCAGCTTCTCCATCTCGGCCGCGGCCTGCTTGACCAGGGACGAGTCGAACTTGGTCTTGTGCGTGACCCAGTCGTTGTAGCCCTGGACACCGCCGTAGCGCATGACCAGGTCCTCCATCCAGTCGGTGGCCGGCCAGCCGGTCGCCGCGTCGGAGCCGATGGCGAAGCACCAGGGCGGGGTGCCCGAGGCCTTGATCTTGTCGGTCAGCGCCTCGAGGGACGCGAAGTCCGTGGGAGCCGTGTAGCCGGCCTTGTCCCAGGCCTTCTTCGGGTAGAAGACCAGGCTCTTGACGTTCATCGAGACGAGCAGGCCGTAGAGCTTGCCGTTGAACGTTCCGGTCTCGAGCGTGCCGGGCGTCATCGACGACTTCAGGGCGTTCATGTCGAGCACCGAGCTGAGGTCCTGCGCCTTGCCGCGCTTGACGATGTCGCCCACGACGCCGGGCTGCGGGATCATCGCGATGTCCGGCGTGTCGTTCGCCTGGATCTTCGTCATGATCAGCTGGTTGATGTTGTCAACCTTCTGCATGTTGACCGTGATGCCCTCGGCCTTGGCCTTGGCGACGATCTCCTTCTTCAGACCGGCGAAGACCAGGGGGTCCGTGCTGGACCAGATGGTGACGGTCTTCGAGCTGCTGCTGCTGCCTCCTCCGCCGGAGCAGGCTGCGGTGGCCACCAGGGACGCTACTGCGGTAGCGACCAGGGCCAGTTTTCGACCACGCGAAAGGGTCTGCATCGTGAGTTCTCCTCCGGTAGAACGACACTGATCAGCGCTGGTTCGATCTGCACTTCTGTGGTACGAATCACATGCTGAATCGAATCAGCACAATATTGCCCCGACGCTGGTCACTGTCAAGCAACGTTCTGGAAACGCAACCTGGCGTACGACGACCAGCGCCTGGCCCCGAGGGTCGGGCAGTGCGAGAGGGGAGAGGACCGGTGGCACTCAAACGCAAGCCCACGTTGGCGGACGTCGCCCGCAAGGCGGGGGTCTCGGCCACCACCGCGTCCTACATCCTCAACGGCCGCTCCACGCAGATGCGGATCTCCGCGGACGCGCAGCAACGGGTCCGTGACGCCGTTGCCGACCTCGGTTACCGGCCCAACCGCAGCGCCCGCAGCCTGCGCACCGCCACCACCAAGACGGTCGGCCTGATCTCCGACTTCGTCGCCAGCGGCCAGTTCGCCAGCCAGATGGTCACCGGGGCCAGCGCCGCCGCCCGCGGGCTGGACCACCTGCTGGTCATCGGGGAGACCGAGGGCGACCCCGACGTCGAGCGGCTGCTCATCGAGGAGATGCTCGACCGCCAGGTGGACGGGATCATCTACGCCCGTCTGGTCACCTCCACGACCACCGCCCCGCCGATGCTCGACCAGCGAGGCGCCGTACTCCTCAACTGCGTGGACCCGCGCTCGTCGCTGCCCGCCGTGCTGCCCGACGAGCTCGACGGCGGTCGTACGGCGGCCGGCGCCGTCCTCGACGCGGGCATCGACCACGGCGTCTTCGTGGTGGGGGAGGACCCCACGCCCGACGCGATCGCCGGTGCCCTGCGGGTGCAGGGCGTGTGCGAGCGGCTGGCGGAGGCTGGTGCGTCCCTGGCCGGGGTGGTGGCCTGCGACTGGTCGGTCAACGCCGCGTTCGCGGCCGTCGACGCCTGGCTGGCCGGCGGAGCCCGGCCGCGCGCGCTGGTCTGCCTCAACGACCGGATCGCGATGGGCTGCTACCAGGCGCTGGCCGCGCACGGTCTCGACGTCCCCGACGACGTCGCGGTGGTCTCCTTCGACGGCTCCGACCTGGCCGGCTGGCTGCGTCCCCAGGTGACGTCGGTGGCGCTGCCCTACGCCGAGCTCGGCGCCCGCGCCGTCCAGCTGCTGCTCGACCCCGAGGGCAGCCGGGCCGGCGTGCTCCGGCTCCGGATGCCGCTGGCCGAGGGCGGCTCGGTGCGCAGACGTCCCGCGGACGTCCATGCCTGACTAGGCTCCCAGCTTGGAGAAAGACCCCGCGCAGCTGCGCATCTCGGACGCCGACCGGCACCAGGTGGCGGAGGTGCTGCGCCAGGCTGCCGGCGTCACCATCGACCTGCGGGAGGCGCACTTCGCGGCGCGCGAGGTGGTGCTCACGGCCAACGCCCTGATGGGCAGCGTCAACGTGACCCGCCGCGGGCCCTCCCGCTCGCTGCGCAACCGGCTGGGGCTGCCCGAGAAGTGAGTCTGCTGTTGCCGGGAGTTCACCGGTCGGTAGTGTGAGCGCGACCACACCTTTACGACGGATCGTCCGGCACGTACCTGCCGGTGAAGGGAATGATCGACATGGCAACAGTCACCTACGACCACGCGCAGCGGCTCTACCCGGGCGCTGAGCGCCCCGCGGTCGACGACCTCAACCTCGAGATCGAGGACGGCGAGTTCCTCGTCCTCGTCGGCCCCTCCGGCTGTGGCAAGTCCACCAGCCTGCGGATGCTGGCCGGCCTCGAAGAGGTCACCTCGGGCCAGATCCGCATCGGCGACAAGGACGTCACGCACCTCCCGCCGAAGGAGCGGGACATCGCGATGGTGTTCCAGAACTACGCGCTCTACCCGCACATGTCCGTCGCCGAGAACATGGGCTTCTCGCTGAAGATGGCCAAGGTCGGCAAGGAGGAGCGGATGGCCCGGGTCAAGGAGGCCGCCAAGCTCCTCGACCTCGAGGACTACCTCGAGCGCAAGCCGAAGGCCCTCTCCGGCGGTCAGCGCCAGCGCGTGGCGATGGGCCGTGCGATCGTCCGCCAGCCGCAGGTCTTCTGCATGGACGAGCCGCTGTCGAACCTCGACGCCAAGCTGCGCGTCTCCACCCGCACCCAGATCGCCGCGCTCCAGCAGCGTCTCGGCGTCACGACCGTCTACGTCACCCACGACCAGGTCGAGGCGATGACGATGGGCGACCGCGTCGCGGTGCTCAAGGACGGCGTGCTGCAGCAGGCCGACACCCCGCTGAACCTCTACGACCGCCCGGCCAACCTCTTCGTCGCGGGCTTCATCGGCTCCCCGGCGATGAACCTGGTCGCCGCGCACAGCAAGGAGGGCAAGGCGCTCATCGGGGACTACGAGGTCCCGATCGACCGCACCGCCGCCAGCAAGGGCAGCGACAACATCACCGTCGGCGTCCGGCCCGAGGCCTGGCGCGTCGTCGGCGAGGGCGAGGGCGGTCTGCCCGTCAAGGTCACCGTGATCGAGGAGCTCGGCGCAGACGCCTACGTCTACGGCACCAGCGGCGTCGAGGGCACCCCCGACCAGGTCGTGGTCCGCATCGACGGCCGGATGAGCCACCAGAAGGGCGAGACCATCTACGTCACGACGGACCCGCGCCACGTGCACGTGTTCGACACCGACTCCGGCGCCCGCCTCTCCGAGTAGTCGGCGGTAGGTCACCAGCAGGACGTCGTACGACGGCGGGCTCCCGGACTCCCGGGGGCCCGCCGTTCGCGTTCATCGAGCTCGTCCCTCGTTGATCGAGCCCGTCGAGATCACCGGGGGGTCAGCCGGGGACGCGGGCGGTGGAGCCGCGGACCACGAGCTCGGGGACGAACATCTGCTCCTTGGCGGGCAGCTGCCGGCCGGCGACCTGCTCGAGGAGGACGCGGCAGGTCGCCTGCGCCATCGCGGCCACGGGCTGGCGCACGGTGGTCAGCGGCGGGTCGGTGAACGCGACCAGCAGGCTGTCGTCGCTGCCGACGACCGAGATGTCGCGGGGCACGGCGAGTCCCCGCTGGCGGGCGGCCTGGATCGCACCGAGCGCCATCAGGTCCGAGCCGCAGACCAGGGCGGTGACGCCGCGGTCGAGGAGCGCCTGCGCCGCGAGCGCGCCGCCCTCGATCGTGTAGTAGGTCGTCTCGACCAGGTCGTCGAGGGCCTCGTCGGTGAGGTCGGCGTCGACGTGCGCGCGCATGGCCGCGTGGAAGCCGGCCACCCGGCGGATCACCGGCTGGTAGCGCGGCTGCCCGGTGGCCAGGCCGATCCGGGTGTGCCCCATGTGGGCGAGGTGGGCGACCGCGAGGTCGCTGGCCAGTGCCTCGTCCGCGGAGACGAACGGCGCGTCGACGTCGTCCATGAAGCCGTTGACGAGCACCAGGGGCATCCCCAGGCCGACCAGCCGCTGGTAGCGACCGGGCTCGGTCTGGGTGTTGGCGTGCATCCCGGAGACGAAGACGATCCCGGAGACCCCGCGTGCCAGCAGGGTCTCGACGTAGTCGTCCTCGTGGATCCCGCCGGGGCTCTGGGTGCACAGCAGTGGGGTGTAGCCGCTGTGCGCCAGCGAGGTCTCCAGCAGCTGCGCGAACCGCGGGAAGATCGGGTTCTCCAGCTCGGGCACGATCAGCCCGACGAGACCGCTCAGCTGCGGACGCAGGTTGGCGGGCCGGTCGTAGCCGAGCACGTCGACGGCGGTCAGCACTGCCCGGCGGGTCCGCTCGTGCACCCCGGGCTTGTCGTTGAGGACCCGGCTCACGGTCGCGATGCTGACGCCGGCGCGTTCCGCGATCTCCGCCAGCCGCACCTTCATGGGCCGAACTCTAGTCACTTTTTGCAATGGTGCGCGTCACACCCGTTGCAAGAGTTGCGGACATTCGCGCCTGAATCCCCACATCTGTATGCTCCGTTGGCCGCACGCGGGCGACACGGCGCTGCAAACTTTTGCACAGGGTTCCCTCCCGTGAAACGACGCGATAGCGTGTGGCACCGATCACACCTCGGGAACCGTCCGTCTCGGGCCGGCCCGGGGCCGACGACCAAGGAGCATCATGCGGAATCTCGTGCGGAGCATCGCTCCCGCGGTGCTGGCGGTGGCGGTCCTCGCCTCAGCATGCGGTGGCGGGGGCTCGAGCAACAACAACGCCAGTGGGGGCACCTCGCCGTCGGCATCGTCCTCGGCGGGCGGCGGCGGTGGCCGCGCAGACCTCGTCATCTGGACCGACAACCTCAAGGTGAACGCCGTCAAGAAGGTGGCCGACCAGTTCGGCCAGCAGAACGGCATCTCCGTCAAGGTGCAGGTGGTCTCCTCGGACCTGCAGACCCACTTCGTCACGGCGGACGCCGCCGGCAACGGTCCGGACGTGGTGGTCGGGGCTCACGACTGGATCGGCAACCTGGTCCAGAACGGCGCCATCGACCCGCTGCAGCTGACCCCGGACCAGCTCTCCGGCTACTCGCCCAAGGCCGTCCAGGCGACGACCTACAACGGCAAGCTGTACGGCGTCCCCTACGGCATCGAGGCGCTCGCGCTCTACCGCAACACGACGGTCGCGCCGAAGCAGCCCGCCACCATGGACGACGCGCTGGCCGAGGGTGAGGCCGCGGTCAAGGCCGGCAAGGTCAAGTCCGCGCTCAACCTGCCCGTGGGCCAGACCGGCGACGCCTACCACATGGAGCCGCTGTTCACCTCGCTCGGCGGTTACCTGTTCGGCATCAAGGCCAACGGCGACTACAACGCCGACGACCTCGGCATCGGCAAGCCCGGCTCCATCGCCGCGGCCAAGCGGATCAGCGCCCTCGGTGAGAAGGGCCAGAAGGTCCTGCGTCGCTCGATCAGCGGCGACAACTCGATCGCGCTGTTCACCGGTGGCAAGGCCGCCTTCCTCGTCTCCGGCCCCTGGGCGCTCGCGGACGTCGAGAAGTCCGGCATCAAGTACGCCATCCAGCCGCTCCCCGGTTTCAAGGGCGGCAAGCCCGCGCAGCCGTTCATGGGCGCCCAGGCGTTCATGGTCGCCTCGCACGGCAAGAACAAGAGCTTCGCGCAGGAGTTCGTGACCAACGGCGTCAACAACGAGGCCGCCATGAAGATCATGTTCGACGAGACCAAGCTCCCGCCGGCCATGACGTCGGTCCAGCAGTCGGTGACCGACGCGAACATCAAGGTGTTCGCGGACGCCGCCAACAAGGCCGCCCCGATGCCGGCGATCCCGGCCATGGCCTCCGTCTGGGAGCCGCTCGGCAAGGCCTACTCGGCCATCGTCGGCGGGGCTGACCCGACGAAGACGATGACCGACACCGGCAAGACCATCGCGAAGGCGATCGCGGGCAACTGACCGCTCGCCTGACCGACCGGTCGCGCGGGGCTGGGGGAGTCCTGTTCCCTCCCCCAGCCCCGTGACCGGAGAGCCCGAACCGTCGAGGAGTTCGTTGTGGTGACCCCTACTCTGCGCAGACAAGACCCGGACAGCCCGGCCGCCTTCGAGCACCTCGAGCGACGCAACCACGTCGTGGGCCCGGTCCTGTCGCGGGTGATCGGTCTCGGCACCGCGGTCGGCGTGGCCGCCGCGATGACGCCCTCGCTCGCCGGCCAGCAGCAGTGGGCGATCCTGGTCGCCGTCTGGGTGATCGTGGGCGTCCTGATCGCGACCTACGCGACCGGTCGCGGCCTGCCCGCCAAGTACCTGGTGCCGGGCACGCTGATGCTGACCCTGTTCGTGGTCTACCCGATCCTGCTGACCGCGAAGATCTCCACGACCAACTACGGCGACGGCACCCGCGCCAGCAAGGCCGACGCGATCACCTCGATCGTGAACACCTCGGTCGTGCAGACCCCGGACGCGCCGCGCTACAACCTGACCGTCGGCACCAAGGGCTCGCTGACGACCGGCCCCTTCACGTTCTTCCTCGTGAACCCCGCGGACGGCAAGGCCTACGAGGGCACGCCTGACGGGCTCACCCCGCTCGACCTCGGCTCGGCCACGGTCGAGAACAACTTCGTCCGCGCCGTCAATGGCTACACGATCCTCACCCCGGTGCAGGTCAACGCCGCGACGTCGCTGGACACGTTCACGGTCCCCACGGCCAAGGGGGCGATCCGCCAGCTCGGCATCACCCAGGCCTTCGAGGGTGAGACCACCCTGAAGTACGACAAGGCCAAGGACACGATCACCGACACCCAGAAGAACATCACCTACCACGTCGAGCGGCGTGGCGACCGTGAGTACTTCGTCGACCCGAGCGGCAAGCGGGTCTCGGACCAGTCCTGGCAGGCCAACATCGGGCTCGACAACTACAAGTCGATCCTGACCGACAGCCGGATCAGCGGGCCGTTCCTGAAGATCTTCGCCTGGACGCTGGCCTTCGCGATCCTGTCGGTGGGCAGCACCTTCATCCTCGGGCTGCTGCTCGCGGTGACGCTCAACGACGAGCGGCTCAAGGGCCAGAAGATCTACCGCGCGCTGCTGATCATGCCCTACGCCATCCCGGGCTTCATCTCGCTGCTGGTGTGGTCGGGCTTCTTCAACCAGGACTTCGGCCTCATCAACGACCTGACCGGGCTGCACATCGACTGGCTCGGCAACGCGTTCGCGGCGAAGTTCGCGGTGCTGCTGACGAACCTGTGGATGGGCTTCCCCTACATGTTCCTGGTCTGCACGGGTGCGCTCCAGTCGATCCCCGGCGACCTCAAGGAGGCCGCCAAGATCGACGGTGCCAGCGGCTGGGCCGGGTTCACCAAGATCACCTTCCCGCTGCTGCTGGTCAGCGTCGCCCCGCTGCTGGTCTCCTCGTTCGCGTTCAACTTCAACAACTTCAACGCGATCCAGCTGCTCACCAAGGGCGGGCCGTTCTCGCCCGACAACCCGACGGCAGGCGGCACGGACATCCTGATCAGCTACACCATCCGGCTCGCCTTCGGCGCCGGCGGCGCCCAGATCGGTTTCGCCTCCGCCGTCTCGGTGCTGCTCTTCGTCATCACCGGCGTGATCGCGGCGGTGCAGTTCCGCTACACCAAGGCCCTCGAGGACGTGAACTGACATGGCTACCGACACGGCACCGGTGACCCGCACCCCCAACAAGCTCCCGCGCAGCCGCTGGTGGACGGAGGTCGGCTGGCGCCACGGCGTCGGCGTCGTGGCCGTGCTGTGGGCGCTCTTCCCGATCAGCTACATCCTGTCGGCGGCGTTCAACCCGCTCGGCAACGTGGTCTCGACCGGCGTGATCCCGCAGCAGTTCAGCACCGTCAACTTCGACAAGCTGTTCAACAACCCCAACGCGCCCTTCGCGCGCTGGGCGGTGAACTCCCTCGTCGTCTGCGTCGTGGTGACCGCGGTGCAGGTGTTCTTCTCGGCGCTCGCCGCCTACGCGTTCTCGCGGTTCCGCTTCAAGGGCCGGCGTGGTGGGCTGCTCACCCTGCTGCTGATCCAGATGTTCCCGCAGTTCCTGGCCGCGGTCGCGCTCTACCTGCTGTTCACCGACATCGGGAAGTCGATCCCCGACCTCGGCCTGAACACCATCCTGGGCTACTCCGTGGTCCTGCTCGGCGGCTCCCTCGGCCAGGTCTGGCTGATCAAGGGCTTCTTCGACTCGGTCCCCAAGACCCTCGACGAGGCCGCGAAGATCGACGGCGCCGGACACGTGCAGACCTACTTCAGGATCATCCTGCCGCTGGTCCGACCGATCCTGGCGGTCAGCGGGATGCTGGTCTTCGTCTCGGTGATCGGTGAGTTCCTGCTCGCCTCGATCTTCCTGACCGACACCAACAAGAAGACCCTGGCGACCGGCCTGTTCGGCCTCATCGACGCCGACCGGTCCAACAACCTGGGCGTGTTCGCCGCGGGCGCGGTGCTGACTGCCGTACCCGTCGTGATCCTGTTCCTCTTCCTGCAGAAGTTCATCGTCGGCGGCATCACCGCCGGAGGTGTGAAGGAGTGATCTCCGGGCTCGACGCCGGCCACCTCGGCGACCCGCACCACGACGGCTCACCGCTCTACCTCGAGGACCCCGCCCCGACCCTGGGCTCCACCGTCCGGGTCCGGGTGCGGGTCCCGCACCACCCCGACGGCACACCCGCCGCCGAGCACGTGGTGATGCGCTCGGTGCGCGACGGAGAGCCGTCGGTGACCCCCGCTCAGCTCGAGTCGACGGACGAGACCGGCTCCTGGTGGGCTGCCGACCTGCTGATGGCGAACCCGCTGACGTCCTACCGGTTCCTGGTCAGCGGCAAGCGGTCCGGCTACCGGTGGCTCAACGGCGCCGGGATGCACGACCGGGACGTGACCGACCTCGGCGACTTCAAGCTCAGCACCGAGCAGCAGCTGCCCGACTGGGTCCTCGACCAGGTCGGCTACCAGGTCTTCCCGGACCGCTTCGCGCGCACGGAGACCGGCGTGCCGACCCCCGCCTGGGCGCAGCCCGCCGGCTGGGACGACCCGGTCGTGCACCGCGGTCCCGACGTCCCGTTCCAGCTGTACGGCGGCACGCTGGACGGCGTGGCGGCCCACCTGGACCACCTCGGGCTGCTCGGCACCGCGCTGCTCTACCTGACGCCGGTGTTCCAGGCCCGCTCCAACCACCGCTACGACGCGGTCTCCTTCGACCACGTGGACCCGGTCCTCGGCGGCAACGAGGCGCTCGAGCGGCTGATCCGCTCCGCCCACGAGCGCGGCATCCGGGTGATCGGCGACCTGACCACCAACCACACCGGCGACGCGCACGACTGGTTCACCAGGGCGACGACCGACCCGCACAGCGTGGAGCGGGAGTTCTACTCCTTCGCCGCGGACGGCAGCTACGAGTCCTGGCTGGGCGTGCCGTCGCTGCCGAAGCTGGACCACGGGTCCGCGGAGATGCGCCGCCGGCTCTACGAGGACGACGCCTCGGTGGTCGCCCGCTGGCTGCGCGCCGGTCTCGACGGCTGGCGGATCGACGTGGCCAACATGACCGGCCGCCGGGCCGACGAGGACCGCACGCACGAGGTCGCGCGCCGGATCCGCGCCACGATGCGCGACCTCGACCCGCAGGCCTGGCTGCTCGCCGAGCACGGCCACGACGCCTCGCTCGACCTGCGCGGCGACGGCTGGCACGGCACCATGGACTACGCGGGGTTCACGCGGCCGCTGTGGTGCTGGCTCAACGGGGGACCGCCCGGCGGACCCGGGATCGCCCACGGCCTGCAGTTCCTCGGCCTGCCCGTCGACATCCCGGTGCTGGGCGCCGACCAGGTCGTGCGCACCATGCGTGAGGTGCACAGCGCGATGCCGTGGTGGTCGTGGGCCGGGTCGACCGCACACCTCGACTCCCACGACACCCCGCGGTTCCGCACCGTCGCCGGTGGCGGCACCGACGGCTGGGTCGACCGCGCCGGGGTGGGCCGCGACCGGCACCTGGCCGGGTTGGCCCTGCAGATGACGCTGCCCGGTGTCCCGGTGGTGTTCATGGGCGACGAGATCGGGCTCACCGGTCTCGACGGGGAGCACTCCCGGACGCCGTACCCGTGGACCCGGAGGGACGAGTGGGACGCCGCCACCCTGGAGGCCTACCGGACCTGGATCGCGCTGCGTGCCGACAACGTGGCGCTGCGCCGCGGCGGGCTGCGCTGGGTGCACACCGCGCCCGACAGCATGACCTTCCTGCGGGAGCACCCCGACCAGACGCTGCTGGTGCACGTGACCCGGGACGCGCACGCGCCCGTGCGGGTGCCGTGGCGGACGCTCGGCCTCGACGACCCGCGCGACCTGCGCCCGCTCGCCGGCCCCGCCCCGACGGCCGAGGGTCCGACCCTGCTGCTGCCGGGCGAGGCGCTCACCGCGTCCGTCCTCGAGGTCCGCCGCGGCTGAACCAGGCGAAACCGACCGGTTTCGGAAGTTCGGGCAGGGGTACACCGCGAATCGGACGTCCGGGTCTGCTGACAGCACCCGGACGCGTCGCTAGCGTTACCAAGCAGCCGTCGGCACGACGGTCGGGGGACTCGTGTCGTTCACGGCGCGCTGCCAGGGTGCGCGCTGGCGACCACGCCGGTCTGTCCGTCGAGCTGGAGGTAGCAGTGATCCACACACGAGTTCTCAGCCTGGGCCTCGGGGCCGTTCTCACGGTCTCGGCACTGGCGGCCTGCTCACCCCCACCGAGCGACTCCGGGTCGGGCTCCGGCGACAAGGCCGCCACGGCCACCTCCGCCGACGACCTCGGCGGCATGGACGCGCTGGTGAAGGCGGCCAAGAAGGAGGGCACGCTCAACGTGATCGCGCTGCCTCCGACCTGGGCCAACTACGGCAACGTGATCAAGGCGTTCGAGAAGAAGTACGGCATCAAGGTCAAGTCCGACCAGCCCGACGCCGCCTCGCAGGAGGAGATCGACGCCGCGCAGCAGCTCAAGGGCACCGACCGCGCTCCCGACGTCTTCGACCTCGGCCAGTCGGTCGCGCTGGCCAACACCGACATGTTCGCGCCCTACAAGGTCTCCACCTGGGGCGACGTCGGCTCGGACTTCAAGGACGCCGACGGAAAGTGGATCAACGACTACGGCGGCTACATGTCGATCGGCTACGACTCCAAGAAGGTCCCGGCCGTGACCTCGCTGGACGACCTGAGCAAGCCGGCCTACAAGGGCAAGGTGGCGCTCAACGGCGACCCGACGACCGCGGGCTCCGGCTTCAGCGGCGTGGTGATGGCCTCGGTGCTCAGCGGCGGCTCGGCCGACGACCTGGGCCCCGGCGTCGACTTCTTCGCCAAGCTGAAGAAGGCCGGCAACCTGATCCCCGTCGACGTCACGCCGTCGACGATCGAGTCGGGGCAGACCCCCGTCGTCATCGACTGGGACTACCTCAACGCGGCCGAGACCTCGAAGCTGCCGAGCTGGAAGGTCGTGGTGCCCTCGGGCGGCGCGGTCGCCGGCTACTACTACCAGGCGATCAGCAACGACGCGCCGCACCCGGCCGCGGCCCGGCTGTGGGAGGAGTTCCTCTACTCCGACGAGGGCCAGAACCTCTGGCTCGCCGGCGGAGCCCGCCCGGTGCGTGCGGACGCGATGGTCAAGGCCGGCACGATCGACCAGGCCAAGTACGACGCGCTGCCCAAGATCGCCGGCACGATCGTGAACCCCACGAACGAGCAGACCACCAAGGGTGCGGCGTACCTCGGCAAGAACTGGGCCAAGGCGGTCGGCTGAGGTGAGTCGGGCCCGGAGGCTCGTCCCGGCACTCGGCCTGGTGCCGTTCCTGCTCTACCTGCTGGTGTTCCTGGTCGCGCCCACGGTCACGGTGATCGTGCTCGCGTTCCAGGAGCAGGGCAGGTTCACCCTGGGCAACCTCCAGGTCGTCACCAGCGGCACCGCACTGCACGCGCTGGCGGAGTCCCTCGTGGTCTCCGTCAGCACGGCGGTGATCGGTGCCGTGCTGGGGGCGCTGCTGGCCTACATCGTGGTGACCATGCCGGAGCGCTCGCTCGTACGGCGTGCGGTCACCTCGCTGGCCGGGGTGCTCGCGCAGTTCGGCGGCGTCACGCTGGCGTTCGTGTTCATCGCGACGCTGAGCTTCAACGGCGTGCTCACCGTCGCGCTGAAGTCCGCGGTGGGGATCGACCTCTACGGCAACGGCTGGCTCTTCGGGATCCCCGGGCTGGTCCTGGTCTACACCTACTTCCAGATCCCGCTGATGGTGATCGTCTTCCTGCCGGCCCTCGAGGGGCTGCGCCCGCAGTGGCGTGAGGCGGCGGTCAACCTGGGGGCGACCACCTGGGACTACTGGCGACGGGTGGCGATCCCGCTGCTCACCCCGGCGTTCCTCGGCTCGCTGCTGCTCCTGTTCGCCAACGCGTTCGCTGCCTACGCGACCGCCGCCGCGCTGATCAGCCAGGGGCAGCCGATCCTGCCGCTGCTGATCCGCTCGGCCCTGGTCAGCGAGGTGATGCTCGGCCGGCACGGCCTCGCCTACGCGCTGGCGTTCGAGATGGTCATCGTGGTGGCGGTCGTGATGCTGGCCTACACGCTGCTGCTGCGCCGCACCTCGCGGTGGCTGCGGTGAGGCGCACCTCGCCCGCGTGGGCTCTGACCCGGGGCGTGCTGCTGGTGCTCTTCGCGGTCTTCTTCTTCGGGCCGCTGCTCGCGATGCTCGACTACAGCACCCGCAAGGACGGTGCCTCGGGACGCACCGGCCACTGGTGGTCGCAGCTGGTCACCAACCCCGACCTGCGTGGGGCGATCATCACCTCGCTGCTCCTGGCGCTGTTCACCGTCGTGCTGATGCTCGTGCTGCTGGTGCCCACGATGATCTGGGTCCGGCTCCGGGTGCCCGGTGCCTCGCGGCTGGTGGAGTTCCTCTGCCTGCTGCCGCTGACCGTGCCGCCGCTGGTGATCGTGGTCGGCATCTCCAACGTCTACGCCTGGGTGACCTACTTGTTCGGCGACTCCGCGCTCACCCTGACGTTCGCCTACGTCGTGCTGGTGCTGCCCTTCGCCTACCGCTCCATCGACGCGGCGCTGGCCGCGATCGACGCCGCGACGCTGTCCGAGGCCGCGCGCTCCCTGGGCGCCGGCTGGGTCACGGTGATCGTGCGCGTGGTCGTCCCCAACATCTGGTCGGGGATCATGGGCGCCGCGTTCATCACCGTCGCCCTGGTGCTCGGCGAGTTCGTGTTCTCCTCGCTGCTGCACTTCGACACCCTCCCGGTCGAGATCAACCTGCTCGGCAAGAGCCAGTCGCACACGTCGGTGGCCGCCTCGCTGGCCTCGATCCTGTTCGTCTCGGCCCTGCTGCTCTCCCTGTCCTTCGTGGGCCGTCGGTCCCGCGGCACGAAAGGAACGACGCGTTGACGACCTCGCCCGCGACCCGGACCGGCACCACCGTCCGCCTCGACGACCTGCGCCGCACCTACGGCAGCGTGCACGCGCTCGACGGGCTCAGCCTCGAGCTCGGCGCCGGTGAGCTCGTGGTCCTGCTCGGTCCTTCGGGCTGCGGCAAGACCACGGCGCTGCGGATCCTCGCCGGCCTCGAGGAGGCCACCTCCGGCACCGTCGAGGTCGGCGGCAAGGACATCACCCGGGTGCCGGCCAACAAGCGCGACATGGGCATGGTCTTCCAGGCCTACAGCCTGTTCCCGCACATGACGGTGCGCGACAACGTGGCCTTCGGTCTGCGCCTGCGTGGCCAGAGCACCGACCGTCGTACGGCCAGGGCGCGGGAGATGCTCGAGATGGTCGGCCTCGCCGAGCACGAGCACCGCTACGCCCACCAGCTCTCCGGCGGCCAGCAGCAGCGCGTCGCGCTGGCCCGCGCGCTCGCGATCGAGCCTGCCGTCCTGCTGCTCGACGAGCCGCTCTCGGCGCTGGACGCCAAGGTGCGCGTGCAGCTGCGCGACGAGATCCGCCGCGTCCAGCTCGAGGTGGGTACGACGACCCTGTTCGTCACCCACGACCAGGAGGAGGCGCTCGCGGTCGCCGACCGGGTGGGCGTGATGAACGCCGGCCGCCTCGACCAGATCGCCCCGCCGACGGAGCTCTACGCGCAGCCGGCCACCCGTTTCGTCGCGGAGTTCGTCGGGCTCAGCAACAAGCTGCCCGCCCGGGTCCTCGACGGCCGGGCGGACGTGCTCGGGTCGCGGGTGCCGACGGTCGCGGGCTCGGTGACGGGCTCGGGCACGGCGCTGGTGCGCCCCGAGTCGGTCACGGTCGCGGAGGCCGGTGACGCCGACGGCAACGCACGCGTCGTCTCGGTCGCCTTCCTCGGCCCGGTGTCGCGGGTCTACTGCCGCCTCGACGACGGCCAGGAGGTGCTCGCCCAGGTGGCCAGCTCCCTCGCGGCCCGACTGTCCCCGGAGTCGCGGATCTCCGTCGGGGTCGAGGCCACCCCGGTCCTGGTCGTGGAGTAGCCGACGCGGGAGGATGTGCGGCATGCGCCAGCTCACCTCCCTCGACACCTCGTTCCTGGCCGTCGAGTCGCCGACCACGACCGGGCACGTCGGCAGCCTCGTCATCCTGGACCCGTCCACCGCACCGGACGGGACCTGGAACCTCGAGACGGTGCGCGCGGTGCTCGAGCCGCGGCTGCACCTCGCCGCGCCGTTCACCCAACGGCTGGTCGAGGTCCCGTTCGGCCTCGGCCGTCCCTACTGGGTGGACGACCCGCACTTCGACATCGAGTTCCACCTGCGCGAGCTGGCCCTCGCCTCCCCGGGCACCCGCGAGCAGCTCGGCGAGCAGGTCGCCCGGATCCACGCCCGCCCGCTCGACCGCAGCCGGCCGCTGTGGGAGGCCTACGTGATCACCGGCCTCGAGGACGGCAAGGCGGCGTTCTACTCCAAGATCCACCACGCGGCCATCGACGGCGTCTCCGGCGCGGAGATCCTCGAGACCGTGATGGACCTGACCCCCGAGCCGCGTGAGGTGCCCGCGGCCGGGACCGATGCGCCGCGGCCGATGCCCTCGCGCCTGGACCTGGTCCGCCGCGGCCTGACCTCGATGGCGCTCGACCCGGTCGAGCTGGTCAAGGTGGTGCCCAAGTCGCTGGCCTACGTCGACCAGCTGCCGGGCGCGTCCAACTTCCCGGGCGCCTCCCTGGTCAGCGGGACCGCCGCGACCGTCGGCCGGATGCTCGGCCAGCCGCGCCGCGAGGTGACCGGCCGCGACCTCAAGGCGCCGCGGACCCCGCTCAACGGCACCATCACTGCACACCGCCGGTTCGCCTACGGCTCGCTGCCGATGGCCGAGGTGAAGGCGGTGAAGAACCACTTCGCGATGACCGTCAACGACGTGGTGATGACGCTGACCACCTCGGCGCTGCGCCGCTGGCTGCTCGACCACGACGCCCTGCCCGCCGCGCCGCTCGTGGCCGCCGTACCCGTCTCGATCCGGACCGAGGACCAGAAGGGCGCGCACGGCAACCAGGTCTCGGTGATGATGGCCGCGCTGCCCACCCACCTGGCCGACCCGGCGGAGCGGATCGCGTTCATGCGCGACTCGATGGCCGAGGCCAAGCGGCACTTCGAGGCGGTGCCGGCCTCGCTGCTCCAGGACCTCTCCGGCCTGGTGCCGACCGCGCTGTCGGGGCTCGCGGCCCGCGCGCTGTTCAAGCTGGCCACCGTGCCCGGCGTGCTGTTCAACCTGTTCGTGTCCAACGTGCCCGGCCCGCCGATGCCGCTCTACGTCGCCGGAGCGAAGGTCGAGGGCGTCTACCCGGTGTCCGCGGTCACCGACATGACCGGCGGCCTGAACATCACGCTGTTCTCCTACGACGGCGACCTCGACTTCGGCCTGGTCGTCTGCCGGGAGATGGTGCCGGACGTGTGGAACCTGATCGGCTACCTGCGCGACGCCCTCGACGAGCTGGTGGCGCTCACCGGCTGACGGTGGCCCGGTCGGCGTTGCGCCGGATCGCCTCCACGAAGGTGGCGTGCAGCCGGAGCGGGACGTCGTGGCCCATGCCGGGCACCAGCAGCAGCTCCGAGCCGGGGACCGCCTGCGAGGTGGCCCGGCCGCCGGACACGTGCACCATCTTGTCGGCGGTGCCGTGGATGACCAGCGTCGGCACCCGCAGCCCGCGCAGCGCGCGCGAGCGGTCCGGCTGGGCCAGGATCGCGAGCATCTGCCGGGCCACGCCGGCGGGGGTGACGCCGCGGTCGAACGTCTCCGCGGCCCGGTCCCGGATCGCCTCGGTGGTGTCGGGGTAGAGCGGCGACCCGATGATCTTCCACAGCCGGGCCGACTGCTCGACGTAGTCCTCGCGCGAGCGGTTGCGGCGGGCGAGCAGCAGCGGCAGCAGCCGCGGGTCCTGCCAGCCGACCGTACGGCGCCCCGTGGTCGACATGATCGAGGTCAGTGACCGCACCCGCTCGGGGCGGGCGAGCGCCATGGTCTGCACGATCATCCCGCCCATGGAGATGCCGGTGACGTGCGCAGAGCCGATGCCGAGGTGGTCGAGCAGCGCGAAGCCGTCGTCGGCCATGTCGTCCAGCGTGTAGGGCGGCCGGGAGCCCTTGCCCACGAAGGCCCGCATCAGCATGCGCCGGTTGACCCGGCCGTGCACCCGGGAAGAGCGGCCGGTGTCGCGGTTGTCGTAGCGGATCACGAAGAAGCCGGCCTCGGCGAGCGCCCGGCAGAAGTCCGGGTTCCACCAGGTCATCGGCCCGCCGAGCCCCATCACCAGGAGCAGCGGCTCGCCGGCCGGGTCGCCGAACGTCTGGAAGACGAGATCGACCCCGGTCGCCAGCGGCGCGGTCTGCTCGTCGGAGACAGGGACGGCGGAGCGGCTCATGGCTGGGAGTGTAGCCAGCACACCCAACGCGTTTCCTACGCATGAATGTCCCCTGTTGTGGCTACCGTCACTTCATGGCGTCCCCACTCGGATCGTTCCTCTGCCCGCCCGGCTACGCAGGCCCCACCGGCCTGCGGGCGATCGCCCGCGAGGGGAGTGCGGTGACCGAGGCGGCCCGGTTCGTGCGACGCAGCCGCGCCGACCGTCGGGTCCGCGAGGCGGAACCGTGGGCCTCACGCACCCTCGAGCGCGACCTGCAGCCGGTGGTGCTGGTGCCCGGCTTCATGGCCGGCGACGCCAGCCTGGCGCTGATGGCCCGGCACCTGCGCGACCTGGGGCACCGCACCTACCGGTCCCGGATGCACGCCAACGTGGGCTGCACGCAGGCCGCGACCGAGGCGCTCGAACGGCGGCTCGAGGCGATCACTGTCAAGCGCGGCCGCAAGGTCACCATCGTCGGGCACAGCCTCGGCGGCCTGCTGGCGCGCGGGGTCGCGGCGCAGCGTCCCGACCTGGTCGAGGGCATCATCACCCTCGGCAGCCCGATCCTCGCGCCCGGAGCGGCCCACCCTGCGCTGCTGTTCGACCTCGCCCTCGTCGTACGCCTGCAACGCGCGGGCTTCGGCCGGTTGATGGGCGAGGACTGCACCTCAGGGGAGTGCGCCCAGCTCAGCTGGGAGCAGGCCCAGGCGCCGCTGCCGCGCGGGCTCGACTTCACCTCGGTGTTCTCCCGCCGCGACGGGATCATCGACTGGCGCAGCTGCCTGGACCCGCAGGCACGCACCGTCGAGGTGTCGACCAGCCACGTCGGGATGGCCTGGGACCCGACCGTGCTCGACGTGGTCGGCGAGACGCTCGCCGCCAACCGTGCCCGGGCTCAGGTCAGCTCGGCCACGTCGCTGGCAGCTCCCGACGCGTCGGTGGGTTAGCCCCGCGCCTCGACACGGTCACCGCCGCGGCGGTCACCGCGCCGTGCAGCAGCATCTCCACGCGCCCGTCGTCGAGCGCGTCGAGGCTGCCGTCCCCGCCGTCGAGCAGGTCCCACTCGGCGAGGATCGCCAGCAGGGCCGCCATGAACGAGTCACCGGCGCCGACGGTGTCGACGACGTCGGTGGGGGGAGCGGCCACGTCGACCCGGCCACCGTCGCGCCACGCCGTGGCACCGTCGCCACCGCGGGTCACCACGACCAGCTCGGTGTTGTCGGAGGCGAGGAGCTCGGCGGCCAGTACCTGCTCGTCCTCGCCGGGGCGCAGCACCTCGAGGTCCTCCTCGGAGCACTTCACCAGCCGCGCCGAGGTCGCCACCTCGAGCAGGTCCGCCCAGGCTGCGGCCTTGTCGGTCACGAACGCCGGGCGGATGTTGGGGTCGAAGGAGACGAAGCCGGACTCCGCCTGCCGCACCAGGTCGAGTACGGCGTCCCGACCCGGCCGCAGGGCCGCGCCGAGGGAGCCGACGTGCACCCCGAGCGCCGTCTCCGGCAGCGTCTGCGGGGCGATCTCCCAGGTCAGGTCGAAGTCGTAGCTGGCGGCGTTGTGCTCGTCGAGGTGCGCGGTCGCGGTGCTGGTCCGGCCGCCGGTGCGGACCGAGTCGTCGCTGAGCACGACCCCGCTGTCCGTGGCGTGCCGGGCCACCAGGTCGCCGTACTCGTCGTCGCCCAGGGAGGTCACCAGCAGCGTCGCGACCTCGAGCCGGGACAGCCCGACCGCGACGTTGAGGGGGGAGCCGCCGGGCGCGCTGACCCGCTCACCCTGCTGCGGAACCACGATGTCGACGAGCGCCTCGCCGACCACGACGAACTGTCCCTGGGCCATGTCGGTCCTAGCGCTCGAAGTCGACGGACGCGTAGGCCTTGAGCTTCTGGAGCTTGTGCTCGCTGGTGATCGAGCGGATCGTGCCGCTGCGCGAGCGCATCACCAGCGAGTGCGTGCTCGCCCCGCCGGCGCGGTAGCGCACGCCCTTCATCAGCTCGCCGTCGGTGATGCCGGTGGCCACGAAGAAGACGTCGTCGCCGGTGACCAGGTCCTCGGTGCGCAGCACCGCGTCGGCGTCGAGATTGTGCCCGGCGTCGAGGGCGCGCTGGCGCTCCTCGTCGTTGCTCGGCCAGAGCCGGCCCTGGATCACGCCGTCGAGGCACTTCATCGCGCAGGCGGCGATGATGCCCTCGGGGGTGCCGCCGATGCCGAGCAGCAGGTCGATGCCGGTGTCGGCGCGGGCCGCCATGATCGCGCCGGCGACGTCGCCGTCGCTGATGAACTTGATCCGCGCACCGGTGGCCCGGATCTCCTCGACCATCTTCTCGTGGCGGGGGCGGTCGAGCAGCACCACGGTGACGTCCTCGGGCTTGGAGCCCTTGGCCTTGGCGACCTGGTGGATGTTCTCGGCGACCGGGTAGCGGATGTCGACGACGTCGGCGGCCTCGGGACCGGTGACGAGCTTCTCCATGTAGAACACCGCGGACGGGTCGAACATCGAGCCGCGCGGCGCGACCGCCATCACCGCGATCGCGTTGGCCATCCCCTTGGCGGCCAGCGTGGTGCCGTCGATCGGGTCGACCGCGACGTCGCACTCGGGGCCGGTGCCGTCACCGACGAGCTCGCCGTTGTAGAGCATCGGGGCGTTGTCCTTCTCGCCCTCGCCGATGACCACGGTGCCGCGCATGCCGACGGTGCTGATCAGGGTGCGCATCGCGTTGACCGCGACCCCGTCGGCGCCGTTCTTGTCGCCACGACCCACCCAGCGACCGGCGGCCATCGCCGCGGCCTCGGTGACGCGCACCAGCTCCAGGGCCAGGTTGCGGTCGGGGGCCTCGTGGGCGGCGGTCAGGCCGGGCGGCGGCGTCTCAGGCATGGTCGGATCCTAGCGAAGGGGGACCTCGGCCCCGTAGACGGTGACCTCGGTGGCCTTCACGGTGGCCCAGACCGGGGTGCCCGGCGCCAGCCCCAGCTCGGCCGCCGCCCCGGGGGTGACGTCCGCCAGCAGGCCGCCCGCCGCGTCGAGCTGCACGCGTACGGCGGCCCCGTGCGGCACCATCGCGGTGACCCGGCCCGCCCAACGGTTGCGGGCCGAGCCGGCCGGCTCGGCCAGGGTCAGCGTCACCGCGGTGGGGGAGAAGCAGGCGTTCACCTCGCCGCTGGCCTCGGTGGCCGAGACCACCGCGTCCCCCTGCTCGAGGAGGACGACGGTCCCGCGCGCGCTCCCGCGGAGCACGTTGAGCCCCACGAGCCGGGCCACGTGCTCGGTCTGCGGGCGGGCTGCGACGTCCTCCGGTCGGCCCACCTGGGCGACCCGGCCGTCGTCGAGCACGACCACCTTGGTGGCCAACGTCATCGCGTCCACCGCGTCGTGGGTGACGAGCACCGCGACCCCGTCGAAGTCGCGCAGGTGCCGGGCCAGCTCGACCCGCAGCCCCATCGCGACCCCGACGTCGAGGGCGGCCAGCGGCTCGTCGAGCAGCAGCAGCCGCGGGCTCCCGGCCAGCGCGCGGGCGATGGCGACCCGCTGCGCCTGGCCGCCGGAGAGCTGGCGCGGTCGGCGGCGGGCCAGGTCCTCGACCCCGAACCGGGTCAGCCAGTCCGTCGCGAGCCGCTCCGCCTCGGTGCGGTGCACGCCCCGGCTGCGCGGCCCGAACGCCACGTTGGCCAGGGCGTCGAGGTGCGGGAAGAGCAGCTGCCGCTGGAAGACCATGCCGAGCGCGCGGTCCTGGGTGCGCATCCGGACGCCCGGTCCGTCCCACGTGACGCCGTCGTGCGCGACGTGGCCCTCGTCGAGGGGGACCACGCCGGCCAGTGCCCGCAGCAGCGTCGACTTGCCGGCGCCGTTGGGACCGATCACCGCGACCACGTCTCCGGGCTCGGCCCGCAGGTCCGCCTCGAGCACGTGCCCCTGCCGCCGTACGACGACCCGGGCGTCGAGGCCGCTCACCCGCGCACCGTCCCGGCCATCGCCTGGTCGAACCAGCGCTCCCGCAGCAGCGCCAGGACCGCGACGCAGAAGAGCAGCAGGATCACCGCGAGCACGATCGCCGCGTCCTGGTCGCTCTGCAGCGCGGTGTAGATCGCGCTGGGCATGGTGCGGGTGGTGCCCTGGTAGTTGCCGGCGAACGTGATCGTCGCGCCGAACTCGCCGAGGGAGCGGGCCCAGGCCAGCACCAGGCCGGCCAGCACCCCGGGCCACGCCAGCGGCAGCGTGACCCGGAGGAACACGGTCAGCCGGCTGGCGCCCAGGCTGGCCGCCACCACGTCGTACTCCTCGTCGGAGGCGCGCAGCGCGCCTTCCACCGCCAGCACGAAGAACGGCAGGGAGACGAACGCGTGCGCGACCACCACGCCGGCAGTGGTGAACGGCAGCGTGATGCCGGCCGAGCGCAGCGCCGGCCCGAGCAGGCCGACCCGGCCGAACGCGGACAGCAGCGCGACGCCACCCACCACCGGGGGCAGCACCAGCGGCACGATCACCAGCGCCCGGGCCAGCGAGCGGCCCGGGAACTCGACCCGGGCCAGCAGCCAGGCCAGCGGGATCCCGACGACCAGCACCACCAGGGTCGACGCCAGCGAGGTCTCGACCGTCAGTCGGAGCGCGTCCAGGACCGGCCTCGAGGTGAGCTCGTCGCCGAGACGGCCCCAGGGGGTGCGGGCGAGCAGGGCGACCAGCGGCAGCAGCAGGAACAGCACCGCCAGCGCGGCGGGCACCAGCAGGGCGAGCGGGGCCCGCCCGAGGGCGGGCCCGTCGCGCCGGGGCGTCACGGGGTGCCGAAGCCCGCCGTGGTCAGCACCTGACGGCCCTGCGAGGAGAGGACCAGGTCCACCCACTCCTGGGCCAGCGTGGGCTTGACGGCGTTCTTCAGGACGGCGATCGGGTAGACGTTGAGGGTGTCACCGGAGGCCGGGACGTCGATCGACGTCACCTTCGTGCCAGCGGCGACCGCGTCGGTGACGTAGACCAGGCCCGCGTCGGCCTCGCCGGCCTCGACCTTGGCGAGCACCGCCTTGACGTCGACCTCCTCGGACTTCGGCTTCGCGGTGACGTGGTGGGCGTCGAGCTGGGTGCGCGCGAGCTTGCCGCACGGGGCAGTCGGCACGCAGGCCACGTAGGCCACGCCCGGCTTGCCGAGGTCGGCGAAGCTGCTCAGGTGGGCCGGGTTGTCGGCGGGCACCACCATCGCGAGCTTGTTGGTCGCGAAGTCCGTCGGCGTGCTGGCGTTGCCGGCGTCGACCACGGTCTGCATGGTCGCGGCGTCGGCGGTGGCCAGCACGTCGGCCGGTGCGCCCTGGTCGACCTGCTCGGCCAGCGTCGCCGAGGAGTCGAACGCGAGCTTGACGGTGACGCCCGGGTGGTCGCTCTCGAACTGCTTCTTCAGCTCGGTGAACGACTCGGTCAGCGACGACGCGGCGAGCACGTTGAGGGTGCCGGTCTCCGTCTTGCCGGTGGCCTTAGAGCCGGAGTCCGAGCCACCGCACCCCGCGACCGACGTGGCCGCGAGGGCGAGCAGGGCGACGGCGAGACGGTTCTTCATGGCAGCTCCACGACGACGTTGGTTGACTTCACGGACGCGATGGCGAGGACGCCGGTCTCGAGCCCGAGCTCGTCGGCGGCTTCCGCGCTCATCAGGGACACGATCCGGTAGGGGCCGCAGACCAGCTCGACCTGCGCCATCACCGTGTCCTTGACCACCCGGGTGACGATCCCGCGCATCCGGTTACGGGCACTGACCGCGTGCGCCCGGGTGGCGTGCGCGAGCTCGTCGGCCCCGGGGTCGGCCAGCGACCGGGCCAGGTCGGCCAGGTCGGAGCCGGCGATGGTCGTCCGCCCGTCGGGGCCGGGCGCCGCAGCCACCCGTCCCGAGTCGACCCAGCGGCGCACCGTGTCGTCGCTGACGCCGAGGACCTCGGCGGCCTCCGCGATCCGGTAGCTCGTCACGCCGTGATCTAACCGCACCTGCGGGTCAAGCGCCAGAATTCCCGCCGCACCTGCGTTTTCTCCACGATGTCGGGTCAGGGGGCGAGGAGGCCGGCCCACGCCCAGAGCACGACCACTGCGATCGCCAGCGTCGGCGGTGTGACCACCAGCGAGAGCCGGTGGAAGTCCCGGGCAGACGGGCGCTCGCCGTGCCGGCCGAGCGTGCGCCGCCACAGCAGGTTGGCCAGCGACCCGGGGTAGGTCAGGCCGCTGCCGATGTTGAGCCCGAGCAGCGCGGCCAGCACCGCGGTCTGGCCGAGCGGTGCCACGACCGGCAGCACCAGCAGCGTCGCCGGCAGGTTGTTGACGAGGTTGGCGAGCACGGTCGCGAGCAGGGCCACGGCAGCGAGCCCGAGCAGCCCGCTGCCCGACGGGACCAGGTCGGCCACCAGGTCGCCGAGGAACGAGCGGGTCAGGGCCGCGACCACGACCCCCAGGCCGAGCACGAACACCGTGAACGTCAGGTGGGTCGAGCGCGCCACGGTGGCCAGGTCCACGGTCCGCCGGGTCAGCGACCAGCCGGCGAGCACCACGGCGGCCACCGCGGCGACCCACGCCGGCGCCACGTCGAACGGCGAGGCCACCGCGAAGCCGACGAGCATCAGCCCCACGACCACCAGGGGTACGACGGACAGCGCGTGTCGTGGCAGGTCGTCCGGGGTCTCGCTCGTGACGTGCAGGTCGCGGCGGAAGTAGAACCGCTGGGCGCCGTACTCCACGAGGAGGACGGCCACCCACACCGGTGCCATCAGCAGCGCGAAGCGGACGAACGACAGGTGCAGGTGCGGCAGCGCAAGGAGGTTGGTCAGGTTGGAGACCGGCAGCAGCAGCGAGGCCGAGTTGGCCAGCCGCACGCACGCGAACGTCGTCGGGCGCGAGCGGACCCCGCCACGGGTTGCCGCCGCCGCGACCACCGGGGTGAGCAGCACGACCGTCGCGTCGAGGCTGAGCGCTGCCGTGGTGAGGGCGGCGGCCGCGAACGTCAGCAGCAGCATCCGTTGCGGGCGGCCGCGGGCGGCGCGCGCGACGACGTCGCCGACGGCGGCGAAGACGCCCTCGGCGGCGCAGAGCTCGGCGACGACGAGGATCGCGGCCAGGAACGCCACGACCGGGAACAACTCGCGCACCGCGTCCTCGGCCACGGCCCAGGTGACCGCGCCGATGCCGAGCATCAGCGCTGCCGCGGCGAGACCGGTGCCCGCCTCGACCCGGCCGCGCGGGTGCACGAACGCGACGACCAGGAGCCCTGCCAGGGCCAGGACGGCGGTCACGTCGACCAGGGCTGCAGGCACCGCCGCAGCCTACGCCTGAGACGATGGTGGGGTGAGTGGACAGGCAGGCAGGTACCAGCGTTCGGCTGCGGGCATGGTCGGCGCGATGCTGATGCTGCTGCTCGTGGTCGCGGCCTACGTGGCGTTCCGCAGCGCCGTACGCGAGTCCCCGCCGTCGCCGGTGCACGCGGTTCGCTACTCGGCGGAGGCGTCCTACGCCCGGTCCCAGGCGCGGTTCCGCGTGCTCGCGCCGCCGAGCCTGCCGAGCGGCTGGCGCGCCACGACGGTCTCGTTCGAGCGCGGCCCGCGCGAGCACTGGCACCTCGGGCTGCTCACCGACAAGGACCGCTACGTCGGTCTCGAGCAGGCCGAGCTGCCGGCGGCCGCGATGGCGCACACCTACGTCGACAAGCAGGCCCGTAAGGGTGCACCGGTGACCGTGGCCGGGGCCACCTGGGACACCTGGACCGACGGGTCGGGCGACGTGGCGCTGGTCCGCTCGTCGGGTACGGCGACCACGCTGGTCGTGGGCCACGACGTGCCGCGCGCGGAGGTCGAGGCGTTCACGGCCTCCCTGCGCTGAGGGCTACGCGTCGGAGTGCCGCGGGAGCACGTGCGCGACCACGCAGTAGGGCTCGCCCTCGGCGGTGAGCGCGCTCGCGGCATGCACCTCGACGGGGATGGCGTGCCCGTCGGCGTGCAGGTAGCGCTTCAGGACGCGGTGCCGGGGAACGACCCCTTCACGGACCTCGGCGAGGTTGGCCGCGTCGGCGGTGCGGTCGCCGGGGTGCGTGATGTCGGCGACCGTCATCGCGAGCAGGTCGTGGGTGGTCCGGCCGACGAGCTCGGCCAGCGCGGGGTTGACCCGCAGCAGCCGGCCGTCGAAGTCGCTGAGCGCGATCCCGATGGGCGCGCCGCTGAACGCGCTGCGGAACAGCTCCTCGCTGTCGGCGAGCGCCTTCTCGCGCAGCACGGCCGAGGTCACGTCGGTGAGCACGCACAGCAGCTCGCGGATCCCTCCGGTCGCGTCGTGCAGCGGCTGGACGACGCCGCGCAGCCAGCGCGCGCCGCCCTCCTTGTGCGGAACCCGCAGCGTGGTCGGTCCCGAGACGTGCTCGTCGCCGAGCAGCTCGACGAGGGGGAGCCCGACGACCTCGGACGGCATCCGGCCGAGGATCCGGCGGCAGGCAGCGGAGACGTAGGTGACCCGGCGCTCGTGGTCGGCCATCACCACGAGGTCGTCGTTGCCGCCGAGCGCGACCGGCGGGCCGGCAGCCGACTCCCTCCAGGCGTGCGAGGGGCGTGAGACCGGCCACCGCTCCCGGGACCCGGGTCCCGGTGAGGGGCGTCCGAAGAGCCACCCCTGTCCGGTGTCGCAGCCGAGTGCCACCAGCTGCTGCGCCTGGACGGCCTCCTCGACCCCCTCGGCGCAGACCCGCAGGCCGAGGGTGTGCGCGGCGTCGACGATCAGCCGGACCAGGACGGCGTCCTGCGCCCCGGTGGCGACGCCGGTGATCAGGGAGCGGTCGATCTTGACCATGTGCAGCGGCAGGTTGCGCAGCAGCGTCAGGGAGGAGTGCCCGGTGCCGAAGTCGTCGAGGGCCAGCTGGATGCCGAGCTCGCGCAGCCGCAGCAGGGTGCGGGCGGCGTGCTCGACGTCGGTGACCATCGCCGTCTCGGTGATCTCGAGGCAGAGCCGCTCCGGCGCGAGCCCGCTGTCGTGCAGGGCGTCGCAGACCTCGTCGACGAACCCCGGCTGGCGGAGCTGGACCGGGGAGACGTTCACCGAGAGGTAGGGCCGCTCACCCGGGCGGCTGGCCCAGGCGGCGGCGCGCTCGCAGGCCGTGCGCAGCACCCACCGGCCGAGCTCGTTGATCTGCCCGGTCTGCTCGGCGACCTGGATGAACTTGTCCGGCGGGATGCTGCCGAGCTGGTCGTCGGTCCACCGGCACAGTGCCTCGACGCCGACCAGGATCCCGCTCGAGAGGTCCGTCAGAGGCTGGAAGTAGAGCTCGAGCGTCTGGTCGGCGATCGCCTTGCCCAGGCGACGCGCCAGCACGCGCGCAGCACTCGCTGGCGCTGGCCGGGACCACCCGTCGTCCGCTCTCACGGGCCAAGGATGTCTCAGGCAAAGCCCCCGTGAGACGGTTTTCCACCGAGTTGTTGCGCTCCCTGTGTATTCCGACATTCCGCGCATGGTGGATGCGTGCTCGCCCTAGCATTCCGGGAGCCGGTCCCAGGGGGAGCCGGCGGTCCGGACCTGGGTGAAGGGGGGTGGACGGCATGGCCGTGGACAGCATCGACGAGGTCGAGGAGCTGCTGCGTCACGACGCCAGCACCGCGCTGAACCTGTCCCTGGTCGCCCTCGAGGACCTGCGCGCGGACCGCGAGTCGCTGGAGTACCAGCGGTGGCTGTCGGTCAAGGGCTCGGCGCAGGCGCGTCTGGGCGAGACCGAGGACGGTGCCCGCATCCTGCGCGAGGTCCGGCTGTGGGCCGAGACCAACGACGCGCGTGCGCTGCTGGCGCTGACCCACCGACGGCTGTCCCACCTGTTCCGCCGGGTGGGCGACAACACCCTGGCGCTCGAGCACGCGGTCATGTCGCTGGACCTCCTCGACGACACCACCGCACCCCAGGTCCGCGCCGACCACCTCGTCGGGCTCGCCGACGCGCTCGGCGCCAGCGGCTCCTTCGAGGAGTCCATCGAGCGCTACCGGGAGGCCGACGAGCTGGCCCGGGCCAGTGGCGACCAGCACGTCCAGCTCACCGTCCTCAACAACCTCGCCTACACGCAGTACGAAGCCGGTCTGGCTCTCGAGTGCGAGGCAACCGCGGAGCTGTTGCGCACCGAGGCCGAGAAGGGCGGCCAGGTGCCGCGGATCCACATCGGCGACACCATCGCGCGCGCCTACCTCGGCGTGGGCCGTTTCGAGGAGGCCGTCACCGTCCTCGAGCCGCTGTGCACGGACGTCGAGGTGAGCCAGCAGGACTGCGACGGCCTCGCGCTCGCGCTCATCACCCTCACCGAGGTACGGCGCGAAACCGGCGACTTCGGCGCGGCCTGGGAGTCCCTGGAGCGGGCCAGCGACCTGATCGCGAAGTACGCCCTCACCGGCCGTGAGGTCGAGATCCTGCACGCGCGCGCGGAGCTGTTCGCCGCCGAGGGCGACTACCGGCGGGCCTACGAGACGCTCACGGAGTTCCACCGGGCCGACCTGGACCGGCGTGCTGCGGACCGGGAGGCCCACGTCCGGACGCTCAACGTGATCTTCGGGGCGACCGAGGCGCGTCGCAACGTCGACCACTTCCGTGAGCTGTCCGTGCGGGACCCGCTCACGGGCCTGCACAACCGCCGCCGGCTCGACGACCGTCTCGCCGAGCTGCTGCACTCGGCGGGCCGCGAGGATGCCCCGCTCGCCATCGGTCTCATCGACCTCGACCACTTCAAGCGGATCAACGACACCCGCTCGCACGCGGTCGGTGACGAGGTGCTCCGTCAGGTGGCGGTCCTGCTGCAGTCCGCGGCCGCGGAGTACGCCGACTCGCTGGCCGTCCGGATGGGCGGCGAGGAGTTCCTGCTGCTGCTCCCGGGTGTCGGCCCGGCTGCCGCCGCAGAGCGGTTCTCGGCGCTGCGCGAGGCCATCGAGCGGCACCCCTGGGACGAGGTCACCGCAGGCATCCCGGTCACGGTCAGCATCGGTGTGGCGACCGCCCCGGGCGACGCCCGCGAGCGTGAGGGCCTCCTCGAGACCGCAGACAAGCGGCTCTACGAGGCCAAGAACGGCGGCCGCAACCGGGTCGTCGCCTGAGGCACCCGGCGGTGGCTCACTCGCGCTTGTGCTCGGCGATCACGTCGTCGAGCCGCTTGCGGGCGCCGTCGAGCCACTCCTGGCAGACCCGGGCCAGCTGCTCGCCGCGCTCCCACAGGGCGAGCGACTCCTCGAGGTCGGTGCCGCCGGACTCGAGCTGGCGGACCACCTCGATCAGCTGCTCGCGGGCCTCCTCGTAGCTGGGGCGGTCCTGCTCGCTCATGCGTCGCTCTCCTGGGTGTCGGTGCTGAGGGGTTCGGTGCCGGTGACGACCACGGCGAGCCGGCCGTCGTGCACGCGCACGGTGAGGGGCTGGTCGGTGCTGACCGCGTCGACGCCGGTGACCACGTGGCCGTCGGCGTCCTGGACCACGGCGTAGCCGCGCTCCAGGGTCGCGAGCGGCGACAGCGCCCGGACCCGCGCCAGCTGGTGGTGCAGGTCGTCGCCGGCCCGGTCGAGTCGGTGGGCGAGGGTACGGCGTCCCCGGGCCTGGAGCTCGGTGAGCTCGCGGGCACGTTCAACGAGGCCGCTGCGCGGGTCCGCCAGGCTCGGACGGCCACGCAGCGCGGCGAGCTGGTGGGCCTCGCGGCTCAGCCAGGCGTCGAGCGTGCGCCGGCCCCGGTCGCGCAGGTGCAGCACCCGCTCGCGCTCCTCGGCGATGTCGGGGACCACCCGCTTGGCCGCGTCGGTCGGGGTGGAGGCGCGCAGGTCCGCGACCAGGTCGAGCAGCGGGCTGTCCGGCTCGTGGCCGATCGCCGAGACGACCGGGGTCGTCGCCGCGAACACGGCCCGCACGAGGCCCTCGTCGGAGAACGGCAGCAGGTCCTCGACCGAGCCGCCGCCGCGGGCGATCACGATCACATCCACGTCGGGGTCGCGGTCGAGCCTGCCGAGCGCCTCGATGATCTCCGCGGCCGCCGTACTCCCCTGGACCGCGGTGTTGACCACCCGGAACTCGACCGCGGGCCAGCGCCGACGGGCGTTCTCGAGGACGTCGCGCTCCGCGGCCGACTCGCGGCCGGTGACCAGGCCGATGCAGCGCGGCAGGAACGGCAGCGGCCGCTTCCGCTCGCGGGCGAACAGGCCCTCGGCGGCCAGCAGCTGGCGGCGCCGCTCCAGGCGGGCGAGCAGCTCGCCGAGCCCGACGGTGCGGATGTCGTCGGCGCGCAGCGACAGGGTGCCGCGGTTGGCCCAGAACGTCGGCCGCGCGTGCACGACCACCGACGCGCCCTCGACCACGGGCGGGTTGAGCGAGTCGAAGAGCTGGCGCGAGCAGGTCACCGACAGCGAGATGTCCGCGATCGGGTCGCGCAGGGTCAAGAACACGGTGCTCATGCCCTGGCGGCGGCTCAGCTGGGCGACCTGGCCCTCCACCCACACGGCGCCGAGCCGGTCGACCCATCCGGAGATCAGGTTCGCGATCTGGCGGACGGGCGCCGGTGCTTCGAGGGAGGTCTCCAGTGCCACGTCCGGAACACTAAGGGACCGCACCTACGATGGAGCCCATGAGCACCTCCGACCTGGGGATCCCGCCCGTCCTGTCCGCCGACGAGGCCGACGACCGCAGCGTGCTGCTCGCGGCCCCGCGCGGCTACTGCGCCGGCGTCGACCGGGCCGTGATCACGGTCGAGAAGGCGCTGGACCTCTACGGCGCACCCGTCTACGTCCGCAAGCAGATCGTGCACAACAAGCACGTGGTCGCCAACCTGGAGTCGCGCGGCGCGGTGTTCGTCGAGGAGATCGCCGAGGTGCCCGAGGGGGCGACCGTGGTGTTCTCCGCCCACGGCGTCTCGCCCGAGGTGCACCGCCAGTCCGCCGAGCGCAACCTCAAGACGATCGACGCGACCTGCCCGCTGGTGACCAAGGTCCACCACGAGGCCCGCCGCTTCGCCAACGAGGACTACGACATCCTGCTGATCGGCCACGCCGGTCACGAGGAGGTCGAGGGCACCGCCGGCGAGGCGCCCGACCACATCCAGCTCGTGCAGACCCCCGAGGACGTCGCCTCCCTCGAGGTGCGCGACCCCGCCCGCGTCTCCTGGCTGTCCCAGACGACGCTGTCGGTCGACGAGACGATGACGATCGTGAACGCGATCCGCGAGCGCTTCCCGCTGCTGCTCGACCCGCCGTCGGACGACATCTGCTACGCCACCCAGAACCGCCAGATGGCGATCAAGGAGATCTCCACGGCCGCCGACCTGGTGATCGTGGTGGGCTCCGGCAACTCCTCCAACTCCGTACGCCTCGTCGAGGTCGCCCTCGAGGCCGGAGCCCGGGCCGCCTACCGCGTCGACGACGCCACCGAGATCGACGAGGCCTGGCTCGAGGGCGTGAAGTCCGTCAGCGTCACCTCCGGCGCCTCCGTCCCCGAGGACCTCGTCGACGGCGTCCTCGCCTTCCTCGCCGAGCGTGGCTACCCCGACGCCCAGGCCGTCCACACGGCCGAGGAGTCCCTGATCTTCGCCCTGCCGCCCGAGCTGCGCCGGGACATGCGCGCCGCCGCCCAGGGCTGACCCCTGGCGGCGGTTTACCAGGGTATGTCGAGAAACTGCCGCTCCCCATGGTGATTTCCCCATGGGGAGCGGCAGTTTTCCGTGGGAAGTACGGCGTCAGCGCAGCTCTGCGTCGACGACCTCGCCCTGGCCGAGCTTGCTGTGCCGGTAGCCGTAGGCCGCGTAGACGACCACGCCGATCACGAACCAGACCGCGAACCGTACCCAGGTCTGCCACATCAGCTGGCTGACCAGCCACAGGGAGAACGCGATCCCGAGCAGCGGCACGACCGGCATCAGCGGCAGCCGGAACGTCCGCGGCAGGTCGGGGGAGCGGTAGCGCAGCACGATCACCGCGGCGCACACGACCACGAACGCGAGCAGGATGCCGATGTTGGTCAGCTCGGCGGCCGTGCCGATCGGGACCACGCCGGCGATCGCCGCGGACAGCACGCCCACCAGCCACACCGGCCGCGCGGGCGAGTGGTGCTCGTTGGTCTTGGCGAACCAGGCGGGCAGCAGACCGTCGCGGGCGATGGAGTACCAGACCCGTGACGCCCCGAGCATGAACGAGAACAGCACCGTGACGATGCCGACGATCGCGCCAATCGCGACGACGTCGGCGAAGCCGGGCAGGCCGACGGACTTGAACGCCTCGCTGAACGCCGCCGTGTCCGACAGGCTCTTGGAGTCGACCATGCCGGTCAGCACGGTCGCCGCCAGCAGGTAGAGCACCATCGCGATGGCCAGCGACAGCACGATCGCCTTGGGCAGGTTGCGCTCGGCGTCCTTGGACTCCTCCGCGGCGGTGCTCATGGCGTCGTACCCGAAGACCGCGAAGAAGACCGTCGCGGCGCCAGTGGCGGCGCCGCCGAAGCCGTGCGGGAAGTACGGCGTCAGGTGCTCGCCCTTGACGTAGAACGCGCCCACCACGATCACGGCGAGCACGATCGCGATCTTCACGAAGACCAGCCAGGTCTCGACCTTGGCCGAGGACTTGATGCCGCGGTTGAGCAGCCACGCGACCCCCAGGCAGAGCAGGATCGCGAACAGGTCGACCCGGTGCCCTTCCCCGGTGCCGGGCGCGCCGAGCATCCACGCGGGCAGGTCGATGCCGAGGGCGGTGAGCAGGAACGAGATGTACTGGCTGACACCGATCGCGACCACGGCCACGATCGCGGTGTACTCCAGCAGCAGGTCCCAGCCGATGAACCAGCCGACGGCCTCACCGAGGACCGCGTAGCCGTAGGTGTAGGCCGAGCCGGCCTGCGGGATCAGCCCGCCGAACTCGGCGTAGGACAGCGCCGCGCAGGCGCTGGCGAAGCCGGCGATCAGGAACGAGACGGAGACTGCGGGGCCGGCCGTGGTCTTCGCCACTTCTCCCGCGAGGGCGAAGATGCCGGCGCCGATGATCGCGCCGACGCCGATGGCGGTCAGCTGCCACAGGCCGATGGAACGTTCGAGCGGACTGTCGGTGGAGGCGCCGATCGGCTTGCGGCGCAGGATGCCGCTCGGCGCACCGGGTGCGGGGGTGGTCATGGTTCTGCCTTTCCTTCGTGGGCAGCGCCACTCTTTCCCGTGCTCGTGGGCACGGCAAACCCGGGTGCGACGAAGGAACGGCCAGGGTCAGCGGCTGCCGGTGGCGGTGCGCCGCGTGACGGGGCGTTCGTCGGCGGCGATGCGCTCCTCGTCCGGCGCCGACCGCGGCGCGGGAACCGTGTGCTCGCGCGCGGTGCCTGGACGGCTGACGGGACGAGGCTGGGGCGCACGGGCGGGCCGGTGGGCGCGCAGGGTTCCTGCGTTGCGCAGCGCGACCTGGCGTACGGCGAGCAGGAGCAGGGTCAGCGCGTAGCCCGTGGCGAGAGCCCCCGCGTGGTGGGCGAGCCCGGAGACGAAGCCCTGGACGGAACCGTCTCCGGCGGACGCGACCGCCGTACGGTTCGTCAGGTCGAGGACCAGCACCACGGCCGCCATGAGCAGCGGCGGGAGCACGCCCACCCCGAAGAAGTCGTTCGGGCGGACGAGCAGCGCGGCCGCCATGCACAGCAGCACGAAGCCGATGTCGAAGACCCAGCCGATGCCGTGCGTGACGCCGAGGTCCAACGCCACCAGAGCGGCCGCCACCAGGACGGAGGCGCTCGTGACCAGGCGACCGGGGTGTCGCCCCTCTTCCCAGAGGGTCTTCCTCTGGTGCGTGCGCGTGGTGCTCACCTTCGCAGGCTAGGACTCCACGGAGGGATTGTCGGCGCGACTCGCCGGGGCGACCGGTCAGGCGCCGCGCGCGGTCGGGCCTGCCTCGAGCCCGTTGCTGGGCTCGAGGTCGAGCTCGGGCAGCTCCGGGCGCGGGTCTCCGAGCGCCTCGACCAGCTCTGCGGAGGTGAGCGGACGCGGGGCGTCGGACACCGTCACGGGCGCGATCAGCTCCTCCTCGGACACCTCGAGCTCGGTGAACTTCCGCGCCGAGACCAGCACCCGGGTCTCCAGCGACCCGATCGCACGGTTGTAGGAACCGACGGCGGCGGTCAGCGAGCGACCGAGCTTGTCGAGGTGGCCGCTCATGGTGCCGAGCCGCTCGTGCAGCTCGCGCCCGAGCTCGTGGATGTCGCGCGCCTTGTCGGCCAGCGCCTGCTGGGTCCAGGCGTAGGCGACGGTGCGCAGCAGCGCGATCAGTGTCGTCGGGGTGGCGAGCACGACCTTGCGGACGGCTGCGTACTCCAGCAGCGACGGCTCCGCCTCCAGGGCCGCGGACAGGAACGCCTCGCCGGGCACGAACAGCACCACGAACTCGGGGGTCGCCGGCAGCGTCCGCCAGTAGGCCTTGCCGCCCAGGGCGTCGACGTGCTGGCGCAGCTGGCGAGCGTGCCGGGTCAGGTGCGCGTCGCGCTCCTCGTCGTCGTCCGCCGAGGTGGCGTCGAGAAACGCGTCGAGCGGGACCTTCGCGTCGACGATCACGTTCTTGCCGCCGGCCAGGCGCACCACCAGGTCGGGGCGCAGCAGCCCGTCGTCGGTGGCGCGGGAGACCTGCTCCTCGAAGTCGCAGCGGTCGACCATGCCCGCGAGCTCGACGGCGCGGCGCAGGTGCAGCTCGCCCCAGCGGCCGCGGACCTGCGGCTTGCGCAGCGCGGTGGACAGCGACGACGTCTCGCGGCGCAGGGACTCGGTCGACAGCCGGACCTCCTCGACCTGCTGACGCAGCTGGCTCTGCCAGGAGATCCGGTGGTGCTCGAGGTCGCGCATCTGGTCGTGCAGCCGCTCCAGGCTCTCGCGCACGACCGCCTGGTCGGCGGCGCGGCCCTCGATGGCCCGCCGCTCGGCCTCGGCCGCAGCGGTCGCGGCCTCCTCGTCGCGCGGGTCACGACGCCCACGCGCCCAGAGCGCGCCCACGACGAAACCGATGCCGGCTCCCGCGAGCAGCATCACCAACAGCGACAGAGTCGTCCCGATGTCCATGCGCACATGGTGTCTGACGGCACCGACAAGGTCGGCGACGACACGGATAGCGCCCGCGGTCAGGCAGCCGTCCCGGGCTCGGACCTGACCGCGACTGCGCCACGCGGCTGTGGTTGTTCGCTCGGGTGCGAGCGGAGGATCGTGCCGCGCGCCGTCCGGACTTCGTAGCGACCGTCGGCAAGCCGTCTGACCTGCACGCCCTCGGAGTGTTTGGCCTTGTGGTGCCGCTTGCAGAGCGGGTCGAGGTTGTGCGGGCAGGTCCTGCCGTGCGGGTGTTCGCGCCGGTGGTCGCACTCGCAGGTCACGGAGGGCCGGCAGCAGCCTGGCCAGACACAGGTCCGGTCGCGTGCGGTGACCTCGCGGACGATGGGTGCGGTGGGCTGGTAGGACGTGGTCGACAGCTCGACCAGGCCCCCTGCCGGGTCGGTCAGCAGCCGGTGCCAGGTCGCGCCGTCGCCGGTGGCGATCTCGCGGACCAGGTTGGGAGGGACCGGGATGTCGCCGGAGAGGAGTCCGGGCTCGTCCTCGGTGCCCATCAGGGTCGTGACAGGGACTGTCACGTTGATGACGGGACGGGCCCAGCCGCCGACCAGGGGCACCTCGGTGATGGTGGCGGCGGGGTCCCGGCCGTCCGCGGTGACGTCGTCCTCGAGCTCGCTGGTGAGCGCGCCGACCTGGAGTCGCCCGAGGACGAGGTCGACCATGCTGTCGGCACGCATCTGGTCGAGGGTGCGTTCCTCCCCGTCGTACTCGCATCTCTTGCGGGCGATCAGGGTCAGCCGGTGGTCGGCGAGCATCGCGTCGGTGCAGGTGGTGGAGCAGGAGAGCCTGCCGATCCCGGTGCCACCGCGGTCGAGGTCGACGTGCACGCGGCGTTCGGCGAATGCCTCGGCGAACCGTTCGCTGGTGGGCACCTGGTCGAACTTGAGCTTGCGGTAGGACGCGGCGCGGCTGATCTGCGTGCGGGTGAGCGGCACCAGAGGAGCGTCGGGGTCGTCGTGCGCGGCGAGGTAGCTGGTCATCAGTGCGCCGTAGGCAGCGACGTCGTCGGGGTCGGCGATGGTGCGTGCGGCCTCGCTGATCGCCGAAGCCCGCTCCAGGTCGAGCCGGCCGCGCACGCACTGTTCCCAGGCGGCGGGGCAGATCGCGCGAAGGTTGTCGTGCGCGTGCAGGGCACTCTCGACCGCGTGGTCGCCCAGGCCGAGCAGGGTGCCGAACTCGAGAGTGACCTCCTCGAGCGGGGTCAGCACGAAGTGAGGTTGCGTCGCGTTCGCACGACGGGCCTGATGGTCAGCGGCCGCACGGTCGCGCATCTCGGCGAAGACCGCGAGCAGGTGAGCCCGGTGGGCGTTGGCGTGCACCTGGGCCTGCACGCCCAGGGCCACGAGGCCGGGCTCGTCGACGGCAGCCAGGTCGGGCTGAGCAGGTGCGGTGAGGGGTACGACGGTCATGCGGAGCGCCTCCGAGAACTTCGATCACATGTTCGAAGTCTCCCAGGGGCTGCCGACAGTTCCGGGGCCCGCGGACCAATCTGTGGAAAGAATTTTGGGCTACTCGTAGTCGCCGGAGAGCACGGGTGTTGCCTCGGCGATGCGGAGGTTGGTGGTGGGTCCGGTGATGGTGACGGTTTGGGGGATGGTCTGCCAGGGGCCGTTGTTGACGCGGTAGCGGGCGGTGTAGGTGGTGTCGACGCTGGGTTGGACGGTGGTGTGTGCGTGGGCGTAGTCGTGGGTGATGTCCATGGCGGGGTACGGCGCGCCGGGGGTGTTGGTGGTGGCGGTGGTGCCGTCGCCGTGGTGCCAGGTGTAGGCCGTGGGTGTGGCGATGATCTGGACGCGTTGGCCGAGGAGGGTGAACGTGCGGGTGTAGGGCGTGGCGTGGGTGTAGAAGATGGTGTCGAAGTTGACGAGGGTCTTGCCGGCGGGCTGGGTGCGGACTTCGTGGCGGGGGAGTCCGATACGTCGGAGGGCGTTGAGGACGAGGCCGGGGGTGACCTGGGGTTTGGGCGTCTGGGCGGCGGTGGGTGGCCTGCCGAAGCAACCCGTGCCTATCGGAGTCCATCCCGCGCCGGGCGTTCTGCCCCACAGCCGCCAGAGCCGGTCGGCGGGATCAGGACAGGTCCGAGAGGCCACGCAGTCGATGGACGAACTGGGGTCGGACGCATCGCTAAGGTCGCGGCACGCTGAGACCCATCGATACTCGACATAAGGACTCTGATCCAAGGTCGACTGCGCTGGATCACCGTTGCCTGTCTCGGGAGCCGGTGACCCTGGCTCGCCACATGTGAGCCCGATACCGATGTAGCTTTGCTGAGCCTCGGCAGTGTTCTGACAGGGATCGTCAGCCTCGGCCACAGGCTGCATGCCGAGAGGGGCCGTGATTCCGATCAGGGCCGCCACAATCCTCCACCTCGCCCTCATGCCACGAGGTCCAATCTCGCGACGTGCCACGCGGCACCCTCATGCCTTAGGTGGATGCTCATCGCGGCACGCCCGCCCGGGTAGGTCTTGGGAGCGTGTCCGGCAGAGGCGACCACGGTTTCCGGGTGCTGGAGAACCTGGAGATCGAGGGCTTGTGCTCGCGCAGTCGCCCCCGGTGCGACCGCCGCGAGCCGTATCTCCCAGCCCTGCGACCGGATCCTGCCGCCCGCCGAGTAAGCCCGGTCGATGTTCTGGGCAATCGCCTGGCAGGACTCGCAGGACGGGTCGCTCAGTGCCAGCAGGGGTGCGGTGTCCCCGGTAACGGTTGCGTAGTTGATGACGTCGAAATAGTGCTTGGCGAACGCTTTCGCTGCAGCGGCATCCGTCCCCTCCGCAGCCGCGGGCATGCTGGGCGCGCCGGACGCACTCGGGGACGCCGTACCGGTGGAGACCGACGGCATGGGGGCGGGCTTGGGGGAGGAGTGTGAGCACCCGACCAGGGCCAGAAGGAAGAGCGCTACGACGACGCGACGACCCACTGCTCGACCCCCCGTTCCGAGAAAGCATCCGGACGAACCGGACGCGTACCCGTCACGCTAGCGAGGCCAAACCTGACCGGCCAGGGTGGAAACCCAATCTGGGGACAACCCTCAGTCCAGGTCCACGATGACGGGCGCGTGGTCGCTGGCGCCGGTCCCGGCGCGCTCCTCGCGGTCGATCGTGGCGCCGGTGACGCGGGCGGCGAGGGCCGGGGAGCTGAGCACGAAGTCGATGCGCAGCCCGCGGTTCCGCTCGAACCTCTGCCGGTAGTAGTCCCAGTAGGTGTAGACGTCCGGGCCCGGCGTGTGCGGCCGGACCACGTCGGCGTAGCCGGCCTCGACGACCGCCTGGAACGCGGCGCGCTCGGGCGGCGTGACGTGCGTGCTCGTGGCGAACTGCGCGATGTCGAACACGTCCTCGTCGAACGGCGCGATGTTCCAGTCGCCACCGAGCGCGATCTGTGCGGACGGATCCGCGGCGAGCCACGACGCGGCGTTGGCGTGCAGCGCGGCCAGCCACTCGAGCTTGTAGTGGTAGTGCGGGTCGTCGGGCTTGCGGCCGTTGGGGACGTAGAGGGACCACATCCGCACGCCGCCGCAGGTCGCACCGATGGCCCGCGCCTCGGCGGCCAGCGGTTCGCCGTACCCCGGCATCCCGTCGAAGCCGTGCTGGACGTCCTCGAGCCCCACCCGGGACACGATCGCGACGCCGTTCCACTGGTTGTGGCCGAGCGTGGCGACCTCGTAGCCCATCGCCTCGAGCCCCATCGTCGGCCACTGGTCGTCGCGCGCCTTGGTCTCCTGCAGGGCGAGTACGTCGATCTCGTGGCGTTGCACGAAGGCCTCGACGCGCTCGATCCGGGAGCGGACGGAGTTCACGTTCCAGGTGGCGATGCGCATGGCAGGCAGCCTAGGTGAGGGGTCCGAACGGTCCATGGACGCCGTACGGCCGCGGTCCTAGCGTGGCGAGCGGGCAGGTGCCAGAGAGAAGGCACAGATGACTGACAACGCTGCGTTCGTACGCGACCTCTACGAGGCCTGGAACGACCGCAACTTCGACAAGTTCGCCGAGTCCATGGCGCCCGGCGGCAAGATCGTGGTGATGGGGACCGGAGACACCTTCGAAGGACCCGAGGGAGGCGTGCGCTACGGCGAGGGCTGGGCGAACGCGTTCCCCGACGGCAAGATCACCATCGACACCCTGGTCGTCGACGGCGACCACGTGGTCGTCGAGTTCACCGGCACAGGCACGCACACCGGGACGCTTGTGACGTCGATGGGCGACATCCCAGCCACCGGCAAGTCGGTGACGCTGAAGCTGTGCGACAGCCTCGACCTGCGCGACGGCAAGGTCGAGATGCAGCGCAGCTACATCGACACCGGATCCATGATGGCCCAGCTCGGCCTCACCGCCGGGCAGTCGGCCACCGCGAACCAGTAGTCCGGGGACGAACCGGGCACCTGCCCCCTCCGCCGTACGGCGTCCCTGGGTGTGACCGGGGGCGCACGATTCGGCCGCACCCCCGCCTCGCACCTAGACTCGTCGCCCGTGGCACTCACCATCGGAATCGTCGGTCTCCCCAACGCGGGCAAGTCGACCCTCTTCAACGCCCTGACCAAGAACGACGTGCTCGCGGCGAACTACCCGTTCGCGACGATCGAGCCCAACGTCGGCGTCGTGGGCGTCCCCGACGCGCGCCTCGCGAAGCTCGCGGAGATCCACGGGTCGGCCAAGATCCTCCCGGCCACTGTCGAGTTCGTCGACATCGCCGGCATCGTCCGCGGCGCCTCCGAGGGCGAGGGCCTGGGCAACAAGTTCCTCTCCCACATCCGGGAGTCGGCCGCGATCTGCCAGGTGACCCGGGTCTTCCGTGACGAGGACGTCACCCACGTCGACGGCGAGGTGAACCCGGCCAACGACATCTCCACGATCCAGACCGAGATGCTGCTCGCCGACCTGCAGACGGTGGACAAGGCGATCCCGCGCCTGGAGAAGGAGGCGCGGATGAAGAAGGAGAACGCCGCCGCGCTCGAGGCCGCCAAGGCTGCCAAGGAGCTGCTCGAGGCGGGCACCCCGATCATCGCCGCGCCCGCGAAGGCGATCGACCGCGACAAGATCCGCGAGCTCTCGCTGCTGACCGCGAAGCCCTACATCTACGTCTTCAACTGCGACTCCGACGAGCTCGCCGACGAGGACCTCAAGCAGAAGATGCGCGACCTGGTCGCGCCGTCGGAGGCGATCTTCCTCGACGCCAAGTTCGAGTCCGAGCTCGTCGAGCTCGGTGACGACGACGAGGCGCTCGCGATGCTCCAGGAGATGGGCATCGACGAGCCGGGCCTCGACGTGCTCGCCCGCGTCGGCTTCGACACGCTCGGCCTGCAGACCTACCTGACCGCCGGCCCGAAGGAGACCCGGGCCTGGACGATCCCGCAGGGCGCCACGGCTCCCGAGGCGGCCGGTGTCATCCACACCGACTTCCAGCGCGGCTTCATCAAGGCCGAGATCGTCTCCTTCGACGACCTCGTCGAGGCCGGCACCATGAACGCCGCCAAGGCTGCGGGCAAGGTGCGCATGGAGGGCAAGGACTACGTGATGGCCGACGGCGACGTGGTGGAGTTCCGCTTCAACGTGTAGCTGGTAACAAACCAGCAGGTCAGCGGCCATGGCAGGCTGAGAAGTCCGCAGGTGGTCCGCAGTTTGGCGCCCGGATAGGGCGGCCGTGCCGAAGACCCGCTGGGGGCTCTGGGAGACGGCCATCGCGTAGCGCGGTGTGCCGTGCGGCCTTGTCGATGCTCTAGGTCTACGGTGATGCGGTGTTCGAGCCGTTCCAGATTGTCGATGTCTCCGACTGGACCATCGAGTCTGTTGAACCAGGCGGCTCGGAGCCCAATCTCTGGCTGTCGCACGACGCCTCCGACAGGTTTCTCTATAAGCCGGTCGTCGAAAAGGATGGTCGGCGTCAAGGGGAAGATTGGGCCGAGAAACTCGTCGAGCAGCTGGCCGGTCTACTGACCATCCCCGCGGCGGCCGTTGACATGGCGTCTAGGGCTGGGAGGTCGGGAGTTCTCTGTGCCGACTTGGCGTCTGCGGACGGCTGGGAGATGCACGACGGCGCAGTCCTTGTGGGCTTGATCGACCGGCGCCTGGTGCCACGCGCCAAGAATCGGCTCGGCCACAACCTGCGGAACATCTATCGTGTTCTGAGCCCCTTGGCCGCGAGCGGCGAAGGCTTGGACGGCCTCAGCGCGTTCGATCAGTTTTGCGGCTACCTGCTGCTGGACGCCTGGGTCGCGAACGCTGACCGCCATGAATCAAACTGGGGTGTCCTGCGGAGCCCGGACGGAGAGCTCAGTCTTGCTCCGTCCTACGACCATGGGAACAGTCTCGGCTTCAATCTGACGGACCCCAAGCGTTCTGCTGTTCTCAATCGGCCCGAGGGCATTGCCAAGTGGGCCTCACGAGGACGGGCTGTGCGCTTCGAGGATCGCCGGAACACAACCTTGGTCGCCTTCGTTGCGGAGGCGTTTGCGCTCGCATCGACCGGAGTGAGAGATCTGTGGCTCGGTCGGCTCGCAGGGGTGGCGGACGCCGCTTGTGAGCAAGTGATCGGGCGGACGCCCATAATGTCGGAGGTCAGCCGTACGTTCTGCCTACGATTGCTTCAGACCAACAAGAGGAGGCTGCTCGATGGCGACTAGCAGTACCGTTCTGCCGTCGCGGCTCCCGCCGACTCCGGATGCTGATGCCACCAGCCTGCTGGTGTGTTGGCAGGATCCGGAGACTCGCACGTACCACGCGGTCGCGCTGTTGGGGCACGCACGTGGGGAGTACGTCTTCAAGTACCTCGCAGCAGCGAACACGATCTCGGGATTCCGACCGCTGTTGGGATTCCCGGACCTTGGCCTTACGTATCGGTCTCCCGCGCTCTTCCCGCTCTTCAGCGAACGTGTGCTTGACCCGTCGCGTCCCGATCGGCCGGCCATGCTCAGGGCTTTGAATCTTCCTGAGCAAGCGGGGCCTCTCGAGTTCCTGGCGCGTTCCGGGGGACGCCGCGGAGGCGACACTTTGGAGGTTCTTCCGGTTCCCACGGTTGGCACCGACTGGCGAACGGCATGCACTTTCTTGGTGCATGGTGTCCGGTACCAGCCAGGCGCCGAGGCAACGTTGGCTCGGCTAACGCCGGGCGACCAACTGCACTTAGAGGCCGAGCCGACGAATCCAAAGGACCTTCGGGCCGTGTTGGTGACATCGGACGGGACTCCCTTGGGCTGGGTCCCCAACCCGCTTCTTGATTACGTCCATGTCGTCCTCAGCCAGGCGGAGCCGCAGGTACGCGTCGTCCGAGCTAACGGGCCCGAGGTTGGACACCACATGCGCCTTTTAGTCGAGCTGTCCGGCACTCTCCCTAAGGGCTACATGGCACCGTGGGCCTCTGATCTGCAGGGCACCGGAGTCGAGTAGGGATTCTTCATCCACCGCTGCTCAGGCCGACCACCCAAGCGGCAGGTGTCAGTCACGCGGTCCTTGATTCGTCATGCGCTTTGACAGCCTGCGCAAGCATCTCCGCGGCGGCCGAGCGCGTGCGGTCTTCTGCGTTCGGCCAAAGATGCGCGTAGGTGCTGAGTGTGGTTGTGGCCGAAGAATGCCCGAGGGCGCGCTGAACGGTTACCACGTCGCACCCAGCTGCGATCAGGCCGCTTGCGTAAAAGTGCCGCAGGTCGTGCAGCTTGATACCCGTGAGCCCCGCGGCCTTCAGAGTGGAGCGCCATCGATGACCGATCGTGTTCTGGTGCGGGGGCAGGTCGCTGCCCAGGCTGGTGAACAGCCAGCCGTCAGGCGTGGGGGCCGATACGTGCGTGCCGACGTGCTTGCCTAGCAAGTCGAGCAGACCGTCCGGCAAGATGACTTGGCGCTCGCTGCCGTACTTGGGCGGGCGGATCTCGACGCTTCCCTTCGGTGCGCGCTGCACCTGGCGCTCGACCGAGAGCCGGCGATGGAGGAAGTCCACGTCGCTGACCTTGAGCGCGGCGGCCTCGCCCAGGCGCAAGCCAGCGAATGCGCACACTGCGACAAACGCTTTGAAGCTGGGCTCAGCATGCTCGAGCAGCGCGCCAACCTCCCCGGGTTGGGGGATCCGCATGGCTGCGTCTCGTTTGCGCCGACGCGGGAGTCGGATGCCCTGGCTTGGGTCCTTGGCAATGACCTGGTCCGCGACCGCAGCCCGCAGTACCGCCCGCACGTTGTTGACGCGGGTGTGGATGGTGCTTGCGGCAAGCGGCCGTGGCCTGGCATCTGTGATCGTGAGCATGGACTTGATCCACTGCTCGATGTGAGACCTGCGCACGGTGCGGAGGGGCACATCCCCGAACGGCACTGATCCGGCGGCCAGGTCCATCGCGCGACGGGTGTTGCTCGCCCACACCTGTCGGTCCGCCCACTGGAGATAGAACGCACTGAACGAGATTCGCCCGGCGCTGGGATCTACGTAGTTGCCCGCGATGCGTGACGCGGCCACGTGCTCCAGCCAACGCTGAGCATCGCCCTTGCGGGTGAAATGCTTCGAATGCTCCCGGCCCGACTCATCGCGGTAGCGGGCTCGCCAGGCGCCGTTCGGTCGTTTGGCAATGTTCCCCATGCTTCCCCCTCACTCGCTGCAGCTATTCAATCGGGTTGCACGGACAATCCGGCCGTCTCACGTGTGGGGGAGGAACCCGTACTTGCCTGCGACGCCGGCCCGCTGCCGGGCGACCGCGATGGCAGGCCGCACGCCGGGGATGGGTTCCTCCGTCTCGCCGTCGCGCCAGAACCCACGAGTCGCGTGCAGAAGCCGCCCACCGTTCAACTCCAGGAACTCTCGGGCCTCCGGCCACATCTCAGTCACGCCTGGCGGGTAGTCGAGGACACTCTTCAAGCCGTACTTGATCATCGGTGGCGTGGTCGGCAGCACGTGCGCCGGGCCGATCCATACCTCTGCACCCATCCCTGCACCTGTAGCAGCGTCTTGCAGTTCCTCCAACGTGATCGGGGACCCCCACGTCCATCCGTGGATGTGGTTGCCCGTGCCTCGGGGGTTCGGCTCCACGCTGTACGCGTGCTCCACTTGCCGGCCCTGGCGGCGCAGGAGTCGGTGGAACTTGCGGACGCGCTGCCGGATCTCCTGATGGGTCCGGCCCACCCAAGTAAGCCGGAGCTTCTGTGACGGCCGTGCAAGACCCAAGGCACTGGCGTAGTTCAGGGCGACCGGGACTAGGCACGCGTAGCACCTGAGCGAGCCGCATCGGACCGGCGCGCGCTTGCCCGTTGAGGGATCGATCAGTTCGAGCTTCGAGCGCGGGCATCGGGGCCAGCCCTCTGGAGCACGGAGGGAGCCGAGGCTGGCTTGTTCCAATTGGTCATACGGAGCAAGACCGACGTTGGGCTGAGCGACCTGGGCAGATCTGGGCATGACTGAGCGCCTCCTCGTTGCAGTTTCTGGACTCCGCTAATGCGCGCGCGTGCGTAATACGCTCGTCGCGCGTAATACGCGCATCGACGTGACCTCGACCAGGTTGGTCGGGCGGCGATTTGGGCTGGTTGGGGTGCCCAGTGTCAGTCGGTCGACGCCGCTGCTAGCTCCCCCAGCCAGCGCTCCACGTCGCTGGACAGGTAAAGCACACGGCGGCCCACCTTGAACCCCTTCGGGCCATAGCCGGTGTGCCGCCAGTAGCGGACCGTCTCGGGGCTAGTGCGGCAGTGGTCGGCGACTTCGGCGGTGGTCATGTAGGTGTCAATCAACGTCGCTCCCGTTGGCTGTTGGTGGTTCCTCACTACTGGCAATGCAGTGGGCCCCTCCGGGGTTACTGCATGTGACCCAGGTCTCTTTGTGGTGGATGTGTACGAAAAGGGGTCCATTCTCGTACACAATTCAGACATGCGACGCCCCACCAGGACCCAACCACTTGCCCTCGCGTACATCCGTGTCAGCACCGAGGAGCAGGTCAGCGATGGCGCGAGCTTGGACGCTCAGCGAGCGACTCTCAGTGCGGAGGGGGCCCGCAGAGGCTGGGACGTGGAGGTCGTCGTGGACAGCGGTCTCAGCGCCAAGTCTCTGGATCGTCCCGGTCTGCAGGGCGCCCTGCGCAGGCTGGACATCGGCGAGGCTGACACCCTGATGGCCTTGCGCCTGGACCGTGTGTCCCGGTCTGTCGCGGACTTTGCAGGACTGCTGGCCCGTGCGCGGAAGCGGGGATGGCGGCTAGTGCTGCTGTCCCCGAACCTGGACACCGAGGATGCGGCGGGCAAGTTCACTGCACACGTTCTGGCCGCGGCGGCTGAGTACGAGCGGGACCTGATCAGCCTGCGAACCAAGGAGGGCATGGCACAGCGCCGTTCAGAAGGCGTCCACCTCGGTCGCCCGCGTCAACTGCCGGAATCGATCGTCGCCCGGATCGTCCGGGAGCGTTCGGACGGCAGAACGCTTCGACAGATCGCGGCGAATCTGACTGCAGATCGAGTTGCGACCGCCAGGGGAGGGGCGGTGTGGTCCCCTTCCACGATTCAGGGAGTCCTTGCATCGACCACGGCCAACGAGCTTCGGACGCGGGACGCGGACCGACCTCATTGACGAACCTTGCTCAGTTTTCGAGCTCGGCCTGATCCAGCGGATAGCGAGGGTTGCGGTCGCGACGTGTCACTGGCCATCGGACACCGCAATCGGCGAGGGCTTTCATTGTCAGCAACTCGGCCCCGAGAATCCTCACCAGCAGGTCTTGCTGCTGGGGTTCGAGGTCGACGAGGCGCGTCAAGACGCTTAGCAGGTCCAGCAGTTCTTCGGTCCAGCCACTTGGCCACGAGGTTGCGTTGATCTCGTCAAGCGGGCTCGACTTCCGACCGCTCGGCCTGGCCTTCCTGTAGCCGAACCACGAATCGAGAACGTTGCGTCCACCTACTTCATAGTCCCTAACAGCAGATGTCACCGGCGAGAACCTGCCGTCGCCGATGAGGAGGGACTCGGTCGACTCGTCGTACCCGAGGCTCTCGGGCATCTCTGTGATTCCTGATTGGCAAAGGGGCCGCTGCTGACAGTTGGGATCGAGGCGGATGTGGCCCAGCGGCCGAATGGTCGAGCTGGCACGCAGTCCAAAGGTTGAGGCCCAGATGGCTGTGCGGCCAAGCTCGAGCGCCTCAGCCCAAAGCGAAGGATCCGCAGTTATTGGCAGCCTGATGCCAGGGGTCGTCAACTCGTCAAGGAACGTCTCTCTGAAGCCTGGGTGGCCCAGAATCGCCATTGAGTAGGCGAGGAAGTCCTCTGCCGAGACCGGGACGCCGAGCGACTCCGACAGACTGTTCAAGAGACCGTGAGCGAGGTTGGCCGAACCGTCAGGGTGCAAAAGAGGCACGATCCGCCCACCTCGCCCATCGAAGTAATCCTTGTCGAGGATCTCGCTCGAGATAGCGATTGACGGGCCAGGCCCGAACACGTGAGCGTGCTGCTCGGCGATGAAGACTTGGTCCGCCTGGCGTGCGGCCCACAAGTTGGTTGAAGGCGTGTGCATCAGTCGCGAGTCGGGGAGGATCCACTGACGGTCGAAGGCCCTGTAGCCAACTTGTGCGGGCTCCGGTGGAGCGCCTGTCTCGTTACGGAACGGGACCGTCGTGGTCTTGTAGGTGTCCGCTCCGGCGAGGGGTTCCTTGGCTCGATCGAGCGTCGCGTGATGAGTCTCCTTGAAGAGCTTGGACTTTGCCTCGCCATCTTGTTCCGCGACGATCTGACGCCACCGTGCTCTCAGCACTTCGGGCGAGGGCGAGTAGACCCACCGCCGATTTGGCCCAATGCCCGTCGCGCCCCATGGGAACAGGTCCGTGAGCGCTGGATACTCATCCCAGTCTGAAGTGGCTTGGGGCAGGAATGGCGCGGTCCAATTCGATCGAGCCAAACGCCAGGGCTCGCCATCCAAGGGCAGTTCGCCGAGCGCCCTTGCCTTCGCCGCGGACAGGCCGCTCAGAGTCGTGTGATGCACCGTGGCCGGGACGAGTGGGTCCTTCCCATGCCGGCGCACGAAGACACCGATCGAAACAGGAGTTTCGATGGCGAAGACAGCGGTATTGGCGGGCGGCCGCTTGCCCTCTGGTGTCAGGTCGATCACCCAGCCCTCGGAGGCCATGCGTCGTAGATAGCGACGCATTCCGCGGTGGCCCGCACCCTTGAGATACGACGACGGGGTGATGAAACAGACGATGCCAGCGTCGCCGTCAACCGATGCCGAGGACTCCCAGACTTTCCAGGTTGCCCAACGCCAGAAGTAGGCGTAGAGGTTGCGTAGGTTGCTCTCCTGGTTTCCAACTGTGCCCTCGTAGTGAAAGTCATCGATCAGTGGGGTCTCGGCCGCTCCAGCGCTTCCGTTCTCGACCCAGCCTCCCCGCCCCTTGGCGTTCTCGCCGTAAGGCGGGTTGCCGATCACGACCGTCACGTTCTCATTCGCCTTGACCAGATTGGCCTCCCTACGGGACTCCGCGATCTGGACGAGTCCGGGGTGCAGGGTCTCGACTTCGACTGTTGGATCGTCGAGTGTGTTCGTCACGAACAGTCGCAACCCGTCGCTGTTGGCTTGGTAAGTCTTCAGGAGGTCGACAGTGCGCAGCTCGGCGATGGCGTACGGTCCGATGAGCCACTCAAACCCAATTAGGCGACGAGCGAGACTGGTGATCGCACCGGCCACTGCACCAGGTCCTGAGGTGTTCTCAGCCTGAGTCGCTGCACGGTCGATGATGGAGTGGAGGTATGTCCCTGTCCCCATGGCTGGGTCGATAGTCACCACTTGCGGATCGAGAAAGCTTTGAGGCCGTCCGAGACGGTCTTGTAGAACGAGCTCCGTGAACCTCACCATGCCGTCCACGACTTCTCTTGGCGTGTAGTACGAGCCCGACTTCTTACGAAGCCCAGGGTCGTACTCGGAGAGGAAGTTCTCGTACAGGTGGAGGTAAATGTCGCGACGCCCCTGGCGGATCCGTGGCCAGTCCACAGCGTTGATGACCCGGGTGAGCAGGTCCAGGGAGACGCGGAACTCAGCTTGGACATAGTCCGTCAGCAGCTGAAGAGCCCGGCCAATGAGACCGTGCCGCATGGCAAGCCGATTGCCAACGGCATGCAGGTCGCCAGGGGTAACCGTCTGCCCTTCTGACTTCGCGAGCAGGAGCCCGAAGGTGACGGTTTGAGCGTAGCCGTCCGCGAAGACGTGATCGTCGGCCTCGGGAAACAGCATCCTGCGCCACTCAGCGGCGAGGCCCCGAAAGGGTTGTGCGTGCTCAGGTTGACCGGCAGCAATGTTTCTTTTCTCGATCGCCAGTTGGTCGAGAACCTCGCCACGAACGAGGCGTGTCAGCGGTGCGATTGCGCGCACAAGCGCGGAAACGTTTGTAATTGGCTGTGGCTCCCACTGCACGAATAAGCGCAGCAATGACTCGAAGCCGACGGTGGCCGACAGATCAGCGCCGGCTGTGCGCAAAGTGCCTCCGCCGAGTGTGGCCGCTGCCTTTTCTTCGCCGTCGCGGTAGAGCAGCCAGTCATGACCGTTTGTGTAGATCAGATTCGGAAGGTCGCGCTGACGCTCCCACTGGGTCTTGTCGTGGCCGCGGAAGGTCTCAGGGTGGATTGACTTATTCGGTGCCTTGATTTCGACATAGCCAGAGATGACACCGTTGATCGACACGGCGTAGTCCGGCCTGACGCCGCGATCCTGAAGCGCAGTCTCGTCATGGAAGACAGCCGTCACTCCAAGATGCCCGCCAGCTGCCCCAAGGAGGTGCTCAATCGGAGTGCGGATGTTCGCCTCAGGGTCGCCAGGACCCGAGAGCTTCTCCTTTGCAGAAATCCCGAACTCCCGCACCGCAGTCTGCAGCCAGGTGGGCGTCGACGAACTATCTTGCTCAGGCATAGCGGCACCCTAGCCCGGGGTCCCCCCGAGATACAGCAAGCCACCGCCTTGTGGCGGTGGACGCCTTGGATTCGCCGAGTCCTCCTTAGCTAAGAGCAATCCTGGTATCAGACATGGCCTTGACCCTGACTAGGTGCCAGTCCGTCCTGGGACGCAGATGTCAGCGTGGCCAGTAAGAGATAACGGCGAGGGCCGTGCGGTCGTAATCGCTGGAAGTCCGCGGTCCGCACCGAGTCCGCAATACAGTCGTCGGCTACCGCTGAATCTATGCGCCCACAAACGCAAAGATGCAGGTCAGACCTGACAGTCACCGTTACTCAACGCAGGCAAACAACGCGGCGGAAGTTCCGCTTCAACGTCTGACCCGCCGTCGTTGCGGCGCACGTGAGCTGTTGTGCCGCGTGTCGCGCGCGGTTCCGTGTCACAACGGCGCACGTGCGCCGTACGGCGGGAGCTAGGCGTACTGCCCGGTCGTGGAGACCCCTTCGGGTGCCGCGTCTCCGTCCACGACCGCCGCTGCGGCCACGAACTGCCAGGCCACCACGAGGGTGACCTCGGAGCTGGTGTGCGGGTCGATCACCGCCAGGTGGCCGGTGCCGTCATGGCCGACGCGTGAGATCTCGGCCTTGACGCGTTCGTCGTGGCCTTCGGGGACCTGCCAGCGCTGCGTCCAGCCGCCGGCGCCGTAGAGGAACAGGTAGGACATCGCGCCTCCTACGTCCGTTCGGACGGCGGGCCGGACTCGGAGGCCCACCACGACCCGCCGTCGTCGTTCCAGTGGTCCTGGTCGGCCGGCGGCACCGGCGCGGGAGACTCAGGCGCGGTCACGGCGAGCCGGATCAGCCGGGCGGTCGACATCGAGAGCCAGACCTGGTGCGTGTCGTCGCCCGGGTAGGACCCGACCTTGATGACGCCGCGGGCCACGCGCACCTTGCGCGGTGCGGAGTCCCAGTCGGGCCGCGAGAACACCACGCGCCGGACCTCGCCGAGACCGGCAGGGAAGTGGTCGACGAGGTCGGCCACCTCGACCTTCAGGTCGCGTGACTGCGGCCACCAGGAGCCGTCGAGTGCTCCGGCGCCCATGTGCGGAGCCAGGTGCAGCCGGAGGTGGATCCGTTCGCCGTCGGAGCGGCGCGCGGAAGGGGAGAGCTGGGTCGACGCCGTCATGACGTCCGCCTTCCGGCGGCGCGATCCGTGGGTCCGAGCTGGACCAGCGCTCGAGCCGTCACCGCCACACTACGTCGGAAACGGGGTACGACGTGCCGTGGCTAGTCGAGTCGGGTCAGCCGACCTCGAGGCCGAGCCAGCGGGCCAGCTCCTCGACCTGCTCCTCGACCGCGTCGCGGACCGTCGAGGAGAACGGCGCGTCCTCGTGCAGCGCGTCCACGCGCAGCAGCCCCGCATCCCGGTCGGCCGTCGCGTCGAGCTTGCCGACCAGCCGGTCGCCGTACAGCACGGGAAGCGCCCAGTAGCCCCAACGCCGCGACGCCGCGGGCTTGTACATCTCGAGCTGGTAGTCGAACTCGAAGATCTCCTCGATGCGTTTGCGGTCGAAGACCAGACGGTCGAGCGGCGACAGCAGCGCGGCGCGTCCCGTGAAGTCGCCGTCGAGCCGGGCGGGGTCGACCTGCCACTGCCCCTTCACGCCCTCGACCACGGCAGTCACGCCGGCAGAACCCACGTCGTTGCGCTCGCCGGGGACCTCGACGGACTTTGCTCGCGCAATCCCCAGTGCCTGCAGGCGTCTGAGGTTCCGTTCGGCGATCGCGTCCGCCAACGGAGGAACGTCGGCAACCGGGGGGTACACCCGCTCAGCCAGGTCCCACAGGCGTTCTCGCGTGCTGCGCGCACCTACCGCCACCTCGCCGCGTGCCTCCATGAAGGTGATCAGCTTCAGCACACTCTTGTTGTTGGTCCAGCCGCTCGACTTCCACGGCACCGCGCACCGGTCGGGCAGGTCGCGCGCCGGCAGCGGACCGCCCTCCTCGAGGCGGTCGAGGATCTCGGCGCGGCACTCCTCGTTGTCCTCGACCCACTCGAGGACCTCCTGCTGCCACGGCTTCAGCTCGCCGGCGCCGGGCCAGGCCTCGAACTCGGCGCGGAACAAGGCGATGTCCTCGGCCGGCCGGATCATCCCCTGCAGCTCGACGAGGGTGCGGTCCTCGAGCGCATCGTCAAGCACAGCAGGGGAGTACGACGTCCCGAGGCGGCTCCACAGCACGAGGTGCGCGTTGTGCGCGACGGCCGCGGTGTGGTCGGCCTGGAGCACCGTGAGCCGCCGTACGACCTCGAGGGCGTCGGTGGGCCGCGGGGCGTCGAGGAGCTGCGCGCGCACAGCGATCCGGCGTGCCTGCTCACGGGTGAGCTCGAGGGTCGGTTTCACAAGCCGACCCTGCTGGGCAAGGGCTCCTGGGTCAATGCCCGCAGGAACCGCGTGCGAAAACTCGGTAGGTTCCTCGCCATGACTTTCGATGCCAGCAAGCCGATGACTGCTTCGGACGTGCAGACGGCCGAGTTCGACGAGCAGCCCCGGGTCTCGGGCTACGACCCGGACGCGGTCGAGGACTTCCTGCTCCTGCTGGCCGCCTCCCTCTCGACCGGCCCGGGCAGCGCAGCCTGGCTCGACGGGACCACCATCGAGGAGGTGACCTTCCCGGAGCGCCTCGGCACCAGCTATGACGTCGACGAGGTCGACCGGTTCCTGGACTGGGCTGCGGCGACCGCGCACGCGGCCGGCGACACCTACCGCGAGCCCGAGTTCGGGGTCGCGCACGGCCGGGGGCTCGTGGAGGCGCTGCGCTCACGTGTCCGGGTGCGCCGCGAGGACGGCTGACCCTTCCGGTTTCGCTGACTCGCCCTGACCGACTTGGGCAGGCCCGTCCGGATCTTGCCGACGGCCGAACGGTTCGTCAGGCTCGGAGGGCGGGGAGACACGGAGGAGGGGCCATGGAGCGTCGGGAGATCATCACCGCGGTCGCGGAGCCGCCGCACGCGCTCGACCACGACGACGAGGTCAGCAGCACCGACCGGGCGCTGCTGTGGGCAGGGCTCAACACCTACCTCGAGGGCGACGACGACAGGTCCTGACGCCGGAGGTACGGCGCCCCGTGGACGCCGTACCCCAGGACAGGTGGATCAGGTCTGCGGCAACGTCATGGGCCTCACCTCGGGCAGGTGCTCGCGCACCATGAAATAGCTGGTGCAGGCGACGAAGATGCCGCCCACGGTGAGCGCGACGTAGGGCATCAGCCCGCCGCCGGGCGCATAGATCCCGGAGTCGACGAAGATGCCGAGCCCGGCCAGCACCGAGATGCCCGCGGCGCCGAGGCCGGCGTAGCCGAGCCAGTCCGGCATCAGGTGCGTGCGGAGCACCCCGAGGCCTGCCGCGGTCAACGGGAGCGCGGCCGCGAAGCCGAGCAGCAGGTTGAGCACCATCATCCCGGTGAACATCGACGCGGTGGCCGACGCGGAACGGCTGTCGACGCCGTACGCCAGCATCCCGAGCATCGCCGCATAGACGAACAGTGCACCGCCGATGAGCACCGACCCGGCGAGCAGCGCGAGGTGCACGTCGGTCCGCTCCTCACGCTCGCGGATCGCCTCGGCGAACGCCGCGCTGAACCAGATCACCAGACCGGCCGCTGCGGCCTCGAAGAGCGCGGCCCAGAGCATCCGGTCGCGACCGTCGGAGACCCAGGCCATGATCGAGCCCGCCGTCTCCGTCACCCGGGGTGGCCGCCCCGGAAGCAGGGAAGCCAGGATCGACAGGACCAGGAAGCCTGCCCCTGCGTACCCTCCCCATCTCAACTCGTGGCGCTGTGTCATGTCGGGACCTCCTTGGTCGAAGCACCACATCCCTCACTTCGCATGATCCGCCGTTCTGGGCGCCGCGCAAGAGGCCAGGACCACGGGTGTTCCGCGGCCCGCCTAGGCTGGGACGCTGCACCCCACCAGCAGCGCAAGGAGCACCCATGCACTACCGCCGCCTCGGCCGGACCGGCCTCGACGTCTCCGTGATCGGACTCGGCACCTGGCAGCTCGGCGGCGAGTGGGGCAAGGACTTCACCCAGGCCGAGGCCGACGCGATCGTGGACCGCGCCGCCGAGCTCGGGATGAACCTCGTCGACACCGCCGAGTGCTACGGCGACCACCTCTCCGAGCAGCTGGTGGGCCGGGCGATCGCCGCGAACCGCGACCACTGGGTGCTGGCCAGCAAGTTCGGGCACCGCTACACCGGCCACCTCGAGCGCGACCAGCTGTGGTCCGCCTCCGACGTGGTCGCCCAGCTGGAGCGCTCCCTGACCGCGCTGGGCACCGACCGCATCGACCTCTACCAGTTCCACTCCGGCGGAGACGACGTCTTCGACAACGACGAGCTGTGGGAGGCCCTGGCCGCCCAGAAGCAGGCCGGCAAGGTCCGCGCGCTCGGCCTGTCCGTGGGCAGCAACCAGAACATCCACCAGGTCGCGCAGTGCACCGAGCGCGGCATCGACGCCCTCCAGGTCGTCTACAGCCGCCTCGACCGCGAGCCCGAGGCCGAGCTGTTCCCGTCCTGCCAGGAGCAGGACCTCGGCGTGCTCGCCCGGGTCGCGCTGGCCAGCGGCGTGCTCACCGGCAAGTACGCCCCCGGCTCCCGGTTCACCGACGACCGCGACCACCGCTCCGGCCGCGACACCGAGGTCCTCGAGCAGCGCATCCAGGAGGCCGCGCGGATCAAGGCCGAGGAGGTGCCCGAGGGCGTCGACATGGCCGCCTGGGCGCTGGCGTGGGCGCTGCGCCACGACGCGATGACCTCGGTCATCCCCGGCTGCAAGTCCGTCGCCCAGGTCGAGTCCAACGCGCAGGCTGCCGAGCTCCTGTGACGTCGCTGACCGACCGGCTCCCCGACAGCGCTGCCGACCCCGACGCGCTGTACGACGCCTTCGAGACCTGGGCGGACGGGCAGGGCATCACGCTCTACCCGGCCCAGGAGGAGGCGCTCCTCGAGCTGGTCACCGGCGCCAACGTGATCCTCTCGACGCCCACCGGGTCGGGCAAGAGCCTGGTCGCCACCGGTGCGCACTTCGCGGCCATGGCCGCGGGCACCAGGACCTTCTACACCGCACCGATCAAGGCCCTGGTGAGCGAGAAGTTCTTCGCGCTCTGCGACATCTTCGGGGCCGCCAACGTCGGCATGCTCACCGGCGACACCGCCGTGAACCGGGACGCCCCCGTGGTCTGCTGCACCGCCGAGGTGCTCGCCAACATCGCCCTGCGCGAGGGCGAGCAGGCCGACATCGGCCAGGTGGTGATGGACGAGTTCCACTTCTACTCCGAGCCCGACCGCGGCTGGGCGTGGCAGGTACCCCTCCTGGCGCTGCCGCAGGCGCAGTTCCTGCTGATGTCGGCCACCCTCGGCGACGTGACCCGCTTCCGCGACGACCTGTGCCGCCGTACGGGCAGGGAGACGGCGGTGGTCACCTCCGCCGAGCGCCCGGTGCCGCTGACCTTCGAGTGGGCGCTGAGCCCGCTGCAGGAGACGCTCGAGGACCTGCTGCTCACCCACCAGGCGCCGGTCTACGTCGTGCACTTCACCCAGGCCGCCGCGCTCGAGCGGGCGCAGGCACTGACCAGCATCAACGTGTGCACGCGCGAGGAGAAGGACCGGATCGCCGAGATGATCGGCGGCTTCCGGTTCAGCCCCGGGTTCGGCAAGACCCTGGCGCGGCTGGTGCGGCACGGGATCGGCGTGCACCACGCGGGCATGCTGCCGAAGTACCGTCGTCTCGTCGAGACGCTTGCCCAGGCAGGGCTCCTGAAGGTCATCTGCGGCACCGACACCCTCGGCGTCGGCATCAACGTGCCGATCCGCACGGTCGTGCTCACCGGTCTGACGAAGTACGACGGCACCCGGCAGCGCGTGCTGAAGGCGCGGGAGTTCCACCAGATCGCGGGTCGTGCGGGTCGGGCCGGCTACGACACCGCCGGCACGGTCGTCGTGCAGGCACCGGACCACGTCATCGAGAACCACAAGGCCCTGCAGAAGGCTGGCGACGACCCGAAGAAGCAGCGCAAGGTGCAGCGCAAGAAGCCGCCGGAGGGCTTCGTGTCCTGGACCGAGGACACCTTCGACCGGCTTGTCGGCGCCGAGCCCGAGGCGCTCCAGTCCCGGATGCGGGTCAGCCACTCCATGCTGCTCAACGTGATCGCCCGCGACGGCGACGCGTTCGAGTCGATGCGCGCACTGCTGCGCGACAACCACGAGGACGGCCGCAGCCAGGTCCGGCTGGTACGGCGTGCGGTGGCGATCTACCGCTCCCTGCTCACCGCCGGTGTCGTCGAGCAGCTCGCCGAGCCCGACCAGTGGGGCCGCCGGTTCCGGCTCGTGGAGGACCTGCCGTTCGACTTCGCCCTCAACCAGCCGCTGTCGACCTACGCGCTGGCCACCTTCGACACCCTCGACCCCGAGGCGCCCACCTACCCGCTCGACGTGGTCTCGGTCGTGGAAGCCGTGCTCGACGACCCGCGCCAGGTGCTGATGGCCCAGCAGTTCAAGGCCCGCGGCGAGGCGGTCGCGGAGATGAAGTCCGACGGCATCGACTACGACGAGCGGATGGAGCTGCTCGAGGACGTCGCCTGGCCCAAGCCGCTCGAGGAGCTGCTCGAGGCGACCTACGAGCTCTACCGCAAGGGCCACCCGTGGGTGGGGGAGACCGCGGTGTCACCGAAGTCGGTGGTCCGCGACATGTACGAGCGGGCCATGACGTTCGGGGAGTACGTCGCCTTCTACGGTCTCGCCCGGTCCGAGGGGCTGGTGCTGCGCTACCTCTCCGACGCCTACAAGGCGCTGCGCAGCCTGGTGCCCGAGGCGGTGCGCACCGACGAGCTCGTGGACATCACCGAGTGGCTCGGCGAGCTGGTGCGCCAGACCGACTCAAGCCTGCTCGACGAGTGGGAGTCGCTTGCGCACCCCGAGGAGGGCGTCGAGCTCGTCGAGAGCAACCCGCTGCGTCCGCCGACCCGGTCGCTGACCGCCAACGTGCGCGCGTTCACCGTCCTGGTCCGCAACGCGATGTTCCGGCGCGTAGAGCTGGCGTCCCGTGGCGCGGTCGAGGAGCTCGGCGAGCTGGACGCGGGCGCTGGCATGGACGCCGACGCCTGGGACGACGCGCTCGCGGACTACCACGGCGAGCACGAGACGATCGGGACCGGTCCCGACGCCCGGGGCCCCAAGATGCTCTTGCTGGACAAGGGTTCCGACACCTGGCAGGTCCAGCAGATCCTCGACGACCCCGAGGGCGACCACGACTGGCGGATCTTCGCCGAGGTCGACCTCGCGGCTTCCGACGAGGCGGGGGACCTGGTCCTCACCGTCACCGACCTGCGACGCCTGTGACGCGTGTAAACGAACGCCAAAGCGGCAGTCCAGGCTGGAGTTCGGGTAACGTGATTTCGAGTCCGGGCCACTGCTCGCGTTAGCGGCGTTCAGACGGTGGCCCGGACTCGTTCTCACTCGGGTGCGATGATCCCGTCCTCCAGGGCGCGCTGGCGAAGCTCGATCCGCGACGCCGCAGGACGTCCGGCGTCGTCGTACCTCTTGCGGATGCGGGCCAGGTAGGTCTTCACCGACTCGACGCCGATCGGCGGCTCGAGGGTCGCCGCGGTCTCGGCGTAGGTGTGCCCGCAGGCGTAGGAGCGCAGCACCTGCAGCTCACGCTGGGTGAGGCGCGGGGTGTCCCGGTTGGCCTGCTCGGGGATGAAGCTCGACCAGGTCTGGCCGCGGGAGACCGTCACGATGGCCTCGAGCAGCGTCAGCACCGGGTGGTTCTTCCAGACGAGGCCGGAGGCGCCGCTGCGCTGCAGGGTCGGGCCGGCCTCGCGGTGACGTACGTCGGCGTGCAGCAGGACCTTCCAGCCTCGGGCCAGCAGCCGCCGTACGTTGTCCTCGGCGACCGAGCTGTCGGACAGACGCACGTCGAGCAGCACCACGTCGAGGTCCTGCGCGTGACCGAGCAGGTTGTCGACGGTCTTGGAGCCGATCACGAACTCGGCGGGGGAGTTGTGCGCCGACATCAGGGCGCGGGTGCCCGCCAGGACCAGGTCGTGATCGTCGATCACGCCGACCTTGACGCGCTGTCCACCACGGTGGAGAGCATCGGGGGTGGTCATCGGAGGCCCTCCTTCACGTCGTCCTGGCCCTCGTGGATCGCGGGGCCGATACGCAACCACCAGTCGGCGGCGCGCTGCTGCTGGGAGCTGCCGAACTCCTCGAGGTGCTTGAGGTGGCTCGAGCCGCTCATGCCGAGGGCGTAGACCCCGGCCCACTGCACGCGCGGGGAGTCGTCCCCGCGCAGCGTCGCCGCGACGAGGTCCTCGTCCTCGCGACGCAGTCCGTCGGGCAACCGGCCGAGCGAGACCAGCGCGCTGCTGCGCACGGGCGTCCGGTCGTCGTGCTTGACCCGGTGGACGAGCGTGTCGCGCTCGTCCTCGGTGGCGAGGTAGCGCAGCAGGCTGCCGACGGCGCGGCTCACCTGGGGGTCCTCGTGGTCGTAGAGCGCGGCGGCCGCCCGCGCGACCCCCGACCGGTAGGGGCTGATCGTCAGCAGCACGCTGGCCTGGTGGCGGCGCTCCTGGTGGCCGTGGAACAGCGCCTCGCGGATCAGCCGCTGGAGCATGGTGTCGGGTTCGATGCGGTACGGCGGTGGGGTGAGCGCCTCCGTGATGGCCGCGAGCTCGACCGAGACGTCGCGTGCCACCTCGCGGGGCACGGTCTCGCCGTGGGTGAGCAGGTTGTCGAGCCGCTGGTGGGAGCTGCTCTCCCGGACCGCCGCGACGACCCGCTGCTGCGCCTCCTCCGACAGGCGCGCAGCGACGTCGAAGATGTCGACCTCCGGGGTGGCCTTCGGTCCGGCCGCGATCATCAGCACCGAGAGCGCCTCGAGCTTCTTCAGCGCCTCCTCGTCGAAGTGACCGCGGGCGAGCTTGGCGGCGACCACCCACGCGGCGCCCTGCTGGAGCATCCCGCTGCTGGTGCTGAGCAGCTGGATGGTGAGCTCCTGCGAGCGCGGGTGGTCGACCTCCTGGAGGAGGGTGAGAGGGAAGATCACGCTCTGTGCGTGCGGGTCGGTGACGAACGCACCGATCGCCTTGACCACGTGGCGCTGGGCGCCGGGGTGCCGGATCAGGGTCCGCAGGGCCTCGTAGCGGCGGGTGAAGCCGGGACCGGTCGAGCGGCAGAGCTCACCGACGAGGACGTCGGCGAGGTCGGTCCAGGTGTCCGGCCGCAGGTAGACGTTCTGGTGCGTGGCCAGGTAGTTGGTCAGCGCCAGCCAGTCCGAGCCGTGGCCCTCGTCGTGGGCCCGCTCGAAGAGCTCGTCGAGCTCGAAGTGGATCTGCTCGGGTGTCGTGAGGACGGTCTCCGAGCCGGGGGAGAGCGGGTCGAGCGTCCTCCGCAGCCCGTTGATGGCCGCCGAGAGCCGGCCTGGTGCCAGCCCGAGCGCCTGCTCGTAGGCGACCACGACGCGGTCCGGCACGCGCAGGTGGCCGGACTCCCACCGGCTCACCCGGGCCAGGTCGGCCGCGACGCCGAGCTGGTTCAGCCGGGCGACGAACTGCTCGCGGTGAGCCAGTTCCTGGTCCTTGGCATGGATCCGTGAGGTGGCCAGCAGCCAGGACACGCGCTGGTGCACCCCACCATGGACCTGACGCAACGGCGTCGGGTCCTCCGGCAACCTCAGCGGTCTGCCGCGTCTGCGCAGCGTCACCGCTTCCCCCGTCAGAGCTGTCATGCGATTCCCCCTGAAGCGTCCGGTCCCTCGCCCGAACACCTTCATGTATATACGGGAGGTAACGCTCCGACGGGTGCCGAACGGTAAAAACGGACCTCTGTCCCCCGTGTGAGCCACGTTACTTTTTGTGTCTTTTGCCAACCGCGTGCAACAAGCCGGTAACAGCCACCCCCGCTGCGTAGCGTCCCTCGAGGCGTCAGGTCGTCTAGACCTGCTCGCCATCGCTGAGAACCGGGGGCCTTCGAATCCCCCGCCCTCACGCGGGGGGCTTCCTCGCTTGAGGAACGTATTTCGAAAGGATCTACTTCATGACCAGCAGCGGCATGAAGCGGGGTCTCGCGGTTTCCGCGATCTCCGCACTCGCCATGACGGGCCTTCCGTTCATGGCTTCCACGGCTTCGGCCCAGCCCCTTGACCAGCAGGTCGGTGGCTCGGACCAGGTCGCCCTCTACACCGCCTACAACTCGGGCAACGACGTCTCGGTCAAGAACGACGGCACCGACACCAAGGTCAGCCTGGTCGCCGCCGGCGGCACGACTATCGACCACGTCATCTTCTCCTACTCGCTGGACGGCACGAACTTCACGCCGATCACGACCGTCGCCACCCGCGACGCCAATGGCACGTTTGCCTACGACTGGGACGCCTCGGCCCTGGCGGGTGGCACCATCACCCTGCGCGCCGCTGGCTACACGGTGGCTGGCGTGACCCCGGCTGACACCGCCGACCAGGCTGGTGTGGAGGTTCGCGGCGGTGGCGCCACCGAGAACTCGGTCAGCATCAACTCGGCCGCGAAGCTCTACACCTTCCAGCAGCCTTACGGCGGCAGCAACAACAAGAACCTCGCGATCGTCTCGGGAACGACGTCCGCCACCAGCGGCACCGTGACGCTCTCGACCCGCAGCGGTGGTGCCACCGGCACGACCGACGCTCCCGTCACCAAGACCAACCCCGGCGACACCACCGGCGTGTTCAAGGGTGTTCTCGACGTCACCGGATACCCGTTCGGTGGTTCCTCCGACCAGATCGTCGTCGGCGCCGAGCGTGACACCGACGACGTTCAGGGCTTCACCATCAAGAAGCAGGTCATCACCACCGTGACGGCTTCGGCCGCGGACGCTTCTGTTCCGGCTGGTGGCACCACGAAGGTGACCGTCACCGTTGTTGACGCCGACAGCAAGCCGATTGCTGGCGCTCAGGTGTACGACGACCTGACCGACTCGCTCATCGGCTACACCGACGCCAACGGGCAGGTCGTGGACAACGCGGCTGCTGCGGGTGCGCACGACTACTACGCCAACGCGACTGCGAGCTCCCCCTACGAGCCGGGCCTCGGCGACAAGAAGGCTGGGACGCTCACGATCGGCCAGTACAGCCAGAATCCGACCTCGATCACCGGAACGTCGACCGACGGCGCCGTGTTCGACAAGGACGAGTACTCGGCTGGCGACATCTACGTGCAGGCGAAGGACCAGAACGGCAAGCCGCTCATGCAGGCTGGTCGCACGGTCGAGTACACGTGGACCATCACGCCCTACGATGGCTCTGCTGTCGTGACCGTGCCCACCACCGGCAAGAGCACCGCCACGACTGATGCCAACGGCAAGGCGATCATCCCGCTGCCGTCCGGTCAGAAGTCCGGCACCTACGTGCTGAACGCCGATCTGAAGGCTGACTCCAACGGCAACGGCGCCATCGCGGCTACCGATGTCCTGACCGTGGACGCTGGCCAGGCCAGCATCAGCTACACCGACTCCAACCCGGCCACTGCGCCGGCTGGTTCCGAAAAGACTCTCACTGGGAAGCTTGCGCTCGAGGACCCCAGCAAGACGCTCCCGAACCGGGATCTCTCGCTGACGTGGGCGCGCGGCACGGAGTCGGCTCCGGGCGACGGCGTTGCTGACGCGGGTATCAAGCAGAGCAACGGCAGCGTTGCGCTCAGCGACACCGCCACGACCGACGGCAGCGGCGAGTTCACGGTCACCATCAAGGACCCGGCCGAGACCCACCAGGGATCGGAGAAGGGCGGCAAGCTCACTGCCGCCACCACGAACACCGCCAACATCGGCAACGCGGGGGCTTCCAAGGTTGAGGGCGTCGACTTCACTTCGGCGAACTCGGTCGGCAACGTCACGCTGACGAACGATGGTCTCGTCCGACCGGACAACACCGGACAACTTGCTGGCGGCGTGCCCACCCCGGGTCGTCCGATTGAGTACACCGTGCACGTCTCGGACGACGCCACTGGTGCGGACATGGCGAACAAGAAGGTGACGCTGAACCTCGGCGGCCACGGCATGCTGTTCGACCACGCCGGCAACATCCTCACGCCGGAGAGCCTCACGGCTGACTCTGGCGACTACAAGGCTGACGCCGACCAGACCGACGTGACCACCGACTCGAACGGTGACGCAACGTTCTACTACGGCCTCGAGCGTGACGCGGGCTTCGACGACGACGGCATGGTCGGCACGAAGGTGACTGCCACTGCCGACGCCAAGAGCGCCAGCGACTCTGAGACGTTCTACTCGGGCAACGAGGACAACCCGATCGACCCCACCACGGGTCAGTCGCTGTTCACTAACCCCGAGCCGGTCAACGGGAAGGCGATCAGCATCAAGCTTGCCGCCGGCTCGAAGCAGGACAGCACGGTGCTGCCCGACGCAGCGGTCGGTCAGGCGGTCCGTTTCGACCTGACGGCGACTGACCAGTTCGACAACCTTGTGAAGATCGAGCCCTACAGCGTCAACGACGGGGCGTCGCCGGCTTACGTTTACGGCGGCGACTACACCCAGTGGGCAAACGAGGCCCCGTCGGTGATTGCCAGGTCGGACAGCGCCACGGACCAGACGCTCTTTGCTAACTGGTACGCACCCGACTATGGCAACTCGTCGAACCTGGTGACCGACCAGGCCGGGCCGATCCACTGGTACGCCGTGGACTACGCCGCGTCGACCTTCACCCTCAAGCACGACACGGCCAACACGGTCAAGGTCGGCACCGCGGTGACCGAGACGCTGACGGCCCTCGACCAGCACGGTCAGCCGATCCAGAACCTGCACGTCTCGTTCATCCGCTCGGGTCCGAACGAGCAGCAGGGCGACGAGAACGGCAGCGACGACACCAACTCCGCTGGCAAGGCCACCTACAGTTTCGTGGGTGACCGTGCGGGCATCGCCAAGGTCAGCGCGGTCGTCCGCGACTCTGACGGCCAGGTCACGAAGCTCACCGACTCGGTGACCTTCAAGTACGCCGTGAACGCGCTGCTCTCGCTGGCCAACACCAAGGCCGGCAACGACATCGCTCGCGTGAACGCCCCCACGGCGTCGCACGGTGCGACCGTCCGTCTGTACAAGGTCCTGGCGAACGGCTCGCGTAAGTGGGTCGCCACCAAGACCGCGAACAGCAACGGTGACGCCACGTTCGTGGTGGCCGACGCCAACAAGCGCACCTACACGAAGTACCAGGCTTACGTGAGCAGCACTGCTCGTACGTTCGCCGACTGGACCCTCGCTCACAGCATTCGCTGATTCGGGTCCGGCAGCTGAGCTGACGGGGAGTGGGGCTTCGGCCTCACTCCCCGTCGACCAGCGGCTAGGGGCCAGGTCGCCCCGAAGCTTGCACCACTGATCCACCCGACGCCCTGGCGCCCACAGACGCGATCCGGGCCATCCTCTGAACGCCGCTGCGAGAGAATGGCCCGGATCGCCCTGCTGGACGATCCGGGGTTTTCGCGTTTCCTGGTCTCGACGGTCTCGACAAGCTCGACCCACGGCGACGGCGCTCGACGAGCTCGGATGGTCTCGACAAGCTCGACCAACGGGGACGGCGCTCGACCAAGAGGCGGCTGGGAACTTTTTACTCGCGCTTGGTCCGGTTCTGTCCGGATAGGTCCGGTACGTCCCCAGGTCTTTACCCGCGAACGCTCAAGGTGGCGGGGAGGGCGCGGGACGATTTGCCCATGGACATCCTGCAGTTTCACAAAATGCGCACCGCTATCCAGCACAACGCATTCCCGGGCACGGGGGAGCAGGTCGCGACGTTCGAGACATCTCTCCGCGCGATGCTGCTCGACAGCGGGCTGTTCGAGAGCGTCGAGGTCGAGCACACCGACGACGCCGACCAGCTGGTGATCGCGCTGTGCCAGTTCCGGCCCTTCTACTCCGAGCGGGACGTTGCGTCGCGACTCGAGGAGATGTGGGAGGACCGGGTCCGCTACCCGTTCTGGGAGGCGCACTCGCTGAGCGTGGAGGCCGAGCACATCGAGTTCGAGGCGGCCACGCGGCAGAGCAGCGCCGGCCACTACGTGACCGTGCACCTGGTGGCCCAGAAGGCCGCCATCCCGCAGCAGCGTGGAGGGCAGGACTGAGGCTCTGACCCGCCTGAACGGGCATGTGGTCGCCGTCACCGCGCCTCGATTTGCACGATCTCCCCGGGACTACGTAATGTTCTCTTCGTCGCCGGGTGCGGCGGGAAGCAAGGCCGAGAGGCCGGGCTACCGGCCCCGGATCTGACACTCCCACTCTTACACTCCAGCCGGAGTGGTTCGAGCACGGCCTAGCGCTGGGTTCGGATGGTTCCGGTCGGTGGGTCATGCGTGGGGCTGGTTCGAGAAAGGCCCGGTTTGCTGGGCCGGCCGAGAACCGGTAAGGTTTACCGGGTTGCCCCGGGGGCGAGGCCGAGAGGCTGAGTACCGGGTGCGTTTGATCCTTGAGAACTCAACAGTGTGCTAAAAGTCGACGAATTAATTTGTAACGCCAGTCGGCTGGCTACCACGGGATGCCCTTCTTTTGGAGGGGTGTGGTTGTGGGTGTCGGTCGATTGTTTGATTCCTTTAGGTTAGATCGTTCACAACGTCATGTTGTGGGCACTTTCTAGCTTGGATGGATCTCTTCTGAAGTAGCCGATGACCCGTCTTAGACGGTAATCGATATTTTTCAACGGAGAGTTTGATCCTGGCTCAGGACGAACGCTGGCGGCGTGCTTAACACATGCAAGTCGAGCGGTAAGGCCCTTCGGGGTACACGAGCGGCGAACGGGTGAGTAACA
>Ga0307504_10000011_pt1 | contig 158421 bp, 154 predicted proteins | sample 19_S_MG_FD_194516 | JGI IMG/M metagenome (GOLD analysis project Ga0307504, IMG submission 194516) | Soil microbial communities from Populus trichocarpa stands in riparian zone in the Pacific Northwest, United States - 19_S | ecosystem: Environmental > Terrestrial > Soil > Riparian zone >... | reverse complement strand
ACGACCCGTCGGACGCGGCAGCGCGTCCTCGATCAGCGCCCACTGGGCATCAGACAAGACCTGGAACCGAGACATGCCTGCCACACTTCCAGATCTCAGCCGACGGGTTTGTCAGACACGCCCTAGGCCGGTCACCGACCTAGCGCGTCCGGCGCACCGCCACGACCGCCACGTCGTCGTCGCGGGTGTGGTCGCGGACCCGCTCGGCGAGCACCGTGACCTTCTCCGCGAGGTCGTCGCCGGCCAGCGTGGGCACGGCGTCGCGCAGGCGCGCCTGGCCCTTGTCGATGTCCTCGGTGCGGCGCTCGATGAGGCCGTCGGTGTAGGCGAGCACCAGGTCGCCCGGTGCGAACGTGACGGGGTGCGCGGTGCGGTCCGACGGGGGTGCGCCGAGCGGAGGCCCGTCCGGGGGCGGCAGCTCGTCGACGGTCCCGTCGGCACGGAGTACGACGAGGGGCGGGTGTCCCGCGTTGACCAGCCACAGCGTGTCGCGGCTGGGGTCGACGAGCACGCAGACCAGGGTGACGAGCTGGCCGAGGTCGTAGCGGGCGAACAGCATGTCGAGCTTGTTCATGACCGCGCCCGGGTCGGGGTCCACGGCTACGAACGCGCGGACCGCGGAACGCATCTGCGCCATCGCGGCGGCCGCGGTGACGCCCCGGCCCATCACGTCGCCGACGAAGAGGATCATCCGGCCGTCCTCGAGGGGCAGCACGTCGTAGAAGTCGCCGCCCACCTCGGTGCGTCCGGCCGGCAGGTAGAACGCCGCGACCTCCCAGCCCTCGGCGGTGGGCAGCCGCTCGGGTAGCACCACCCGCTGGAGCCGGGCGGCGGCCTCCTTGACCTCGCTGTGCAGCTGGGAGTTGTCGATGGCCACCGAGGCCCGGGCGGCGAGCTCCTCGGCGAAGACCAGGTCGGAGGGCCCGAAACGTCGGCCGTTCTCGCCGGTGACCCAGGTGATCACCCCCAGGATGCGGCCGCGGGCGCGCAGGGGCACGGTCATCGCGCTGCGCAGCTCGAGCGCCCGGGCCAGCCGCAGGTGCTCCTCGTCGCGGGTGGCCTGCACGAGCAGCTCGTCGGAAATCTCCGGGATCAGCTCGCTGGTGCCGGTGCGCAGCACGGCGTAGGCGCCGGCGGGGGAGTTCTTGTCGGGCGGGTAGCGGTTGCTCAGGTCTGCGGCCATGGCCACCTTGGAGGGGTCGACGTGCGCGACCGAGAGGGTGCGCAGGTCACCGTCCTCGTTGAGCTGGATGCTGCACCAGTCGGCGTAGTCGGGGACGGCGAGGTGGGCCACCTTGGTCAGCGTGGCCTCGTAGTCGAGGGAGTCGGCGAGCTCGGCGGACGCGTCGGCGAGGAAGGCCAGCCGGGTCGCCTGGTCGGCGGCCTCGCGGGACGCGTTGACCCGCTCGATGGCCTGGGCGCAGGTGTCGGCGAGCACGCCGAGGAACTCCAGCTCACTGGTGTCGAAGTCGCGCTGGCCGGGGAAGGAGAGGTTGGCCGACCCGACGGTGTGACCGGCCGCGCGCAGCGGGAGGCTGATCATCGAGCGCTCGCCGCGGGCTGCGCTCTCCAGGTCGGGGTAGCGGCGCTGGATCTCCTCGCGGTTGCGCAGCAGCACCAGCCGGCCGGTGCGGACGGCGTCGCTGGCGGGGCTGGACAGCGCCAGCGGGAAGGTCGCCCAGCGTGAGGCGGTGCCCTCCGTGGCGCCACGCAGGCCCATCAGCGCCATCGTGTCGGCGTCGACGAGCAGGGTCAGCGAGGAGACGGTGGCGCCGGTGGCCTCGGCGATGTGGTCGACGACGACGCGGGTGACCGTGTCGAGGTCCTCGGCCTGGATCAGCTCGGCGGTGACCCGGGCCAGCCGGGTGAGCCGGTCGGCGAGCGGGTGCTCGAGGTCGCGCACCGGTTGGCCGGCCTCCACGAGGAGCACGGCGCCGCGCACGGACTCCGGTTCGTCGGGTGCGTAGGCCGGCGTCACGCTGATGGTCAGGGGCAGCGGGGAGCCGTCGCCGGCGACGCCGACCAGGGTGCCGCGCCAGGTGCGGGCGTCGCGGGTGGCCTGGCCGAGCACCTCGTCGATGCCGCCGCGGGCCGCCTCCACGAACAGGACCTCGGTCACCGGGTGGCCGAGCAGCTCGTCGCGTGCCGTCTCGAAGACGGACAGCGCGGCGTCGTTGGCGTAGCGGATGCGGTGCTCGGCATCCACGATCAGGCAGGCCGCGGCGGACCCCTCCACCAGTCGAGCGTCGAAGCGCCACTCGGGTCGCTGGTCGCTCGTCGTGTCCATCAGGTGATCCTTGCAGCCCGCCGACCGTGCAGCAATTCACCGGTCCTGGTTCGCGGCGCGTCGCAGCGGCGTAGCGTGGTCGCCACCACCGTCCCGCGGCCGCGGTCACTCCCGGCACCGCGGAGCTTGCCAGGGGAGCGCTCATGTCCCACGAGCCGACACACCGCGCCGGACCGCCCGGCGTCCCGCCGCAACGGGCGCCGCGCGACGAGAGCCAGGTCGCGGAGCAGCAGACCTACGGGGAACGTTTCGCCGAGGGAGACCTCGAGGCGATCCTGGCGCCGTACCACCGCTGAACGCGTCGCCGGAACGACGAAACCGGCCTCCCCGCGGGGAGACCGGTTCCGGTGCTGGAGCGGACGACGAGGCTCGAACTCGCGACCTCAACCTTGGCAAGGTTGCGCTCTACCAACTGAGCTACGTCCGCAGGAGAAGAGCCCCTGGCCCGAAGGCCGGGGGCTCACCTTGGTGGGCGATACTGGGTTTGAACCAGTGACCTCTTCCGTGTCAAGGAAGCGCGCTACCACTGCGCCAATCGCCCGAGGTGGAGACGGGATTTGAACCCGTGTAGACGGATTTGCAGTCCGTTGCCTCGCCTCTCGGCCACTCCACCGTGGAGGCAAGTTAACTCCGAGCGGACGACGAGGCTCGAACTCGCGACCTCAACCTTGGCAAGGTTGCGCTCTACCAACTGAGCTACGTCCGCCTGTTGCCTCCGGGTCGTTTCCTCACCGGCGGCGACAGGCAGAACATTAGCCGAACTCTCCCGAATGACAAATTCGGCCCCTGCACAGGCGATTCGGGCACCGGGCTCCTAGGCTCGGCCCATGCGTGCATGGGTGAACGGGCATCTGCTCGCCGATCCGACGGCCCCCGCGGTGACCGTCAGCGACCACGGTCTGACCGTCGGCGACGGCGTCTTCGAGGCGGTGAAGGTGGTCGACGGGAGGCCGTTCGCGCTGACCCGTCACCTCGAGCGGCTGGTCGTGTCCGCGGCCGGGCTGGGCCTGCCGCCGGTCGACCTCACCGACGTACGGCGCGGCGTGGACGCCGTACTCGCAGAGCCGCAGCTGGCGCTGGGACGGCTCCGGATCACCTACACCGGGGGAGTCGCGCCGCTGGGCAGTGGCCGCGGCGACAAGCCGCCCACGCTGGTCGTGGTCGCCGACGCGATGGCCGCGCGACCGGATGCCACCTCGGTGGTGACCGTGCCGTGGCCGCGCAACGAGCGGGGCGCGCTGGCGGGGCTGAAGACCACCTCCTACGCCGAGAACGTGGTGGCGCTGGCCTACGCGGCCGAGCGCGGCGGCAGCGAGGCCGTCTTCGCCAACCTGGCGGGCAACCTGTGCGAGGGCACCGGGTCCAACGTCTTCTACGTCGTCGACGGGGAGCTGCGCACCCCGACGCTGGCCGCCGGCTGCCTGGCCGGGGTGACCCGGGCGCTGCTGCTCGAGTGGTTCGGCGGGCGTGAGGTCGACGAGCCGGTGGCCGTGCTGGCGGAGGCGGACGAGGTGTTCCTCGTCTCGACGACCCGCGACGTGCAGCCGGTCGAGCGGGTGGACGGGCGGGCACTGCCGGCGCCGGGCCCGGTGACCCGGCACGCGATGAAGGTGTGGGCCGAGCGGGAGCCGCAGGACGTCGATCCCTGAGCCCCACTCGTGGGCCGCCAGGTTGGGGATCAGGCGCCGGCGGCGCGCTGCCGCTCGCGGTAGGCCGCGACGTGCAGCCGGTTGCCGCAGGTGCGCGCGTCGCAGTAGCGCTTGGACCGGTTGCGGGAGAGGTCGACGAGCACCCGGTCGCAGTCCGGGGCGTCGCACACCCGGAGCCGCTCGCGCTCGCCCGCGGTGACGACCTGGGCGAGCGCCATCCCGAGGTCGATCGCGAGGTGCTCGGCGAGGCTGGCGCCCGGAGAGAAGTAGTGGACGTGGAAGTCGTAGCCGTCGTGGTCGGTCAGCCGCGGTGTCACCGAAGCCCGCGAGACCAGTCCGTTGACGAGCCGGGCCGCGGTCGCGTCGTCCGGGCACGAAAAGACGGGACGTACGACGTCACGCAGCTCGTGCACCGCCGTGAGGTCCGAGAGGCCCAGGGGGCCGACCTCGCTGACGGCGTGCCGGGACACGAACGCCGCGAGCGCGTCGAGGTCGCCCAGGGCCTCCTCCGCGCCGTCAGGTGCGACGGAGTTGACCAGGTCGACGACGCACCCCAGCGAGTGCTCGGTGTCGTGGCTGAACAGCACAGATCCCCTGAAGCTCGAGTTGGTCCTCCCTGCCAACCCTAGCCGGGTGGGATCAGGCGGCCTCAGCGGCGAAGATGGCGGTGATCGCGGCGTCGATGTCGAGCAGGCCCGACTCGGTGCCCGGCTCGACGGCCTTGCCCATCCGCTCGACGAACGCCGAGAGGTCCCCGGTGCGGGCCTGGACGAGCGCCTCGCCGTCGGGGGAGCACAGCTCGATGATCACCACGGCGTGGCCCGCCGAGTCCAGGCACGGCCACACGTGCACGTCGCCGTCGCCGGACGGCTCGTAGAGCCCCTCGGTGAGCAGGTCGCGGCCGAACGTCCAGCGGACCTGGCTGGACCCGGTCATGAAGACCGTGGTCACGGCGTAGGGGTCGCGCGGGTCGTACTGCAGCTCGGCCTCGATCGGCGTCGCAGCGCCGGTCTGGTCGATCAGCTCCAGGGTGACGGTCTGTGTGACCACCACTCCCTGCGTGTTCATCGAGAAGTCCATCGTCGTGCCTTCCTCCCAAGTCGGCCCCTCCGGCCTTTCGACTAAAGAGACGACGAGGGGTGCTCTCTATGACGGCGAATGAAACGACGATCCGAGGACTTTTAACTTGACGTTCCCGGGGTGTGGGTGGTGTGTCCCTTTTTGCCCACATCCTTGGGGTCCGAAAATGTCTCCTCGGGCTACTAGGCTCGCAAGAATTCGTGACACGCAGGGAAGGATTTCCAGTGACGCAGGACCAGCCGGAGGGCCCGGACCGGGGGATGGCCGCCCGGCTGCGCCGTGTCCGGGCCCGCCTGCACGCCCACCCCGTCGGTGCCGCGGTGACGAAGACGGTGGTCGCGGTGGTCGGCACGGCCGTGCTGGTCCTCGGTGTGGTGATGATCGTCACCCCGGGGCCCGCCCTGGTGCTGATCCCGGCCGGCCTGGCCATCCTCGCCACGGAGTTCGAGTTCGCCCGCCGCTGGTTGCAGACCGCCCGCGACAAGGCCCGTGAGGCGAAGGCGCGCTCCCAGGCGCTCGACCCGCGCGTACGACGCCGGCGGCGTCTGGCCGCGACGCTCGGGGTCGTCGTACTCCTGGGAGCGGTGGCCGGCTACGTCACGCTCTTCGACTGGCCCGGCCTCGCCGTGAGCGGCTGGGACCGGCTCCAGGACGTCGTCGGATGGCTGCCGGAGCTGCCCGGCATGTGACCCGCTGAGGTGCCCGGCCTCGGTTTCGGAGTTCACCCGGTGATGCGCTACTGTTCAGGCGCACCGAGGCCGCTACGCGGTCCGCAGGGGGCGATTGGCGCAGTGGTAGCGCGCTTCGTTCACACCGAAGAGGTCACTGGTTCGAACCCAGTATCGCCCACCCAGCAGCATCGAGATCCACACCGAGGCCGTCCCACCGGGGCGGCCTTCGTCGTTGGTTGAGCCCGTCGAGACCATGACCTCCCTTTCCAGGCTCGCCCCGCTCCGCTACCTTCCTGCGGACGGCTCGCGAACCGACGGGGAGACAGATAGAAGAGCGTTTCGGCCTGCTGGTCGGCGGCATGATCCTGACCGCGATCGGCGCGATGGTGATGAGCAACGGGGACGACGGAACCTCGACCTGGTGGATCGGCCTGCTGCTGGTGGTGCTGAGCGCGGTCGCCGTCCAGATCGCCTGCGTTGCCATCGGCGTGGCCTGGGTGAGGGGGGAGCGGGTCGTGGACGAGCCGATCGCCCGACCGTAGCCTCCGGGCATGGCCGAGATCTACATCAAGCACCACGACTTCACGATCACGATCCCGCAGGGTGACGACTCGGACGCCCGGGCGTTCGTCGAGTCGATCACGCGGCAGTTCGCCGCGCGGGGCGGGGCGTGGCTCCCGGTCGGCAAGGGCGGCGCGCACCGGCTGCGCTGGCTGCCCGCGACCGCGGAGGTGACGGTGACCTTCGACGACGAGATCCCCGCGGGGCTCGCGGACGCGCTGCGGGTGCGCTGACCGGGGCGTCCGGGCTACCGGCGGAGCAGCCTGCGGCCGAGGTCGGTGAGCACGTAGAACACCTCGCGCCCGTGGCGGTGCCGGGAGGTCAGGCCCGCCGCCGTCAGCACCTTGAGGTGCGCGTTGACGGACGGCGCACCGAGGCCGAGCCGGGTCGCGACGGCCGTGGTCGTGTCCGGGGTCTCGAGCACGGCGAGCACGCCGGCCCGGGAGGGCCCGAGCAGCGCGCCCAGGCCGACGTCGGCCGGGGGCCTCCGGCGGCGTGCCCACAGCGCGCCGGCGGCACGGGCCCGGTAGACCAGCAGCGGCGGGGACCCGGGCCGGACGGTCGGTACCGGGCCGTGGGTGAGGAACAGGCCCGGCAGCAGCGGCAGGCCGGTGCCGGTCAGGTGGACGTCGAGGTCGGCGCCGTCCTCGACGCGGAGCACCTCGCCGGCCCAGGTGAGGGAGTTGTCGATCGAGGTGAACATCCGGCCCGGTCCGTGCTCGGCGAGGACGTCGGTGCGGTAGGCGATGTCGGCCTCGAGCACCGTGTGCATCCGGCCCCAGGAGGGCGCGATCACCAGCCGGTGCCAGTCGCGTACCGCCTCGACCAGGCGGGGCAGCCAGGTGTCCGGGTCCTCGGCGACGGCCCGGGCGAGCCCGGTCGGGCGTTGCGGTCGCTGGGTCGCCAGGACGGTTGCGCGTACGACGTCCGGCGGTGTCGCGGCCACGGCAGCGAGCTCGGCCTCGAGGTCGGCCGCGAGGTCGGGTGCTGCCGTGCCCGGCAGGGGAGTCAGGAAGTCCGGCGGCCAGGCGTCCGGCCGGACGAACACGTCGAGCAGCGCGGCGTGCTCCGCGAACGACGCGCGGCCGGCGGCCCGGGTGGCCGCGGTGGTCCAGGTGCGGTGGTGCGCGCTCCGGTCCGCACCCCGGTGCACGCCCCAGCTGCTCACGGTCTCCCGGACGGGCGAGACGGCGAACCGGGGGCGGACCAGGTCCTCCGAGGTGAAGCGGACGACGGACACGGCGCCATCCAAGCACGGCAACGATTCGCCAGGACGTGAATCACCGTGTGCCTGACGGGCGCTGCCTGCGGGGAAACCGGTGAGCGTCGGGGACGTGACCACGGATACGATCGTGCCGTCCGCCTGACCGCCCCCCCGTCTCGACGACCGGGGAGGCGGCTCACAGCCCCCAACGAGGAGTCGATTCCCGTGTCCGATCTGAAGGTCACCGTCCTTGCCGCAGCCGACCAGCGCGACGAGCGGACCGTGACGACGGGGACGCGGGCGTGGGAGCTGTTCGCCGAGGACCCCAACGTCATCGCGGCGCGGGTCTCGACGGGCTCGGCCAACGGACCCGTGCTCAAGGACCTCTCCTACGAGCTGTCCGACGGCGACGAGGTCGAGGGTGTGGCCATCGACTCGGCCGACGGGCGCGACATCCTGCGGCACTCGACCGCGCACGTGATGGCGCAGGCCGTCCAGGAGCTGTTCCCGGAGGCCAAGCTCGGCATCGGGCCGCCGGTGGAGAACGGCTTCTACTACGACTTCGACGTCGAGACCCCGTTCGTGCCGGAGGACCTCGAGAAGATCGAGTCCAAGATGCGCAAGATCGTCAAGGAGGGCCAGAAGTTCTCCCGACGGGTGACCACCGACGCCGACGCCCTGGTGGAGCTCGAGGACGAGCCCTACAAGGTCGAGCTGATCGGCCTCAAGGGCGGTTCGGGCTCGACGGGCTCGGCCAGCGACATTGCCGAGGGCGCCAGCGTCGAGGTCGGCGCCGGCGAGCTGACGATCTACGACAACCTCAACCGCAGGGGCGAGGTCGCCTGGAGCGACCTGTGCCGCGGCCCGCACCTGCCCACCACCAAGCGGATCCCGGCGTTCAAGCTGATGCGCTCGGCGGCGGCCTACTGGCGCGGCGACGAGAAGAACAAGCAGCTCCAGCGGATCTACGGCACCGCCTGGGAGTCCAAGGAGGCGCTCGAGGAGCACCTGCACCGGATCGAGGAGGCCGAGCGTCGCGACCACCGCAAGCTCGGGCGCGACCTCGACCTGTTCAGCTTCCCCGACGAGATCGGCTCCGGCCTCGCGGTCTTCCACCCCAAGGGCGGCGTGATCAAGCGGGTGATGGAGGACTACGTCCGCCAGCGCCACATCGAGGAGGGCTTCGAGTACGTCGGCACCCCCCACATCAGCAAGGAAGGGCTGTTCCACACCTCGGGGCACCTTCCCTACTACGCCGACACGATGTTCCCGCCGATGGAGTTCGAGGGCGCGAACTACTACCTCAAGGCGATGAACTGCCCGATGCACAACCTGATCTTCAGGTCGCGCGGGCGTTCCTACCGTGAGCTGCCGCTGCGGCTCTTCGAGTTCGGCTCGGTCTACCGCTACGAGAAGTCCGGCGTCGTACACGGTCTGACCCGGGTGCGCGGCCTCACTCAGGACGACTCGCACTCCTACGTCACCCCCGAGCAGGCCCCCGGCGAGGTCAAGCACCTGCTGAGCTTCGTGCTCGGCCTGCTCAAGGACTTCGGCCTCGACGACTACTACCTCGAGCTGTCCACCCGTGACGACTCCAAGCCCGAGAAGTTCGTGGGCAGCGACGAGGAGTGGGCGGTGGCCACGAAGGTCCTCGAGGACGTGGCCAAGGAGACCGGTCTCGAGCTGGTCCCGGACCCGGGCGGTGCCGCGTTCTACGGCCCGAAGATCTCGGTGCAGGCCCGCGACGCGATCGGCCGGACCTGGCAGATGTCGACGATCCAGTACGACTTCAACCAGCCGAAGGGCTTCGAGCTCGCGTTCCAGGCCGCCGACGGCAGCCGCCAGCAGCCGGTGATGATCCACTCGGCGAAGTTCGGCTCGCTGGAGCGGTTCTTCGGCGTGCTGGTCGAGCACTACGCCGGCGCCTTCCCGCCCTGGCTCGCGCCGGTCCAGGTCACCGCGATCCCGATCGCGGAGCGGCACGTGGACTACCTCTACGAGGTGGCCGACAAGCTGAAGAAGGCCGGGATCCGGGTCGAGGTCGACGAGTCCGACGACCGGATGCAGAAGAAGATCCGCAACGCGCAGCTGCAGAAGGTGCCGTTCATGCTGATCGCCGGCGACGACGACATGGAGGCGGGCGCGGTGTCGTTCCGCTACCGCGACGGCCGCCAGGACAACGGCGTCAGCGTCGACGAGGCCATCGCCCGGGTCGCCGAGGCGGTCGCCACCCGCGTCCAGGTCTGACCGTTGGTCGAGCAGGGCGCACCGCTCCCGTCGGGTGACCCCGGCACCGTCCACCAGGACGGCGTCGGGGTCCCGGACGCGCTCGAGCGGCTGTGGACCCCGCACCGGCTCGCCTACATCCAGGGCGAGAACAAACCGACGGACGACGCCGCCGGTGACGGCTGCCCGTTCTGCCGGATCCCGACGCTGCCCGACGCGGACGGCCTCGTGGTCGCCCGCGGGACGGTCGCCTACGCCGTACTCAACCTCTACCCCTACAGCCCCGGCCACCTGATGGTGTGCCCCTACCGGCACGTCGCGGACTACACCGAGCTCACGGCGGAGGAGACGGCCGAGGTCGCCGCGCTCACCCGGACCGCGATGCGGGTGGTCCGGTCGGTGAGCGCCCCGCACGGCTTCAACGTCGGGATGAACCAGGGGCACGCGGCCGGCGCGGGCGTCGCCGCACACCTGCACCAGCACGTGGTGCCGCGCTGGGCCGGCGACCAGAACTTCATGCCCGTGATCGGACGGACCCGCACGCTCCCGCAGCTGTTGACCGAGACCCGGACGCTGCTCGCCGAGGCGTGGGCCGCGGCGGGCGCGTAGCCCGGTAGCCTGCTCTCGCCATGCTTGAAAGATTCCGCGCCTTCTGGACGAAGGTCATCTCGCCCGCCGCCCGCCTGTTCCTCAAGCTGGGGATCAGCCCCGACGTCGTGACGCTCGTGGGCACCCTCGGCGTCTGCGCCGGTGCCCTCGTGTTCTTCCCGACCGGGCACCTGCTCATCGGTGTCCTGGTGATCACCGCGTTCATCTTCTCGGACATGGTCGACGGCCACATGGCCCGGCTCTCCGGGCAGTCCTCGGCCTGGGGTGCCTTCCTCGACTCCACGCTGGACCGGGTCGCCGACGCCGCGATCTTCGGCGGCCTGGTGCTCTACTACATCGGTCCCGGCGACTCCGAGCCGCTGGCCGCCCTCGCCCTCTACTGCCTGACGATGGGGTCGCTGACCTCCTACGCGAGGGCCAGAGCCGAGTCGCTGGGCATGCAGGCCAAGGGCGGGATCGCCGAGCGCGCCGACCGGCTCGTCGCGATCCTGGTGATGACCGGCTTCGCGGGCATCTTCGACTTCCCGCCGCTGGTCGCGGTCGCGCTGGCGGTGCTCGCGGTGGCCAGCACGATCACCGTCGTGCAGCGCATCCTGCTGGTGCGCAGCCAGGCCAAGGCGACGGTCTAGGTGCGCGGCCGGACGGTCGTCGACCACGCGACGGCCGGCGCCTACATCGCCGGCTGGCGGTTGGTCCGGCTGCTGCCCGAGCGCGCCGCCCGCGCCCTCTTCGAGCGCATCGCGGACCGGATCCACGCCCGCGGCGGCAGGTCCGTCGACCGGTTGCGCGCGAACCTCGCCAAGGTCCGTCCCGACCTTCCCCCCGCCGAGCTCGAGACGCTGACGCGCGACGCCGTCCGGTCCTACCTGCGCTACTGGTGCGAGTCGTTCCGGCTGCCCTCCTGGCCGGTCGAGGACGTCGTACGGCGCTCACGGACCGTCGACGAGCACCACGCCCGGGACGCCTACGCGCAGGGGCGCGGGGTGGTGATGCCGCTGCCGCACATGGGCAACTGGGACTGGGCCGGCACCTGGGCGTGCGCGACGGGGATGCCGCTGATGACGGTGGCCGAGCGGCTCAAGCCCGAACGGCTCTACGACGAGTTCGTGGCCTACCGGGAGACGCTCGGGATGCGGATCCTGCCGCTGACCGGCGGCGACCCGACCACGCCGCAGCTCGAGGCGTGGCTGCGCAGCGGGAAGCTGGTCTGCCTGCTGGCCGACCGCGACCTGTCGCGCACCAGCGTCGAGGTGATGCTGTGCGGGCAGCCGGCGCGGATGCCGCGCGGACCGGCGGTGCTGGCGCAGCGGACCGGCGCGCCGCTGGTCCCGGTGACGTTCCACTACGACGGCGACGAGATGGTGCTGACCTTCCACGCGCCGGTCGAGCACCGCGCCGGTGACGAGGGCGTCGCAGCGATGATGCAGGACGTCGCCGACGCGTTCACCGTCGCTTTCCGGGAGCACCCGGCCGACTGGCACATGATGCAGAAGGTGTTCAGCGCCGACCTGGACCGGGCCCGCTCGTGAGGATCGGCATCGTCTGCCCCTACTCCCTCGACGTGCCCGGTGGGGTGCAGAACCACGTCAAGGACCTCGCCGAGGCGCTGATCTCGCGGGGGCACCACGTCTCCGTGCTCGCCCCGTCCGAGGAGACCGACCTGCCGCCCTACGTCGTGCCGGCCGGACGCGCCGTGCCGGTGCCCTACAACGGGTCGGTGGCGCGGGTGTCGTTCGGGCCGGTGGTGGCGTCGCGGGTGCGGCGCTGGGTCCGCGACGGCCGTTTCGACGTGGTGCACCTGCACGAGCCGGCCTCGCCGAGCCTGTCGCTGATCGCGCTGTGGGCGGCCGAGTGCCCGGTGGTCGCGACGTTCCACACCTCCAACGTGAGGTCGCGGGCGATGTCGGCCTCGGCGTCGATCCTGCGGCCGTCGCTGGAGAAGATCAGTGCCCGGATCGCGGTGTCGGAGTATGCCCGCGACACCCTCGTGAACCACATCGGCGGCGAGCCGGTGGTGATCCCCAACGGCGTCTACGTGGACCGCTACACCTCCGCGTCCGCCCGCCCGGAGTGGCAGGGCGAGAGCGGCACGGTGTGCTTCGTCGGTCGGCTCGACGAGCCCCGCAAGGGCTTCGCGCTGATGGCCGCGGCGTTCAACGAGGTGGCGGCCGGCCGGCCGGGACTGCGGCTGCTGGTGGTCGGCGGGGGAGACGTGGACGCCGCCCGGCAGCGGCTCACGCCCGCCGTGCGTGACCAGGTGCAGTTCCTGGGCCGGGCCTCCGACGAGGACAAGGCGACGGCGCTGCGCTCCGCGGACGTGTACGTCGCCCCGAACACCGGCGGCGAGAGCTTCGGGATCGTGCTCGTGGAGGGGATGGCGGCCGGTGCGACCGTGCTGGCCAGCGACATCCCGGCGTTCCGGCGGGTGCTGGCCGACGGCGAGCTCGGCGTGCTGTTCCGCTCCGAGCAGGTCCCGTCCCTGGCGGCCGAGCTGGCCGCGCTGCTGGACGACCCCGCGCGGCGGTCGGCGCTCGACGCGGCCGCAGCAGGCGCCGTACGGCGATATGACTGGTCCGCGGTGGCCGCCCAGGTGGAGCAGGTCTACGAGACGGTCGCCGTCGACACCGGGAGGGTCTCGTGAGCACCTTCCTGACCGTCCTGGCGGTCGTGCTCGCAGTGCTCGTCGGGCTGTGGCTGTGGTGGACCGCGCACCGGCTCGACCGGATGCATCACCGCATCGAGCTGGCGCGCACCTCCCTCGACGTGCAGCTGCAGCGGCGCTCGGGAGCGGTGCTCGAGCTGGTCGCGCTGGCCGGCAGCGGCAACCTCGACCGGGCCAGCGCGCTGCTGCTCCACGAGGCGGCCCACGAGGCACGCGCTGCCGACCACGCGACGATGGAGTCCGCGGAGTCGAACCTGTCCGAGGTGCTGCGCGCCGTCCTGCCCGACGCCGAGGACGTGGCGTTCCTGCGCGAGGACCCGGACGTCTCGCGGGTGGTCGACGACCTCGCCGGCGACTGCCGCAAGGTCGAGCTGGCCCGCCGGTTCCACAACGACGTGGTGGTCTCGGCGCGGGCGCTGCGCTCGCGACGTCGGGTGCGCTGGCTGCGGCTGGCCGGTCACGCCGCGGAGCTGGCCACCGTGGACCTCGACGACGAGCCGCCCGCGGCACTGCGGGCGGACTGATCCCGTTTCTCCCGCCCGGTAGCCGGGTCGTAGGCTGGGGACATCCCCTTTCGCGGCGGTGCGACCCTGCTCCGCCCAGTGACGCAAGAAGGTCTGCAGTGACGAACGACGTTTCCCCCGAGACCCAGGCCGCCCCGACGACGGGCACCTCCGGAGTCAAGCGCGGCATGGCCGAGATGCTCAAGGGCGGTGTGATCATGGACGTGGTCAACGCCGAGCAGGCCAAGATCGCCGAGGACGCCGGCGCGGTCGCCGTGATGGCCCTCGAGCGGGTGCCCGCGGACATCCGGGCCCAGGGCGGCGTCTCGCGGATGAGCGACCCGGACATGATCGACGGCATCATCGAGGCCGTCTCGATCCCGGTGATGGCCAAGGCCCGCATCGGCCACTTCGCCGAGGCGCAGGTGCTCCAGTCGCTCGGCGTCGACTACATCGACGAGTCCGAGGTGCTGACCCCGGCCGACTACGCGAACCACATCGACAAGTGGGCCTTCACGGTCCCCTTCGTCTGCGGTGCGACCAACCTCGGCGAGGCGCTGCGCCGCATCACCGAGGGCGCGGCGATGATCCGCTCCAAGGGTGAGGCCGGCACCGGCGACGTCTCCAACGCCGTCACGCACATGCGCACCATCCGCGCCGAGCTCCGTCGCCTCCAGGGTCTGGAGAAGGACGAGCTGTACGTCGCCGCGAAGGAGCTGCAGGCGCCGTACGCCCTGGTCAAGGAGGTCGCCGAGGCCGGCAAGCTGCCCGTCGTGCTGTTCACCGCCGGCGGCATCGCCACTCCGGCCGACGCCGCGATGATGATGCAGCTCGGCGCCGAGGGTGTCTTCGTCGGCTCGGGCATCTTCAAGTCCGGCAACCCGGCGCAGCGCGCCGAGGCGATCGTCAAGGCCACGACCTTCTTCGACGACCCGGACGTGGTCGCAAAGGTCTCGCGCGGTCTCGGCGAGGCGATGGTCGGCATCAACGTCGACGACATCCCGCAGCCGCACCGCCTGGCCGAGCGCGGCTGGTAAGCGCCTTGTCCCTGAGGGAGACGCACGCCCGGGCGTTCGCCCGGTCGTGCGTCCGGGCCGGCCTGCTGGGGGAGCACGAGCTGTACGACGAGGTGGCCCTGGCCGTGCGGAGCGAGCTGCCCGCCCTGGCCGGGTCGGCTGAGGCGGTCGCCCGTGACTGGGTGGGGGAGTTCCGCGAGGAGCTCGCCGTCGACCAGGCCGGCTGGCCCGCCGTGACCGACCACGACCGGCTGCAGGCGGCGTTCGCCGAGATCACCGCCGCCGGTGTCGTGGTGCTCCAGGGCTGCGAGGACCACTGGGCCGCCAAGGCGCTGCTCGACGCGCGTTCGTCGGAGGTGCCTCGCGGGATCGCCTGGTTCACCCCGCCGGACGTCTGGCACGCCATCGACGAGGGCATGCTCGAGGTGAACCTGTGGCACGGTTCAACCGCCAACGCGGCTCCGGGTGACGCGCTGCTGGACGACGTCCTCGCGGTCTTCGCCCGCCACGACCTGGCCGCCCACTTCGACGAGGGCCGCATCGAGGTCGCGACTTTCTGGCAGCGACGCTTCAGTTCCTGACGCCACCTGCCGACATAAAGGATGGAGCGCCTCCGTGACACCCTTTTCCGGAGTTTCGTAGCCCGTTCGTGCTACCGACTTGTCCCAAGAGTCAGGGACAAGGCCCATCCGCACCGGTGTGTCTGCGGTCTTGCATTTGTCCGACTCGCGGGGGACGGTCCCGGTCGGCACCGGGTTGTCTGAGTCTTTCGAGCCCTCGCCTTCGGCCGCTCGGAGTTAGTTGATGGCCGGCGGGCGTCATTCCGGGCTTTTTCCCTATTCGTGTCCCCATGTGTCCCCCCACTCTCGGCGTGGGGGCAATACACACACTCACTCACAGAGGGGGCGCACCTCATGCGCGCTATCAAGAAGATCGCAGTTGTCGGGGTCGCCACGACAGCTCTCATCGGCGGCGGGGTCGCCTACGCCTACTGGACCAGCACGGGCGACGGTTCCGGTCAGGCCTCGACGGGAACGAGCTCACTGTTCAGCGTGTCGACCGACGCCGCGGTCGTCGGTGCGGACGGGCCGATGACGCCCGGTGGGCCCAGCGAGACAGTTCCGGTGCACGTGACCAATCCGAGCACGGGTCACCAGATCCTGCGGACGGTCCACGTGACCGTTGCGAACAAGGCTGACGGATCGACCTGGACCGCGGTGTCGGGATGCTCGTCAGCCGATTACACCGTGGTGGACCCGACGCTGAACCTCCCGGTGGATCTCGGCCCGGGCGGAGTCTGGGACGGGACGATCACGATCAGCATGAACAACAACACCACCAGCAGCCAGGACGGTTGCAAGGGCGCCACCGTCCCACTGTTCGTCCACGCTTCCTGACCCTCACAGCGTGCCGCGGGGCGCCCACCTGCCCGCCTCGCCGCACGTTTCCTCAGAGCACCCAGAGCTCTGAGGCAGCCCTGGGGATCTCGGGCCCCGGGCTTCTCGGTCCACTGTGGCAGCCGGCTCGGGTCGGCTTCTCGCAACGCAACTTCGCACCACATCCGCACCGTGGGGAGACCAGATGAAGCACGTGAAGTCCGGACCACCGATGGCCCTGAGGGTCGGCGGGGCGTTGTTCATCGGGCTGATCCTGGTCGTGGTCGGCCTCCAGACCGCGTTCTCGAAGACCGCGCCGGCTGCGCCGACGCTGACCACCAAGCCGCCGTCGATGTCGGCCAGCACCTCCGCAACCTTCGGGTTCACGGGACCCAGCGGGTCCACGTTCCGCTGCAGCCGTGACGGCGCGGCCTTCTCCGTGTGCACGAGTACGACGGCTTACTCGTCCCTGGCCCAGGGCGCACACACCTTCTCCGTCAAGGCAGTGGTCGGCACCGACGAGAGCGCGGTGACGTCCTACACCTGGACGGTCGACACCGTTCCTCCGGCCGCACCGACCCTGACCGGCAAGCCGGTCAACCCGTCGAACACAGCGGCGCCGTCCTTCTCGTTCAGTGACGCAGACGTCACGGCGACGTTTCAGTGCTCGATGGATGGTGCCGTGTTCCTCGCCTGCACGAACCCCAAGAGCTACTCCGGGATGGGACAGGGTTCGCACACCTTCCAGGTGCTCGCCGTCGATCCTGCCGGCAACGGCAGCGGCCCCACGTCGTACGCCTGGACCGTCGACACGATCGCCCCGGCCGCGCCGGTGTTCCAGACCAAGCCCTCGGACCCGACGCCCAACGCCACCAACAACTTCTCCTGGAACGCGTCCGAGGGAGGGCTCGTGTTCCAGTGCTCGTTGGAGAACGGCGCCTGGTTCGGCTGCAGCTCGCCGTACCAGTGGCAGATCGCGACCGGCAACTACGGTCAGCACCAGATCGCGGTGCGGGGCCTCGACGCCGCCGGGAACGCGTCGCCGGCCGCGACGTACTCCTTCAAGTACGAGAAGGGCCTGCCGACTTCGGGGGTTCCCTTCAAGATCAGTGGCACCGTGGACGGGCTGACCATCGGTGTGACCAAGCAGATCAACGTGACGCTGAGCAACCAGAACACGGTGCCGATCTATGTCAGCCGTGTGGTGGTGACACTGCCGCCGGACAGCCCGACGGGCGGGTGCAGCCCGTCGACCAACCTCGTGCTCACGCAGTCGAACGTGTCGGCAACCAACATGGTCCTCGTCCCGGCCATGGGTGTGGTGACCCTTCCCGCCCAGGGCGTGAGTGCGCCGACGATCCAGCTGAAGAACCTGCCGACCGTGAACCAGGACGACTGCAAGAACAAGACGTTCGTGCTCACCTACTCAGGAACGGCGACGAACTGACATGAGCGCTATCACCGACGTCACTGCCACCCGCCCGCGCAGCTCGCGGCTGGGTCGCAAGGGTCTGTTCCTGGTCCTCGTGGTCGCCCTCGTCCTCGCGGCCGGCACCGGCGCCTGGGCCTACTGGACCTCGACCGGCTCGGGCTCCGGCGCCGCATCCTCCGGCACCCTGAACAGCCCGACCGCCGTCTCCGGCTCCTCGACCGCCGGCACCGGAACGGTCTCCGTCACGTGGACCGCGCCCAGCTCCGGCACCTCGCCGACCGGCTACTACGTCAAGCGCACCAAGACCAGCGACAGCAGCGTGGCGTTCGCCTGCAGCACGTCGGCGTCGAGCCTCGTCTCCGCCGTCTCCTGCAGCGACACCTCGGTCCCGGACGGGACCTACACGTACGTCGTCACGGCGGTCTACAACTCCTGGTCTGCCTCAAGCCAGGCGAGCAGCCCGATCGCCGTCACGAATCAGGTGGCCACGAAGCTCGCGTTCACCACCCAACCGAGCGCCAGTGTCACGAGTCAGTCTCCGTTCGCGGTACAGCCCGTCGTCGCCGTACAGGATGCCGGCGGAAACACCATGACGGCGAACACCAGCTCCGTGTCGCTGGCACTGACTGCCTCGCCTGTCGGCGCCTCGCTCACCTGCGCCTCGAACCCGAAGGCCGCCGTCAGCGGTGTGGCCACGTTCGCCGGCTGCCAGGTCGACAAGGTCGGGACCTACACACTCACTGCGACGGACGGATCGCTCACGTCCGCGGAAAGCACGACGTTCACCGTCGCACCCGGGGCTGCCTCCAAGCTGGACTTCTCGGTGCAGCCCGCGGCGAGCAGTGCCAGCCAGGTCGCGTTCGCGTCGCAACCGTCGGTCTCGGTCCTTGATGGGTTCGGGAACGTGGTGACCTCGGACAGCTCGACGGTCACGTTGACTCTCACCACCTCGGGCGGTGCGGCTCTAGGCTGCACGCCCACCAACGCGAAGGCGGCGAGCTCAGGTGTTGCCGCGTTCAGCGGCTGCAAGATCGACAGAGCCGGCACCTACACACTGACCGCCTCTGACGGCACGCTCACCACAGCGGTGAGCTCCAGCTTCTCGATCACGGTGGGAGCCGCGAGCAAGCTGGTGTTCACGGCTCAGCCCGGCAACGGCACCGGCGGCAGCATCTTGGCTGCCCAGCCGTCAGTGACCGTCCAGGACGCCGGCGGCAACACCGTCACCGGGAGCTCGGCACCGATCACGTTGGTTGCTTCCGGAGGAGCCGGGGCTCTGTCCTGCTCCAGCAACCCGCTGTCCGCGACCTCGGGCGTTGCCGCGTTCTCCGGATGCTCGGTCGACAAGACCGGGACCTACACCCTCACGGCGTCATCGGGCAGCCTCGGCGCCGCGTCGAGCAACCCGTTCACCATCTCCGTCGGTACGGCGAACAAGCTGGTGTTCTCCCAGCAGCCCAGCAGCACCGGCACCGGAGGCACCCCGCTCGCTACGCAGCCCAAGGTGACGGTGCAGGACGCAGGCGGGAACACAGTCACGAGCGACACGAGCCAGATCTCCCTCGCCCTGACTACGCCCAACGGCGCGACCCTCTCGTGCGCAGGCAACCCGCAGGCGGCCGTCAACGGCGTGGCCACCTTCGCCGGCTGCGCGATCGACAAGGCCCAGGGGACGGCGTACACGCTGACGGCATCGTCGGGCACGCTGGTGACCGCGGTCAGCAACGGGATCACCATCAGCGTCGGCTCCGCCGCCAAGCTCGCCTTCACCGCTCAGCCCGGCAACGGCACCGGCGGCTCCGCCCTGGGCGCTCAGCCGACGGTGACGGTCCAGGACGCCGGCGGCAACACGGTCACCGGCAACACGGCCCCGATCACCCTCGCCCTGACAACCGCGGCCGGCGGAACGCTGACCTGCACCTCCAACCCCAGGAATGCCGTCTCGGGCGTCGACACGTTCAGCGGCTGCAAGGTCGACAAGGCGAACACCTACACGTTGACCGCGAGCGCGACGGGTCTCACGTCGGCCACGAGCACGAGCTTCGTCGTCTCGGTCGGCGCCGCGACCCAGCTCTCCTTCGGGAGTGCTCCCAGCGGCTCCACGATCAGCCAGGTCGCCTTCGCGACCCAGCCGGTGGTCGTCGTGCAGGACGCGGGCGGCAACACCGTCACCGGGGACAGCAGCTCGGTCAGCCTTGCCCTGACGAGTGCCGGTGGTGCGACCCTGACCTGCACCGCGAACCCGAAGACCGCCGTCAGCGGTTCCGCGAACTTCAGCGGGTGCAAGGTGGACAAGGTGGGCACCTACACCTTCACCGCCTCCGACGGGAGCCTGACCGCAGCGGTGAGCGGATCCTTCTCGATCACCGCAGGAACCGCCTCGAAGCTGGCGTTCACGACGCAGCCGGGCAACGGAACGGGCGGCGCCAACCTGGCGACGCAGCCGGTCGTCACCGTCCAAGACGCCAGCGGCAACACGGTTTTGACCGACTCCAGCTCCGTCACCCTTGCGCTGTCGAGTGCCGGCGGCGCAACCCTGACCTGCACGACGAACCCGCTCGCGGCCAGCGCCGGCCTGGCGACGTTCGCCGGCTGCAAGGTCGACAAGACGGGCAGCTACACGCTCACGGCTACGGACGGGTCACTCACCTCGGCAATGAGCTCGAGCTTCACCGTCAGCGTCGGCGCAGCCGCGAAGCTCGCCTTCACCGCAGCCCCCAGTGGAAGTACGACGAGCCAGGTGGCCTTCACCACCCAGCCGGCAGTGACCGTCCAGGACGCAGGCGGCAACACCGTGACCGGCGACTCGAGCAACGTGACCCTCGCGTTGACGACACCGGGTGGAGCAACGCTGACCTGCACGACCAACCAGAAGGCTGCTGCCTCCGGTGTGGCGACGTTCGCTGGCTGCAAGGTGGACAAGGTAGGCACCTACACCCTGACGGCAACGGACGGCGCCCTGACCAGCGCTGTCAGCGGGAGCTTCGCGATCGTGGCTGGCGCCCCTGCCCAGCTGAAGGTGTCCGGCCCGGTGTCAGGCAACAACGCGAGCACGCCCAACCTCGGCCCCTACGTGGTGCAGGTCGTGGACGCCGGTGGCAACGTCGTCAACGCGACCTCTGCTGTCACCGTCGGCCTCTCTGCGACCGGCAACGGTGCTGGGTCACCCACATTCTCGACGACCCAGAACACGGGCGGGACGACCAACCTCAACCTGACCATTGCCAGTGGGGCGAGCACGTCCGCCAACTTCTACTACGGGTGGAGCCAGAACAACAAGACCACGACGATCAAGGCCTCCGCGACCGGGTTCGCCGACGGGACTCTGGTCGTCGCGATCAACTGACGTCCGCTGAGTCTCGTCACGAGTGGTCACGACGTGCAGGTTCTGAACCCAGCAACCCGCACTTCGTGACCACTCGTGCCGAGAAGGTGGTTTCGAGGCGTCGCTGCGCTCCTCCTCAACCACCGAGGGGGAGGGCGCCGTACTGCACCTCTTATCCTTGTGTTCGTGACTGACTCCCCGCTGATCGGCGTCCTCGCCCTCCAGGGCGACGTGCGCGAGCACCGCGCCATGCTCGAGCGCGCTGGCGCCCGCACCCTGGCCGTACGGCGGCCTGAAGAGCTGCATCAGGTCGACGGGATCGTGATGCCGGGCGGCGAGTCGACGACGATGAGCAAGCTGGCCCGGATCTTCGACTTGCTCGACCCGCTGCGGGAGAGCGTCAGGAGCGGGCTGCCCGCGTTCGGCACCTGTGCCGGGATGATCATGCTGGCCGACCACATCGAGGGCGGCGTGGCGGGCCAGGAGACCATCGGCGGGCTCGACGTGGTCGTCCGGCGCAACGCGTTCGGGCGGCAGGTGGACTCGTTCGAGGCCGAGCTGGACGTGACCGGGGTGGACGCGGTCTTCCACGCCATGTTCATCCGCGCGCCCTGGGTCGAGAAGGTGGGCGCGGACGTCGAGGTCGTCGCCCGGGTGGCGAGCGGACCCGCTGTGGGTAGGATCGTCGCGGTTCGGCAGGGCGCCCTTCTCGCCACGTCGTTCCACCCTGAGATCACCGGCGACCACCGGATCCACGCGTTGTTCGTGGACCAGGTGCGCGGCGCCTGAGACAGTCGAAGCGATAGCGGAAGTAGAGGCAGCACCTCATGTCTGGCCACTCCAAATGGGCGACCACCAAGCACAAGAAGGCGGTCATCGACGCGCGGCGAGGCAAGATGTTCGCCAAGCTCATCAAGAACATCGAGGTCGCGGCCCGGATGGGCGGCGGTGACCCGGCCGGCAACCCGACGCTCTACGACGCGATCCAGAAGGCCAAGAAGTCCTCGGTCCCCAACGACAACATCGACCGCGCCGTCAAGCGTGGCTCCGGTGCCGAGGCGGGTGGCGCGGAGTACTCCACGATCATGTACGAGGGCTACGGCCCCAACGGCGTTGCGCTGCTGATCGAGTGCCTCACCGACAACAAGAACCGGGCCGCCATGGAGGTCCGCACCGCGACCAGCCGCAACGGCGGCTCGCTGGCCGACCCGGGCTCGGTGTCCTACCTGTTCAACCGCAAGGGCGTGGTCATCGTGCCCGCGGCGCAGGAGGGCGACAAGACCGTCACCGAGGACGACGTCCTCGAGGCGACCCTCGACGCGGGCGCCGAGGAGGTCAACGACCTCGGTGAGTCCTTCGAGGTGATCAGCGAGGCGACGGACCTGGTCGCCGTACGCACCGCGCTGCAGGCCGCCGGCCTCGACTACGACAGCGCCGAGGCGAGCTTCGTGCCGAGCATGAACATCGAGCTGGACGCCGAGGGCGCGACCAAGGTGTTCCGCCTGGTCGAGGCGCTCGAGGACCTCGACGACGTGCAGAACGTCTACGGCAACTTCGACGTCTCCGACGACGTGATGGCCGAGCTCGACGCCTGAGTCGTACGGCGTCCCGGGGTGTCGCGCCCGGCGCCGGGGGAGCCCTCGTCTAGCCTGGGGTCCGAACAGGTGTTCGGACCATGACGACGGCGAGAGGCTGGCCCAACGTGCGCGTGCTCGGCATCGACCCCGGCCTGACCCGCTGCGGGATGGGGGTCGTCGACGGTGACGTCGGACGGCCGCTGAGCCTGGTCGACGTCAACGTGCTGCGCACCTCGGCGTCCGACCCGGTGGCGATCCGGCTGATCACGATCGAGAAGGGCGTCGACGCCTGGCTCGACGAGTACCAGCCCGACGCGGTGGCGGTGGAGCGCGTCTTCGCCCGCTCCGACGTCAGCACGATCATGGGCACCGCCCAGGCCAGCGGCATCGCGATGGTGTGCGCGGCCCGGCGCGGCCTGCCGGTCGCGCTGCACACGCCGTCGGAGGTGAAGGCGGCCGTCTCGGGCAGCGGCCGGGCGGACAAGGCCCAGGTCGGCGCCATGGTCACCCGGATCCTGCGGCTGGACAAGCCGCCCAAACCGGCCGACGCGGCCGACGCCCTGGCGCTGGCCATCACGCACATCTGGCGCGGTGGGGCGCAGGCCCGCATCGACGCGGCGGTCTCCGCCGCCGGAAGGAGCACACGGTGATCGCGTTCGTGAGCGGCAAGGTGGCGGGGGTGACCCTGACCTCGGCGGTCGTGGAGGTCGGGGGAGTGGGCCTCGAGCTGCACTGCACCCCCAACACGCTGGCGACGCTGGGTCTCGGCGACCCGGTGAACCTGCCGACGAGCATGATCGTCCGCGAGGAGTCGCTGACCCTGTTCGGCTTCCTCGACGACGACGAGAAGTCCGTCTTCGAGATGCTGCTGACCGCGAGCGGGGTCGGCCCCAAGATCGCCCAGGCGATGCTCGCGGTGCACAGCCCCGACGAGCTCCGTCGCGCGGTCACCACCGAGGACGTCAAGGCGCTCACCAAGGTGCCGGGCATCGGCCAGAAAGGCGCGCAGCGGATCATCCTCGAGCTCAAGGACCGGATCGGTGCCCCGACCGGCGGCAGCGCGGTGCGGGTCGCCGCTCCTGGCAGCACCGAGGCGCCCTGGCGCGGCCAGGTGCATGCCGGTCTGGTGGGTCTCGGCTGGTCCGCGAAGGAGGCCGAGAAGGCCGTCGACAACATCGCCCCGCAGGCCGAGACCCAGGACCAGCCCGATGTCGGTGCGCTGCTGCGGTCCGCTCTCCGCTCCCTGAGCAAGGCCTGAGCCGGTGGGCTACTTCGACAACCGGGCCACCGAGAGCGACCTCGAGGCGGCCGAGGCTGCCTACGCCGAGGGCCGCGGGGTGGTGGCCGCCGAGGCCGAGGGCGACGAGCGCGCGGTCGAGGCGGCGCTGCGTCCCAAGACGCTCGACGAGGTCGTCGGCCAGGAACGCGTCCGCGAGCAGCTGTCCCTGGTGCTCCAGGCGGCGATCGGCCGCAACAAGGCCCCCGACCACGTGCTGCTGTCCGGGCCGCCCGGGCTCGGCAAGACCACGCTGGCGATGATCATCGCCGCCGAGATGTCGAGCCCGCTGCGGCTCACCTCCGGCCCGGCGATCACGCACGCCGGCGACCTGGCCGCGATCCTGTCCGGGATGAACGAGGGCGACGTCCTGTTCGTCGACGAGATCCACCGGATGTCGCGGCCGGCCGAGGAGATGCTCTACATGGCGATGGAGGACTTCCGGGTCGACGTCGTCATCGGCAAGGGCCCGGGCGCGACCGCGATCCCGCTCGAGATCCCGCCGTTCACGCTGGTGGGGGCCACCACCCGGGCCGGTCTGCTGCCCGGCCCGCTGCGCGACCGGTTCGGCTTCACCGGGCACCTCGAGTTCTACGACCCCGCCGAGCTCGACCTGATCGTGCGTCGCAGCGCCGGCCTGCTCGACGTCCGGCTGACCGACGAGGGCGCGGCGGAGATCGCGTCGCGCTCGCGCGGCACCCCCCGCATCGCCAACCGGCTGCTGCGCCGGGTCCGCGACTACGCGCAGGTCCGCGCCGACGGCGTGGTCACCCTCGACGTGGCGCACCGCGCGCTCGACCTCTACGAGGTGGACGCCTCCGGGCTCGACCGGCTCGACCGCGCGGTCATCGACGTGCTGTGCCGCCGGTTCGGCGGCGGCCCCGTCGGTGTCTCCACGCTCGCGGTCGCCGTGGGGGAGGAGCGCGAGACGGTCGAGGAGGTCGCCGAGCCGTTCCTGGTCCGCTGCGGGTTCCTGGCCCGCACCCCGCGCGGCCGGGTCGCGACCCCCGCCGCGTGGCAGCACCTCGGCCTCCAGGCGCCGCCCGACTCGCTGTTCGGATCGGCCGACTCGACGCTGTTCGACGACGGTCTGGACAAGCTCGACCAGCGAGAAGACTGAGCGTCGAGACCCGATCGTGACCCGACCCGGGAACCTCTGGTCTGTGCCCTACGTCATGTGCCGTTAGACTCGTACGTCGGCCGGGCCCGTCTCGGACCTGTGTCGTGCCCGTGCGTCCCAACGCCAGGAGCTGTAAATCTCGTGAAGCCCCTCATTCCGCTGATCCTCATGCTGGCCGTGTTCTGGCTGCTGGTCATCCGACCGCAGCGCAAGCGGCAGCTCAAGATGGCCGAGCAGCAACGCGGTCTCCACGTCGGTGACGAGGTGATGCTCGGTTCGGGCATCTTCGGTCGTATCACCGACGTCCAGGACGACACGGTGAGTCTCGAGGTCGCCCCCGGCACGTCGATCAAGGTCAGCAAGCAGGCCGTGGTCAAGGTGCTGACGCAGCCCGGTGACGACGTCATCAGCGAGTACGACGACGCCGAGCCGCGCAGCGAGCAGCCGCAGGACACCGCAGCGACCGTCGTACCCGACGCGTCGGACCGGCACGACCAGTAGACCTGTCCGGGCGCTCGGCCCGGTCCCAAGAGGAGCGAATCAACAGTGGCGACAAAAGCGTCCCGCCCCGGGCGCCGGCTGATCGCGTTCGGGGTGGTCATCGCCGCCCTCTACGGCGGCGTGGCCCTCGGCGGCGAGTGGAAGCCCAAGCTGGGCCTCGACCTGCAGGGCGGCACCAGCATCACGCTGGAGGCCCAGACCCCCAACGGCGGCAACCCCGACAAGGCCAAGCTGGACGAGGCCCGCGGGATCATCGACCAGCGTGTCAACGGGTCCGGCGTGGCCGAGGCGGAGGTGTCCACGCAGGGCAACCGCAACATCGTCGTCGACATCCCCGGGCAGAACGCCAGCCGGCTGGTCGACCAGGTGAAGCAGACCGCGCAGCTGCGGTTCCGCCTGGTCGCCGCCAGCGCACCGGGCTCCCCGCAGCCGACGCCGAGCGCGAGCCCGTCCGGCTCCGCGTCGCCGTCCGCGAGCGGTTCCGCGTCCCCCTCGGCCAAGCCGAGCGCCGCGAAGCCGACCGCGTCGACCCCCAGCGCCAGCCCCAAGGGCCGCGCGCTCTCCGGTGGCCTGGTCGCCGCCGACGGCACCAAGAAGAAGGCCAAGCCGTCCGCCTCGCCGGCGCCGACGATGACGCCGCAGGCCTCGCCGTCCGCGAGCGCGGCTCCCGCGCCGACGACCACCAAGGCCGGTGCGCCGGTCAGTGACCCGTTGAAGTGGATGGACAACCCGGGCGACGCCTGGATCAAGAAGTTCTCCGCCTACAACTGCCCCAAGAACGGTCCGTCGACGCTCGCCGCCGACGACAAGGACAAGCCGCTCATCACCTGCGACGACTCGGGGACCAAGTACCTCCTGTCCGCGGCCATGATCCAGGGCACCGAGCTGACCAAGGCCGACGCCGGCATCCCGCAGGACCAGGTCCAGTGGGTCGTCGACCTGACCTTCAACAGCACCGCACGCAAGGTGTTCGCCAACGTCACCGGCCAGATCGCCAACGCGACCAGCTCGCTGACCGGGCAGCAGAAGCAGTTCGCGATCGTCCTCGACGGCAAGGTCATCTCCGCGCCCGTCGTGAATTCCGCGATCCCCAACGGCCAGGCGCAGATCTCCGGCAACTTCACCCAGGCGAGCGCCCAGGCGCTGGCCAACAGCCTGAAGTACGGCGCCCTGCCGCTGAAGTTCACCGCGCCGGTTGTCACCGAGGAGGGCCCGACCCTCGCCGGTGACCAGCTCTCGGCGGGCCTCACCGCGGGTGCCGTCGGCCTGCTGCTGGTGCTGATCTACTGCATGATCTACTACCGCGGCCTCGGCGTCGTCGTGCTCGCCTCGCTGGCGATCGCAGCGGCGATGACCTACGCGGTGGTGCTCCTGATGAGCAAGGCCGCCGGCTTCACGCTGACGCTGCCCGGCATCGCAGGTCTGATCGTCGCGGTCGGCATCACCGCGGACTCGTTCATCGTCTACTTCGAGCGGATCCGTGACGAGATGCGTGGCGGCAAGTCGCTGCGCGTCGCGGTGGAGGCCGGCTGGGCACGCGCCAAGCTCACCTGCCTCGCGGCGGACGCCGTGTCCCTCCTCGCCGCCCTGGTGCTCTACATCTTCTCGATCGGTGTGGTGAAGGGCTTCGCGTTCGCGCTCGGCATCAGCACGCTGATCGACCTCGCGGTGTTCTTCTGGTTCACCAAGCCGATGGTCACGATGCTGGCCCGCAAGCGGTTCTTCTACTCCGGCCACAAGCTCTCGGGCCTGTCGCCGGACCACATCGGCATCGACAAGATCGCCGGCGCCCCGCGCCGTACCGTCGGAGGGAACGCCTGATGAGCAAGCTCACCCGCGTCGGACACGCGCTCTACTCGGGCGACATCTCGCTCGACTTCGTCGGCAAGAAGTGGCGCTGGTACGCCATCTCCGGCGTGATCGTCCTCGTCGCCGTGCTCGGCCTGGCCACCAAGGGCCTCAACCTCGGCATCGAGTTCACCGGCGGCACGGAGTACCGCGTGGCGCTCGCCTCCGGGCAGGCCACCCAGGCCAAGGCCGACGACCTGCGCTCCGCGATCGCGAAGGCGGCCGGCGACCAGGGCATCAAGGCCGCGTCGGCGCCGATCGTCACCACCTCGGGCAACAACCACGACAAGATCCGGGTCCAGACTGAGCCGCTGAACAACGACGAGGCCAACGCCCTCGCCAAGGTCATCGAGGACACCGCCGGTGTCACGGACAAGGCGGTCAGCCAGGACGTCATCGGCGCCACCTGGGGTGCCCAGGTCGCCAACCGGGCGCTGCTCGGCCTCGGCGTGTTCCTGATCGCGGTGGTGCTGCTGATCTGGGGCTACTTCCGCGAGTGGAAGATGTCGGTCGCCGCGATCGTCGCGCTCGCGCACGACCTGCTGATCACCATCGGCGTCTACGCGCTGTCGGGCTTCGAGGTCACCCCGGCCACCGTCACCGGTGTGCTGACCATCCTCGGCTTCTCGCTCTACGACACCGTCGTGGTCTTCGACAAGGTCCGCGAGAACACCAAGAACCTGGCCCGCAACCGGCTCACCTACGCCGAGGCCGCCAACCTGGCCGTCAACCAGACCCTGGTCCGGTCGATCAACACCTCGGTGGTGGCGCTGCTGCCCGTCGGCGCGCTGCTCTACGTCGGCGTGGCCAGCCTGGGCTCGGGCGCGCTGAAGGACCTCGCGCTCGCACTGTTCGTCGGCATGGCCGCCGGCGCCTACTCCTCGATCTTCATCGCCACCCCGCTGGTGGTGCAGCTCAAGGAGCGCGAGCCCGGCGTGAAGACCGGGGACGCCCGCGCGCTGCGCAACCGCAAGCGCAAGCAGGTCGACCCCTACGCGACGGTCCCGGCGTTCTCCGAGGACATGCCGCTGCACGACGAGCCGGGCATCGAGACCGACGACCACCTGACCGGCGACGAGGAGCCTGCCGGGGTGGCCCGTCGCCCCGTGCGGGAGGCGCGCTACACCGCGGGTGAGCGTCCGGCCGGCCGTGCGGTCAGCCCGTCCGCCTCCGCGAAGCGGGCACAGCCCGAGCGCCGGCCGCGCTCGCAGCGCGGGAAGAAGTGACCGGTGCCTGATCTCGAGGCTCTGCTGGACACGCTGATCCGCGACGTGCCCGACTTCCCGCAGCCGGGTGTGATGTTCAAGGACATCACCCCGCTGCTGGCCGACCACGACGGCTTCACCGCCGTGGTCGGCGGGCTCGCCGCGGCCGGGCGCGACGCGTCCGGCGCGGTCGTGGTCGACAAGGTCGTCGGCATGGAGGCGCGCGGCTTCATTCTGGCCGCGCCGGTGGCGCTCGCCCTCGGCGCCGGCTTCGTGCCGGTCCGCAAGGCGGGCAAGCTGCCGGGGGAGACCCGTGCGGTCTCCTACGCGCTGGAGTACGGCGAGGCCACCCTCGAGATCCACCAGGACGCCGTACGACCGGGGGAGCGGGTGCTTCTCGTCGACGACGTGCTCGCCACCGGCGGCACGGCGGAGGCCACCCGCAAGCTCGTCGAGTCCGGCGGCGGTGTCGTCGTGGGTCTCGCGGTGCTGATGGAGCTCGGCTTCCTCGACGGCCGCAGCCTGCTCGGCGACCTGCCGCTGCACGCCCTCAAGACGGTCTGAGCGCCCGCCCGTGCTGGGCGCGCTGCGTAGACTGACCGGACACCCCATGGTCAGGAGTTCGCGTGGCTGACGAGCGCGTCGCCAACCCGCCCGCCCCGGCCGCGAGCGGGCCCGCCCCCGTCGAACCGGGTGGCGGACCGTCCGGCCGACGGATGCGCGCGCGCCTGGCCCGGATGGCCACCAAGAGCCAGACCGGCAACCCGGTCCTCGAGCCGCTCTTCAGGGCCGCCAAGGCCAACCACCCGAAGACGGACCTGGCGCTGCTCGAGCGCGCCTACGTGACCGCCGAGCGGCTGCACGCCAGCCAGGTCCGCAAGAGCGGCGACCCCTACATCACGCACCCGCTCGCGGTGACCACGATCCTGGCCGACATCGGCATGACCGAGCCGACCCTGGTCGCCGCGCTGCTGCACGACACCGTCGAGGACACGCCCTACACGCTCGACGAGCTGCGCGCCGACTTCGGCGACGAGGTCGCCCAGCTGGTCGACGGCGTCACCAAGCTCGACAAGGTGAAGTACGGCGACACCGCCCAGGCCGAGACGATCCGCAAGATGATCGTGGCGATGAGCCGCGACATCCGGGTGCTCGTCATCAAGCTCGCGGACCGGCTGCACAACATGCGCACCCTGCGCTACCTCAAGCAGGAGAAGCAGGAGCGCATCGCCCGCGAGACGCTGGAGATCTTCGCCCCGCTGGCCCACCGGCTCGGCATGAACACCCTCAAGTGGGAGCTCGAGGACCTCGCGTTCGCGACCCTGCACCCGAAGATGTACGACGAGATCGTCCGCCTCGTCGCCGACCGGGCACCCTCGCGCGACCAGTTCCTGGCCCAGGTCATCACCCAGGTGGAGTCCGACCTGCGCGACGCCCGGATCAAGGCGACCGTGACCGGACGGCCCAAGCACTACTACTCGATCTACCAGAAGATGATCGTGCGAGGACGCGAGTTCTCCGACATCTACGACCTGGTCGGGATCCGGATCCTCGTCGAGAGCGACCGGGACTGCTACGCCGTACTCGGTGTCCTGCACTCGCGGTGGAACCCGGTGCCCGGCCGGTTCAAGGACTTCGTGGCAATGCCGAAGTTCAACATGTACCAGTCCTTGCACACGACCGTGATCGGGCTCGAGGGCAAGCCGGTCGAGCTGCAGATCCGGACGTTCTCGATGCACCGGCGCGCGGAGTACGGCATCGCCGCGCACTGGAAGTACAAGGAGGACGTCCGCAGTGGCAAGGACACCGACAAGTCCCTGGTCGAGGCGGACGGCAACACCGACATGGCGTGGGTGCGCCAGCTGCTCGACTGGCAGCAGGAGACCGAGGACCCGGGGGAGTTCCTGGAGTCCCTGCGCTTCGAGATCAACTCCGCCGAGGTCTACGTCTTCACCCCGCGCGGCGACGTGGTGGCGCTGCCCACCGGGTCGAGCCCCGTCGACTTCTCCTACGCGATCCACACCGAGGTCGGGCACCGCACGATCGGCGCCCGGGTCAACGGCCGGCTGGTGCCGCTGGAGTCCACCCTCGACAACGGTGACGTCGTCGAGGTGTTCACCTCCAAGGCCCCCAACGCCGGCCCGAGCCGCGACTGGCTGCAGTTCGTCAAGTCGCCGCGGGCCCGCAACAAGATCCGCCAGTGGTTCACCAAGGAGCGCCGCGAGGAGGCGATCGACCACGGCAAGGACCAGATCGCGCGGCTGATGCGCAAGGAGGGCATGCCGCTCAAACGGGTGCTCACCCACGACTCGCTGATGACGGTCGCCGCCGAGATGCGGCTCGCCGACGTGTCCGCGCTCTACGCCGCGGTCGGCGAGGGGAACCTCGGTGCCCAGGCCGTCGTACGCCGTGTCATCGACTTGTACGGCGGCGAGGAAGGCGCCTCGGAGGATCTCGCCGAGGGCGTCCAGATCACCGTCGACCGCGGCCGACGGCGCGCTTCGCACGGCGGCGACGCGGGTGTCATCGTCAAGGGCATCTCCGACGTCTGGGTGAAGCTCGCCAAGTGCTGCACCCCGGTGCCCGGCGACGACATCCTCGGCTTCGTCACCCGTGGCGCCGGCGTCTCGGTGCACCGCAGCGACTGCACCAACGCCTCCAGCCTCACCTCCCAGCCGGAGCGGCTGCTCGAGGTCGAGTGGGCGCCCACCGCGCAGTCGATGTTCCTGGTCAACATCCAGGTCGAGGCGCTCGACCGGGCCCGGCTGCTCTCGGACATCACCAAGGTGCTCTCCGACGTGCACGTCAACATCCTCGCGGCCACCCTGCAGACCTCGCGCGACCGCGTCGCCAAGAGCCGCTTCACCTTCGAGATGGCCGACCCCAAGCACCTCGGCCACGTCCTCAAGGCCGTGCGCTCGGTGGACGGAGTCTTCGACGCCTACCGCGTAACGCAGTAGGGCGCCCAGCGCCCGGAGGGGTGACAAGCGCCGGCTCGGCGGAAACGCCTGGAAGAGCGCTAGCGACGACGGGCGGCTTGCGCCGAGTCGGCGGAACCCCCGCGGGTCGTCAGGCCGGTCGCCCCACGGCGCCCAGGCAGCTCCGGGCAGACGAGCACGCCGTGCACGCTCGCGAGGACGCCTGACCGTTCCCGGGCGCCGTACTTCCCATGGAAAACTGCCGCTCCCCATGGGGAAATCACCATGGGGAGCGGCAGTTTCTCGACATACCCTGGTAAACCGTCGCTCAGCCCGAGAACTCGTCGAGCGCTTTCTTCGCCTCGGTGAGCCAGGACTGGCGGGCCTCGATGGCGGCGGCGTGCTCGCCGGCCTTCTTGGAGTTCCCGGCGGCGGAGGCCTTGTCGTGCTTGGCCTGGAGCTCGGCGATGGAGGCCTCGAGCTGGGAGACGGTGTCGGCGGCGCGGGCGCGGGCCTCGGGGTTGCTGCGGCGCCACTGGTCGTCCTCGACGCCGCGGATCTCCTGCTCGACCTTGCGCATGCGGCCCTCGAGCTCCTTCATGCGGTCGCGGGGGACCTTGCCGGCGGCGTCCCAGCGCTCGGCGATGTCGCGGAAGGCGGTCTTCGCGGCGGCCAGGTCGGTCACCGGGACGAGCTTCTCGGCGTCGACGAGCAGGGCCTCCTTCACGACCGCGTTGGCGGCGTACTCCTCGTCGAGCGCGGAGTTCGCCGCGTCACGGGCGCCGAAGAAGGTGTCCTGGGCGCCGCGGAAGCGCTTCCAGAGCTGGTCGTCGACACCCTTGGGCGCCGGGCCGGCGGCCTTCCACTGGCGCATCAGCTCGCGGTACTTGCCCGCGGTCGGGCCCCACTCGGTCGACTCCGAGAGCGCCTCGGCCTCGTCGGCGAGCTTCTCCTTGACCACCTGGGCGGCCTCGCGACGCTCGTTGAGCTCGGCGAAGTGCGCCTTGCGGCGCCGGGTGTACGACGTCCGGGCACTGGAGAAGCGGCGCCAGAGGGCGTCGTCCACGGACTTCTCGAGCCGGGGGAGCGCCTTCCACTCCTCGAGCAGGTCACGCATCCGGTTGGCGCCGTTGCGCCAGTCGTTGCCCTCGGCGAGCGCCTCGGCCTCGGTGGCGATGCGCTCCTTGGAGCCGCGGGCCTCCTCGAGCTTCTTGGACCGCTCGGCGCGGCGCTGCTCGCGCTGCTGGTCGATCGTCGCGGTGAGCTTGGTGAGCCGCTCGTCGAGGCCGGCGAGGTCCCCCACGCCGGGCGCCTCGGCGATCGCGGCGTGCACCTGCTTGACGGAGGCGGCCGCCTCGTCGGGGGCCACGGTGCCGGCGGCGACCCGCTGCTCGAGCAGCTCCACCTCGAACGCGACGTCGTCGTACTTCTTCTTGAAGTAGGCCATCGCCTCCTCGGGGGTCGCGTCGGGCATCTGGCCCACCTGACGCTCGCCGTCGGCGGTCCGGACGAAGACGGTGCCGTCGTCCGCGACGCGGCCCCAGTCGTCCGTGGGCTGCTGGCTCTCGGGGGTGCTCACCGGGTTACCTCTGCGATCGCGGTCGGGATGTCGTGCCTGGTCACAGCATCGTAGTCAGGAAAGGCGGCGCTCGTGGTGCGCGTGTCACTGCCCGGGCTCGCGGACGAGGCTCCGGTGTGGTGGGTGGCGATCCAGACCACCAGTCCTGCAACGGCGACGACCACCACCAGGGCGGTCACCAGGAGGCGGACCCGCTTGCGTCGGGCCTCGCGCGCCGCCCGGCGCAGCTCGCGTCGGGCCGCTCCGGCCCGGGCGAGCTGGCTGCGCCGCTTCTTCTTGGACACCACGGTCCCGAAGTCTAGGGTCAGCGGGCCCCTGGGGTCACCGCTCCAACGGAACCGGCCGTATCCCGTTTTCCGTCGGCCGGTCCCGTCTCGGTAGGCTGCACCCGACCGGACCGTGACGAGTGGACGACAGGAGCTGCCGTGCTGATCGCAGGCTTCCCGGCCGGCCCGTGGGGCACGAACTGCTACGTCGTCGCCACTGGACCCGGTGCGGAGTGCGTGGTCGTGGACCCCGGCAAGGACGCTGCCGACGGTGTCGCCGAGGTGGTTCGCGAGCACCGGCTCAAGCCCGTCTCCGTGCTGGTCACCCACGGCCACATCGACCACATGTGGTGCGTGGCCCCCGTCGCCGGGACGTACGACGCCACCGCCTGGATCCACCCGGCCGACCGGCACCTGCTGGCCGACCCGATGGCCGGCATCTCCCCGGAGACGGCGGGGATGCTGCTCGGCGGCAGCTACGAGTTCGCCGAGCCCGACGAGGTCGCCGACCTGTCCGACGGGCAGAGCATCGAGCTGGCCGGCATCGAGTTCCTCGTCGACCACACGCCCGGGCACACGGCGGGCTCGGTGACGTTCCGGACGCCGTACGGCGAGCAGGACGTGTCCCAGGTGATGTTCTCCGGCGACCTGCTGTTCGCGGGCTCGATCGGGCGCACCGACCTGCCCGGCGGCGACCACCCGACGATGCTGCGCAGCCTCACCGACAAGGTGCTGCCGCTCGCCGACGACATCGCGGTCCTTCCCGGCCACGGGGAGCAGACCAGCATCGGTCGCGAGCGCGCGACCAACCCGTTCCTGCTCGACCTGCTCCGCGACCCCGCGTCCGGACCGTCCGCACCGACCCGAGGTCTCTGACACCACCATGAGCAAGCCCACCGCACTGAGCGGTTTCCCCGAGCTGCTGCCGTCCGAGCGGGCCGTCGAGCGTGAGGTCATCGCCTCGCTCTCACGCTCGTTCGAGCTGCACGGGTTCGCCAACATCGAGACCCGCGTCGTCGAGCCGCTCGACCGGCTCGCCAAGGGCGGCGAGATCGACAAGGAGATCTACGTCCTGCGCCGGCTGCAGGCCGAGGACACGCAGAGCGACGCGGGCCTCGGCCTGCACTTCGACCTGACCGTCCCGTTCGCGCGCTACGTGCTCGAGCACGCCGGCCACCTCGAGTTCCCGTTCCGGCGCTTCCAGATCCAGCCGGCCTGGCGCGGCGAGCGGCCCCAGGAGGGGCGCTACCGCCAGTTCACCCAGGCCGACGTGGACATCGTCGGCAAGGACACCCTCGGCTTCCACCACGACGTGGAGGTCATGCGGGTGATGGTCGAGGCGCTCGACGCGCTGCCGGTCCCGGCCCTGTCGTTCCAGTTCAACAACCGCAAGCTCATCCAGGGCTTCTACCGCGGCCTCGGCCTGCCCGACGTCACCGCGGCGATCCGCACCATCGACAAGCTCGACAAGCTGACGGCGGAGAAGGTGGCCGACCTGCTCGTCACCGACGCTGGCGCCACGCCCGAGCAGGCCGCACGCTGCCTGGAGCTCGCCACCATCCGGGTCGCCGACACCTCGTTCGTGGACCGGGTCCGGGCCCTCGGGGTCGAGGACGAGCTCCTCGAGGAAGGCCTCGCCGAGCTGGCCGCCGTGGTCGAGGGCTGCGGCGCGGGGGAGCACCGGCACGTCACGGTCGAGGCCAACCTGCGCATTGCGCGCGGTCTGGACTACTACACCGGCACCGTCGTCGAGATCTTCATGGAGGGCTACGAGCGGCTCAAGTCCGTGGGCGGCGGCGGTCGCTACGACGCGCTCGCGAGCGACGGCAAGTCCACCTACCCGGGCGTCGGCGTCTCCTTCGGGGTGTCCCGCTCGCTGATCCCGCTGCTCGCGGACGGCGTGCTGTCCGGCAGCCGGCCGGTGCCGAGCGCCGTCCTGGTCGCCCTCACCTCCGAGGACACCCGGGCCGAGGCCGACGCCGTGGCCCGGAGCCTGCGAGCGCGCGGAGTCCCGACCGAGGTCGCGCCCGCGCCGCAGAAGTTCGGCAAGCAGATCCGCTTCGCCGAGCGCCGCGGCATCCCCTACGTCTGGTTCCCCGGCGACGCCGGGAGCCACCAGGTCAAGGACATCCGCACCGGGGAGCAGTACGACGCCAACCCGGCGTCCTGGGCCCCGCCCGCCGAGGACCTGCGCCCGCAGGTCCTCTCGACCAGCACCAGCAACGAGGAGCACTCGTGATCCGCACCCATGACGCCGGCAGCCTGCGGGCCGACCACGTCGGCCAGACCGTGACCCTCGCCGGGTGGGTCGCCCGACGCCGGGACCACGGCGGCGTCGCCTTCCTGGACCTGCGCGAGGCCTCCGGGGTCGTGCAGGTGGTGGTGCGTGACGAGGACGTCGCCCACCAGCTCCGCTCCGAGTACTGCATCAAGGTCACCGGCGAGGTCGTGGCCCGCAAGGCCGGCAACGAGAACCCCAACCTCGCCACCGGCGCGGTCGAGGTGGTCGCTGCCGACCTCGAGGTGCTCAGCGCCGCCGCACCGCTGCCGTTCCCGATCGACGACCACCTCGAGGTGGGGGAGGAGGTGCGCCTCGCGCACCGCTACCTCGACCTGCGCCGCTCCGGCCCGGCCGCCGCGCTGCGGCTGCGCAGCAAGGTCAACCGCGCGGCCCGTGAGGTGCTCGACCAGCACGGGTTCGTCGAGCTCGAGACCCCCACGCTGACCCGCTCCACCCCCGAGGGCGCCCGCGACTTCCTGGTCCCGGCTCGCCTGCAGCCCGGGTCCTGGTACGCCCTGCCGCAGAGCCCGCAGCTGTTCAAGCAGCTGCTGATGGTGGCCGGCATGGAGCGCTACTACCAGATCGCGCGCTGCTACCGCGACGAGGACTTCCGCGCCGACCGGCAGCCGGAGTTCACCCAGCTCGACATCGAGATGAGCTTCGTCGAGCAGGAGGACGTCATCACGCTCATGGAGGACGTCCTCGCCGCGATGTGGAAGCTCATCGACGTGGACATCCCCCGCCCGATCCCGCGGATGACCTACGCCGAGGCCATGGAGAAGTACGGCTCCGACAAGCCCGACCTGCGGATGGGCAACGAGCTCGTCGAGTGCACGTCGTACTTCGCGGACACGCCGTTCCGGGTCTTCCAGAGCGAGTACGTCGGGGCCGTCGTCATGCCCGGTGGGGCGAGCCAGCCCCGCAAGCAGCTCGACGCCTGGCAGGACTGGGCCAAGCAGCGCGGCGCCAAGGGCCTGGCCTACGTGCTCGTCCAGGAGGACGGCGAGCTCGGTGGTCCGGTCGCGAAGAACATCACCGACGAGGAGAAGGCCGGTCTGGCCGCCCACGTCGGGGCCAAGCCGGGCGACTGCATCTTCTTCGCCGCCGGCCCCACGAAGTCCAGCCGCGCGCTCCTGGGCGCGGCACGCCTCGAGATCGGCCGCCGCTGCGGCCTGATCGACGAGAGTGCGTTCGCCTTCACCTGGGTGGTCGACGCCCCGATGTTCGAGCCGAGCAGCGACGCGGTCGCCAGCGGTGACGTCGCCGTCGGCGCCGGCGCCTGGACCGCGGTGCACCACGCGTTCACCGGGCCCAAGCCGGAGTTCGCCGACAGCTTCGACACCGACCCGGGCAGCGCGCTCGCCTACGCCTACGACATCGTCTGCAACGGCAACGAGCTCGGCGGCGGGTCGATCCGTATCCACCGCGAGGACGTGCAGAAGCGGGTCTTCGCGGTGATGGGACTCTCCGAGGAGCAGGCGCAGGAGAAGTTCGGCTTCCTCCTCGACGCCTTCAAGTTCGGCGCGCCCCCGCACGGCGGCATCGCGGTCGGCATGGACCGGATCTGCGCCCTGCTCGCGGGCACGGACTCGATCCGCGACGTCATCGCGTTCCCCAAGACGGGCGCCGGCTACGACCCGCTGACCGCGGCCCCGGCCCCCATCACCGCGGCTCAGCGCAAGGAGGCCGGCGTGGACGCGGCTCCCAAGCCGGCCGCCGCGGCTCCCGGGACGTCTACCGAGTAGCGCCACCGCACCACCAGCAGCCACCTAGCAGCCATCTAGCAGCCATCTAGCAGCGCAGCAGACGCCGCGCGCGCCGGACCCGCCCCGCACCTCGTGGGGCGGTCTGCCGGTGCGCCCGGACGGCTTCTGCGCACCCTCGCCCGGCTCGCGACGCTGGTATCAATTCGTTACCGAGTGTGACCCAAAGTTTGGCCACACGTCGTCTAGAGTCACATCGGCTCGGGGGTGGAACCGTGATGCGCCTCACCCGGCGGCACCACGCGGCCCACGAGCCGGCCTCGACCAGAAAGGTGACCATGGGTATCTCGCCCACGGAACTTAACTCCAGCGACGTCCACGAGGACACGCAGCCGGAGCTCGTGAAGAAGAAGATCGCGGGGCGCTCCCCGACGCAGATCGCTCTGGACCGGCTCAAGAAGGACAAGATCGCGATGACCTGCACGGTCATCGTGCTGCTCTTCATCGCGATCGCGATCTTCGCCCCGCTGCTCACTGACCTGTTCGGCGTGAAGCTGCGTGCGGGCGACCCGATCCACGACACCGACCAGTTCAACTTCCCCGCGTTCGGCCCGCCGGACCACGGATTCACGATGAAGGCGCCGTTCGGCATCGCGCCCAACACCGGTGACGACAACCTGGCGGAGTGGTTCTACGGCGCGCGCACCTCGCTGGCCGTGGCCACCATCGCGACCGTGATCTCGACGCTGATCGGCATCGTGATGGGCCTGGTCGCCGGGTTCAGCAAGGGCGTGGGCGACAAGGTCATCACGTTCGTGCTCGACGTCTTCCTCTCCCTGCCGTTCCTGATCGTCGCGCTGGCCCTGGCCCCGATCATCACGAGCCGCTTCGGCGACAAGCCCGACCAGCTCGAGTTCTGGCAGTTCGTGGCGCTGCTCTCCGCGCTCTCGTTCTTCGGCTGGATGACCCTGGCCCGCCTGGTGCGCGGCGAGGTGCTCTCCCTGCGCGAGCGCGAGTTCGTCCAGGCGGCGCGGGTGATCGGCGTGCCGACCCGGCGCATCCTGTTCAAGGAGCTGCTGCCGAACCTGATCGCCCCGATCATCGTGTCGATCTCGCTGGGCCTGCCGGCCTACGTCACCGCCGAGGCGGGTCTGGCCTACCTCGGCATCGGTGTCGTCGGTGTCCCGTCCTGGGGCCAGACGATCAACAAGGCGGTGCCGTTCTTCGACACCTACCCGCTCTACCTCTACGCGCCGGTCCTGGGCATCCTCGTGCTCGTGGTGGCGCTGAACCTTCTCGGAGACGCCGTACGCGACGCCTTCGACCCCAAGACTCGCCGGTGAACTTCTCACCGGTGGGAAGCATCAACCAGCCTAGAAAGGTGGGTACACCTAGATGCGTATGAAGAAATCAGCCGTGGTGGTTGCCACTGCTGCCCTGTTCACTCTCGCTGCCTGTGGTGGTGGCAGCGGGAATGACGCCAAGGTCAACGCGACCAACAACGGCAAGGGCGGTGCGGCGGGCTCCTTCAAGGACCCGAGCGCGAAGGGTCCCCTCGCGGTTCCCTCCGACGCGTCGCAGGGTGGCACGCTGACGGTCATGACGGCGGTTGCCCCGTCGACTCTCGACCCGACGCAGGCCTACTACACGGACTCGACGGCGATCCTCTCGGACCTGGTCCTGCGGTCGCTCACGCAGTACGCGTACAACCCGAAGACCGACGACATGCAGCTCGTCCCCGACATGGCGACGGACCTCGGTCAGCACAACGCTGACAACACCGAGTGGACGTTCACCCTGAAGGACGGTCTCAAGTACGAGGACGGCACCCCGGTCAAGGCCGAGGACGTCGCCTACGCGGTGAAGCGCTCGTTCGCGATCGCCGAGCTGCCGGACGGCCCGACCTACAACACGACGTTCTTCCTGGACGGCGACAAGTACAAGGGTCCGTTCAAGGACAAGGGCGCCTACGCCGGCGTCTCGGTCAGCGGCAACGCGGTCACCATCAAGATGCGTCGTCCGTTCGCTGACATGGACTACTACGCCTCGTTCCCGCAGTTCACTGCGATCCCCGAGGCGAAGGACAACGCGGCCACCTACGGCCGTCACCCGCTGGCCACCGGCCCGTACAAGTTCGTCTCGTACAAGCCGCAGCAGGAGCTCACGCTCACGAAGAACACGAACTGGGACCCCAGCACCGACCCGGGCCGCATCCAGGCCGTCGACGGCTGGGACTTCAAGTTCTCGCAGGACACCGCGAAGCTCGAGAACCTGATCATCAACGACAACGGTTCCGCGCAGACGACGCTGACCTACGACAACGTCTCGGCGTCGTCGTACAAGCAGATCGCCTCGGACAAGGCTCGCCTCGTCCAGGGCACGCAGCCCTGCACGTTCATGTGGTACCTCGACATGCGCAAGATCACGGACGTCAACGTCCGTCGCGCTATCGGCTACGCGTACCCCTACCAGTCCGCGTGGAAGGCCGGCGGCGAGATCGTCGGCGTCACCCGCGTTCCGGGCACGTCCATCCTGCCCCCGGGCACGGCTGGTCGTAAGGAGTACGACGCTCTCGGCATCAAGGGTGAGAACACCGATCCCGCGAAGGCCAAGGAGCTGCTGAAGAAGGCCGGCTACGCCCCGGGTCAGTACGAGCTGAAGTTCCTCTTCGCCTCGGACGACGACCAGGCCGTCGCGACCAAGAACGAGGTCGTCAAGGGCCTGACGGCTGCTGGCTTCAAGGCGACGCCCATCGCGTCGACCGTGGCCACCATCCGTACGGACCGCACCGACTACAACAGCCCGATCAACATCCGCTCCAGCGGCTGGTGCTCGGACTGGCCGTCGGGTGGCTCCTGGTTCCCGGCTCAGTGGGCCGGCAGCCTGGTTGGCACGGAGGGCATGCCCAACATCGCCAACTTCAAGGAAGCCGACATGGACGCGGAGCAGAACCGCATCCTCGACAAGCTGTCCCCGGCTGACGCGGTCAACGCGTGGGGTCAGTTCGACGAGACCATGGAGAAGAAGTACTACCCGGCCGTCAACATCGGTTACGGCGGCGTCGCCATGATCCACGGTTCGAAGGTCGGCGGCATGGCCGACGACAACGTCCGCGGCATGCCGACCTTCGCCCGGATGTACATCACCAAGTGATGTCCGTCTGAGCGAGAGCTCAGTTTGCAACACTGAGAGTCATCCCCGGTGGGGGCGGGTCGAACACCCGCCCCCATCGGGCCGATCAGAACCAGAGGGAGCCAACGCAATGTTCGGCTACATCGTCCGCCGAATCATCTCCGGGGTCTTGGTCCTCCTGGTGGTGTCGATCGCAACGTTCGCCCTGTTCTTCTACGGGCCCGCGAACCCCGCCCTGGCGTACTGCCCCGAGACCCGGTGCACCCCCCAGCGGCTGGAGCAGATCACCACCAGCCTCGGCCTCGACCGCCCGGTGCTCGCCCAGTACGGCGAGTACATGAAGGGCATCGTCGCCGGCAACGACTTCCACGCCGGCAGCATCACCATCCCCTGCTCGGCTCCCTGCCTCGGCGTCTCGTTCAAGCAGCGTGTCGACGTCGCGGACTACCTCGCCAGCCGGTTCCCGGCGACCCTCTCGGTCGCTGTCGGTGCCGCCTCCCTCTTCCTGACCATCGGCGTGCTGATGGGCATCCTCGCCGCCCGGGTCAGAGGCTCCACGACCGACCGTTTGATCGTGGGCGCGAGCCTGCTCATCAACGCGATCCCGGTCTACCTGCTCCTGCTGCTGTCCTACCTGCTGTTCATCAGCCAGTGGGGCATCATGCCGGAGAGCGGCTACCACTCGCCGTTCACCGACGGGCCGCTCGCCTGGGTCAAGGGCATGCTGCTCGCCTGGATCGTGATCGGCATCTCCAGCTCGACCGCCTACGCCCGGTTCAGCCGCGGCTCGATGATCGAGGCGCTCAACGAGGACTACGTGCGCACGGCCCGGGCCAAGGGCCTGACCGAGCGTCGGGTCACCCTCAAGCACGCGCTGCGCTCCGCGATCGTCCCGGTCGTCACCATCTTCGGCCTCGACTTCGCCACGCTGCTCGCCGGCACCGTCTTCACCGAGCGGATCTTCGACATCCAGGGCATCGGCCTGACCGCGCTCAACGCGATCCGCGGCAAGGACCTGCCCATGGTGGCCGCGACCGTGCTGATCGCCGCGACGTTCGTCGTGGTCGCCAACCTTGTCGTTGACCTCGTCTACAGCCTGATCGACCCGAGAGTGCGCCTGTCATGACCCAGACCTCCACGACCACCGCCGACACGGGAGCGGGCAACGCCCCCTACCTCGTCGTCGACGACCTGACCGTCCGGTTCCCCACCGCCGACGGTCTTGTCCAGGCGGTCAGCAACCTGTCCTACACCCTCGAGCAGGGCCGCACGCTCGGCATCGTGGGCGAGTCCGGCTCCGGCAAGAGCGTCTCGTCGATGGCCGTGATGGGCCTGCACGACTACAAGCGCACCCAGATGAGCGGCTCGATCCGCGTGGGTGGCAAAGAGATCGTCGGGCTGTCCAACGACAAGATGAAGGAGATCCGCGGCGCCGACGTCGCGATGATCTTCCAGGACCCGCTGACCTCGCTGCACCCCTTCTACAGCATCGGGGCGCAGATCTCCGAGGCCTACCGCGCGCACAACGACGTCTCGAAGTCGGCCGCCCGCACCAAGGCCATCGAGATGCTGGACCGGGTCGGCATCCCGCAGGCGCGCAGCCGCGTGGACGACTTCCCGCACCAGTTCTCCGGCGGCATGCGCCAGCGCGCGATGATCGCGATGTCGCTGGTCAACGACCCGAAGCTGCTGATCGCCGACGAGCCGACCACCGCCCTCGACGTGACGGTGCAGGCGCAGATCCTCGACCTGCTCCAGGACCTGCAGCGCGACTTCAACTCGGCGATCATCATCATCACCCACGACCTCGGCGTGGTTGCGGAGATGGCCGACGAGGTGCTGGTGATGTACGGCGGCCGCTGCGTCGAGCACGGGCCGACCAAGGAGCTGCTCACGCACCCGGAGATGCCCTACACCTGGGGCCTGCTCTCCAGCGTGCCGGACGTGGACTCCGACACCTCGGCGCGGCTCATCCCCATCCCGGGCAACCCGCCGAGCCTGCTCGACCCGCCTGCGGGCTGCGCGTTCAACCCGCGCTGCGCCCACAAGGACAAGGTGCCGGGCGACCTGTGCGCCACCGAGCTGCCGGAGCTGCTGCCCGGCGCCCGGGGTGCGGGTCACCTCAAGCGCTGCCACCTGGCCAACCCGGACCAGATCTACGAGCGCGAGGTGCTGCCCGAGATCCCGCTGGACCTCACGCCTGCCACTGACGACGCCGACACGATTGCGCCCGAAAACCGGGATTGAGGACAATGACTTCCATGACTGAACCCGACGTCGTCCCTGCCCGGACCCCGGCCGAGGGCGGCAGCACGCCGATCCTCGAGGTCACCAACCTGACCAAGTACTTCCCCGTGAAGTCCTCGGGCCTGGTGCGCCGCACGATCGGCCAGGTGCAGGCGGTCGACGGCGTCTCCTTCTCCGTGAAGCGGGGCAGCTCGCTCGGCCTGGTGGGGGAGTCCGGCTGCGGCAAGTCCACGACCGGTCGTCTGATCACCCGGCTCTACGACCCCACGTCGGGGTCGATGAAGTTCGACGGGCGCGAGATCTCCACGCTCAGCAACAAGCAGATGCTCCCGCTCCGCTCCGAGATCCAGATGATCTTCCAGGACCCCTACAGCTCGCTGAACCCGCGGCACACCGTGGGCACGATCGTGGGCACGCCGCTGCGCGTGCACAAGATGGTCCCGGAGAAGCAGGTGCTCAAGCGGGTCCAGGAGCTCCTCGAGGTCGTGGGCCTCAACCCTGAGCACTACAACCGCTACCCCAACGAGTTCTCCGGCGGTCAGCGTCAGCGCATCGGCATCGCCCGCGCGCTCGCGCTGCAGCCGAAGCTGCTCGTCGCGGACGAGCCGGTCTCCGCGCTCGACGTGTCGATCCAGGCACAGGTGGTGAACCTGCTCCAGGACGTGCAGAAGCAGTTCGACATCGCGTTCCTGTTCATCGCCCACGACCTGGCCGTGGTCCGGCACTTCTGCCCGGAGGTCGCGGTGATGTACCTCGGCAAGGTCGTCGAGATCGCCGACCGGGAGACGCTCTACGCCCGGCCGCACCACCCCTACACGCAGGCGCTGCTCTCGGCGGTTCCCGACGTGAAGCAGGCGGCCGTCGGCGGCCGGCGCGAGCGGATCCGGCTCGAGGGCGACGTCCCCAGCCCGATCAACCCGCCGTCGGGCTGCCGGTTCCGGACCCGCTGCTGGATGGCGCAGGAGATCTGCGCCCGCCAGGAGCCGCCGCTGCTGCAGATCGGCAAGTCCCACAAGGTGGCCTGCCACTTCGCGGGCGAGTTCGGCTCCATGCCGACCAGCCCGATCACGCTGAACGCTCTCGGCGTGGACGGCAAGGGTGAGCCGATCGCGGGTGCCTCGACCTCGGTGGAGGACTTCCAGAAGCCGGGCTACGCCGACACCTGGACCGACGTCGCCTCCCACCAGGCCGCCTCGGCGTCCATGGTCGGCGAGGGCGGCATCGGCGCCGGCATGACCGACGAGCAGCGTGGCGAGGGCGGTCAGCGCCGCTGACGCGCTTCCCCTCGCGCCGTACGACGGGCCGCGGGACCTGCCGGAGACGGTCGGGTCCCGCGGCCCGCGGTGTCCCCGGGGCGACGTAGGGTTCGCCTCGTGGACGGGCTCTTCGACATCGCCGGCGACGACGCCGCGCCCCGCGGCTCCGGCGGGACGCTGGACGCCAACACGTTCGCCTCGGCCCCCCTCGCGGTCCGGATGCGGCCGCGCACCCTCGACGAGCTCGTCGGGCAGGGGCACCTGCTCGCCCCCGGCGCCCCGCTGCGCCGGCTGATCGAGGGCGACCAGCCGATGTCCCTGCTGCTCTGGGGACCGCCCGGCACCGGGAAGACCACGATCGCCTCGATCGTGTCGCTGCAGACCAACCGGCGCTTCGTCGAGGTCTCCGCGGTCTCCGCCGGCGTCAAGGAGGTGCGTGCCGCCATCGACGGTGCCCGCGCCCGGCTCTCTCGGGGCGGCGAGGAGACGGTGCTCTTCGTCGACGAGGTGCACCGGTTCAGCAAGGCCCAGCAGGACGCGCTACTGCCCGGCGTGGAGAACCGCTGGGTGACGCTGGTCGCGGCCACCACGGAGAACCCGTTCTTCTCGGTGATCTCGCCGCTGCTGTCGCGCTCGCTGCTGCTCACCCTCGAGCCGCTCACCGACGACGACGTGCGGGCGGTGATCGCCGAGGCGCTCACCGACGAGCGCGGCCTGGCCGGCACGGTCACGGTCGAGGAGGACGCCCTCGACCACCTGGTCCGGCTGGCCGGCGGCGACGCCCGCCGCTCGCTGACCTACCTGGAGGCGGCGGCGGGCGCTGCGGTCTCGCGGAGCTCAACCGACGGGGCGGCCGTCGTCGACCTGGCCACCACCGAGACCGCGGTCGACCGGGCCGCGGTGCGCTACGACCGCGCGGGCGACCAGCACTACGACGTGATCAGCGCGTTCATCAAGTCGGTGCGCGGCTCCGACGCCGACGCCTCCCTGCACTACCTGGCCCGGATGATCGAGGCGGGGGAGGACCCGCGCTTCATCGCCCGACGCCTGGTGGTGCTGGCCAGCGAGGACATCGGGCTGGCCGACCCGACCGCGATGACCACTGCCGTCGCAGCGGCCCAGGCAGTCCAGCTGATCGGGATGCCGGAGGCCCGGCTCAACCTCGCGCAGGCGACGATCGCGCTCGCGCTCGCGCCCAAGTCCAACGCCGTGATCATGGCCCTGGACGCCGCCAGCGCCGACGTGCGCGCCGGCAAGATCGGACCGGTGCCGCCGCACCTGCGCGACGCCCACTACGGCGGGTCCAAGAAGCTCGGCCACGGCTCGGGCTACAAGTACGCCCACGACGAGCCGTTCGGGGTCGCCGAGCAGCAGTACGCGCCCGACGTGGTCGCCGACGCGACCTACTACCGGCCCACCTCCCTCGGGTTCGAGGCGGGGCTGAAGGAACGGTGGGAGCGCCTGAGGCGCATGGTGCGAGGGGACGGACCGGCTTCCGGAGCCAGACGGTAGGGTTTCGTCCCATGGATCGGGCGACTCTCCAGACGCTGCTGCTCGCCCTCGCGGGCGCGCTCGTGCTGCTGGCCGTGGTCGCCGCGTTCGTCAGTGCCGCTTCGCGGCGCCGGCTGCGCGGCGAGCTGGCTGCGTCACGGGCCGAGGTCGGCGAGCTGAGCCGCCGCGTGCACGCGCTGGACGAGGCGGTCGCCGCCGCGCGCGCCGTCCCGGCGGCACCGGCCGCCGGACGGCCGGAGCGGGAGTACGTCATCACCCGGGTCGGCGGCGACGAGGTCGCCGCCACGACCACCACGACCACCGCGAGCCCAGTGGCCCCCGCGCCGCTGAGCGCCGGCCAGTTCGCCTCCGTCGCGGTGGGGGAGTCGCTGGTCCGCCTCCTCTCCCTCGGGTACGGCGTCCGGCGCGCGCTCTCGGCCGAGAACCGCAACCGGATCGCCTTCGAGGTGCGGCGGGAGGTCAAGCGCTCGCGCAAGGAGCGCCGCCGCGAGGTGAAGCAGGCCCGTCGCCACCTCCGCACCGCCCGCCTCGACCAAGACGCAGCATGAGCCGGGCCATCTGGTTCGTCGCCGGCGCCGGAGCCGGTGTCTACGCGATGACCAAGGCCCGCCGGGCGGCCGAGGCGTTCACGCCCGACGGCCTCGCGGACCGCCTCGCGGGGCTCTCCCTGGGGGCCCACCTCCTCGCCGAGGAGGTCCGCTCCGGCGCCGCCGCGAAGGAAAATGACGTGCGCCGACGGCTGGCGAGCGCGTTCCCTGTCAACACCACTGGTGAGGAGCACCAGGCCCCCGAGCTGATCACCGGCCGGGACGACGCCACGAGAAAGGGCAACGACTGATGGACACCGCGGAGATCCGCCGGAGGTTCCTGGCGCACTTCGAGGCGCGCGGCCACCAGGTGGTGCCGTCGGCCCCGCTCCTCGTCGACGACCCCAACCTGATGTTCGTCAACGCCGGCATGGTGCCGTTCAAGCCCTACTTCCTGGGGCAGGAGACGCCGCCCTACGACCGGGCGACCAGCGTCCAGAAGTGCGTGCGCACGCCCGACATCGAGGACGTCGGCAAGACCACCCGCCACGGCACGTTCTTCGAGATGTGCGGCAACTTCTCCTTCGGTGACTACTTCAAGGAAGGCGCCATCGAGATGGCGTGGGACCTGGTCACCAAGCCCCAGGCCGACGGCGGCTGGGGGCTCGAGGAGAGCAAGCTCTACCCGAGCGTCTATGACGCCGACCCCGAGGCCATCGACCTCTGGAAGAAGGTCACCGGCCTGCCCGACGAGCGGATCCTGCGCCTGGGCAAGAAGGAGAACTACTGGTCGATGGGCGTCCCCGGCCCCGGCGGCCCGTGCTCGGAGATCCTCTACGACCGCGGCGACGGCTACGGCCCGGACTTCGACCCGACGACCCTCGGCCCGGACATGCCGGTCGCGCTCGAGGACCGGCTCCTCGAGATCTGGAACCTCGTCTTCATGCAGGACGAGCTGTCCGCGGTCCGCTCCAAGTCCGACTTCGACATCCGCGGCTCGCTGCCGAAGAAGAACATCGACACCGGCATGGGCCTCGAGCGGGTCGCCTTCCTGCTCCAGGGTCGCGACAACATGTACGAGATCGACGTGATGTACCCCGTCATCGAGCGCGCGGCCGAGCTCGCCGGCAAGAAGTACGGCGCTGACCGAACCGACGACGTTCGCCTGCGCGTCGTCGCCGACCACGTGCGCTCCTCGATGATGCTGATCGGCGACGGCGTCACGCCGGGCAACGAGTCGCGCGGCTACGTCCTGCGCCGGCTGCTGCGCCGTGCGGTCCGCTCGATGCGGCTGCTCGGCTTCGAGGACCCGGCGCTGCCCGAGCTGATGCCGGTCAGCCGCGACAAGATGGCCGAGACCTACGGCGACCTGGCGCGTAACTGGGAGCGCATCTCCGCGGTCGCCTACGCGGAGGAGGAGGCGTTCCGCCAGACCCTGCGCACCGGCACCACGATCTTCGACCTCGCGGCGACCGACGCCAAGAAGGCCGGCGCGACCACGCTCACCGGTGACAAGGCGTTCGCGCTGCACGACACCTACGGCTTCCCGATCGACCTGACCCTCGAGATGGCGGCCGAGCAGGGCCTCGCCGTCGACGAGGACGGCTTCCGTCGGCTCATGACCGAGCAGCGTGACCGCGCGAAGGCGGACGCGAAGTCCAAGAAGGGCAAGCACGCCGACGCGACCGCCTACCGCAGCGTCGCCGACGACCTCGGCCGCGCGGTCGAGTTCACCGGCTACTCCGAGGTGGTCACCGAGGCGACCGTGCGCGGCATCGTGGCCAACGCGGGCGCGACCAGCTCCGCGCGCGAGGGCGACGAGGTGGAGCTGGTCCTGGACCGCACCCCGTTCTACGCCGAGGGCGGCGGGCAGCTCGCCGACCAGGGCGTGCTCGAGCTCGCCAACGGCGCGCGCGTGCAGGTGCTCGACGTGCAGTCCCCGCTCAACGGGCTGATCGTGCACCAGGCGAAGGTGCTCTCGGGCGAGGTCACCCTCGGCGAGCAGGGCCAGGCGTTCGTGGACGTGGAGCGCCGCAAGTCGATCAGCCGCGCGCACACCGCGACCCACATGGTGCACAAGGCGTTCCGCGAGGCGCTGGGCGAGACGGCCACCCAGGCGGGCTCGGAGAACGCCCCCGGCCGGTTCCGCTTCGACTTCTCCGCGACCGGCGCGGTCCCGACCTCGGTGCTCGCCGACGTGGAGGCGCGGGTCAACGACCTGGTGCTCGCCGACCTCGCCGTGCACGCGGAGCTGATGACCCAGGAGGAGGCCGTCAAGTCCGGCGCGATGGCGCTCTTCGGTGAGAAGTACGGCGACGAGGTGCGGGTCATCTCGGTCGGTGACTGGGCGCGTGAGCTGTGCGGTGGCACGCACGCGGGCCGGTCGGGCCAGCTCGGCGTGGTCAAGCTGCTCGGTGAGTCCTCCATCGGCTCCGGCGTACGGCGTGTCGAGGCGCTCGTGGGCGGCGACGCCTACCGGTTCCTGGCCCGTGAGCACGTGCTGGTGGCGCAGCTGTCCGAGGTGCTGAAGGTGCGGGCCGAGGAGCTGCCCGAGCGCGTCTCGGACATCGTGGAGCGGCTGCGCACCGCGGAGAAGGAGATCGAGCGGGTCCGGGTCCAGCAGCTGCTGGCCGCGGCCGGTGAGCTCGCCGCGTCCGCGCGTGACGTCTACGGGGTCGCGTTCGTCGGGCACCGGGCGGACGGCGCCGGCGCCGGCGACGTGCGCAAGCTCGCGCTCGACGTGCGCGGCCGGCTGCCGCAGGGCCGTCCCGGCGTGGTCGCCGTGATCGGCTCCACCGACGGCAAGCCCGCGGTCGTGGTCGCGGTCAACGACGAGGCCCGTGCCTGGGGCGTGTCCGCCAACGGACTGGTCAAGGTCGCGGCCGCCGCGCTCGGCGGCAGCGGCGGCGGCAAGGACGACGTCGCCCAGGGTGGCGGCGCCAGCGTGACCCACGCCGACCAGGCGCTCACCGACCTCGAGCACGAGGTCGGCCGGATGGCGACCAACCGGTGACCATGCGCCGCGGGATCCGGATCGGGGTCGACGTGGGCGACGCCCGCATCGGCGTCGCCCGGTCCGACCCCTCGGGCATGATCGCCACCCCGGTCGAGACGGTGCGCCGTGGGCAGGGCGACCTGGCCCGGCTGCGCGCGATCGGTCTCGAGGAGGAGGCGGTCGAGTACGTCCTGGGCCTGCCGCGCTCGCTCAACGGCGGCGAGGGGCCCGCCGCGGCCAAGGTGCGTCACTTCGCGGCCGAGCTGGCCGCCGTGGTCGACCCGGTGCCGGTGCGCCTGTCCGACGAGCGTCTCAGCACGGTGACCGCGGAGGCCGTGCTCCGCGGCCAGGGCAAGAAGGGGCAGAAGCGTCGGGCCGTCGTCGACCAGGCGGCGGCCGTGGTGATCCTGCAGCACGCGCTGGACACCGAACGCAGCACCGGGGCAGCGCCGGGCGAGGCAGTCCCGACGTCCCCGCAGTCCAGCCAGACATCCACCCAGTCGTCCGCACGGGGCAACCAGAGTTAGGTGTGAGCCACCAGTTGAGCCAGATCGGTCTTGATCTCGAGCAGGACAGGAAGCCGGGCCACCGGCGTCGCCGCGGCATGGGGCGCGCCAAGGGCTTCCTGGCCGTGGTGATCGCGCTCGCGATCCTGCTCGGCGGCGGGTTCGCCGCCTACACCCTCGGTCTCACCAAGCTCAAGGAGCTGCTGAGCCCGCCGCCGGACTACTCCGGCTCCGGCACCGGCACCGTCGTGGTCGAGGTGCACAAGGGCGACTCCTCGGCGGACATCGGCTCCACGCTGCTGTCCCAGGGCGTGGTGAAGAGCGTCGAGGCGTTCACCCAGGAGGCCCGGCACAACCCGAAGTCGGTGAGCATCCAGGTCGGGTTCTACGAGCTGCACAAGCACATGTCCGCCAACGCGGCGATGAACCTGCTGGTGAACCCGAAGAACCTGATGCAGAGCGCGGTCACGGTCCCCGAGGGGCTGACCGTCAAGCAGATCGTGGCGCTGCTCGCGAAGAAGACCGACTTCTCCGAGGCCGACTTCCTCAAGGCGCTCAAGGACCCGAAGGCACTCGGGCTGCCGTCCTACGCCGAGGGCAGCGTCGAGGGCTATCTCTTCCCGGCGACCTACATGGTGCCGCCGAAGTCCAGCGCCGCGTCGGTGCTCACGGAGATGGTCAGCCGCGGCAAGACCGAGGTCGCCTCGCTCGACCTGGAGGCGAAGGCGAAGGCGCTCGGCTACTCCGCGCACGACGTGATGACGGTGGCGTCGCTGGTGCAGGCGGAGGCGCGCAAGCCCGCCGACTTCCCCAAGGTCGCCCGGGTGATCTACAACCGCCTCAAGGCCGGCATGCCGCTGCAGTTCGACTCCACGGTGCACTACGCGACCGGCAAGGACGGTTCCGTCGGCACCAGCGACGCGGCGCGCAGCTCCGACTCGGCCTACAACACCTACAAGGTCAAGGGGCTGCCGCCGACCCCGATCTCGGCACCGGGGGAGCAGGCGCTCAGGGCGGCACTGTCCCCGACGCCGGGCTCCTGGCTCTACTTCGTCACCACCAACCCCGACACCGGGGAGACGAAGTTCGCCACCAGCTACTCCGAGCACCTGAAGAACGTGGCGGAGTTCAAGAAGTGGTGCTCCCAGTCGTCGACGTGCTGACCCGCCGCTGCGCGGTCCTGGGCAGCCCGGTGGCGCACTCGCTGTCACCGCTGCTGCACCGGGCCGCCTACGCCGAGCTCGCCCTGCCCTGGGAGTACGACGCCCACGACGTGTCCGAGGCGGGGCTCCCGGGCTTCCTGGACGGGCTCGACCCGACCTGGCGGGGACTGTCCCTGACGATGCCCCTCAAGCGGACGGTGGTGCCGCTGCTCGACGAGCTGTCGGAGCGGGCCCGGCTCGCCGGCGCGGTCAACACGGTGCTGCTCGACGCCTCGGGGACGGTGCGCCGCCGCGGCGACAACACCGACATCCCGGGGGCGGCCGCCGCACTGCGTGAGCGCTACGACGGTCCGGTCCGGTCCGCGGTCGTGCTCGGTGGCGGGGCGACCGCGACCTCGACCTCCCTGGCACTGGCCGACCTGGGCTGCGGCGCGATCACGCTGCTGGTCCGGGACCCGGCCCGGGCCGCGGAGACCGTGCAGGCGGTGGCCCGGCACCCGCTGTCGCCGCGTGTCGAGGTCGGGCTGCTCGGTGGCGCCCCGGTCGAGGCCGACGTGCTGGTCTCGACGATCCCGGCCGCGGCCCAGGGCGCGGACGTGGTCGCGCTCGCCGACGCGGTCGACGTCGTGTTCGAGGTGCTCTACGACCCGTGGCCGACCCCGCTGGCCTCCTACGCCCGCGACGGCGGGCAGACGCTCGTCACCGGCCTGGACCTGCTGGTGCACCAGGCCGCGCTCCAGGTCGAGCTGATGACCGGGGCCGACGTCGCGCCGCTGGCGGCGATGCGCGCCGCGGGGGAGCACGAGCTGGAGCGTCGCGCCCGCTAGCCTCGCCGGTGTGACCCTGGCGGACCTCCACCTGGCCACCGCGGCGACCGGTGCGGTCCTCGGCCTGCTCGGTGGGCTGGCGGTGCCGGGCCTGATCGCCCGGATCCCCGAGCCCGACCCCGAGCCGGAGCCCGACCCCGACCTCGACCTGGGGCCTGACGAGCGGCTCGACCCCGAGGCGGGCGAGCGGGACGCCGTACTCCCGGAGCCGAAGGAGCCCTACGCCGCGATCGCCGCGACCCGTGGTCTGCGGACCCGCGCCGCGGTGTCCGGCGCCGTGGCGGCGGCCCTGGTGGGGTCGGCCGTCGGGTGGGCCTGGTCGCTGACGTTCCTGTGGTTCCTGGTCCCGGTGTGCGTCGCCCTGGCCGTCGTGGACTGGCGCACCCGGCTGCTGCCGACGAAGGTGATCGCGCCGTCCTACCTCGTGGTGGTGCCGCTGGTGCTCGGCTCCGCGGCCCTGGACCACTCGACCTGGTACCTCGTCACCTCCGGCATCGGCTGGCTGCTGTTCGGCGGGTTCTTCTTCCTGCTCTGGTTCGTCTACCCGGCCGGCCTCGGCTACGGCGACGTCCGGCTGGCCGGCCTGCTCGGGATCGCCCTGGGCTACCTGAGCCTGCAGACCGTCAGCTACGGGATGGTCGCCGGGTCCCTGCTCAACGTCGTCGTGGGCGGCGGGCTGGTGCTGCTGGGCCGGGTGGACCGCGGCAGCTCGCCGTTCGGGCCCTACCTCGTCCTGGGCGCGCTCGTCGGCGTGCTGCTCGCCCCCGGTGCCAGCGGCTGGTACGCCTGACCGGCTGGCGAGACGGCCGTGAAAGACTGGCGGCATGCTCCGATGGCTCACGGCAGGCGAGTCCCATGGTCCCGCCCTGGTCGCCGTACTCGAAGGTCTGCCCGCCCACGTCCAGGTGACGTCGGGCGACGTCGTCGACGCCCTGGCGCGCCGTCGGCTCGGCTACGGCCGCGGTGCCCGGATGAAGTTCGAGCAGGACGAGGTGGAGTTCCTCGGCGGGCTGCGCCACGGCCGCACGCTCGGCAGCCCGGTCGCGATCCGGGTCGGCAACACCGAGTGGCCCAAGTGGGACAAGGTGATGGCCGCCGACCCCGTCGACGAGGCCGAGCTCGAGGCACTCGCCCGCAACGCCGCCCTGACCCGCCCCCGCCCCGGGCATGCCGACCTGGTGGGCATGCAGAAGTACGACTTCGACGAGGCACGCCCGATCCTCGAGCGCGCCTCCGCCCGCGAGACCGCCGCCCGCGTCGCGCTCGGCGCGGTCGCCGCGAAGTTCCTGGAGCAGGCCGTCGGCGCCGAGGTGGTCAGCCACGTCGTGGCGATCGGCACGGCCACCGCGCCGGCCGGCTCGGTGCCGGTCGCGGCCGACGTGGAGCGGCTCGACGCCGACCCGGTGCGCTGCCTCGACCCCGACGCCAGCAAGGCGATGGTGGCCGCGATCGACCAGGCCCACAAGGACGGCGACACCCTCGGCGGTGTCGTCGAGGTGGTCGTGCACGGTCTCCCGCCGGGTCTCGGCTCGCACGTGCACTGGGACCGTCGCCTCGACGCGCGGCTGGCCGGTGCGTTGATGGGCATCCAGGCGATCAAGGGCGTCGAGGTCGGCGACGGTTTCGACCTGGCCGCCACGCCCGGGTCGCTCGCGCACGACGAGATCGTGCCCACCGACGACGGCCTGCGACGCACCTCCGGACGTGCGGGCGGCACCGAGGGCGGGATGTCCACGGGTGAGGCACTGCGCGTGCGCGCCGCGATGAAGCCGATCGCGACCGTGCCGCGGGCGCTGCGCACCGTCGACGTGTCCACCGGTGAGGAGGCGGTGGCCCACCACCAGCGCTCCGACGTCTGCGCGGTGCCGGCCGCCGGCATCGTCGCCGAGGCGATGGTCGCGCTGGTGCTGGCCGAGGCCGTGCTGGAGAAGTTCGGCGGCGACTCGGTGCAGGAGACGCGGCGCAACGTCGACTCCTACCTCGCCGCGCTGACGATTCGATGAGCGGACCTCGGGCGGTCCTGGTCGGCCCGATGGGCGCCGGGAAGACCACCGTCGCGCACCTGCTCGCGTCCCGGTGGGGCGTGGACGTGCGCGACACCGACGCCGACGTGGAAGCCGTTGCCGGCAAGGAGATCGGGGAGATCTTCGTCGACGAGGGCGAGGCGCACTTCCGGGCCCTCGAGCGGACCGCCGTCGCCGCCGCGCTGGCCGAGCACCCCGGCGTGCTCGCGCTCGGCGGGGGAGCGGTGCTCGACCCCGACACCCGCTCCGCGCTCGAGGGACGCCCCGTGGTGTTCCTGTCCGTCGGGCTCAGCGACGCCGTCAAGCGGGTCGGTCTGGGCACCGGACGCCCGCTGCTGCTGGGTAACGTGCGCTCCCGCGTGAAGGTGCTGCTCGACGAGCGGCTGCCGGTCTACCGCGCGGTTGCCATGATCGAGGTGCAGACCGACGGACGCAGTCCCGACGACGTCGCCGACGAGGTGGCCCGCCGGGTCGAGGACATGGAGGAGAACCGCGATGACTGACCGGACCACGATCGAGGTCGACGGCGAGTCGCCCTACCGGGTCGTCGTCGGTGACGGCCTGCTCGGCGAGCTGCCGACGATGCTCGGTGAGGGCGTCCAGCGGGTCGCGGTCATCCACCCGCGGGCGCTGGCCGCGACCGGTGAGGCGATCCGCGAGGACCTGGCCGCGCAGGGCTACGACGCGCACGGCATCGAGATCCCCGACGGCGAGGAGGCCAAGCTGGCCCCGGTCGCGTCGTTCTGCTGGCAGGTGCTCGGCCAGACCGGGTTCACCCGCAGCGACGCCGTCGTCACCGTCGGCGGCGGCTCCACCACCGACATGGGTGGCTTCGTGGCCGCGACCTGGCTGCGCGGCGTCAAGGTCGTGCACATGCCCACCACCCTGCTCGGCATGGTCGACGCAGCCGTCGGCGGCAAGACCGGCATGAACACCACCGAGGGCAAGAACCTGGTGGGCGCGTTCCACGAGCCGGCCGGGGTGCTGTGCGACCTGGCGACCCTCGAGAGCCTGCCCCGTAACGAGCTGATCAGCGGCCTGGCCGAGGTCGTCAAGTGTGGCTTCATCGCCGACCCGACGATCCTCGACCTCGTCGAGGGCGACCCGGTCGCTGCCACCACGCCCGGCAGCGACGTGCTGCGCGAGCTCATCGAGCGCGCCATCCGGGTCAAGGTGGACGTGGTCACCGCGGACCTGCGCGAGACCGGCGGCACGGGCGGGCACCCCGGGCGCGAGGCGCTGAACTACGGACACACGCTCGGACACGCGATCGAGAAGGCCGAGCGCTACAAGTTCCGGCACGGTGCGGCGGTCGCGATCGGGATGACCTACGTCGCCGAGCTGGCCCGGCTGGCCGGCCGTCTCGACGAGGCCACCGCCGAGCGGCACCGCCGGGTGCTCGAGCTGGTCGGTCTCCCGACGTCGTACCGCGGGGGCAGCTGGGCGCAGCTGCACGAGACGATGAAGGTCGACAAGAAGTCGCGCGGCGACCAGCTGCGCTTCGTGGTGCTGGAGGGGCTGGGCAAGCCCGCGATCCTGGCCGGCCCCGACCCGACGCTGCTGTCCGCCGCCTGGGGCGAGATCGCCGCGGAGGCCCGGTGAGCGCCGGCACCCGGGTGCTGGTCCTCAACGGCCCGAACCTGGGACGGCTCGGCCGCCGCCAGCCCGAGATCTACGGACGCACCACGCACGCGGAGCTGGTCGACCTGTGCGTGGACTGGGGCGCCGAGCTCGGCCTCGACGTCGAGGTGCGCCAGACCAACCACGAGGGCGACCTGCTCGACTGGCTCAACACCGCTGCCGACGAGCGCACCCCGGTGGTGCTCAACGCGGCCGCCTGGAGCCACTACTCCTACGCGTTGTACGACGCCTGCGGGCAGCTCGAGGCGCCGCTCGTGGAGGTGCACATCTCCGACCCCGGGGCCCGCCCGGAGGCGTTCCGGCACCACTCGGTGGTCTCCGAGCACGCGGCGCACGTCGTGGTGGGCCAGGGCGTGGACGGCTACCGGCAGGCACTCGCGTTCCTGGCCGGGCGCTGAATTTCGGCGCTCCCGCCCGCTCCGGCTAGACTTGCCCGCCGCTGCCCTCGTCACCGACGGGCGGCCTCCCACACCGACGACAAAGGGTTCGAGACTGCGCATGGCAACGACCAACGACCTCAAGAACGGCATGGTGCTCAACCTCGACGGCCAGCTCTGGTCCGTGATCTGGTTCCAGCACCACAAGCCCGGCAAGGGCGGCGCGGTCGTGCGCACCAAGCTGAAGAACATCGAGTCCGGCAAGACCGTCGACAAGACGTTCAACGCCGACGTCAAGGTCGAGGTCGCCAACGTCGACAAGCGCACGATGCAGTACCTCTACAACGACGGCACGTCCTACGTCTTCATGGACGTCTCGACCTACGAGCAGACCGAGGTCTCCCCGGAGATCGTCGGCGACGCGTCGAACTTCCTGCTCGAGCAGCAGGAGGCGATCGTGGCCACCAACGACGGACGCGTGCTCTACATCGAGCTGCCGGCGTCGGTCGAGCTGCTCGTGGAGTACACCGAGCCGGGCCTGCAGGGCGACCGCTCCACCGGCGGCACCAAGCCCGCCAAGCTGGAGACCGGTCACGAGATCGCCGTGCCGCTGTTCATCACCACGGGCGAGAAGATCAAGGTCGACACCCGCGACAGCAGCTACCTGGGCCGCGTCAGCAGCTGATGGCAGCCCGTTCCAAGGCACGCAAGCGCGCTCTCGACATCCTCTTCGAGTGCGAGGTCCGCGGGATCCGTCTCGACGGCACCCTCGACGAGCGGGTGATCGCCGGTGAGCCGCCCGTCAACGAGTACACCGTCACGCTGATCCGCGGTGTGGTCGAGCACCAGGCGCGCATCGACGAGCTCATCTCGTCGTACTCCCAGGGCTGGACGATCGAGCGGATGCCGGCCGTGGACCGCAACACGCTGCGCCTCGGGGTGCTCGAGCTGCTCTGGCTCGACGAGACCCCCGACGCCGTCGCGATCAGCGAGGCGATGAACCTGGTGCGCGACCTGTCCACCGACGAGTCGCCGGCGTTCGTCAACGGCGTGCTCGGCACCATCCTGCGCGACAAGGCCTCGATCAGCATCTGAGGCGCGTCACCCCGCGGGGCGCACGATCTGCTGGAGCGCCCAGCGGTTGCCGTCGGGGTCGCTGAAGTAGGCGAAGCGGCCCCACGGCTGGTCGTCGACGCCCTCGCAGGCGATGTCGCGCTCCCGCAGGTGGGCGAGCGCGGCGTCCGCGTCGGCGACGACGACCTGGATGAACTGGCTGGCCCCCTCCGGGAGCATGCCCAGACCCTCACCGAAGCAGATCGAGCACGCCGACCCGGGTGGCGTCACCTGCACGAACCGCAGCGACTCGCTGACCCGCTGGTCGAAGTCGACGGTCCAGCCGACCTGCTCGTAGAACGCCCTGGTCCGGTCCACGTCGGTGACCGCGAGCGGCACCAGCTCGATCTTCCAGTCCATCTGGGTCTCCCTTCCTCTTCCGGCAGCCTAGGGCGGCGCGCCGACACTGGGCCCGACAACGGCGGCCCGACTGACGGCGCGGGTGGCAGTCTGGGCGCATGAGCGAGCAGCGGGAGTGCGACGTCATCGTGGTCGGCCTCGGGCCCGGGGGCGAGGACGTCGCCACCCGGTTGGCGAAGGCCGGCCGGCAGGTGCTGGCGGTGGAGCGCCGTCTGGTGGGCGGTGAGTGCCCCTACTACGGCTGCATCCCCTCGAAGATGATGGTGCGCGCCGCCGACGCGCTGGCCGAGGCCCGCCGCGTCGACGGCCTGGCCGGCAGCGCGAGCGTCACCCCCGACTGGGGGCCGGTGCACGCCCGGATCCGCGACGAGGCCACCACCGGCTGGGACGACGCGATCGCCGTACGGCGCCTGGAGAAGGCCGGGGCGCAGTTCCTCCGGGGGGAGGCCCGGCTGGCTGGGCCGCGCGCCGTCGAGGTGGACGGGACCACGTTCACCGCCCGCGACGGGGTGGTGCTCAACACCGGCACCGAGCCGGCCGCGCCCCCGGTGCCGGGGCTCGCGGGGACGCCGTACTGGACCAACCGGGAGGCCGTGCAGGCCGACACGGTCCCGGCGTCGCTGGCCGTCCTCGGCGGCGGGGCCATCGGGATGGAGCTCGCCCAGGCGTTCAGCCGGTTCGGCAGCACCGTGACCGTCGTCGAGGTCGCCGACCGCGTCCTGGCGCCCGAGGAGCCCGAGGCCAGCGCGGTGGTCGCGGACGTGCTCACCCGAGAGGGGATCCGGCTGGTGACCGGGGCGCACGTCGCGTCGGTGGCCTACGAGGCGGGGCGGTTCACCCTCGATCTGGGGGAGGAGCAGGTGGCCGCCGACCGGTTGCTGGTGGCTGCGGGCCGTCGGCCCAATCTGGCCGACCTGGGGCTGGACAGCGTCGGGCTCGACCCGCGGGCGCGCTCGCTGGAGACAGACGCCCGGATGCGGGTGCCGGTCGAGGGCGGGGGCCTGTGGGCGGTCGGCGACATCACGGGCAAGGGCGCGTTCACGCACGTGTCGATGTACCAGGCGGGCATCGCCGCCCGCGACCTGCTCGGTGAGGACGGTCCGGAGGCGAGCTACCACGCGGTTCCGCGGGTGACCTTCACCGACCCGGAGGTGGGGTCGGTGGGGATGACCGAGCGGCAGGCCCTGGACGCGGGGCTGAGCGTCGCGACCGGTCTGACCGACCTGGCCTCGTCGACGCGTGGCTGGATCCACGGCGCGTCCGGCCTCGTGAAGCTCGTCGCCGACGCCGACCGTGGTGTTCTGGTCGGCGCGACCGTCGTCGGACCGGCCGGGGGAGAGGTGCTCTCGATGCTGGCCCTGGCCGTGCACGCCGCGGTCCCGGTGGCCACGCTGCGGTCGATGGTCTACGCCTACCCGACGTTCCACCGGGCGGTCGAGGCGGCGCTGGCGGACCTGGGCTGAGACACCTGGCGGAACCCCTCGCCTGCCCGCGAGTGACGACTCAACATGTCGGGAGTGCCGACTCAACGGGCCGGGAGTGCCGACTCAACATGTCGGGAGTGCCGACTCAACGGGTCGGGAGGGACGTCTCAACGGGGGTGCGGTGGTCCGGACCGGGAGGGGCGGCTGTTATCGTGGCGACGATCGATTTCCTTTAACGAGCCGTCCCGTGAGGCGGAGAAGGAGGTCTGGCGGCTTCATGCCTACGCAGCCTGCCCCGACATCTGATGCGTCCCCGACATCCACCGAGGGGCGCGTGGTCCTCGACGGGCGCGACGTCTCCCGCGCCCTCACCCGCATCGCGCACGAGATCCTCGAGCGCAACAAGGGCGCCCGCGACCTGGTGCTCCTCGGCATCCCGACCCGCGGCGTCTACCTCGCCCAGCGCGTCGCCGCGAAGATCGCCTCGGTCGAGGGCGTCGACGTACCCGTCGGCTCGCTCGACGTGACGATGTACCGCGACGACCTCCGGATGCGCCCGGCCCGCACCCTGCTGCCCACCGAGATCCCGTCCGGCGGCATCGACGGCAAGACCGTGGTTCTCGTCGACGACGTGCTCTTCTCCGGCCGCACGATCCGCGCCGCGCTCGACGCGATGAGCGACGTCGGCCGGCCGCAGGCGGTCCGGCTCGCGGTCCTCGTCGACCGCGGCCACCGCGAGCTGCCGATCCGGGCCGACTTCGTCGGCAAGAACCTGCCGACCTCCCTGGTCGAGAAGGTCGCCGTCCGGCTCGAGGAGTACGACGGCGAGGACTGCGTGAGCATCGCCGGCGTGGTCTCGACGGGCTCGACCACCGAGACGGAGGTGGCCCCGTGAAGAAGCACCTGCTGAGCGCGGCGGACCTGACCCGCGACGACGCCGAGCTGATCCTGGCCACCGCGGCCGAGTTGCGCAGCCTCGCCGACCGCCCGATCAAGAAGCTGCCCGCCCTCCGCGGCCGCACGATCGTGAACCTCTTCTTCGAGGACTCCACCCGCACCCGGATCTCGTTCGAGGCGGCCGCCAAGCGGCTGTCCGCGGACGTCATCAACTTCAGCGCCAAGGGGTCCAGCCTGTCCAAGGGCGAGAGCCTCAAGGACACCGCGCTCACCCTGGAGGCGATGGGGGCGGACGCGGTCGTCGTACGCCACTGGGCCGCCGGCGCGCCGCACCTGCTCGCGAACGCCGGCTGGTCGCGCTCGAGCGTGGTCAACGCCGGCGACGGCACCCACGAGCACCCCACCCAGGCGCTGCTCGACGCGTTCACGATGACCCGCCACCTCGGCAACCTCGACGGCCGCCGGGTCGCGATCGTCGGCGACGTGCTGCACAGCCGGGTGGCACGCAGCAACGCGCTGCTGCTGAAGACGCTCGGCGCCGAGGTCACCCTCGTCGCGCCGCCCACCCTGCTGCCGTTCGGCATCGAGGGCTGGGACGTGGAGACGTCCTACGACCTCGACGCCGTGCTGCCCAAGACCGACGTGGTGATGATGCTCCGGGTACAGCAAGAACGAATGACACTGCGCGGTGGCAACTTCTTCCCCACGGTGCGGGAGTACAGCCGCCGCTACGGCCTCGACGGCCGCCGGATGGCGACCCTGCAGGACCACACGATCGTGATGCACCCCGGCCCGATGATCCGCGGCATGGAGATCACCGCGGACGTCGCCGACTCCGACCGCTCGGTGATCGTCGAGCAGGTCACCAACGGGGTCGCGGTCCGGATGGCGGTGCTCTACCTGCTGCTCGGTGGTTCCGAGCCAGCGGTCTCGACAGGCTCGACCAACGCCACGGAGGACACCAAGTGACGACGTACCTGATCACGGGCGCACGCCCGTACGGCGGCGAGCCGGTCGACCTGCTGCTGAAGGACGGCGTGGTCGCGGAGATCGGCAAGCCGGGGACGGTGGTCTCGACAAGCTCGACCAACGAGAGCGTCTCGACCACCGAGGGCGTGGAGGTGGTCGACGCGGACGGGCTGGTCGCGCTACCCGGCCTCGTGGACCTGCACACGCACCTGCGCGAGCCCGGCCGCGAGGACGCGGAGACGGTCGAGACCGGCACCCACGCCGCGGCGCTGGGCGGGTTCACCGCCGTGCACGCGATGGCCAACACCGACCCGGTCGCCGACACGGCCGGCGTCGTCGAGCAGGTCTGGCGGCTCGGCCGCGAGGCGGGCTACTGCGACGTGTTCCCGGTCGGTGCGGTCACGGTCGGGCTGGCCGGCGAGCGGCTCGCCGAGCTCGGTGCGATGGCGGACTCCGCGGCCCGGGTCCGGGTCTTCTCCGACGACGGCAAGTGCGTCTCCGACCCGGTGCTGATGCGCCGCGCGCTGGAGTACGTCAAGGCCTTCGACGGCGTCGTCGCCCAGCACGCCCAGGAGCCGCGCCTGACCGAGGACGCCCAGATGAACGAGGGCGAGCTGTCCGGCCGGCTCGGCCTGCGCGGCTGGCCCGCGGTCGCGGAGGAGGCGATCATCGCCCGCGACTGCCTGCTCGCCGCGCACACCGGTTCGCGGCTGCACGTGTGCCACGTGTCCACCGCAGGCTCGGTCGAGATCGTGCGCTGGGCCAAGAGCAAGGGCTGGCCGGTGACCGCCGAGGCGTGCCCGCACCACCTGCTGCTCACCGACGAGCTGGCCGCGACCTACGACCCGATCTACAAGGTCAACCCGCCGCTGCGCTCGGCGGCCGACGTGGCGGCGCTGCGCGAGGGACTGGCCGACGGCACGATCGACATCGTCGCCACCGACCACGCCCCCCACCCGCACGAGGACAAGGACTGCGAGTGGCAGGCCGCGGCGTTCGGGATGCTCGGTCTGGAGACCGCGCTCTCGATCGTGCAGGCCACCATGGTCGACACCGGCCTGCTCGACTGGGCCGCCGTCGCCGAGCGGATGTCTGCCGCTCCCGCCCGGATCGGTCGCGCCGAGGGCCACGGCCGCCCGCTCGCCGTCGGCGAGCCCGCCAACGTCGTCCTCTACGACCCGTCCGCGTCGCGCGTCGTCGACGCGGGGGAGCTGGCCTCGCTCTCGCGCAACACCCCCTACGCCGGGCGCGAGCTGCCCGGCCGGGTGGTCGCGACGTTCCTGCGCGGCACCCCCACCGTCCTCGAAGGGAAGCTGGCATGAACCTCGCCGTGACGAAGGACGCCTCCGGCTTCGGCGACGTCTGGATCTCCGTGCTGATCCTGTTCGGGATCCTGCTGCTGGCCTACGCCCTGATGTGGCGGGGCTGGCGGCGCCGGGCGGCCCGCCACGACCTGCCGCCGCTGGCCGAGGCCGGCCCGGAGACCGAGCCCGCCGACCTGGAGGCCGACGGCCGCTACGTCGGTACGACGACCGCGGGCGACTGGCTCGACCGGGTCGTCGCCCGGGGCCTCGGCCCGCGCAGCGCCTGCACCTTGCGGCTGACCCGGCACGGCCTCGACGTGATCCGCCCCGGCGGACGGTCCGGGTCGTCGTACCGGATCCCGACGGCGGCCCTGCGCGGCGCCCGCCACGACCAGGGCATCGCCGGGAAGGTGGTGCCCCCGCATGGGCTGCTGGTGCTCACCTGGCAGCACGGCGACCTCACCCTCGACTCCGGGTTCCGGCTCGGGGGCACCGACGAGCACAACACCTGGGTCGACCGGGTCACCACGATCGTGAAGGAGAACGCATGAGAAGGCCGGCCATCCTGGTGCTCGAGGACGGGCGGACCTTCCGCGGCGAGTCCTACGGCGCCGAGGGCGAGACCTTCGGGGAGGCGGTCTTCTCCACCGGCATGTCCGGCTACCAGGAGACCCTCACCGACCCGTCCTACCACCGGCAGGTCGTCGTGATGACGGCCCCGCACGTGGGCAACACCGGCATGAACGACGAGGACCCCGAGTCCTCCCGGATCTGGGTCAGCGGCTACGTCGTGCGCGACCCCGCCCGGGTGCCGTCGAACTGGCGCAGCCGGCGCTCGCTCGCCGATGCGCTGCGCGAGCAGGACGTGGTGGGCATCAGCGGTGTCGACACCCGCGCCCTGACCCGGCACCTGCGCGAGCGGGGCGCGATGCGCGTCGGCATCTCCAGCACCGAGACCGACCCGCAGGCGCTGCTCGAGCGGGTGCTCGGGTCCGGCGAGATGGCCGGCAGCGAGCTGGCCAGCCAGGTGTCGACGAGTGAGGCGTACGTCGTCCCGGCGGTCGGCGAGAAGCGGTTCACCGTCGCGGCGCTGGACCTCGGCATCAAGGCGAACACGCCGCGGATGATGGCCGAGCGCGGCATCGAGGTGCACGTGCTGCCGGCGACCTCGACGCTCGAGGACGTCCTGGCGGTGCGGCCCGACGGCGTGTTCTTCTCCAACGGCCCGGGCGACCCGGCCGCGACCGTCGGGCAGGTCGAGCTGCTGAAGTCCGTGCTGGAGCAGGGGATTGCCTACTTCGGCATCTGCTTCGGCAACCAGCTGTTCGGTCGCGCGCTGGGGCTGGGCACCTACAAGCTGAAGTACGGCCACCGCGGCATCAACCAGCCGGTCATGGACCGCACCACCTCGAAGGTCGAGGTCACCGCGCACAACCACGGGTTCGCCGTGGAGTGGCCCGGTGCGCTCGACACGACGGTCGGGACGCCGTACGGCGAGGCGAGCGTGAGCCACGTGTGCCTCAACGACGACGTGGTCGAGGGCCTCGAGCTGCGTGATGCCGCGGGCGCCCTGAAGGCGTTCAGCGTTCAGTACCACCCGGAGGCGGCGGCCGGTCCGCACGACGCGGCGTACCTGTTCGACAGATTCTGCAACCTGATGGTCTCGACGAGCTCGACCAACGAGGAGTCCTGATGCCGAAGCGTGACGACATCCAGTCCGTGATGGTCATCGGCTCCGGGCCGATCATCATCGGGCAGGCCTGCGAGTTCGACTACTCGGGCACGCAGGCGTGCCGGGTGCTCAAGGCCGAGGGGCTGCGGGTCATCCTGGTCAACTCCAACCCGGCCACGATCATGACCGACCCGGAGTTCGCCGACGCCACCTACGTCGAGCCGATCACCCCCGAGTTCGTCGAGAAGGTGATCGCCAAGGAGCGCCCCGACGCGCTGCTCGCGACGCTCGGCGGCCAGACGGCGCTCAACGCAGCGATGGCCCTCGACAAGCTCGGCGTCCTGGAGAAGTACGGCGTCGAGCTGATCGGCGCCAGCATCGAGGCGATCGACCGCGGCGAGAACCGCGAGTCGTTCAAGAAGATCGTGGAGGAGCTCGGGGGAGAGGTCGCCCGCTCGGTGGTCTGCCACACGATGGACGACTGCCTCGCGGCCGTCGACGAGCTCGGCTACCCGATGGTGGTGCGGCCGTCGTTCACGATGGGCGGCACCGGCTCGGGGATGGCCTACGACGAGGAGGACCTGCGCCGCATCGCCGGTGCCGGCCTCGCCGCGTCGCCGACCACCGAGGTGCTCCTCGAGGAGTCCATCCTCGGCTGGAAGGAGTACGAGCTCGAGGTCATGCGCGACACCGCCGACAACGTGGTGATCGTGTGCAGCATCGAGAACCTCGACCCGATGGGCGTGCACACCGGCGACTCGATCACGGTCGCCCCGGCGATGACGCTGACCGACCGTGAGTACCAGGCCATGCGCGACCTCTCGATCGGCATCATCCGCTCGGTCGGGGTGGACACCGGCGGCTGCAACATCCAGTTCGCGGTCGACCCCGCCGACGGCCGCCTGATCGTGATCGAGATGAACCCGCGGGTGTCGCGCTCGTCCGCGCTGGCGTCGAAGGCGACCGGCTTCCCGATCGCCAAGATCGCGGCCAAGGTCGCGATCGGCTACACCCTCGACGAGATCCCCAACGACATCACCCGGGAGACGCCCGCGTCCTTCGAGCCGGCGCTCGACTACGTGGTCGTCAAGGTGCCGCGCTTCGCGTTCGAGAAGTTCCCGCTCGCCGACCCGACGCTGACCACGCACATGAAGTCGGTCGGCGAGGCGATGGCGATCGGCCGCAACTTCACCGAGGCGCTGCAGAAGGCGCTGCGCAGCCTGGAGAACCCGGCTGCCGTGTTCGACTGGAGCCACCGCTGGGTGGACCTCGACAAGGACGCGCTGCTCGAGGAGATCCGCACCCCGCACGACGGCCGGCTCAAGAAGGTCATGGACGCGCTCCGCGCCGGCGCGACGCCCGAGGAGGTCCACGAGGCCACCGCGATCGACCCGTGGTTCGTCGACCAGCTGCTGCTCATCAACGAGGTCGCCCTCGAGGTGCTCGACGCCCCCGAGCTGACGCCGGACCTGCTCCGGCACGCCAAGCGGCACGGCTTCTCCGACACCCAGATCGGCAAGCTGCGCGACATGAGCCCGGCGGTGGTGCGTGGGGTGCGGCACGCTCTCGGCATCCGCCCGGTGTTCAAGACCGTCGACACCTGCGCCGCGGAGTTCGCGGCGCGGACGCCGTACCACTACTCCTCCTACGACGAGGAGACCGAGGTCGAGCCGCGCGAGCGGCCGGCGGTGATCATCCTCGGCTCGGGCCCCAACCGGATCGGGCAGGGCATCGAGTTCGACTACTCGTGCGTGCACGCGAGCCTGGCGCTCTCGGCCAGCCGCAACGGCAGGGGCGGCGAGGGCTATGAGACGATCATGGTCAACTGCAACCCCGAGACCGTCTCGACCGACTACGACACCTCGGACCGGCTCTACTTCGAGCCGCTCACCCTCGAGGACGTGCTCGAGATCGTGCACGCCGAGCAGGCCGCCGGCCCGGTGGCCGGCGTGATCTGCCAGCTCGGCGGGCAGACCCCGCTCGGCCTCGCCCAGGGCCTCGAGGACGCCGGGGTGCCGATCGTCGGCACCAGCCCGGCGGCCATCGAGCTCGCCGAGGAGCGCGGCGCCTTCGGGCGGGTGCTCGCCGACGCCGGGCTCGCGGCGCCCAAGCACGGCACCGCGACGTCCTTCCCCGAGGCGCAGCGGATCGCCGCCGAGATCGGCTACCCGGTCCTGGTGCGGCCCTCCTACGTGCTCGGCGGGCGCGGCATGGAGATCGTATACGGCGACGCCGCCCTGGAGACCTACCTGGAGAAGTACGTCGCCGCCGGGCTGATCTCGCGCGACGCCCCCGTGCTCGTGGACCGCTTCCTCGACGACGCGGTCGAGATCGACGTCGACGCGCTGTACGACGGCGAGGAGCTGTTCCTCGGCGGCGTCATGGAGCACATCGAGGAGGCCGGCATCCACTCCGGCGACTCCTCCTGCGCGCTGCCGCCGATCACCCTCGGCCGGGAGACGATCGACAAGATCCGCGCGTCCACGCTGGCGATCGCCCGCGGGGTCGGGGTGCGCGGCCTGCTCAACGTGCAGTACGCCCTGGCCTCCGACGTGGTCTACGTCCTCGAGGCCAACCCGCGCGCGTCCCGGACCGTGCCGTTCGTGTCCAAGGCCACCGGCACCCCGCTCGCCAAGGCCGCGGCCCGGGTGATGATGGGCGACACGATCGCCGCCCTCCGCAGCGAGGGCGTCCTGCCCGCGACCGGCGACGGCGGCGACCTGCCCAGCAACGCGCCGATCGCGGTCAAGGAGGCCGTGATGCCGTTCAACCGGTTCAAGACCCCCGACGGCAAGACCGTCGACGCGGTGCTCGGCCCGGAGATGCGCTCCACCGGCGAGGTGATGGGCTTCGACGCGGTCTTCGGGACGGCCTTCGCGAAGGCGCAGACCGCGGCCTACGGGCCGCTGCCCACCGAGGGCAAGATCTTCGTCTCGGTGGCCAACGTCGACAAGCGGCACATGATCTTCCCGATCAAGCGGCTGGCCGACCTCGGCTACGAGATCCTCGCCACCGCCGGCACTGCCGAGGTGCTGCGCCGCAACGGCGTCGAGTGCGAGGTGGTCCGCAAGCACAGCGAGGGCGACGGTCCCGACGGCGCACCCACGATCGTGGGGCGGATGCGCGACGGTGACGTGCAGCTGGTGGTCAACACCCCGCACGGCACCACCTCGGGTGGCTCGCCACGGCTCGACGGCTACGAGATCCGCACCGCGGCGATCCTCGCGAACATCCCGTGCATCACCACCGTGCAGGGACTCGCGGCCGCCGTACAGGGGATCGAGGCGGTGCGTGCCGGCGACATCGGGGTGCGGTCGCTGCAGGACTGGAACGCGCGCCTGTGACGGCCTACCGGCTGCTCTTCGACAAGGCCCTGGTGCACGTCGACGCCGAGACCGCGCACCGGCTCGGCTTCGCGGCCCTGCGCGGCGTCCAGAGGGCGACGCGTGGTCTCGACAAGCTCGACCGGCGACACGTCGGACCCGGGGTGTCGGCGCTGGGGCTCGAGTTCCCGGGGCCGCTGGGGCTGGCGGCGGGCTTCGACAAGAACGCCGAGGGGATCGACGCGCTGGCCGCGCTCGGCTTCTCGTTCGTGGAGGTCGGCACGGTCACCGGGGAGCCGCAGCCGGGCAACCCGAAGCCGCGGCTGTTCCGGCTGCCGGCCGACCGCGCCGTGGTCAACCGGATGGGCTTCAACAACCACGGTGCCGAGGTGGTCGCCCGCCGGCTCGCCGCGCGGGCGGCGGGACCGCACCGCGACGTCGTCGTGGGGGTCAACATCGGCAAGACCAAGGTCGTCCCCGAGACCGACGAGGCGGCCGTGCTGGCCGACTACGCGAAGTCGACGACCCTGCTCGCGCCCCATGCGGACTACCTGGTCGTCAATGTCAGCTCGCCCAACACCCCGGGGCTGCGCGACCTGCAGTCGGTGGAGCGGCTGCGCCCGCTCCTTTCCGGGGTACGGCGCGCCGCGGACCAGTCCGCGCGGCGACGCGTGCCGCTGCTGGTGAAGATCGCCCCCGACCTGTCCGACGACGACGTGCTCGCGGTGGCCGACCTGGCCGACGAGCTGGGCCTGGACGGCATCGTGGCCACCAACACCACGACCAGCCGCGACGGCCTCGCCTCAGGCGCCGCGGACGTGGAGCGCGTGGGCGCGGGCGGGCTCTCCGGGGCGCCGCTCAAGGCACGGGCCCTCGAGGTGCTCCGGCTGCTGCGCGCCCGGGTCGGCGAGGAGATGACGATCATCGCGGTCGGCGGGATCGGCGACGCCGCCGACGCCCAGGCCCGGCTCGACGCCGGCGCCACGCTGCTGCAGGGCTACACCGCGTTCATCTACGAGGGCGCCGGCTGGCCGCGGAGGGTGCAGCGCGGGCTGCGGGTACGGCCCACCCGATGACGACGCCGGGGGGTGGTCTCGACGGCTTCGACCAACGGAGCGGGCTCGACCAACGGAGCGGGCTCGACCAACGGGGTCGGGCCGACCAGCGGGTCGTGCAGGTCCGCGGCGAGGTGCTGTCGGTCAAGCGGGTCGGGGCCCACCACCTGGTGACCCTGGTCGCGCCGGGGGTCGCCGAGCGGTTCCGGCCCGGCGGGTTCGTCACGCTGGGGCTCGGCGGACCGCTGAGCGGACGGGCTCTGCCGCGCGCGTTCGCGCTGCACCGGGCCCGGCCCACCGGCTCCTACGGCGGCACCGCCGAGATCGTCCTCACCGTCACCGAGGAGGCCACCCGCTGGCTGGCCGCCGCGCCCGCCGGCACCCCGCTCGACGTGGTGGGGCCGCTGGGTCGGCCGTTCGCGCTGCCCAAGGAGCCCGTCACCTGCGTGCTGGTCGGGGAGGGCGCGGACGCCGCACCCCTCTTCGCGCTCGCCGAACGGCTGCGTGAGCGCGGCTGCCTCGTGCACATGGTGCTGGGCGCCGACACCGAGGCCGCGCTGTTCGGCGTCCTCGAGGCCCGCCGGGCCACCCGCTCGGTCACCGTCGCCACCCGGGACGGGTCGGTCGGCTCGCGCGGCGAGGTGGCCGCCGTACTCCCGGACCTGCTCGCCCGCACCCAGGCCGACGTGGTCTACGCGGCCGGCAGCCCCGCGGTGCTGCACGGCGCCGCGGTCGCCGCCGAGGCGCACGGCGCCTGGAGCCAGACCCTGCTCGCCCCGCGCGACGTGCCGATGCCCTGCGGCACCGGCCTCTGCTTCGGCTGCACCGTGCCCCTCGTCGGCGAGGACGGGGTGTCCCGCCAGGTGCGCGCCTGCACCGAGGGACCGGTGCTGCGCGGCGACCGGGTCCAGTGGGAGCGGCTGTGAGCGACCTCCGCGCCAACCTGGGCACCGACCTCCGTCATGAGCTGGCCGGCCTGGCGCTGGCCACCCCGCTGCTGACCGCGTCCGGCTGCGCCGGCACCGGGCGTGAGCTCGAGCCGTTCACCGACCTCGACGAGAGCGGTCCGATCGGCGCGTTCGTCACCCGCACCATCACCCTGGACCCGCTCCCCGGCCCCGACGGCCCCCGGGTGGTCGAGACGCCGTCCGGGCTGCTGCACGCGGTCGGCCGCCAGAACCCAGGCCTGCAAGGCTTCCTGGCCACCGAGCTGCCCTGGCTGGCCCAGCGCCGGGTGCGCACCGTGGTCTCGATCGCCGGCGGCACCCTCGCCGAGTGGGCCGAGCTGGCCCGCCGCCTCGGCACCAGCCCGGGCGTGGACGCCGTCGAGGTCGACCTGTCCGCGGCGAACCGTGAGGCGCACGGCCGTCCCTACGGCGCCGACACCTACCCGACCGGCAAGGTGCTCCACGTGGTCCGCCGCGACCTGCCGCGCGGTGTCCCCGTGCTCGCCAAGCTGGTGCCCGAGTCGCCACTGGTCGACGTCGCCCGGGCCGCGGTCGACAACGGTGCCGACGGCCTTGTGGTCGGCCACGGCCCCACCGCCCTCGCCCTGGACCCCGACACCCTCGTCCCGGCGCTCGCCGCCCCCGCCGCCCTGAGCGGTCCCGCCCTCCGGGGGCCCGCCCTGCGCCGTGTGTACGACGTCCGGTCGGCGCTGCCCGAGGTGCCGCTCGTCGGGGGTGGCGGCATCGGCAGCGGCGCGGACGCCCTGGCGTTCCTGGCTGCCGGAGCGGACGCCGTCCAGGTCGGCAGCGTGCTGTTCCGCGACCCCGGCGCGTTGGCGCGCATCGCCGCCGAGCTCGCGGCGGAGCTGGCCCGTCGCGACCTCACCCTCACCGACGTCGTCGGCCTCGCGCACCGGCAGGCCGACCCCCCGACCCCCACCGCTCCAGGAGGCCTCGCATGAGCCCGACCCCGTTCGGCGACCGGCTGCACGACCAGATCGAGGCCCGTGGCCGGCTGTGCGCGGGCATCGACCCGCACCCGGCGCTGATGGACGCCTGGGGGATGACCGACTCCGCGGTCGGCCTGGAGCGGTTCGCGATGACCGCGGTCGAGGCGCTCGCCGGGACGGTCACCGTGGTCAAGCCGCAGTCGGCCTTCTTCGAGCGGCACGGCTCGGCCGGGATCGCGGTCCTCGAGAAGGTCGTGACCGCCTGCCGCGACCTCGGCACGCTGGTCCTGCTCGACGTGAAGCGTGGGGACATCGGCTCCACCGCGCAGGCCTACGCCGACGCCTACCTCGCGCCCACGTCACCGCTGGCCGGCGACGCGGTCACCGTCAGCCCCTACCTCGGCATGGGCTCCCTGGACCCGTTCCTCGACACCGCCGCCCAGCACGGTGGCGGCGTCTTCGTGCTCGCACTCACCTCCAACCCCGAGGGGCCGCAGTTCCAGCACGCCCGGGTCGGCCCCGACGGCCCCAACGGCGCAGGCCGCACCGTGGCCGGGACGGTCCTGGACGCCGTACGCCGTCGCAACGCGGGCGTCGGCCCCGGCGGCCTCGGCTCGGTGGGCGCCGTCGTCGGCGCCACGATCGGGGAGACCGACGAGGACCTCGACGTGGCCGGACCGCTGCTGGTGCCCGGCATCGGGGCCCAGGGCGGCAGCGTCGCGGACGTGCGCCGCATCTTCGGCCCGGCCGCCAGGCTGGTGCTGCCGAGCAGCAGCCGCGAGATCCTGGGCGCCGGTCCGGACAAGCACGCGCTGCGCGACGCGGCGTTGCGTGCCGCCGACGCCTTCGCCGACCTCGCCGTGTAGAAAGGCCCTCATGCCGCTCACCGAGACGAACCCGTTCGCAGCGCCGAGCACGCTGCCGTTCGCGTTCCCGCCGTTCGACCAGATCCGCCTCGAGCACTACCGCCCGGCCTTCGACGCCGGTGTCGCCGAGCAGCGCGCCGAGGTGGAGGCCATCGCCACCAGCCCCGAGCCGCCGACGTTCGCCAACACCATCGAGGCGCTGGAGCGCTCGGGCCGGCTGCTGGAGCGGGTGCTGATGGTGTTCTGGAACCTCTCCAGCTCGATGGCCGACGACGCCATGCAGGAGCTCGCCTCGGAGATCAACCCGTTGTTCTCGGGCCACCAGGACGGGATCCGGCTCGACCCGCGGCTGTTCGCCCGCATCGACGCCGTGCACGCCCAGCGCCACGACCTCGGCCTGAGCGCCGAGCAGGTACGCCTGGTCGAGCGCTACCACCTCGACCACGTCCGGGCCGGCGCCGGCCTCGAGGAGGCCGACCGCGACAAGCTCCGCGGCCTCAACGACGCGATCTCCACGCTCACCACCGAGTTCGAGAAGCGGCTGCTGGCCGAGACCAACGCGGCCGCCCTGCACCTGACCGACGAGGCCGAGGTCGAGGGGCTGCCCGAGGACGCGGTCGCCGCGGCCGCTGCGGCAGCGTCCGACCGGGGTCTCGAGGGCTGGCTGCTCACCCTGGTGCTGCCCACCATCCAGCCGGCGCTGCACACGCTGCGCAACCGCGACGTGCGTCGTCGGCTGTTCGAGGCCGCCACCACCCGCGGCATGAAGGGTGGCGACAACGACACCCGCGAGCTGCTCACCAAGCTGGCCCAGCTGCGCGCCCAGCGGGCCGCGCTGCTCGGCTACCCCGACCACGCGTCCTACGTGGCCGCCGACCAGACCGCCGGCACCTCGCAGGCGGTGCTCGGCATGCTCGACGAGATGGCCGCACCGGCGATGCGCAACCTGGAGACCGAGCGGGACCGGATCGAGGCCGCGATGCGAGCCGACGGGATCGACGGACCGGTCGAGGCGTGGGACTGGACCTACTACGCCGAGCGGGTCAAGGCCGCCACCCACGACGTCGACACCGGCGCGCTGCGGCCCTGGTTCGAGCTCGAGCGGGTGCTGCACGACGGCATCTTCCACGCCGCGGAGCTGCTCTACGGGCTGACCTTCGCCGAGCGCACCGACCTGCCGGTCTATGCCGAGGACGTCAAGGTCTTCGAGGTTTTCGACCGTGACGGGGAGAGCCTTGCGCTGTTCGTGTGCGACTGGTTCGCCCGCTCCACCAAGCGGGGCGGCGCCTGGATGAGCGAGTTCGTCGGGCAGTCGCACCTGTGGGGCACCAAGCCGGTCGTGGTGGTCTGCCTCAACGTGCCCAAGCCGCCGGCCGGCCAGCCGGCGCTGATGACCACCGACGAGGTGCGCACCGGCTTCCACGAGTTCGGGCACGCGCTGCACGGCTTCTTCTCCGACGCCACCTACCCGCGCCTGGCCGGCACCGAGGTGCCCCGCGACTTCGTGGAGTTCCCCAGCCAGGTCAACGAGATGTGGGCCTGGTGGCCCGAGGTGCTGGCCAACTACGCCAAGCACCACGTGACCGGCGAGCCGCTGGCCCAGGACGTCGTGGACCGGCTGATCGCCTCGCAGAACGACGGCCAGGGCTTCGACACCGTGTCCATGCTGGGCGCCGCACTGCTGGACCAGGAGTGGCACCGCCTCGGCGCCGACGCCGCCCCGGTCGCGCCCGGTGAGGTCGAGAAGTTCGAGGCCGAGGCGCTGATCCGGCACGGGGTCCGGTCGCCGCTGGTGCCGCCGCGCTACCGCAGCGGCTACTTCGCGCACACCTTCGCGGGCGGCTACGACGCGGGCTACTACTCCTACCTGTGGAGCGAGGTCCTCGACGCCGACATGGTCGACTGGTTCACCGAGAACGGCGGCCTGGTCCGCGCCAACGGCGACCGGTTCCGCGAGGAGCTGCTCTCGCGCGGTGGCACGGTCGACCCGATCGACGCCTTCGCCGCGGTCCGTGGCCGCACCCCGAGCACCGAGGCGCTGCTGCGTCGCCGCGGGCTCACGGTCTGAGCGTGGCCGCTGCGAGGCGCCCCTGGCCTGCCGTCCTGGCCGGGCTGCTCCTGGTGAGCAGCCTGGCCGGGTGCGCCAGCCAGAAGGAGACCTACTGCTCGACGCTGAAGTCCGACAACGCCAAGCTGCAGAAGCTGGCCGGCTCCGCGGGCAAGCCGGGGGCCCAGGTCCTGCACGGCAGCCTGGCGGTCTTCGAGGACCTCAAGCAGGCGGCGCCGCCGGACATCGCCGGCGACTGGGACGACTTCGCGTTCGCGTGGAAGTCGCTGGTGGACGCATTCGACGCTGCCCACGTCGACCCGGCCTCCTTCGACCCCGAGCACCGGCCCGCCGGCGTCTCGGAGGCCGAGTTCGCGCAGATCAAGCAGGCCGCGGCCGCCCTCCAGGCCGAGCCGGTGCAGCTGGCCGCCCGTCGTATCGAGGACCACGCGCAGACCATCTGCAAGGTGAACCTCGGCGGCGGTGGCCTGGGCGGCCTGTGACGCCGTACCCCCGATCGCGACGCAGGTCCGCGTGCCGGCAGCGGCTGGCGGTGTGATCTGCGTCCATGCCCGGGCGGGTGCGTTGCACCCCGCTCGGGGGCATGACTAGATTCGACTCCGCCCACCCCCGATCAAGACGAGGTCCCACTGTGGCACTGCCGCAACTGACTCCCGAACAGCGACAGGCGAACCTGGAGAAGGCTGCGGCGTCGCGACGTGAGCGCGCCGAGGTCAAGAACCGTCTCAAGCACTCGGGCGCGTCGATCGTGGACGTGCTGCGTGACGGCCAGGAGAACGAGGTCATCGGCAAGATGCGGGTCGTCGACCTGCTCCAGTCGATGCCCGGCCTGGGCAAGGTCCGCGCCCGCCAGATGATGGAGCGGCTCAGCATCTCCGAGAGCCGCCGGGTGCGAGGCCTGGGCACCAACCAGATCGCCGCCCTCGAGCGCGAGTTCGCCGAGCGTGGCTGAGGCCCACCCGCCGGCCAGCGTGGAGACCGGCGCGGACGGCCCGGGGGAGAAGCGCAGCCGGCTCGCGGTCCTGGCCGGTCCCACGGCGGTCGGCAAGGGCACCGTCGCGGCGGACATCCGCGCGAACCACCCCGAGGTGTGGATCTCGGTCTCCGCGACCACCCGCAAGCCGCGACCCGGCGAGGTGCACGGGCGGCACTACTGGTTCGTCTCCGACGAGGAGTTCGACACCATGGTCGAGCACGGCGACCTGCTCGAGTGGGCGGTCGTGCACAAGGCGGCCCGCTACGGCACGCCGCGCCGCCCCGTCGAGGAGGCGCTGGCCGTCGGCCGGCTCGCCCTGCTCGAGATCGACCTGCAGGGCGCCCGGCAGGTCCGCGAGACGATGCCGGACGCGCTCTTCGTCTTCCTCAAGCCGCCGTCCTGGGACGAGCTGGTGCGCCGGCTGGTCGGTCGGGGCACCGAGACCGAGGAGGAGCGGGAGCGCCGCCTGGAGACCGCACGGGAGGAGCTGGCGGCCGAGGCGGAGTTCGACGTGACGGTCGTGAACACCGAAGTTCATGTTGCGTCCGAGGAGTTGGTAACCTTGATGACGAGTACGCGTACGTCATCCCTGAACCCCTCTGACTGATCTGTGACTGTGAGGCCATCCAGCGTGTCCGGAACCGCACCTGCCCCGGAGGGCATCACCAACCCCTCCATCGACGAGCTGCTGACCAAGACCGACTCGAAGTACAAGCTGGTCCTCTACAGCGCCAAGCGCGCTCGCCAGATCAACGCCTACTACTCCCAGCTCGGCGAGGGCCTGCTGGAGTACGTCGGCCCGCTCGTGGACACCCACGTGCAGGAGAAGCCGCTCTCGATCGCGCTCCGCGAGATCAACGACGACCTGCTGACCTGCGAGGACATCGACCCCGAGGCCGAGGCCGCTGCGACCGACGCCGCCGGAGCCTGAGGCTCCCCGGTGACCCGGGAGCCGGGCCAGCCCCCGGCAGCCGACCGCCCTCACGACGAGACCACGCGCCCCCCGCGCGTGGTTCTCGGCGTGAGCGGCGGTATCGCTGCTTACAAGGCCTGTGAGCTGCTGCGCCGGCTCACCGAGTCGGGCCACGACGTGACCGTCGTGCCGACCGCGGCCGCGCTGGAGTTCGTCGGCGCGCCGACCTGGTCCGCGCTCTCCGGCAAGCCGGTCTCCGCGCAGGTGTGGGACTCGGTGCACGAGGTGCCGCACGTCCGGATCGGCCAGCAGGCCGACCTGGTCGTGGTCGCACCCGCCACCGCCGACCTGCTCGCCAAGGCCGCCCACGGCCTGGCCGACGACCTGCTCACCAACACCCTGCTCACCGCGCGCTGCCCGGTGGTGTTCGCCCCGGCGATGCACACCGAGATGTGGGAGCACCCCGCCACCCAGGCCAACGTGGCCACCCTGCGCGAGCGGGGCGCGCTGGTGGTCGAGCCCGCCGAGGGCCGCCTCACCGGCGCCGACACCGGTAAGGGCCGGTTCCCCGGGCCGTCGGAGATCTTCGAGGTCGCCCGGGCGGTGCTGTCCCGTGCGGGTGCGGCCAACCTGCTGGACCTGGCCGGCCGACGGGTCGTGGTCTCGGCGGGCGGCACCCGCGAGCCGCTCGACCCGGTGCGCTTCCTGGGCAACCGGTCCTCGGGCCTGCAGGGCTACGCCCTGGCGCGCACGGCCGCGGCCCGCGGCGCCGAGGTCACCCTGGTCGCCGCCAACGTGACGCTGCCCGACCCGGCGGGGGTGAAGGTGGTCCGGGTGGAGACCACCGCCCAGCTGCGCGACGCCGTGCTGTCCGCGGCCGCCACCGCCGACGCCGTCGTGATGGCCGCGGCGCCCGCGGACTACCGGCCGGTCACGGTGAGCGAGGCGAAGATCAAGAAGGCCGAGGACGGCTCCGCGCCCACCATCGAGCTGGCCCAGAACCCCGACATCCTCGCCGAGCTCTCCCACGACCGGCTCCGCGCCGGCCAGGTGGTCGTCGGCTTCGCCGCCGAGACCGGGGACGACGCCGGTGGAGTGCTCGACCACGCGCTCGCCAAGCTGGCCCGCAAGGGCTGCGACCTGCTCGTGGTCAACGACGTGGGCGGCGGCAAGGTGTTCGGCGCCGCCGACAACGAGGCCGTGGTCCTCGACGCGGCCGGCCGGCAGACCGCCGTACCCCACGGGTCGAAGACCGCGCTCGCCCAGGTGGTCTGGGACCGCGTGGTCGCCGCACTCGAGACCGCGTGAGTCCAGGGGGCGCCCGGGGTTATGGTTGCCCAAGCCATAACCTGCGTGGTCGCGAACGACCTGAGCGGGGGCGCAACCGATGGACGACGACAGGGGCATGAGCACGTGGCTGGACGACTTTTCACTTCGGAGTCGGTGACCGAGGGACACCCGGACAAGATCGCTGACCAGATCAGCGACACCGTCCTCGACGCCATGCTCGCCCAGGACCCGAACAGCCGGGTGGCGGTGGAGACACTGCTCACCACCGGCCTGGTGGTCGTGGCGGGCGAGGTGGACACCACCGGCTACGTGGACATCAAGAAGCTGGTCCGCGAGCGGATCCTCGAGATCGGCTACGACTCCTCGCTCAAGGGCTTCGACGGCCACTCGTGCGGCGTCATGGTCGCGATCGGCGGTCAGTCCGGCGACATCGCGCAGGGCGTCAACGCCGGCTACGAGAGCCGCAGCGAGTCCTCGGCCGACCCGCTCGACAAGCAGGGCGCCGGCGACCAGGGCCTGATGTTCGGCTACGCCTGCGACGACACCCCCGAGCTGATGCCGCTGCCGATCACCATCGCTCAGCGCCTCGCCGAGCGACTTTCCGCGGTCCGCCACGACGGCACGCTGTCCTACCTGCGTCCCGACGGCAAGACCCAGGTGACCATCGAGTACGACGAGGACGACCGTCCCGTGCGCGTCGACACCGTCGTGGTGTCCACCCAGCACGCCAAGGACATCGACCTCGACTCGATGCTCACCCCCGACATCAAGAACCACGTCGTCGACCCGGTGCTCGCCTCGTTCGACATCCCCTCGGACGGCTACCGGCTGCTGGTCAACCCGACCGGACGCTTCGAGGTCGGCGGCCCGATGGGCGACGCCGGCCTGACCGGCCGCAAGATCATCATCGACACCTATGGCGGCATGGCCCGCCACGGCGGTGGTGCCTTCTCCGGCAAGGACCCGAGCAAGGTCGACCGCTCCGCCGCCTACGCCATGCGCTGGGTCGCCAAGAACGTCGTCGCCGCGGGCCTGGCCCGCCGCTGCGAGGTCCAGGTCGCCTACGCGATCGGCAAGGCCCAGCCGGTCGGTTTCTACGTCGACACGTTCGGCACCGAGACCGTCCCGGTCGCCAACATCCAGAAGGCGGTGCTCGAGGTCTTCGACCTGCGCCCGGCCGCCATCATCCGCGACCTGGACCTGCTCCGCCCGATCTACGCCGCGACCGCCGCCTACGGTCACTTCGGCCGGGAGCTCCCCGACTTCACCTGGGAGCGCACCGATCGCGTCGACGCTCTGAAGGCCGCCGCGGGCGTCTGACCTGCCACCCGTTTAACACGTTCACCTGTTGAACCGGAACCTCCCATGGGTTGCTTCCCATGGGAGGTTCCGGTTTTCCATGGGAAGTACGGCGCCCTCCGCCAGAGATGACCGTCGACGGTCCGCGCCGAGGGTTGCGCGTCCATATGGACGGCAACGGTCGCGATCAAGCCGAGAACGCGACCGTTCGCGTCCATATGGACACGGCGGGGCGTAGTACGGCGTCCCGGCCGGGACGCCCTCGGGGAGGCGTGTCGGACGCGGCTGCAAGACTTCGGCCCATGCCCAGCCGCGCCCACGACGAGGACCAGCCGATGCTGGTGCCCGACGTCGTGCGCGCCCAGGCCCGGGACGCGCGCAAGCGCGGCGAGGCGAAGGACAAGGGCCCGGCGGCGGTCGACCCCGCGTCGGAGCTGCCGGTCGCGCGAGTGCTCGTCGACGTGCCGCTGGCGCACCTCGACCGGCCCTTCGACTACCTGGTGCCGGTGAAGATGCACGACGACGTGCGGGCCGGGTCGCGGGTCAAGGTCCGCTTCGCCGGCCAGCTCGTCGACGGCTTCGTGCTCGAGCGGGCCGAGGCCTCCGAGCACCAGGGCCGCCTTGCCCCGCTGCGCCGCGCGGTCAGTCCGGAGCCGGTGCTCACCCCCGACGTCGCCCGGCTCTCCGAGCTGGTCGCGCAGCGCTACGCCGGCACCCGCTCCGACGTGCTCCGGCTCGCGGTGCCCGCCCGCCACGCGACCGTGGAGAAGCAGGAGCCCCGCCCGCCCGCACCCGCGCCGGACCTCGACCTGACGGCGGCACGGGCGGCCTGGGACGGGTACGACGGCGGGCAGGCGTTCGTCGACCACCTCGCGGCCGGCGGCTCCCCGCGTGCGGTGTGGACGGCGCTGCCGGGCCACGACCCGGCGGTCGCGCTGGCCCACCTCGCGGCGGCGACGCTGCACGGCGGCCGCGGCGCGCTGCTGTGCGTGCCCGACCGCAAGGACGTGGCCCGTGTCGACGCAGCCCTGACCGCCGTGCTCGGGGAGGGCCAGCACGTCGTCCTCACCGCCGACCTCGGGCCCAGTGAGCGCTACCGGTCGTTCCTGGCCCTGTCGCGCGGCGCCGTCCGTGTCGTCGTCGGCACCCGGGCGGCGGCGTTCGCGCCGGTCGCCGACCTCGGCCTGGTCGCGTTGTACGACGACGGCGACGACCTCTACGCGGAGCCGCGCGCGCCCTACCCGCACACACGCGAGGTGCTGCTGCTGCGGGCCAGCGAGCAGGGGTGCGCTGCGGTCGTGGGCGGCGTGGCCCGGACCGTCGAGGGGGAGTACCTCCTCCGCACCGGGTGGGCCCGCGAGCTTGCCCCGCTGCGCACCACCCTGCGCGCGTGCGCTCCCCAGGTCGCCATCACCGGCGCCACCGACGTGGAGCTCGAGCGCGACCCACTCGCTCGCAGCACCCGGCTCCCGAAACAGGCCTACGACGCGATCCGGGCCGGGCTCGAGCGTGGACCGGTGCTGGTGCAGACCCCGCGGCAGGGCTACGCCACCAGCCTGGCCTGTGACCGGTGCCGCACCCCCGCCCGCTGCGCCGCGTGCTCCGGTCCGCTGCAGGTGCTCGACCGGCACCGCCCGCCGCAGTGCCGCTGGTGCGGGGTCGTCGAGCCCGCCTGGGCGTGCCGCGAGTGCCACGGCCGGGGCCTGCGTGCCCCGGTTCTGGGGGAGAGGCGGACGGCCGAGGAGATCGGGCGGGCGTTCGCGCCGGCGCCGGTGCGCGCCTCCGGCGGCGACCGGGTGCTGGCCACCGTGGAGCCGACCCCGCAGGTGGTCGTCGCGACCCCGGGCGCCGAACCCGTCGTCGAGGGGGGCTACGCGTGCGTCGTGCTGCTCGACACCTGGTTGATGCTGGCCCGGACCGACCTGCGCACCGTCGAGGAGTCGCTGCGCCGCTGGCTCAACGCCGCGGCGCTGGCCCGGCCCGTCGACCAGGGCGGACGCGTGGTCGTCGTCGGCGAGCCGTCCGAACCGGTGCTGCAGGCGCTGGTCCGCTGGGACCCGGCCGGATTCGCCCACCGCGAGATGACCGAGCGGCAGTCCGCCCACCTGCCACCGGCGTCCCGGCTGGCCACGGTCAGCGGCGCCGAGGCGGACGTCGAGGCCGCGGTCGCGGGGCTGCGGCTGCCGCCCGGGACGGAGGTGCTCGGGCCTGCGCCGAGCGGCAAGGACGACGAGGTCCGCACCGTGCTGCGGGTGCCGCGCTCCCACGGCGCGGACCTGTCCCGGGCGCTGGTGGAGATGCAGGGCGTGCGTGACGCCCGCAAGCTCCCGCCGGTGCGCGTGCAGGTCGACCCCGTGGCGCTCGAGTGACCCACCGGCGTCCGTAGACTGGCCCCTGCCCGCCGTACCCCACGCTAGGAAAAACCCGTGGCCATCCAGCCGATCCGCCTCTTCGGCGACCCGGTGCTGCGCAGTGCCGCCAGCCCGGTCGTCGACTTCGACAAGGAGCTGCGTCGCCTGGTCGCGGACCTGACCGACACCATGCTCGACGCCCCCGGTGCCGGGCTGGCCGCGCCGCAGATCGGCGTCGGTCTGCGGGTCTTCACCTGGAACATCGACGGCGAGCTCGGCCACCTCGTCAACCCCTCGCTCGACCTGTCCGAGGAGCTCCAGGACGGCCCCGAGGGCTGCCTGTCGCTGCCCGACCTCACCTTCGACTGCCGCCGCGCGCTGTCGGTGGTCGCGAAGGGGTGGAACATGTACGGCGACCCGGTGACGATCGAGGGCAGCGAGCTGCTCGCGCGCTGCATCCAGCACGAGACCGACCACCTCGACGGGGTGCTGTTCATCGACCGGCTCGACAAGGAGGCGCGCAAGCTGGCGATGCGCGCGATCCGCGAGGCCGCATGGTTCGGCGAGACCGCGCCGACGGTGAAGGTCTCGCCGCACCGCACCAACGGGCTGGGGTTCTGATGCGGATCGCGTTCGCCGGTACCCCCGAGGTCGCGCTGCCCGCCCTGGAGGCGCTGGTCGCCTCCCGACACGACGTCGTCGCGGTGATCACCCGTCCCGACGCGCCGGCCGGGCGTGGCCGCAAGCTCGTCGCGTCACCGGTCGCGCAACGTGCCGAGGAGCTGGGCGTTCCTGTGCTCAAGCCCGCGCACCCGCGCGAGCCCGAGTTCCAGCAGGCGCTCAAGGACCTCGACGTCGACTGCTGCCCGGTGGTCGCCTACGGGGCGCTGCTCCCGCAGAGCGCGCTCGACATCCCGCCCCACGGCTGGGTCAACCTGCACTTCTCGCTGCTGCCCGCCTGGCGCGGCGCAGCACCGGTCCAGCACGCGCTGTGGTCGGGTGACGAGATCACCGGCGCCACCACGTTCCGGATCGTCAAGGAGCTCGACGCCGGTCCGACGTTCGGGCTGATGACCGAGCAGGTCCGCCCCACCGACACCGCCGGCGACCTCCTCGCCCGGCTCGCCGAAGGCGGCGCCGAGCTGCTCGTGCGCACCCTCGACGGCATCGAGACCGGCGAGCTCGAGGCCCGCGAGCAGCCCACCGAGGGCGTCTCGCTGGCCCCGAAGATCCTGGTCGAGGACGCCAAGGTCGTCTGGACCGAGACCGCGCCCGGCGTGGACCGCCGGATCCGGGCCTGCACGCCCGGGCCCGGCGCCTGGACGACGTACGGCGGCGAGCGGTTCAAGCTCGGCCCGGTCAGCGTGGTCGCCGACGAGCCCGCCCTGGAGCCGGGGGTGCTCGAGGTGCGCAAGAACGAGGTCCTGGTCGGCACCGGCGGCGCGCCCGTCCGGCTCGGCGAGGTCAAGCCGTTCGGCAAGAAGCAGATGGGCGCCGCCGACTGGGCCCGCGGCGTGCGCGTCGAGTCCGGCGCCCGCTTCGACGCCCCCGCAGGCGACTGAGGGTGGCCGGCCGACCGACCGGCTCGGGCTCCCGCCGGCCCCGCACGGACCCGGCGCGTGAGGCTGCTTATGCAGTGCTCACCGCGGTCCGGGAGCAGGACGCCTACACCAACCTGGCGTTGCCGCAGACGTTGCGCGGCCGCTCGGTGACCGGCCGAGACGCCGCCTTCGCCACCGAGCTGGTCTCCGGCACCATCCGGCGGCGGGGCAGCTATGACGCGGTGCTCGCGGCCTGCCTGGACCGGCCGCTGGCGAAGGTGCAGCCGGCCGTGCTCGACGTGCTCCGGCTCGGTGCCCACCAGCTGCTGGCGATGCGCGTACCCACCCACGCCGCCGTCGGGTCGTCGGTCGACCTGGTCCGCCGCACGGTCGGCCAGGGTCCCGCGGGCTTCGTCAACGCGGTGCTCCGCAAGGTGTCCGCGCACGACCTCGACCACTGGCTGCGCCGGGTCGCGCCCGACCCGACGACCGACCCGGTCGGCTGGGCGTCGGTCGCCTACTCGCACCCGACCTGGGTCGTCAGCGCGCTGGCCGAGGCGCTCGGCCGCGACGACGAGCTGGACGCGTTGCTCGCCGCCGACAACGACGCGCCCGCGGTCGCGCTGGTCGCCCGGCCCGGGCAGGCGACCCGCGACGAGCTGGTGGCCGGCGGAGCCGAGCCGGGACGGTGGTCCCCGCACGCCGCGACGCTGACCGGGGGCGACCCCGGCGCGGTCCCCGCGGTCGCGGAGGGGCGTGCCGGCGTGCAGGACGAGGGCTCGCAGCTGGTGGCCCTGGCCCTGTCGCGGTCCGCCGTCGACGGGCGTGACGAGCGCTGGCTCGACGCGTGCGCCGGCCCCGGTGGCAAGGCCGCCCTGCTCGCCGCGCTGGCGGGGGAGGCGGGCGCCCGCCTGGTCGCCTCCGAGCGGCAGCCGCACCGGGCCGGCCTGGTCGCCAGCGCGACCGCGACCTCCCGCGGGTCCGGCCTGCTCGGCGTCGTCGCCGCGGACGGCACCCGCCCCGCGTGGCGCGACGGTGCCTTCGACCGGGTGCTCGTGGACGCCCCCTGCTCCGGGCTGGGCGCGCTGCGCCGCCGTCCCGAGGCGCGCTGGCGCAAGCAGCCGGCCGACCTCGACGGGCTCGTGCCGCTGCAGGCGGCCCTCCTGGGCCGGGCCCTGGACGCCGTACGGCCAGGGGGAGTGGTGGTCTACGCGACCTGCTCGCCGGTGCTCGCGGAGACCGCGGGGGTGGTCCGGGCGGTGCTCGACGGGCGGGACGACGTCGCGCTCGAGCCGGTCGGTCCGCTGCTGGACGTGCCCGACAGCGACGGCCCGTTGCCCGGGACGGCGCAGCTCTGGCCGCACCGGCACGGCACGGACGCGATGTTCATCGCGCTGATGCGCCGCCGCTAGGCTCGGGGCACCATGGGAATCCAGATCTCTCCGAGCCTGCTCGCCTGCGACTTCGCGCACCTCGCCGAGGAGGCCGCCCGGGTCTCCAACGCCGACTGGCTGCACGTCGACGTCATGGACAACCACTTCGTGCCCAACCTGACCCTCGGGCTGCCGATCGTCGAGGCGCTGGGCAAGGCGTCGTCGACGCCGATGGACTGCCACCTGATGATCGAGGACCCTGACCGCTGGGCACCGGCCTACGTCGAGGCGGGCGCCGGCTCGGTGACGTTCCACGTCGAGGCCGCGGCTGCCCCGGTGCGGCTCGCGCGTGAGCTGCGCGCCAAGGGCGCCCGTGCCGGGATGGGGCTGAAGCCGGCGACCCCGATCGAGCCCTACGAGGACCTGCTGCCCGAGCTCGACATGCTGCTGGTGATGACCGTCGAGCCCGGCTTCGGCGGCCAGGCGTTCCTCGACATGTGCCTGCCCAAGATCCGTCGGACCCGCGAGCTGATCGACAAGCACGGGCTGGACCTGTGGCTCCAGGTCGACGGGGGAGTGTCGCTGGAGACGATCGAGCGCTGCGCCGAAGCGGGTGCGGACGTGTTCGTGGCCGGGTCCGCGGTCTACAAGGCCGACGACCCGAACGCGATGATCGAGGACCTGCGGGCCAGCGCTGCCGCGACGCTCTGAGACGTCGTACGGCGACCACGGCGGAGATAACAGGCCCAGACACACAGGGATCTGGTCCCGGAGCTGACCGTTCAACTGCCCGGAGTGACGACTCAACGTGCCCGGAGTGACGACTCAACGGGGGAGGACGTCGAGCAGGGCGGCGTAGGCGGCCTCCTCGGCGCCCCAGCGGGTCGAGACGACGTGCGTGTCGGGGCGGTCGGCCAGGACGGCGTCGAGGCGGTCCTGCATCCGGCGCAGCTCGTCGGCGCCGCCGGCCTCGGCCACGAGCGCGGCGGCGACCGCGTGCCAGCCGTCCCGGTCGCCGGTCCGGCGGGTGAAGCGGCCGTAGGGCTCGGCCGGGTCGCCGGACCCGTCGACGAGCAGCACCTCGACGAGGCGGCCGGCGCCCCGGTGCGCGGCGGCCTCGAAGCGCTCGAGCTGGGCGCTCAGGCCGAGGTACTGCGGGAGTACGACGTCCCGACCGCCGCGCAGGTGGGTCTCGACCATGCCGAGGGCGAGGTTGCGTGACAGGTGCGCGGCGAGGCCGGAGTGCTCGCGCCAGCCGCCGACCAGCTGCCGGACCTCGTCGACGTCGAGCACCAGGACGCCGGTATGGGCGTCGCTGTAGCGCCGCGCCAGCGTGGACTTGCCGACCCCCGGCAGGCCGTTGAGGAGCAGCAGCCGGGGCACCCGCGACAGCCAGCGGTGCGCGGTCACCGGTTCGCCCCGGTGCTCGAGGTCGACCCGCTCGACGCGGGTGAAGCCGGACCGCTCGGCGACGCGGGCGCTGGCGTCGTTGCCCTCCAGCATCGTCAGGCTCACGGTGGGCGCACCCGTCTCGAGCGCCCACGTCGTCAGCGCCCGGACCGCCGCGGTGGCCGCGCCCCGGCCCCGTGCAACGGGCAGGAGCGAGTAGCCGATGTCGGGCACGTCCTGGTCGAGCAGGCCGATGCCGCAGGTGCCGAGGGCGGTGCCGTCGGGCGAGCGCAGCACGAAGCGGCAGGTCGGCCCCTCCAGTGCCCGCCGTACCTTCCGCTCCGCCAGCGTCCGCGCGCCCGACTCGTCGAGGTCCGCGGGGTAGCTCGTCCAGCGCGGCACGTCCGGGACCCGGGAGAGGGCCTGCTCGAGCGGCCAGTCGTCGACGGTCAGCGCCGTGAGGGTGAGCTCGCCCGCGGCCAGGACCGGAGGCGGGGAGGGCAGCGGCACGGACCGCAGTCTGCCGCAGAACGGCGTGGGAAGCCTCACACGCGCACCCGGGGCCCGGTGTGGCAGGCTTTTCCTCGACGAGTGAGAGCTCGCGTGCTCTGGGGTCGGTGAAAATCCGAGCCGGCGGTGAAAGTCCGCGACCCGGCTGCAGCCAGCAGCCGGTTGACCAGGTGGAACTCCTGGACCGACGGTCAAAGTCCGGATGGGAAGCGCACGCAGCCGTCCTCCGGCGTCGCCTCGATCCGAGGTACGGCGTCCGGTGACGGCCCATCGACCACCCCCGGAGTCCGTGACGGACGAGAGGGGCGGTACCCATGACCGGCAGCGGTGTGTTCACGCCGGCCGAGCGTGCTGCCATGGCGCGCGCCGTGGAGCTGGCGCGCACCGAGGGTGTGCCGCGCGGACCGAACCCGCGCGTGGGCTGCGTCCTCGTCGACGCCGACGGCCGCACCGTCGCGGAGGGCTACCACCGTGGCGCCGGCACGCCCCACGCGGAGGCCGACGCCCTCGCCCGGGCAGGCGACCGCGCCCGAGGCACCACCGCGCTCGTGACACTCGAGCCGTGCAACCACACCGGGCGCACGGGCCCGTGCGCCCAGGCACTGGTCGCGGCCGGGGTCCGCCGGGTCGTCTTCGCGCAGGCCGACCCGAACCCGGTTGCCTCCGGCGGAGCCGGCACGCTGCGCGCGGCCGGGATCGACGTCGACAGCGGCCTGCTCGTCGAGGAGGCCAGGGCCGTCAACGAGGTCTGGACCTTCGCGGTCGAGCACCAGCGCCCCTACGTGACCTGGAAGTTCGCCACCACGCTCGACGGGCGCAGTGCCGCCGCCGACGGCACGAGCCGATGGGTCAGCTCGCTGCCTGCCCGCCGCGACACCCACCGCCTGCGTGGCCTGTGCGACGCGATCCTGGTCGGCACCGGGACGGTCCTGGTCGACGACCCGCGGCTCACCGTCCGCGACGAGCACGACCAGGACCTCCCCCGCGAGCGCCAGCCGTTGCGGGTGGTCATGGGGCTGCGCGACCTGCCCGCGGACCGGCGCGTGCTCGACGATGCCGCTGAGACCGTGCACCTGCGCACCCGCGACCCGCGCAAGGTCCTCGAGACGCTGTGGCGCAGCGACCGCCTGCACCTGTTCCTCGAGGGCGGTCCCACCGTCGCGGCCGCGTTCCTGCAGGCCGGCCTCGTCGACGAGGTCGTCACCTACGTGGCGCCCATGCTGCTCGGCGCCGGCCGCAGCGCGGTCGCGGACCTCGCCATCACCACCATCAACGACGCCCTGCACCTCGAGGCGGTCGACGTGACCGTCCTCGGCGAGGGCGCGGACACCAACGTGCGGATCACCTCGTGGCCGCGCAGGACAGGGGACTGAGATGTTCACCGGAATCGTCGAGGAGCTCGGCGTCGTCGAGGGGATCGAGGACCAGGGCGACGCGCTGCGGCTCACTGTGCGCGGCCCGCACGTGGTCGTCGACGCCACCCTGGGTGACTCGATCGCGGTCAACGGCTGCTGCCTCACCGTCGCCGAGCGCGACCACGAGACGTTCACCGCCGACGTGATGCGCGAGACGCTCGACAAGACCAGCCTCGGCGCGCTCGTGCCGGGCTCGACGGTCAACCTCGAGCGGGCCGTCACCGCCAGCACCCGCCTCGGTGGGCACATCGTGCAGGGCCACGTGGACGGGACCGGTGCCGTCGTACGACGGGAGCCGAGCGAGCACTGGGAGGTGGTGACCGTCTCGGCGCCGCCGGCCGTGCTGCGCTACCTGGTCGCCAAGGGCTCGGTCACCGTCGACGGCGTGAGCCTCACCGTGGTCGCCGTCGACGACGCCGCACGCAGCTTCACCGTCAGCCTCATCCCCGAGACGCTGGCCCGTACGACGCTCGGCAGCCGGCAGCCCGGCGACGCCGTGAACCTCGAGGTCGACGTGATCGCGAAGTACGTCGAGCGGCTGGTCTCGACGAGCTCGACCAACGGAATGGACGCCTGATGCACCTGCTCCAGTGGCTCTACGACGCGCAGATCACGGTGGCCGGCCACCCGATCACCTGGCGCGAGATCCTCGGCAACGCCTTCGGCTTCGCCTCCGCGATCGGCGGGATGCGCCGTCGCGTCTGGGCGTGGCCGGTGGGCATCGTCGGCAACGTCTTGCTGTTCACGGTGTTCGTCGCCGCGACCTTCGGGGCGGACGCGCAGGTGCCGCTGTTCGGCCAGGCCGGACGCCAGGTCTTCTTCGTCGCCACCAGCGTCTACGGCTGGTGGCGCTGGAACCAGGCCCGCCGCGAGCGGGTCACCTCGGGTCCCGCGATCACGCCCCGCTGGGCCTCCGGCCGCGAGCGTACGGCGACCCTGGTCGCCGCGGTGGCCGCGATCCTGCTCTGCCAGTGGGTGTTCAGCGTCGTCGGGGCCGGCTGGCCGGCACCCCGCTGGTACTTCTGGTGCGACGCCTGGATCTTCGTCGGCTCGATGGTCGCGACCTACGCCATGGCGCGTGGCTGGAACGACTTCTGGCTGGCCTGGATCGCCGTCGACGTCGTCGGCGTGCCGCTGCTGTGGCACTCGCAGTACTACCCGACCGCGATCCTCTACGTCGTCTACGGCGGGCTGGTCGTCTACGGGTTCTTCGTGTGGCTGCGCGCCACCCGCAACGAGACCGTGCCCGAGCGCGAGGAGGTGGCCGCATGAGCGCGCCGAAGGTTCGTCTGGACTCCGTCGAGGACGCGATCGCCGCGATCGCCGCCGGGCAGGCCGTCGTGGTCGTCGACGACGAGGACCGCGAGAACGAGGGCGACCTGATCTTCGCCGCCAGCAAGGCCACCCCGGAGCTGATGGCGTTCACGATCCGCTACTCCAGCGGCGTGATCTGCGCGCCGATGGAGGCCGAGACCCTGGACCGGCTGGGCATCCCGCTGATGACCCCGCACAACCGGGACAAGCACCGGACGGCCTACACCATCAGCGTCGACGCCCGCGACGGCGTCAGCACCGGCATCTCGGCCGCGGACCGCGCGCACACGGTGCGGGTCCTCAACGACTCCGCGACCGAGCCGTTCGAGGTGACCCAGCCCGGGCACGTCTTCCCGCTGCGTTACGCCGAGGGCGGCGTGCTGGTCCGCCCGGGGCACACCGAGGCCGCGGTCGACCTGGCCCGGCTCGCCGGCCTCACCCCGGCGGGTGTGATCTCCGAGGTGGTCAACGACGACGGCACCATGAAGCGCGGCCAGCAGCTGCGCGACTTCTCCGACGAGCACGGCCTCGTGATGATCTCGATCGAGGACCTGATCCACTACCGGCGCCGGCACGAGAACCACACCAAGCGGGTCGCCGAGACCCGGCTGCCCACCCGGTTCGGCGACTTCACCGCCTACGGCTACCAGGTCGCCCTGGACGGCTCCGAGCACGTGGCGCTGGTCCACGGCGACCTGACCGACGGCTACGAGGTGCTGACCCGGGTGCACTCGGAGTGCCTGACAGGCGACGTGTTCGGGTCGCGGCGCTGCGACTGCGGGCCGCAGCTCGACGAGGCGATGGAGCGCGTGGTCGCCGAGGGGCGCGGCGTGGTCGTCTACCTGCGCGGTCACGAGGGCCGGGGGATCGGCCTGGTCGCCAAGCTGCAGGCCTACCAGCTCCAGGACGGCGGCCGCGACACCGTGGACGCCAACCTCGACCTGGGCCTGCCCGCCGACGCCCGCCACTACGGCGCCGCCTCGCAGATCCTGCGCGACCTCGGCGTCGGGTCGGTGCGGCTGATGACGAACAACCCCGCGAAGACCGCCAACCTCGAGGACTACGGTGTCCCGGTCGTCGAACGGGTGCCGCTCACGCCGCACCCCAACGACCACAACATCGCCTACCTGATGACCAAGCGCGACCGGATGGGGCACGACCTGCCCCACCTCACCGAAGGAGACCCCGCATGAGCGGAGAAGGCTCGCCCGAGACCAAGCCCCTGGACTGCCACGACCTGCGCACCGTGGTGGTCGCCGCGTCCTGGCACGAGCAGGTGATGGACGGCCTCATCGCCGGGGCGAAGCGTGCCCTCGGCGACTTCAAGGTCGAGGCAGCCAGCGTCGTACGCGTCCCCGGCTCGTTCGAGCTCCCGGTCGTCGCGCACGCCCTGGCCCAGCAGGGCTACGAGGCGATCGTCGCGCTCGGCGTGGTGATCCGTGGCGGCACCCCGCACTTCGAGTACGTCTGCTCCTCGGCCACCGACGGTCTCAACCGGGTCGCGCTCGACACCGGTGCCGCGATCGGCTTCGGCCTGCTCACCTGCGACACCGAGGAGCAGGCCCTCGACCGCGCCGGCCTGGAGGGCTCGCACGAGGACAAGGGCTACGAGGCGACCGCCGCCGCGCTGCAGACCGCCGTCACCCTGCGCCGGATCCGCCGCGGCTACGAGGCGTGACCTCACTGTGAGGGGCGTCTCGCGGCCGGGTACGGCGTCCGGTGCCCGGACGGGCACGCCGTAGGGTTGCCCTCGTGAAGACGTTCGAGCAGCTGTGGACCGAGCTGAACGAGAAGGCGCAGACCCGGCCGGAGGGCTCGGGCACCGTCGCGGCCCTCGACGCAGGCGTCCATACGATCGGCAAGAAGCTGGTCGAGGAGGCCGCCGAGTCCTGGATGGCCGCCGAGCACGAGGGGCGCGAGCGCGCTGCCGAGGAGCTCAGCCAGCTGCTCTACCACGCCCAGGTCCTGATGATCGCGAGCGGGATCACGCTCGACGACGTCTACGCCCACCTCTGACCCGGAGGCCCTTCACATGACCAGCACCAGCAACGGCCTGCTGCGCATCGCGATCCCCAACAAGGGCTCGCTGTCCGAGTCCGCGAGCGAGATCCTCCGCGAGGCCGGCTACAAGCAGCGCACCGACTCCAAGCAGCTCACCCTCGTGGACGCCGAGAACGGCGTCGAGTTCTTCTACCTGCGTCCGCGCGACATCGCGCTCTACGTCGGTGAGGGCACCCTCGACATCGGCGTCACGGGCCGCGACCTGCTGCTCGACTCCGGCGCCAAGGCCGAGGAGGTGCTCGAGCTCGGCTTCGGCCGCAGCCGGTTCCGCTTCGCCGCGCGTCCGGGCGTCATCGCCAGCACCGAGGACCTGGCCGGCAAGCGGATCGCCACCTCCTACGCCGGCGTGGTTCGTCGCTACCTCGAGGAGCGCGGCATCGAGGCGACGGTGACCCGTCTCGACGGCGCCGTGGAGACCAGCGTCCAGCTCGGTGTCGCCGACGTGATCGCCGACGTCGTCGAGACCGGCAGCACGCTGCGCAACGCCGGACTGGAGATCTTCGGCGAGCCGATCCTCGAGTCCGAGGCGGTGCTGATCACCCGGGCCGGCGCCTCGCTGCCCGACGGCTTCGAGGTGTTCCAGCGGCGCCTCCAGGGCGTCCTGGTGGCCCGCTCCTACGTGATGATGGACTACGACATCCGGGTCGAGCGGGTCGAGCAGGCCGTCGCGCTGACGCCCGGCATCGAGAGCCCCACCGTCTCCCCGCTGCACCGGGAGGGCTGGGTCGCGGTGCGCTCGATGGTCCGACGTGACGCGGCGCAGCGCGTGATGGACGAGCTCTACGAGCTCGGCGCCCGGGGCATCCTGTCCACGGACATCCATGCCTGCCGGCTCTGACGACCTCGCGCGGACCGGCGACGGGCTGCCGCGCACGTTCCGCCCGCTCGGCGTGCGGATCGCCGCGACCGTGTTCGGGGTGATGCTGGTCAGCGTTCTGGTGGCGACCTGGCTGGCGTTCCCGCCGCGCATCCGCGCGGAGTTCACGACGTTCCAGCGGCTCACGATGGTCGCGATCTTCCTCGGCCTGGTGGCCGCCGGCCATGCACTGGGGCGCAGCCGGCTGGTCGCACGCGTCGACGGGCTCACCGTCGTCAACGGCTACCGGACCCGGCGCTTCGAGTGGGCCGAGGTGCTCGCGGTGACGTTGCGGCCGGGCAGCCCGTGGGCGACCCTCGACCTCAGCGACGGCACGTCGGTGGCGGCGATGGGGATCCAGGGCTCCGACGGCCCGCGCGCCTCGCGGCACGTGCGGGACCTGCGCGCCCTGGTCGAGCGCTACTCGCGCACCGAGAAGGACGACTGAGCCACCCGCCAGCAGACCAGGGTGGTCAGCAGGCCGAGCAGCAGCCCGGCGACCACGTCGCTGAGGTAGTGCATGCCCAGCAGCAGCCGGTCCGCGCTCACCAGCAGCACGAGCGCGACCGCGACCGCGACGGCCGTCCGCCGGGCCCACCCGGCCGACGTGGTGGCCAGCACCAGCAGCACCAGGGCGCTCGCGAAGCAGGCGATGCCCGTGGCGTGCCCGGCCGGGTAGGAGCTGGTGCTCAACGTGTCGATCGGGTGCTGCCAGTGCGGCCGCGGCCGGTCGAGCAGGTACTTCGCGTAGGGACCGACGACCTGCTCGAGCACCGCCACCCCGACCAGCCAGCCGCCGAGCACGCGCTCCCGCGGGTCCCGACGGCCGCGGACGAGCACGCCCAAGCCGACCAGCAGCATCAGCACCCGCAGGTTGATCGGCTCGGTGACCGCGGCGAGCAGCTTCCACCACCCGATCAGCAGCCCGTGCCCCGACGTCGCCGCGAACGCCCGGACCGCCACCGCGTGGTCCAGCGACACCAGCGGCGACCACCTCGCAGCCACCAGCACGGTGAGGACGGCCAGCAGCCCCGCGAGGACGGCCAGCAGCCGCCAGGTCACGGCTGCGGGCGCCGCGGGTCGTCGTACGGCGGCCGCGGGAACGTCGGTGCGAGACATGCCGGGGGAGTACCCCCGACCCGCCCCACTCACGCCCCGGTCGCAGCTTTCCCCAGAGCGGTCAGCGCCGCGGTGAAGCACTCCAGCGGCGGGGTGACCAGGCCGGCGCCGACCTGACCGGTGCCGGCGACCCGGCCGGCCATCCCGGTGTTGATCTGGGGAAGCACCCCGGAGCGGACCACGGCCGTCACGTCGATGCCGGTGGGGGCGCCGCGGAACTCCAGGATCGGGATCGCGAAGGCGGGGTTCTCCCCGACCGTGATGCCGTACATCCGCTGCGTGGTGGCCAGCGCGTCCGGCACGGAGCCGCCGACGAACCGCACGATCGCCGGTGCGGTCGCCATCGCCAGGCCACCGATGCCGGCGGTCTCGGTGATCGCGGAGTCGCCGATGTCGGGGTTGGCGTCCTCGGGACCGTAGGCGCCCAGGTAGAGCCCCTCGGGGGTGTTGGCGGGCGCGGTGAACCACTGCTCACCCGTGCCGGAGACCTGGATCCCGAAGTCGGTGCCGTTGCGGGCCATCACCGTCACCACCGACGAGCCGGGGATGCCGGCGGCGGCCCGGCCCTGGAGCTTGCAGGCCGGCATCACCAGGTTGAGGAAGAAGTGGTCGTTGCCGGCCACGAACTTGACCGCGGCGGCCACCTCGGCCGGGGGGCGTCCGGAGTCGATCATCGCGGGCAGCAGCTCGCGCAGCAGCATCAGCGTGCCGGCCCGGTTGCGGTTGTGGCCCTCGTCGCCCATCTGCACCATCTGCCCGACGATCGCCTTCACGTCGATCGGCTCGCCGGCGCGCACCGCGACCTGCAGCAGCGGGCCGAGCACGTCGGTCATCCAGTGCAGCCGCTCGATGACCTCCGGTCCGTAGGCGCCGTAGCGCAGCACCTTGCCGAGCCCCTCGTTGAGCGAGCACCAGGAGGTGTGGCCGTGCACGTCGTCGCGGAGCACGAACACCCACATCGACGGCGAGATGACTCCGGCCATCGGGCCGACGGCGCCGCGGTGGTGGCACGGCTCCCAGGTCACGCCGTCCCCGGCGGCGAGCGCGCGCTCCGCCTCCTCGGCGGTGGCGGCCAGGCCCTCGAACAGCATCGCGCCGATCAGCGCGCCGCGCATCGGCCCCGACGCCCGCTCCCAGGTCACCGGCGGACCGGCGTGCAGGAACTGGCCGCGCTCGAGGCCGAGCGCCTCCGATGCGGGTACGACGTCCACGAGCCGGGCCTCGGCGGCCAGCATCCGTTGCAGGGCGAGGGCGTTCGCCTCGCTGCGACGCGGGTCGCCGAGCACGGCCGCGAGCGCGGCGGGGTCCCCGGCCGGTGGCTGCCACGCGACGCGGCTGGTGGCGACGGCCTGCTGCTCGACGGCCTCGGCGAACATCTCGGCGCCGGCCGTGACGACCAGTGGGGGAGTGGTGAGCGTGCTCATGCGGCACCTCCGGCGAGCAGGGCCAGGGCCGCGCGGGCGGCGTCGGCGTTGGACAGGTGGACGTGCGCGCCGGCCGCGTGCAGGGCCTCGGCCTGGCGCCGTACGCCCTGCGGGTCGTCCCGGGTGCCGATCACGCTGGCGACCACGGGCACCCCGGCAGAGGTGGCCGCGCGGACCGCGTCGCCGAGCTCGCCGGCCGGGTCGTCGGCGGCCCCGAGCCCGAGCACCACGTCGAGGAGCAGCACGCCGCAGGTCGGGTCCTCGACCTCGCGCCTCAGTCGTTCGACGCGCAGCGAGCCGTCGATCATCGGGTGCGGACGGCCCTGGGTGAGCCGGTCGTCGCCGAAGTCGACCATCGTGTGCCCGCGTGAGGCGAGGTCGTCGCCGAGCGCCCAGGCCGGGTCGAGCGGGATGTTGGAGGCGACCGGGCCGAGGGCTGCGGACGCCAGGATCATCGCCTCGTCGCACAGGGTGCCGCCCGCGAACAGGCCGCGCAGCGACCCGCCGGCGCGACCGGCGGTGACCGCGCCCGGCCAGGACGCGGGTGCGGCCCAGGTGGCGCCGGCGGCCTCGACGACGGAGGCAGCGGTCGCGGTCAGGTCCGGCTGCCCGGCGCCGAGCAGGCAGAAGAGCACCGGGGTGGACAAGGTGGCGGCCTGCGCGCGGACCAGGTCGGCCACCTCGGGGGCCGGCGGCTTGGAGACGACCACCACCAGGTCGGTGTCCGGGTCGGCGTCGAGCAGCTCGAGGGCGCGCAGCGTGGAGCGGCCGCCGACCGCGGCGGACAGGTCGCGCCCGCCGACGCCGAGGCAGTGGGACACCCCGACGCCCGCGCCGTCGAGGAGCGCCATCAGGTGCTGGGCGCCGGTGCCGGACGCGGCCACGATCCCGACCGGGCCGGGACGGACCACGTTGGCGAAACCGAGCCCGACGCCGCCGACCACCGCGGTGCCGCAGTCCGGGCCCATCAGCAGGGCGCCGGTCTGGGCGGCGCGGGCCTTGAGCGCGACCTCCTGCTCGACCGGGACGTTGTCGCTGAACACCATGGTGAGCAGCCCCGCCTCCACGCCGTCGAGGGCGTCGGCGAACGCGTAGGCGCCGGGGGTGGAGACCAGCACCAGGGTGCCCGGCTCGGCGTCGCGGACCCCCGCGGCGACGGTCGAGGGCGGGGGAGCGGCGCCGAACGAGGCGGCCGGGGGCCGGGCGGCGGCCGCCAGCGCGGCGTCCACCTCGGCCCGGCCGGCGTCCAGGGCGGCGTCGTCGCTCGCCTCGACGCCGACGAGCATCTGGGTGGGGCCGGTGCCGGGAGGCACGTCGAAACCCATCTGGGCCGCGAGGTCGAGGTTGAGCTCGGTGGCCATCGCGACGAGCGCCGAGGCGACACCGGGCACGCCCTGGACGCGGCGACTCACCTGCATCAGCGTGACCGAGTCGACGTAGGCACCGGAGCGGACCTCCAGGCTGCGGACGGGGGTGGGACTCATGCGGCTCCTCGCAGGTCGCGGGTGGTGAGCGTGTGCAGCACCCCGAGCGCCAGCGCGGCACCCGAGGAGTGGCCGACCTCGAGCAGCCGCTCGACGGTCAGGGTCAGGGCGGGTCCCGGCATCCCGGGCGTGCAGACGGCGTCCAGGAACGCGGCCAGCTCCGGGGTGCACCAGCCGTCGAGCGCGGCGTGCAGCAGACCGTGCGAGACCGGGGTGGTCGCGGTGGCGGTCAGGGCGGCCCGGGTACGGCGGCGCCAGACGTCGAGGCGCGGGTCGGAGGTGGCGTGCGCGGTCACGAGGGCAGCGGCCAGCACGTCGTCGCCGCTCGGGGTCAGGCCGGGCCCGCGGCCCAGCAGCGTGGCCGGGTCCAGGCCGTCGTACGACGAGGGCGGGAGCAGCACCGCCGGGTCCCCCGCAGCCCGGAGTGCCCCGAACACTCCCCGTGCACCGGTCAGGTGGGGTGGTGGTTCCAACCCGGCCGGGCGCGGGGGCCGCCACCAGCGGGTGATCCGCCAGGTGGCGTCGGTCGACTCCAGCATGCCCGCTCCGACCTGCAGGCCGCCATGGCCCGGAAGGGTGGACGTCACGACGGCGGCGGGCAGCCGGATCGCCTCGGGGCTGACCACGCACAGCAGCGGCAGGGACGGGTCCTCGGTGGCGTAGTGCACGCTCAGCCGGGTGCGGGCGACCTCGTGGACGTGCCGCGGCGGACCGTCGAGCAGCGGCGCCAGCAGCGTGCTGGCGGCGCCGGCCCAGCTGGGTCCCGGGGCGCCGGGTGTCGCACAGGTCACGCGTCGACCCTAGACGGCGGCTACCGTTCCCCGCATGGGAGATGTTGCCGAAGATTCGCCGGCACGTGGTCGGGACGTGCCAGTGCTGGAACCGCCGGCGGTCGCGCACGCGCACCGGCGGCTGGTCGACACCGTGCTCACCGGGGGCGGGCTGCCGGAGCTCGCCGACGTGGTGCGGGACCTGTTCGACGGGGTGGTGCTGGTGACGACTGCGGACGGGCGGGTGCTCGCGTCGGCCGGTGACCCGGAGCGGGAGGCCGAGGTCCGCGCGTCGGACGCGTTCCACCCCAGCGGCCGGTTCCGCACCGAGGCCGCCGCACCGGGCGTGCACACCGTCGGCGGGCTGACCGGCTCGCACGTGGTGGTCGCCGTCTCCGGCGGCCGGATCGACCACGGCCGGCTGGTCGTGTTCACCGACGCCGCGCCCGGGCCGGAGCAGGTGGCGGTACTCGAGCGTGCCGCCGAGGTCGCCGCGATCACCCTGACCAAGGAGCTCGCGGTCACCTCGGTGGAGAGCAAGTACCGCGGCGACTTCCTGCGCGACGTGCTCGCCGGGCGGGCCGGCACCGCCGAGGAGGTCGTCACCCACGGCCGCACCCTGGGCTGGGACCTGGCCCGCCCGGCGGTCGTCGTGGTCGCCGTGCTCGAGACCGGGTCGGGCCCGCCGGCGCGCGGCTACCAGGGACCGCTGGAGCTGGAACGCTTCGCGGCCGCGTGGACGACCGTGGTCGCGCGCGAGGACCCGGGCGCGCCGGTGGTCGGCTTCGCCGCCGAGGTGGTGGCGCTGCTGCCGGCCGAGAGTGCGGCCGAGGGGCGCGCCGTGGTGGAGCGGGTCACCGGCGCGGTCCGGGGCGACGGCGGTGGGGGCAGGCGCCGGTTCGCGGCCGGGGTGAGCCGTCCGGTGTCCCGGGTGGTGGAGCTGCCCGCCGCCTACGAGCAGGCCCGCCGGGCCAGCGTGGCGGGACGCCGGCTCTACGGCCCCTCGGCGGTCGTGCACTTCGACGACCTCGGGGTGTTCCGGCTGCTGTCCCTGATCGAGGACCCCGGCGAGCTGGACCGGTTCGTCGAGGAGACGCTCAAGGAGCTGGCCGACCCGGCCTCGGCCGACGCGGCCACGCTGCGGGAGACCCTGCAGGTGCTGCTGGACACGAACCTCAACGTCGCCGAGACGGCGCGGGAGCTGCACTTCCACTACAACACGCTGCGCTACCGGATCGGCAAGATCGAGCGGGCGGTCGGACGGTTCACCAAGGACCCGCACCTGCGCCTGGACCTGGCCCTGGCGCTGCGGGTGGTGGCGCTGCGCGAGCTGGGCTGAGTCCCGGCCGTCCTGCACGCGAGTACGGCGCGCCCTGGCAGGTTCCGCCAACGATCACCGGTAGGTTTCGGCAGCAGTTGGGCTGCATGGGCGCTTCCGACGAGGCGCTCGCTGCGGCACAGTGTGCGTGACTTCGCGAGAGCTTGGTCACTTGGGAGCGCCGTACCCCCGCGGTCGGTGCCGGCAGAGAGGTCTCCAGATGGCGATCGGTTGGAAGCTCGTGTACGACGGCAAGACCCCGCCTCCGGGCGCTGCCGTCGCCCCTGACGAGCGACTGTCGTGGGGCCGCACCGTCGGCCTCGGTGCGCAGCACGTGGTCGCGATGTTCGGCGCCACGTTCGTCTTCCCGGTGATCATGGGGCTCAACCCGCAGCTCGCGATCATGATGTCCGGCATCGCCACGATCTGCTTCCTGCTGATCGTGCAGGGCCGGGTGCCGTCCTACCTCGGCACCTCCGCCTCGTTCGTGGGCGGCGCCACCGCGATCTACAGCCAGAAGGGCGGCCCGTCCGACGTCACCGGCGCGATCCTGGTCGCCGGCCTGGTGCTCGCGGCCGTCGGTGTCGCGATCCACTTCCTCGGCTCGTCGGTGCTGCACAAGGTGCTGCCGCCGGTCGTCACCGGCGCCGTGGTGATGCTGATCGGCTTCAACCTCGCGCCCGTGGTCGCCGGCGTCTACTTCCCGCAGGACCAGTGGGTCGCGCTGCTGGTGATGCTCTTCGTGATCGTCTTCGCGGTCGCGTTCCGCGGCTTCATCGGCCGGATCGCGATCTTCCTCGGCCTGGTGTTCGGCTACCTGGTGTCCTGGCTCTTCGACCAGGTCTTCGGCAAGATCACCTCCCTCGACCCGGCGCTCGGCAAGGTCACCACGCACCTGCGGGTCAACTGGGACAACGTCTCCTCCGCCGACTGGTTCGGCTTCCCGCGGCACACCGCCGACGGCCTCGTCGGCAACCAGACCCTGCTCGGCCACCTGGACCAGGTCGGCTGGCACGCCCCGTCGTTCTCGATCACCTTCGTGCTGCTCGTGCTGCCCGCCGTGATCGCCCTGATCGCGGAGAACACCGGGCACGTCAAGGCCGTGGCCGAGATGACCGGCGCCGACCTCGACCCGGTGATGGGCCGTGCGATCGCCGCTGACGGCGTCGGCACCGTGATCGCGTCCGCCGTCGGCGGCTCGCCGACCACCACCTACGCCGAGAACATCGGCGTGATGGCGGCGACCCGGGTCTACTCGACCGCGGCCTACTTCGTGGCCGCCGGTGTCGCGATCCTGTTCGGCCTCTCGCCGAAGTTCGGCGCGCTCGTCCAGGCCACCCCGGGCGGCGTGCTCGGCGGCATCACCGTCGTGCTCTACGGCATGATCGGCCTGCTCGGCGCCAAGATCTGGAAGGAGAACCGGGTCGACTTCGCCAACCCCGTCAACCTGGTTCCCGTCGCCGCAGGCATCATCCTCGCGATCGGCAACACCTCGCTGAAGATCAGCGACAACTTCTCGCTGTCCGGCATCGCGCTCGGCACCATCGTCACGCTGGCCGGCTACCACCTGGCCCGTGCGGTCGCGCCGAGGGACCTCACCGACGGCACCGTGCTCGCGGTCGGCCGTCCGGGCGTGCACGAGGACGAGGCCGAGCACGACCCCGGCGAAGGCAGCCACCGGGCCTGAGCCCTGCCCCTCTCTCGGACAAGGAGCCACGTGAAGCCCCCCGCATTCACCTACCACCGCCCCACCACCCTCGACGAGGCCCTGCACCTGCTGGCCGAGCTGGGGGAGGAGGCGAAGGTGCTCGCGGGCGGGCAGAGCCTGGTGCCGCTGATGTCGATGAGGCTGGCCGAGCCCGGCCACCTCGTCGACGTCAACCACGTGCCCGGCCTCGACACCGTCGAGGTGCGTGACGGGGCCGTGCACGTGGGGGCCCTGGCCCGGCACGCCGCGGTCGAACGGCACCAGGCGTCGTACGACGTCTGCCCGCTGCTGCGCCAGGCGCTGCGCAACGTCGCGCACCCGACGATCCGCAACCGGGGCACGACGGTCGGCAGCCTGGTGCACGCCGACCCCTCAGCCGAGATGCCGGCGGTGCTCGTCCTGCTCGGCGGCAGCCTCGAGGTGCGCAGCGCGACCGGTGGCCGCGAGATCCCGGCCGACGAGCTGTTCGTGGGCCCGATGGAGTCCTCGCTGCGCACCGGTGAGCTCGCCGTCGCGGCCCGCTTCCCGGTGCTCCCGCCCCGCACCGGCTCGGCGTTCGTCGAGCTGGCCCGACGGCACGGCGACTACGCGATGGCCGGGGTCGCGGCCCTGGTCAGCACCGACGGCGACGGTGCACTCACCCGCGCACGGGTGGCCCTGATCAGCGTCGGCGCCGGCCCCGTGCTCGTCGACCTGACCCCCGCGGTCCGCGGAGCCGGCAGCGGCTTCGACGAGGCCGCCGTGCACGACCTGCTCGACGCCCACATCGACCCGGAGGACGACATCCACGCCACGGCCGACTACCGCCGCCACCTCGCGCACGTGCTCACACTGCGCGCCCTCGAGGAGGCTCGCCCGTGACCGAGCAGACGGTCGCCGTCTCGTTCACCGTCAACGGCGTGCCCTACGACCTCGAGCTGCCCGCGCGCCGGCTGCTCTCCGACGCGCTGCGCCACGACCTGCGGCTGACCGGCACCCACGTCGGCTGCGAGCACGGCGTCTGCGGCGCCTGCACTGTGCTCGTCGACGGGGCGCCGGTGCGGTCCTGCCTGCTGTTCGCGGTCAGCCTCGACGGCGCCGCGATCACCACCGTGGAGGGCTGCCGCTCCGCCGACGGCGGGATGGGCCCGGTGCAGCAGGCGTTCCGCGACTGCCACGCGCTGCAGTGCGGCTTCTGCACCCCCGGCTTCATCACCACGGTCACCGCGTTCCTCGACGAGTTCCCGGCTCCGTCGGCGACGCAGGCGCGCGAGGCGATCAGCGGCAACCTGTGCCGCTGCACCGGTTACCAGAACATCGAGAAGGCCGTGCTGCGGGCGGCGGAGCTGAGGGCGGAGGCATGACCACCAAGCTCTTCGGCCAGCCCGTCAAGCGTTCCGAGGACCCGCGCCTGGTCACCGGCAACGGCCGCTACCTCGACGACCTCGGCCACGACGCCCTCGAGGCGGCGTTCGTGCGCTCGCCGCACGCGCACGCCCGGATCGTCGACATCGACGTCACCGACGCCCTCGACGTCGAGGGCCTGGTCGCGATCTACACCTGGGACGACCTCGCCGAGGACGAGCGGTTGCACGGCACCCGGGTCGCCGAGCCCCTGCCGCTGCTGATCCCGCACCCCACCCTGACCCATGGCCGGACGCCGTACGCCCTGGCGCGGAGCGAGGTCAACCACGTCGGCGAGGCGATCGTGATGGTGGTCGCCGAGAACCGCTACCTGGCCGAGGACGCGGCCTCACGGATCCGGGTCGACTACGAGTTCCTGCCCGCGGTGGTGGGCATCGAGACCGCGCGCGACGGCGCGGACCTCGTCCACGAGGACGTCCCCGGCAACGCCGCCGCGGTGATGGTCCAGGAGACCGGAGACGCGGACGCCGCGATCGCGAAGGCGCCGCACTCCCTCGAGCTCGACCTGTGGATCGAGCGGAGCGCGTCGATGCCCATGGAGGGCAAGGGCGTGCTGGCCCGCTGGGACGCCGACGACGAGTCCCTGCTGGTGCACACGTCCACGCAGACCTCCACGTCCGTGCGCCAGGCGGTGGCCGCCAAGCTCGGCCTGCCCGTCGACCGCGTCGAGGTGGTCACCCCCGACGTGGGCGGCGGCTTCGGCGTCAAGATCGTGCACCCGTGGCCCGAAGAGATCCTGGTGCCCTGGGCCGCGGTCCGGCTCGGCCGCCCGGTCAAGTGGACCGAGGACCGGCGCGAGCACTTCGTCTCCTCCGCCCACGAGCGCGCCCAGCTCCACCACGTCAAGGTCGGGTACGACGACCAGGGCCGGCTCCAGGGGCTCTCGGTGCGGTTCTGGCACGACAACGGCGCCTACACGCCCTACGGCCTGATCGTCCCGATCATCACCTCGACGCAGCTGCTCGGCCCCTACAAGCCGGGCGTCTACCGGGTCGAGTTCACCAGCCTCTACACCAACACCGTCATCGTCACGCCCTACCGCGGCGCCGGTCGCCCGCAGGGCTGCTTCGTGATGGAGCGGGTGATGGACGCGATCGCCGCGGAGCGCGGGATCGACCGCACGGTGGTGCGGGAGCGCAACTTCATCCAGCCCGAGGAGATGCCCTACGCCCACGGCCTGACCTTCCAGGACGGCCGGCCGCTGACCTACGACTCGGGTGACTTCCCGGCGTCGCTGGAGAAGCTGAAGGCGCTCGTCGGCTGGGACGACTTCGAGGCGTTCCGGGCGCAGGCCCGTGCCGAGGGCCGCACCGTCGGCATCGGGATGGCCTGCTACGTCGAGGGCACCGGCGTCGGGCCCTACGAGGGCGGTCACGTCCGCGTCGAGACCGACGGCACGGTCGTCGTACGCACCGGGCTGACCAGCCAGGGCCAGGGCCACCAGACCATGCTCGCCCAGATCGTCGCCGACGAGCTCGGGGTGCCGTTCGAACGCATCAAGGTGACCACCGGCGACACCCGGCGGTTCAAGTACGCCGTCGGCACCTTCGCCTCCCGCACCGCGGTGATGTCCGGCAGCGCCGTCGCGATGACCGCCCGGAAGGTGCGCGAGAAGGCCCTGCGGATCGCCTCGCAGGCCCTCGAGGCCGACGTCGAGGACCTCGAGATCGTCGACGGGCACGTGCAGGTCAAGGGCTCCCCGTCCACGCAGATCGACCTCGGCGCGGTCGCCGTGCTCTCCAACCCGCTGCGCTACGCCTTCGACGAGGCCGCCGCCCGCGCCACCCAGTTCGCCGCGCCCGCCGACCCGGACAAGCCGCCGGTCGCGCCGGGAGAGGAGCCGGGCCTGGAGGGCACCGACTACTACTCGCCGCCGCGCTCGACGTTCGCCAACGGCATGCACGCCGTGGTCGTCGAGACCGACCCGGACACCGCGGACATCAAGATCCTGCGCTACTGCGTGGTCCACGACTGCGGCACCCTGATCAACCCGATGATCGTCGAGGGCCAGATCCACGGCGGCGTCGCGCAGGGCGTCGGCGGCGCGCTCTACGAGCGGATGGAGTACGCCCCCGACGGGCAGCTCCTCAACGCCTCCTACATGGACTTCCTGATGCCCTACGCCTCCGAGGTTCCCACCGTCGAGATCGACCACCTGGTCACCCCGAGCCCGCTCAACCCGCTCGGCGTCAAGGGCGCCGGTGAGGCCGGGGTGATCCCCGGGTCCGCCGCGATCGCCTCCGCGATCGAGGACGCCGAGGGCATCCCGATCCGCCGGATGCCGATCTCCCCGAGCGAGCTCTACGCGCTTCGAAAGGCCAACGCATGAACATCACCGGCACCTCCACCCTGACCGCCGACCGCGCCACCGTCTGGCGCGCGCTCAACGACCCCGCCGTCCTGGTGCGCACCATCCCCGGCTGCAAGCGCCTCGAGGCGCTCGGCAACGACGAGTACGCCATGACCGTCGCCGCCGGCGTCGGCTCCATCAAGGGCGTGTACGACGGCAAGGTCAGCCTCACCGACCAGCAGGAGCCCGGCTCGTTCGTCATGCACGCCCAGGGCGCCGGCGCCGCGGGCACCATCGGCGCCGAGGTGAAGGTGACCCTCGCCGACGCGCCCGGTGGCGGCACCTCGCTCACCTACGACGCGGACGCGACGGTCGGCGGGATGATCGGCGGCGTCGGCCAGCGCATGCTCACGGGCGTCAGCAAGCGCATGGCCGGCGAGTTCTTCAAGGGCGTCGACGCCGTCCTCGCGGGGACCGCGCCGGTTGCGTCCGCCGGCTTCCCCGCGAAAACGGCGGCCGGCGATCCATCCGCGCTCGCTTCGCTCCCGCTCCCGCCAGACCCAGCCACCCCGGCCGCCGCTTCCGCAGTCCAGCCGGCTACCGGGTCCGCTGCGGTCCCCGGCACCGTCTTCACCGCCCCTGCCGCCTCTGGGGAGGCTTCATCGGGGCGGGAGTTCGCGCTCGGTGTGGCCGTCGGGGCGGCAGCGACGCTGGCCGGGGTGCTCGTCGGGGGCTGGATCGCCGGTCGCCGGCGCTGAGCTGATGACAGACATCGACGTCTACTCGACGGCGCGGGCGATGGTTGCAGCCGTTGCGGGCAAGGAGATCTCGGCCCGGGAGCTGCTGGACCTGCACCTGGAGCGGATCGCCGCGACCAACCCGACGGTGAACGCCGTGGTCTCGCTCGACGAGGAGCGGGCCCGGGCCGGGGCTGCCGAGGCCGACGAGAGGCAGGCACGCGGCGAGGAGCTCAGGCCGCTGCACGGGCTGCCGCACGCGTTCAAGGACACGCATGAGACGGCGGGGTGGCTCACCACCTTCGGGTCACCGCTGCGGGCGGACCACGTGCCCAAGCGCGACGAGCTCGTCGTCGAGCGCGTGCGCGGCGCGGGCGTGGTCACGATCGGCAAGACCAACGTGCCCGAGTGGGCCGCTGGGTCGCACACGTTCAACCCGGTGTTCGGGCTGACGCGCAACCCCTACGACCCGTCGCGCTCGGCGGGCGGGTCGAGCGGGGGAGCGGCGGCCGCGCTGGCGGCGGGCATGGTGCCGCTGGCCGACGGCTCCGACATGGGCGGCTCGCTGCGCAACCCGGCGTCGTTCAACAACGTCGTCGGGCTGCGGCCCAGCGTCGGCCGGGTGCCCGGGTGGCCGAGCAGCAACGGGTGGGAGCTCACCTCGGTGTCCGGACCGATGGCGCGCAACGTCGAGGACCTCGCGCTGCTGCTGTCGGTGATGGCCGGCCCCTCGCGCCGTTCGCCGTTGTCGCTGGAGACGCCCGGGAGTGCGTTCGCCCCGCCCCTGCAGGGGAGTCTCGTCGGGCTGCGGGTCGCGCTGTCGGTCGACCTCGGCGGCGCGTTCGCCGTCGACGCCGCGGTCGCGGACGTCGTACGGCGTCAGGCGACGGTCTTCGAGGGCGCCGGCGCCCACGTCGAGGACGCATGGCCGGCGCTGCACGGCGCGGAGGCGGCGTTCCGGACGCTGCGGGCGTGGCGGTTCCAGCACCTGTTCGGCGCGATGCTCGACAAGCGGCCCGACGCGTTCAAGCCCAGCCTGGCCGAGAACATCCGTCTCGGCGCGGCGCTCACTGGCGCCGACGTGGCCCGTGCCTACCAGCAGCTCACCTCGATCCAGGGACGCGTGCGCGCCTTCTTCGACGAGCACGACGTGCTGGTGCTCCCGGTCAGCCAGGTGCCGCCGTTCGACGCCGACCAGGAGTACCCCTCCGACATCAACGGCGTCGCCCAGGAGACCTACCTGGACTGGATGCGCTCCGCGTTCCTGATCACCGTCACCGGCTGCCCGGCCATCTCGGTGCCCGCGGGTTTCACCCCCGAGGGCTGGCCGGTCGGCGTGCAGGTCGTCGCCGCCCCGCGCCAGGAGCGCCGCCTCCTGGAGGTGGCGCACGCCTTCGAACAGCTCACCCAGGTCGGCGCGCGCCGGCCCGCCCTTCCCCTCAGCAAGGACATCTCATGACCAGCGACCGCAGGATCCGGATCGGCATCGACACGGGAGGCACGTTCACCGACGTCGTCGCCGTGGACGAGGCGACCGGCGAGCTCGCCGCCACCAAGACCCCCTCGACCCCGCACGACCCCGCCGAGGGCTTCATGTCCGGCGTGCACAAGGTGCTCGGCATGCTCGGCCTCGAGGGCGACTCCGTCAGCGCGGTCTCGCACGGCACCACCGTGGCCACCAACAAGCTCCTCGAGGGCAAGGTCGAGAACCTCGGCTTCATCACCACCGAGGGCTACGAGTTCATGCTCGAGATCGCCCGCCAGTCCGTGCCCGACGGCTACGGCAACTCCTACTTCTGGGTGAAGCCCGACCGCATCGTGCCCGCCCACCGGGTCAAGACCGTGGGTGGCCGTCTCGCCGTCGACGGCAGCGAGATCCGCCCCTTCGACGAGGCCGGCGCGGTCACGGCTGCACGCTGGTTCCGCGACCAGGGCATCAACACCATCGGCGTCTGCTTCCTGCACTCCTACGCCAACGACGACCACGAGCGCGCCATGCTCGCCGTACTCCAGCGCGAGCACCCCGAGGCGACCGTCTCGATCTCGAGCGAGGTGCTGCGCGAGTACCGCGAGTACGAACGCTCCGTCACCACCCTCGTCGACGCCGCCGTGAAGCCCAACATCAAGCGGTACGTCGCCAACATCGCCTCGCACCTCGCCACCCTGACCGACGCCCCGGTGCCGTTCTACGTGATGAAGTCCAACGGGGGCGTGCTCTCCGCGGAGGAGGTCGTGCACCAGCCGATCACGACGGTGCTCAGCGGCCCTGCCGCGGGTGCGCTGGGGGCGGCGGTGGTGGCCGAGAAGGCGGGCTTCCCGCAGGTGGTGACCTGCGACGGGGGCGGCACGTCGACCGACGTCACGGTGGTGATCGACGGGCAGCCCGCGCTCACGACCGAGGGCAACGTGGGGGCCTACCCGAGCAAGATCCCGATGATCGACGTGGTCACGGTCGGCGCCGGTGGCGGGTCGATCGCCTGGGTGTCGCCCGAGGGGACGCTCAAGGTGGGGCCGCAGTCGGCGGGCGCCGCGCCGGGGCCGATGTGCTACGGCGGGGGCGGCGAGGAGCCGACGATCACCGACGCCCACGCCGTGCTGGGCCGGATCCCTCCGCACCTGCTCGGCGGCGAGGTCCCGCTCGACGTGGACCTGGCGGCCAAGGGTGTCGGGGAGCTCGCGGAGCGGCTCGGGCTGGGGTTCGAGGCCTGCGCCACCGGGATCCTCGAGATCTCCGCGTGGAACCAGGCCAACGCGCTGCGCCAGATCACCGTCAACCGCGGCCTCGACGTCCGCGACTTCACGATGGTCACCTTCGGCGGCTCGGGCTCGCTGCTGGCCTGCCGGCTGATGGACATCCTCGGCCTGAGCGGCGTGCTGGTGCCCAGCAACCCGGGCAACCTGTCGGCCTACGGGCTGCTCACCGTCGACGTACGCAACGACTACGTGCAGACCCACGTGTCCCGGCAGTCGACCCTGGACGTGGCAGGCGTCCAGGAGGTCCTCGACGGCCTCGCCGGCCAGGCCGACGCAGCGCTGGCGCGCGAAGGCTTCGCCGAGCCGGAACGGGTCTTCCAGCGGACCGCGGACCTGCGCTACTACGGGCAGGCCTACGAGGTGCGCGTCGAGATGCCCGAGGGGCCGGTCGACGCCGACCTGCTCGCCACGGTGGCTGTGCGCTTCCACGACGAGCACAAGGCCCTCTACGACTACGACTTCCGCGACGACAGCCGTCAGGAGGTCGAGTGGGTCAACCTGCGCGTCACCGGCGTCGGGCCGATCCGCAAGCCCGAGGTGCGCGAGGTCGTCGCCGGCACCGGTGCCGCGACCGCACGCACCGGGAGCCGGCGCGTCTACTTCGACTCCTGGCAGGAGACCGAGGTCTATGACCGGGCCCGCCTCGGCTCCGGCGACGTCGTCACCGGCCCTGCGGTGCTGGAGGAGTTCTCCTCGACGGTGCCGCTCCACCCCGGCTTCACCGCACGCGTCGACGCGTTCGGCAACCTGGTCATCACGCGTGAGGAGAGCAAGGCATGAGCACGGTCGACCCGATCCTCGTCGAGATCGTCGAGGGCTACCTGGCCTCGGTCGAGATGGAGGTCGAGACCGCGATCGGGCGCACCTCGCGGTCGCCGATGATCCGCGACGCGCACGACTACCGCGCCGGCATCCACGACGCCAAGCTGCGCAAGCTCACCGGCCGTTCCTACTCCGCGCTGGTGCAGCCGGTGGTCCGGGACTACCCGATCGAGACGATGAGGCCCGGCGACGTCTTCTTCCACAACGACGTCTACCTCTCCGAGGGCGGCATCGGGCACCTGCCCGACCTGTGCGTCACGGCGCCGGTCTTCCACGACAGCGGGGACGGTCCGAAGGTCGTGGCGTTCGTGCAGGCGTTCGGCCACCACGACGACATCGGTGGCTCCGTGCCCGGCTCGATGCCCAGCCACGCCACCAGCGTGTTCGAGGAGGGCCTGATGGTCCCGCCGATCAAGCTGTGGGACCAGGGCGTGCCCAACGAGGCGGCGCTGAAGATCATGACCCGCAACTCCCGGATGCCGGAGTCGCTGGCCGCCGACCTCGACGCCGAGTGCTCGGCCTGCCTGATGGGCGCGCGCCGGATGGGCGAGCTGTTCGCCCGCTACGGCACCGAGACGGTCGAGGCCTGCTTCGACGCGATCTTGGACAAGACGACGGCGACGTTCCGCCGCGAGATCCTCTCCAAGATCCCGGTGGGGGAGTACGTCTGGGAGGACTACGCCGAGCACGACGGCGTCGACGACCCCAAGCTGCACACCCAGCGGATCACGCTGATCCGGACACCGGCCGACGACCCGGGCGGGGAGCGGCTGATCCTGGACTTCCACGGCACCGCGCCGCAGGCCAAGGGGCCGATCAACCACTGCGGCGACTACGCCGAGGGCAACTTCTTGAAGAAGTGGCTCGCCCCGATCCTGCGCAACCTCGCCGACACCCCCGAGCGGATGGCCGAGCTCGACGTCAACGAGGGCGTCGTACCCCTGATCGAGATGCGGTTCCCGCCCAAGGGCACGCTGCTGACGCCCGAGTTCCCGGCACCCACCAACGCCCGCACGTTCGTGATCCTGCGGCTGCTCGGCGTGCTCGCCGGCGTGCTCGCCAAGGCTGTCGACGGCCGGATGCCCGCCGACCAGGAGACGATCCGCTACACGGGCGTGTACGGCGAGGACTTCGACGGGTCGTCCTACCTGATGCGCGAGGTGCTCGGCGGCGGCTCCGGCGGCCGCTACTACGCCGACGGCGAGGACACCATCCACGTGGTGCCCGACAGCCGCAACCTGCCGAGCGAGTTCTCCGAGGGTCGTTTCCCCTTCGTGGTCGAGCGTCTGGGTCTCGCGGTCGACTCCGGTGGTGCCGGCCGGCACCGCGGCGGGCTCGGCTACGAGAAGCACATCCGGATGCTCAAGGACGCCCACTTCATGTCGATCGCGGACCGTTCGATCCTGGCCTGCTGGGGGGTCAAGGGCGGCAAGGCCGGGCGGCCGTTCCAGGTGACCATCGACGCCGGCGGGCCCAACGAGCGTGAGGTCGACGCGCTGGCCGACAGCGAGCCGGTGGCCGCCGGCGAGGTGATCCGGATCCGGACCACCGGCGGCGGCGGCTGGGGCGACCCGCTCGAGCGGCCCTACGACGAGGTGGCCCGCGACGTGCTGTGGGGCAAGGTCTCCCGCGAGGGCGCCCGCGAGGACTACGGCGTCGTCGTGACCGGGCCCGACGACGATCCGGTCGTCGACACCGTCGCGAGCGACGGCCTGCGTGCGGGCCTGCGCGCGGGGCGCGGCGATGAGCCGTTCTTCGACCGCGGCCCCGGCTACGCGACGCTGGCCGCCGGTGCGACCTCGGCCGACGTCGACTGGGTGGGCGCGCGGTGAGCCGACGCACCCTGGTCACCGGCGGCACCCGCGGCATCGGTGCCGCGGTGGCGCTCCGGCTCGCTGCGGAGGGCCACGCGCTCGTGCTCGGCTACCACCGAGACGGTGACGCCGCCGAGGCCACCGCTGCGAAGGCACGCGCGCACGGGGTGACCTGCCAGGTGGTCCGCGCCGACATCACCACCGACGACGGCATCGCGACCCTCTTCGACACCGCCACCGAGCACGGCCCGCTGACCGGCGTGGTCAGCAACGCCGGCGCGACGCTCCACCTCGGCGACCTCGCCGAGACTCCCAGCGACGTCGTACGGCGCGTGGTGGATCTCAACCTGACCGCGGCGATCCTGGTCGCCCGCCGCGCGGTGCAGGACCTGCGCCAGGGCGGCGTGCTGGTCAACGTGTCCTCGGCAGCCGCCACCCTGGGATCCCCGCACGAGTACGTCCACTACGCGGCCGCCAAGGCCGGCGTCGACGCACTCACCCACGGCCTGGCGCAGGAGGTGGCCGGTCGCGGCATCCGTGTCGTGGGCGTCGCCCCCGGGATCATCCGCACCTCGATCCACGCCGACGCCGGCGACCCCGACCGGCTGGAGCGGGTCGCGCCCGCCGTACCCGCCGGCCGGGTCGGCGAGCCCGAGGAGGTCGCGGAGGCCATCGCCTGGCTGCTCTCGGACGCCTGCCGCTACGCCTCCGGCACCACACTGCGGATCGCGGGTGGCCGATGACCCGGGTGCTGCTCGCCCTCGGCGGCAACGCGATGACCGGGCCCGACGGCCAGGCCCGCCCCGAGGACCAGATCGCGGCCGCCGGTGTCGCGATGGCCGCGGTGGCCGACCTGCTCGAGCACGACGTCGAGGTGGTCGTCACCCACGGCAACGGCCCGCAGGTGGGCAACCTGCTGGTCAAGAACGAGCTCGCCGCGGCCGTGGTGCCGCCGGTGCCGCTGGACTGGTGCGGCGCCCAGACCCAGGGCACGTTGGGCTTCGTGCTGTGCAACGCCCTCGACGACGAGCTCGCCCGACGCGGCTCGGGACGCCGTACGACGGCCCTGGTCACGCGCACCCGGGTGGACGCGGACGACGCGGGGTTCACCAAGCCCACCAAGCCGATCGGGCGCTTCCTGCCCGCCGACGAGGCGCAGGTGCTCGTCGAGCACGGCGAGACCTGGGAGGACCGCGGCGAGAAGGGCTGGCGGCGTGTCGTGGCCAGCCCCGAGCCCCGCGAGATCCTCGACGCCCCGGCCGTCGTGGCGCTCGTCGACGCAGGCTTCGTGGTCGTCGCCAACGGCGGCGGCGGGATCCCGGTGGTCCGCACGGCCGAGGGGCTGCGCGGCGTCGAGGCCGTGATCGACAAGGACCTCGGTGCCGCCCTGCTGGCGCGCACCGTGCACGCGGACGTGCTGGTGATCGCCACCGACGTGCCGCACGCCGTGCTCCGCTGGGGCACTCCCGAGGCGGAGCCGCTGCACACCGTGACGGTGTCGCGGCTGCGCGCCCTCGCCGCCGACGGCCACTTCGCCAGCGGGTCCATGGGCCCGAAGGTGGACGCGGCCTGCCGGTTCGTCGAGCACGGTGGCCGCCGCGCGGTCATCGGGAGCCTCGACCAGATCGTCGACGCGGTGACCGGTGACGCCGGCACCGTCGTCACGCCCGACCCCCGTTGATCGAGCTCGTCGAGATCACCCATCCAGAAGGAGCAACTGATGCCTGAGCCCATCGAGGTCCGCAAGGTCCCGATCCTGAACGTGTCCGACGCCAGCGGCCTGGCCGACCTGATCGACGAGGGCGTGCTCGAGGCCGACCGCGTGATCGCGGTGATCGGCAAGACCGAGGGCAACGGCGGCGTCAACGACTACACCCGGATCATCGCCGACCGCGCGTTCCGCGAGGTGCTGGTCGCCAAGGGCAGCCGCAGCGCCGAGGAGGTCAAGCAGGTCCCGATCGTGTGGTCCGGCGGTACCGACGGCGTGATCAGCCCGCACGCCACGATCTTCGCCACCGTGCCCGCCGAGAAGGCGCCGCAGACCGAGGAGCCGCGGCTGACCGTCGGCTTCGCGATGAGCGAGGTCCTCCAGCCCGAGGACATCGGCCGGGTCGCGATGGTGTCCAAGGTCGCCGACGCGGTCAAGGTCGCCATGGAGCGCGCCGGGATCACCGACGTGGCTGACGTGCACTACGTGCAGACCAAGACGCCGCTGCTGACGATCCACACCATCCGCGACGCCAAGAGCCGCGGCAAGACCGTGTGGACCGAGCACACCCACGAGTCGATGGACCTCTCCAACGGGTGTACGGCGCTCGGCATCGCCGTGGCCCTCGGCGAGATCGACATGCCCACCGACGCCGACGTGATGCACGACCGGTCGCTGTTCTCGTCGGTCGCCTCGTGCTCGTCGGGCGTCGAGCTCGACCAGGCCCAGGTGGTCGTGGTCGGCAACGCCCGCGGTGTCGGTGGCCGCTACCGGATCGGTCACTCGGTGATGAAGGACGCGCTCGACCAGGACGGCATCTGGGAGTCGATCCGCGACGCCGGCCTCGAGCTGCCCGACCGCCCGCACCGCGACGACCTCGCCGGCCGGCTGGTCAACGTGTTCCTCAAGTGCGAGGTGTCCCAGGACGGTCAGGTCGCCGGCCGCCGCAACGCGATGCTCGACGACTCCGACGTGCACTGGCACCGCCAGATCAAGTCCTGCGTCGGCGGCGTGACCGCGGCCGTCACCGGTGACCCGGCGGTGTTCGTCTCCGTGTCGGCCGCCCACCAGGGACCCGACGGTGGCGGCCCGGTCGCCGCCATCGTGGACCTCGGCGACGACCCGACCGGCTACCGACCTCCTACAGCGTCCTGATCCCCCAGGAGCCCGAGTGCTCGTCCCCGTCCTCACCGGCGGGGGCGAGCACCGTCAGGTCCTCCCCGGTCACGAACGCGTTCGGCGGCGCCGTCATCGGCTCGACGGCCAGCGCGTGCCGCCCGGCCGGGTCGGCGGAGTAGACCTGCAGCCAGCCGTGCTTCGCGTCCTGCCAGAGCACGAGGCCCTGCCCGGAGGCCGGGTCGTGCAGCCGCACCTCGGCGTGCCCGGCGCGGTCGCGCTCCAGGTCGGTGAACGCGGTGTCGAAGACGGTCCCCTTCACCGGCCGGGCCACCCGGAAGTCGTGCTCGGTGTCCTCGACGGACTCCCGCCCGGTGGGGATCAGCCGGTCGTCGACGGTGAGCCGGGTCGACGCCGGCAGCGTCAGCTCCCAGCCGTCCACCGGCCCGGCACCGACGCGCAGGTAGGGGTGCGCACCGAGGGCGTACGGCGCCCGGGACGCGGACAGGTTCGTCGCGGTGACCGTCACGGTCAGCCCGTCGGCGGACAGGTCGTAGAGCGCGTGCAGGTCCACCGTCCACGGGTAGCCCGGCTGCGCCATCAGCCGCAGCACCAGCGACACCGAGTGCTCCGTGCGCTCCTCCAGCGTCCATGGCGACCAGCGCACCAGCCCGTGGCTGGCGTTGTGCCGGGCCGGCTCGGTCAACGGCAGCTGGTGCTCCCGGTTCCCGAAGGTGTAGCGCCCGTCGGCGATCCGGTTCGGCCAGGGCGCGAGCAGCTGACCCGCACCTGCCGGGGCGGTCTCGTCCTCGGCGTAGCCCGCGACCACCGGCTGGCCGTCGTACTCCAGGAGCCGGAGGCCCGCGCCGCACTCCGTGACCACCGCGCGGTAGCCACCCCCACTGATCCCGAACTGCTCCCCGCTCGGCGCAACCACGCCTGACCTCCTGTGCTGTCGATTTCCCCAACCCTGTCAGAAATCCGGGTGCGGCGGGGGAGGTCGCTGCCTACGCTCGCGGCGTGGACCTGACCGCGACCGACCTGACCCTGCGCGACCTGACCGACGACGACGTGCCGGCGTGGGCGCGGCTGCTGGCCGACGCCGAGGCGGTCGACGACACCGGCGAGCACCAGGACGAGACCGACCTGCGGCGCGACCTCGGCCTGAGCAGCCGGCAGCCGGGTGACTACCAGGGCGTCTGGTGCGACGGCACGCTGGTCGGCACGTTCTGGGTGCTGGGCCGCGAGCCCGCCGACTACCTGAAGATCCACTGCTCGGGGACCACCCACCCTGCGCACCGGGGTCGGGGGATCGGCGTCGTGCTGCGCGACGCGATGCTGGCGCGTGCCGCCGCGATCCACGCCGAGCGGCACCCCGGTGGCCGGGCGATGGTCGCGACCACCGGCATCGACGGGCAGGCCGACCAGCGCGACCTGCTGACCGGGGCCGGGTTCAGCGTCGACCGGTGGAGCCTGGCCATGCTGGCCGACCTGCACGGCGACCCGCTCACGGCCCCGGACCTGCCCGCCGGGCTGGTGCTGCGGGAGTTCGACGAGGCGCTGTCGCCGCTGATGCTGGCCGCGCACAACGAGGCGTTCCTCGACCACCCCAACTGGAACCCGTGGTCGGCCGCCGAGTGGCAGGAGTGGGTGGTGGAGGGGCGCAGCTTCCGGCCCCGGCTCACCGTGGCCGCCGTCGACCCCGCCGAGCCGGACCGGGTGGTGGGCTACGTGCAGTCCGCCGAGTTCGAGGCGCACCAGCAGGTCACCGGACGCCGGGAGGCCTACGTCGGCAAGGTCGGCGTGCTCCGCAGCCACCGCGGCCTCGGCCTGGCGACCGCGCTGCTGCGGGAGGTGCTGGTGCGCGCACAGGCGGAGGGCTACGACGAGGCGGCGCTCGACGTGGACTCCGCCAACCCGACCGGTGCGCTCGGGGTCTACGAGCGGGCCGGGTTCGCCGTACGACGTCGCTGGGCGGACTACGTGCTCTGGCGCGAGCCGGTCAGCACGCCCGGCCGGTGAGCCCGTCGACGACCACGTCGGCGCGCTCCCGGATGCCGGTGCGCGCGAACATCTCCTGCTCGAGCGCGTGCCACCCGAGCAGCAGGTCGTGGGTGTGCTGGCCGTCGCGGTCCAGGGCCCGCGCCAGCCGGACCTCGGACGGCGCGTCGACCCAGACCAGCAGCGTGGTGGCCGCCGCGTAGGCCGGGTTCCCGGCTCCGACGCCCTCGACGACGAGCAGGTCGCGGGCCTCGACGAGGTGCTCGTCGGTGAACCGGCCGCTGTTCCAGTCGTAGCGGCGGTAGCGCCCCGACTGGCCGCGGCCCAGCGGTGCCAGCACGTCCTCGGCGACGGTCCGCATCCCCGCCTCGAGTCCGTCCCAGCCGTCGTACACCGCGTCCATGTGGAGCACCTCGACCCGCCGCGGCCGCGCGGCACGTCGTACGGCGGCTGCGAGCGTGGTCTTGCCGGCCCCCGACGGCCCGTCGATGCACAGCAGCCGGCAGGTGCCCAGGGTGGGCGGCAACGCGTTGACCCGGGAGACCAGCCGGGCCGCCAGGTCCTCGACGGCGCCGAGGTCCGGCCTCACGAGATCCCGTGCTTCTTGAGGATCGCCTCGATGTCGTCGTCCAGCGCCGGGGCCGGCCCGGTGACTTCCTTGCGCGCCGCCTTCGGCTCGAGCGCCGCACGCTTCGGGGACCGCCGCCGCAGCAGCCCGGAGACCGCGAACAGCGCCGCGGACACGCCGGTCAGCACCACGCCGGCCCACACGACCGGGGAGAACACCAGCCGCAGCGCCCAGTCGCTGACGTCGCCGACGATGTTCGCCCCGAGCCGGAGCACCCCGGTCATCGCAGCGGCCAGCGGCAGCAGCGACCACGCCGTCGCCCGCAGACCTGCTGCGGCTCCCCGCCGCCGGAACACCACCCAGCTCGCGACCAGCCCGAGCACCGTCAGGGTGAGGCCCAGTGCGCCCCACGAGGTCGTGTCGATCGTTCCCACGTCCCCAGCCTAGGTGCAGGCGGTTTACCAGGGTATGCAGGCGAACTGCCGCTCCCCATGGTGATTTCCCCATGGGGAGCGGCAGTTTCTCGACATACCCTGGTAAACCGCCCAGGGTTGATCAGGCGGCCCCGACCCGGCAACCTGAATCGACAAGGACAGCCGGCAACGTCTGGGGGAGACGTGTGACGGGTCATCCCGGAGGGATGGGAGGATGCCCGGATGACTGATGGGACCTCCCGGGCGATCCCCGACCCCGGCTTCGCAGGCGACACCGGTGCCGTCGACCCGGCCCTGGCTGAGGCGCTCGTCGCCTACGCCGCCGACCCCGACGGCCGGCACGACGCGACGCTCGCGGTCCTCCAGCACACCCGGCTGCTGGTGCCGGTGGTCGCGGTGCTCGGCGAGGTGGAGTACGACGACCAGGGCCTGGCGCACGACAAGACCTCGGACATGGCCGCCGTACTCATGCAGGGCCGGGACGGCCGCACCGCCCTGCTGGCCTTCACGGGCACGGGGTCGTTGCAGCGGTGGAACCCCGAGGCGCGTCCGGTGCCGGTGCCCGCTCAGCAGGCCGCCCAGGCGGCGCTCCAGGACGGCGCGGCGGCACTGCTCGTCGACGTCGCCGGGCCCGCGGTCCTGGTCGTGGAGGAGGACGACCTGCGCGAGCTCGCGTCAGGTCACACGCTGGTGGAGGTCAGTGGCCGCTACGCGTGGGTGACACCGGGCCCGTGAGCTTCTCGCCCGGGCCCTCGCCCGGGGCGTCGGGGATGTCCGAGGCCTCGCGGAACGCGAGCTGCAGGGCGCGCAGCCCGTCGCGGAGCGGGGCGGCGTGGTGGTGACCCAGACGCGGGGCGCCCGCGACGACCAGACCGGCGAGCGCCTCGATCAGGGTGCGCGCCTCGTCGAGGTCCTTGTGCTCCGGCAGGTCCTCGGCCAGGCCGAGGTTCACCGCGGCGGCGCTCATCAGGTGGAGCGCGGCGGTGGAGACGATCTCGAGGGCGGGCACGTCCGCGATGTCCCGGGCGGCGGGTGGGAGAGAGTCGGCCGGAGGGAGTGAGGAAGCAGCGTCGGTCATGGTGCTCAGGGTCGCACGCGCGTCGCGATGTGCATCGAGGGCCCTGTTCTTGCTACCCTGTGCGGGACCGATCCGTTGTGTCGGCCGCCAGTGCGCCCCGGGAATGCCCGGGACGCGCCGTTGGTTGAAACGACGTGATCTGACAAGCGGGGCCTACGGCTCCCACCCGCACGACTGAGAGGTCGTCGGGTCCGGTCGCGAGAACGGCATCCGTCGTTCTCGTCGCGCGAACGTGCGTGGTGCCACCTGTGTGGCGTCGTGGACGTGTCGCGTGGACTGGCTTCCGCTTGGTGTGACGCGGAGGCCTTTTTTCGTTCCCGGGCCGAGGCGGAGCACGTCACTACCGCCTTACTCGACCCAGGAGGACACATCAGCACCGAGCTGCGCATCAACGATCGGATCCGGGTGCCCGAGGTTCGTCTCGTCGGCCCCAACGGCGAGACCGTCGGCATCGTCCGCATCGACGACGCACTCCGCCTGGCGCAGGAGGCCGACCTCGACCTTGTCGAGGTCGCGCCCACCGCGCGCCCGCCGGTGTGCAAGCTCATGGACTACGGCAAGTTCAAGTACGAGAACGCCCAGAAGGCCCGCGAGGCCCGTCGGAACCAGACGAACGTCGTCATCAAGGAGATGAAGCTTCGTCCCAAGATCGACGCGCACGACTACGAGACCAAGAAGGGTCACGTGGTTCGGTTCCTCAAGCAGGGCGACAAGGTCAAGATCACGATCATGTTCCGCGGTCGTGAGCAGCACCGTCCGGAGCTCGGCTTCCGGCTGCTGCAGAAGCTGGCCGAGGACGTCGTCGAGCTGGGCTTCGTCGAGTCCTCGCCGAAGCAGGACGGCCGCAACATGATCATGGTGCTCGGACCGCACAAGAAGAAGTCCGAGGCCAAGGCGGAGGTGCAGGCCGCGAAGGCCGAGCGCGCCGCCGAGCGTGAGGCCGACCGTGCCGCCGAGCACGCAGAGCGCACCGCCGTCCAGCCGACGGCCCCCGAGGCCAAGAAGCCGCGGCGTCGCTCCGAGAACCTCGACCCCGACATGTGAGAGACGGCGGGCCTGCGGGCGCGCCGCCGATGAGAAGAAGAAGGACACGACATGCCGAAGAACAAGACTCACTCCGGCTCCGCCAAGCGCTTCAAGGTGACCGGCTCGGGCAAGCTGCGCCGCGAGAAGGCCGGCAAGCGCCACCTGCTGGAGCACAAGGCCTCGAAGGTCACCCGTCGCATGAGCGGCACCACCGACGTCGCGAAGCCCGACGTCAAGCGGGTCAAGAAGCTCCTCGGCCGCTGACCCGGTCCCGTCCCCAACGGGCCGGCAGGCCCTCCGATCTGTGAACAGCAACAAGGAGTAATCACGTGGCACGCGTCAAGCGGGCAGTCAACGCCCAGAAGAAGCGCCGGGTAACCCTGGAGCGCGCATCCGGTTACCGCGGTCAGCGCTCGCGTCTCTACCGCAAGGCCAAGGAGCAGGTCACCCACTCGCTGGTCTACAGCTACCGTGACCGCAAGGCGAAGAAGGGCGACTTCCGCAAGCTCTGGATCCAGCGCATCAACGCTGCGGCCCGCGCCAACGGCATGACCTACAACCGCTTCATCCAGGGCCTCAAGGCCGCGGGTGTCGAGGTGGACCGCAAGATCCTGGCCGACCTGGCCGTCAACGACAACGCGACCTTCGTGTCGCTCGTCGCGACCGCCAAGGCCGCTCTCCCCGAGGACGTCAACGCTCCTCGTGAGGACGCTCAGGCTTCTGCCTGAACCTGACGACGTGGCGAGCCTCCCTGCGGACGCGCCCCTGCTCACCAAGAGCAGCGGACGCGTGAAGACCGCACGGAGGCTCGCCCGTCGCGTCTCCCGGGCCGACACCCGGCTCTTTCTCGCCGAGGGCCCGCAGGCCGTGCGCGAGGCCCTGGCCCTCCCCGGCACGGTGCGCGAGGTCTTCGCGGTGCCGGAGTTCGGGCAGGCCCACCCGCAGATCCGCGCCGCCGCCGAGGCGGAGGGACTGCCCTGGCAGCTCGTTGACCACGACGCGCTCGCCTCCCTGGCCGAGACCGTCGCCCCGCAGGGGGTGGTCGCCGTCTGCCGCTTCCTGGACGTACCCCTGGGCGCCGTACTCACGCCGGCGACGGGGCTGGCGCCGCGGCTGCTCGCGGTGTGCGCCGACGTGCGCGACCCCGGCAACTGCGGCACCGTGATCCGCTGTGCGGACGCGGCCGGCGCCGGGGGAGTGCTGATCGCCGGAAGCAGCGTCGACCCCTACAACGGCAAGGCGGTGCGCGCCACCGTCGGCTCCCTGTTCCACCTGCCGATCGCCGTCATCCCCGACACGCCCGGGGTGGTCGCCACTCTCCAGGACGCCGGGATCACCGTGCTCGCCGCCGACGGCGCGGGCGAGCTCGACCTCGACGACGCCGAGGACCGCGGCCTGCTCACCGGCCCGACCGCGTGGCTGTTCGGCAACGAGGCATGGGGTCTGCCCGACGAGCTCGCGGCCCTGGCGGACCACCGGGTCCGGATCCCCATCCACGGCAGGGCCGAGAGCCTCAACCTGGCCACGGCCGCCGCTGTCTGTCTGTACGCCTCAGCGCGAGCCCAGCGGACGCGCTAGCCTGTCGCACGTGGCCGACGGGGTGGAGTTGCTCGACGCGCTGCCCGACGGTGTCGTGGTAGCCGACGGGGACGGCTGCGTCACCGTCCTCAATGAGGCGGCTGGCCGGCTGCTCGGCTCCTCCGACGGTGTCGGCAAGCAGCTCAGCGACGTGGTCGCGCTGCAGGACCGGGCCGGCAACGACTGGTTCTCCTGCGCCAAGCCCTACGACGGCTTGTCCACGCGCAGCGCGCTGACCGAGCAGGCGTGGTACCTCTCCGACGGCACCGAGGTGCTGCTCACCGCCCGGATCCAGCGCCGCACGCCCAGCGACCCGGTCGACCTGGTCGTGGTGTCGCTGCGCTCGGCCCGCGCCCGCGAGCGCCTCGACCGGGAGCGCTCGGACCTGGTCGCCACGGTCGCCCACGAGCTGCGCTCGCCGCTGACCGGTGTGAAGGGCTTCGTGGCCACCCTGCTCTCGAAGTGGGACCGGCTCAACGACGAGCAGAAGAAGATGATGCTCGAGACGGTCAACGTGGACGCCGACCGGCTGACCCGGCTGATCGCCGAGCTGCTCGACGTGGCCCGGATCGACACCGGCCGGCTCTCGCTCTACCCGCGGCCGGTCGACTTCGCTGTCGTCCTCGAGCGGGTGATCGCGTCCGTGCGCGCCGGCACCGGCCGCGAGATCGTGCTCGCCGTGGACGGCCCGCTGCCGCAGGTGATGGCCGACCCCGACAAGCTCGCCCAGGTGGTGCACAACCTGGTCGACAACGCGGTCCGGCACGGCGACGGCCAGGTCAGCGTCTCGGCGGGTGCCCTCGAGGTGGAGCCGTTCCCGGGGGTCCTGTTGCACGTCGACGACGAGGGCGAGGGGATCAGCCCCTCGATCCGCAGCCGGGTGTTCACGAAGTTCTGGAAGCACGGCACCCGGGGCGGCACCGGCCTCGGGATGTACATCATCCACGGCCTGACGCTCGCCCACGGCGGCACCGTCGACATCGACGACGCCCCCGGCGGCGGGGCCCGGATCACCATCGCCTGGCCGTCGGAGGACCGCCGCCCCGACTGAGTCGTCAGCCCTCTCACTAGACTGTGGCCCGCCAGTGCCGCAGCTCCCCGTGAAAGGCAGACATGTCGGGCCCCAACTCCGAGTACGACCCCGTCGAGGTGACCCCCTTGAAGGCCGACGAGGTCGACGCGATGCGCGACGCCGCGCTCGCCGCGGTCGCGGCCGCGAGCTCCCTCGAGGAGCTCAAGACCGCCCGCCTCGAGCACGCCGGCGACCGCTCCCCGCTGGCGCTGGCCAACCGGGAGATCGGTGCGCTGCCGCCGCAGGCCCGCAAGGACGCCGGCAAGCGCGTGGGCCAGGCCCGCGGCGCGGTCAACCAGGCGCTGGCGGCCCGGCAGGGTGAGCTCGAGGCCGAGCACGAGGCGCGGATGTTGGTCGAGGAGGCCGTCGACGTCACGCTGCCCTGGGACCGCGCGCCGCAGGGTGCCCGGCACCCGATCACGACGCTGTCCGAGCGGATCGCCGACGTGTTCGTGGCGATGGGCTGGGAGGTCGCCGAGGGTCCCGTCGTGGAGGCCGAGTGGCTCAACTTCGACGCGCTCAACCTGGGGCCGGACCACCCGGCGCGCACCATGCAGGACACGTTCTGGATGGAGCCCGCCGAGAACGCCATCGTGCTGCGCACCCACACCTCGCCGGTGCAGGCGCGCACCATGCTGACCCAGGAGCCGCCGATCTACGTGGTGTGCCCGGGCCGGGTGTTCCGCACCGACGAGTTCGACGCCACGCACAGCCCCGTCTTCCACCAGGTGGAGGGGCTCGTGGTCGACAAGGGCATCACCATGGCGCACCTCAAGGGCGCGCTCGACCACTTCGCCGCGTCGATGTTCGGCGACGGCATCTCGACGCGCTTCCGGCCGTCGTACTTCCCGTTCACCGAGCCGTCCGCCGAGGTCGACCTGGTCTGCTTCGTCTGCCGCGGGCAGGCCGGCGCCGTGGAGACCTGCCGCACCTGCCGGGGCGAGGGCTGGATCGAGTGGGGTGGCTGCGGCGTGGTCAACCCGCGGGTGCTCACCGCCTGCGGGATCGACGCGGAGGCCTACACCGGCTTCGCGTTCGGCATGGGCATCGACCGGACGCTGATGTTCCGGCACGGTGTGGAGGACTTGCGAGACGTGTTCGAGGGCGACGTGCGCTTCACCTCGGCTTTCGGGACGGAGATCTGATGCGCGCGCCTGTTTCCTGGATTCGTGAGTACGTCGACCTGCCGGACGACCTCGGGGTGGAGGAGCTGGCGGCGCGGCTGACCGCGCTCGGCCTCAAGCTCGAGGCGCTCGAGCAGCCCGGCCACGACATCAGCGGACCGCTGGTGCTCGGCCGGGTGCTGACCGTCGAGCCCGAGCCGCAGAAGAACGGCAAGACGATCAACTGGTGCACCGTGGACGTGGGCGCTGCCAACGGCACGGGAGAGCCGCAGGGCATCGTCTGCGGCGCGCACAACTTCGGGCCCGGCGACCTGGTGGTCGTGGTGCTCCCGGGTGCCACGCTGCCCGGCGGCTTCGAGATCAGCGCCCGCAAGACCTACGGCCACCTCTCGTCCGGGATGATCTGCTCGGCCGCCGAGCTCGGCCTGGTCGAGCACGGCGACGGGATCATCGTGCTGCCGCCGGAGACCGGTGAGCCGGGCGACGACGCGTTCGCGGTCCTGCCGCTGCGCGACGACGTGATCGAGTTCGAGATCAACCCCGACCGCGCCTACGCGCTGTCGCTGCGCGGCGTGGCCCGCGAGGCGGCGCTCGGCTTCGACCGGCCGTTCACCGACCCGGCGCAGCGGGACACCCCGGCCGCCAACGACACCGGCTACCCGGTCCGCGTCGAGGACGAGACCGGGTGCCCGGTCTTCGTGACCCGCACGGTCACCGGCTTCGACCCGACCGCGCCGACACCGCGCTGGCTGGCGCGTCGCGTGCAGCTGGCCGGAATGCGGCCGATCTCCCTGGCCGTCGACGTCACCAACTACGTGATGCTCGAGCTCGGCAACCCGATCCACGGCTACGACGGCGACAAGCTGGCGGGCCCGGTCGTCGTACGCCGGGCCACGGCGGGGGAGAAGCTCACCACCCTCGACGGCGTGGTCCGCACGCTGTCCGAGGAGGACCTGCTGATCACCGACGACTCCGGGCCGATCGGCCTGGCCGGGGTGATGGGCGGCGCGACCACCGAGCTGTCGGCGACGACGAGTCACGTGGTCATCGAGGCCGCCCACTTCGACCCGGTGTCGGTGTTCCGCACCCAGCGTCGTCACAAGCTGCCGTCCGAGGCGTCCAAGCGCTTCGAGCGCGGCACCGACCCGCTGCTGCCGCAGGCCGCGGCGGACCGGGTCGCCGAGCTGCTGGTGCGCTACGGCGGCGGGGTGGTCGCCGACGGTGTCACCGTGGTCGGCACCGCGCCCGCCCGGCGCACCGTGGAGATGGACCTCGACCTGCCGGCCCGCGTCACGGGCATGGAGATCCCCGACGAGATCACGGTCGCGCACCTGCGTGCCGTCGGCTGCGACGTGGTCGTGGACGGCTCCCGGCTGACCGCGACCGTCCCGACCTGGCGGCCCGACGTGAGCGACCCGTTCGACCTCGTCGAGGAGGTCGCCCGGATCGTCGGCTACGAGGACATCCCCTCGGTGCTGCCGACGGCACCGGCCGGCCGCGGCCTGACCACGTCGCAGTCGCTGCGCCGCCGGGTGGGCCGCACGCTGGCGGGGGCGGGCTTCGTGGAGGTCGTGGACTTCCCGTTCGTCGGTGCCGCCGACCTCGACCGGCTCGGCCTGGAGGCCGACGACAGCCGCCGGTCGGCGATGCGGATCGCCAACCCGCTCAGCTCCGAAGAGCCGCTGATGACCACCACCTTGCTGCCCGGGCTGCTCAAGGCGGCGGCCCGCAACGCGGGACGGGGCACCGGGGACGTGTCGCTGTTCGAGACCGCGACGGTGACGCTGCCGCGCGGCACGGTGTCGGCGCCGATCCTGCCCGTCGACCGCCGGCCCACCGAGGGCGAGTGGGACGACCTGCAGAAGGCGCTCCCGGACCAGCCGCTGCACCTGGCGCTGGTCGCCTCCGGTGCCCGCGAGACCGCCGGCTGGTGGGGCGCCGGACGGCAGGCCTCCTGGGCCGACGCGATCCAGGCGGTCCGCGTCGTGGCGGCCGCTCTCGGCGTCGAGCTCGAGGTCCGCTCGGCCACCCGCGCCCCCTGGCACCCCGGCCGCTGCGCCGAGCTGCTGGTGGGCGAGGTCTCGGTCGGCTTCGCCGGCGAGCTGCACCCCAAGGTCTGCACGGCGTACGGCGTCCCGGCCCGCACCGCGGCGGCCGAGGTCGACCTCGACGCGCTGCTCGAGCGGGCCACCCTGATCGTGCCGGCACCCGACTTCTCGACCTACCCGGTCGCGAAGGAGGACGTCGCGCTCGTCGTGGACGCCGACGTGCCGGCGGCGACCGTGGCCGCCACGCTGCGTGAGGGCGCGGGGGAGCTGTGCGAGTCGGTGCGGCTGTTCGACGTCTACACCGGCGAGCAGGTCGGCGAGGGCCGGAGGTCGCTCGCGTTCGCGCTGCGCTTCCGGGCCGGCGACCGCACCCTGACCGAGGCGGAGACCGGTGCGGCGCGTGACGCCGCCGTTGCCCTGGCCGCCGAGCGGCACGGAGCCACGCAGCGCGCGTAGCGACGTTGCGCCTCACGCCCCGATTCGTCTGCGACCGCCCCGCGGGGAAACCCGTCCAAGTCGCAGGCGGATCGGGGTTTTTGCGTGGGCGGCGTGGGGAACCCCTCGGAGGGTCACGCGCGCGTCCGCATAGTTGCATGTCCCTGTATAGTCATGCACATGACGAAACCCAGAGTGGCGGTCGCGGGGGCCAGTGGCTACGCCGGCGGTGAGGTGCTCCGGCTGCTGCTGGGCCATCCGGACGTGGAGATCGGCTCGCTGACGGCCGGGTCCAACGCGGGGGAGCGGCTCGGCGCGCTCCAGCCGCACCTGGTGCCGCTGGCCGACCGGGTGCTCGAGGAGACCACCGTCGAGGTGCTCTCCGGGCACGACGTGGTCTTCCTGGGACTGCCGCACGGCCAGTCCGGGGAGATCGCGAAGGCGCTGCCCGACGGCGTAGTCGTGATCGACTGCGGCGCGGACTTCCGGCTCACCGACCCGGCGCTGTGGGAGAAGTTCTACGGCGGCACGCACGCCGGGTCCTGGCCCTACGGGCTGCCCGAGCTCGCCGACCAGCGCAGCGTGCTGCGCGCGGCGACCCGGATCGCCGTCCCCGGTTGCTACCCGACCGTCTCGACGCTGACGCTTGCGCCGGCCGTCGGTGCGGGCATCGTCGACCCGGCCGACCTGGTCGTGGTCGCCGCGTCCGGCACCTCCGGCGCCGGCAAGGCCGCCAAGCCGCACCTGCTCGGCTCGGAGACGATGGGCAACGCCAGCGCCTACGGCGTCGGCGGCGTGCACCGGCACACCCCCGAGATCATCCAGAACCTGTCGCTGCTCACCGAGCAGCAGGTGCGGGTCTCGTTCACGCCGATGCTGGTGCCGATGCCCCGCGGCATCCTGGCCACCTGCTCGGCCCCCACCACCGTCACCGCGGCGCAGGCGCGCGAGACCTACGCGAAGGCCTACGCCGACGAGCCGTTCGTGCACCTGCTGCCCGAGGGGCAGTGGCCGCAGACCAAGTCCGTCGTGGGCTCCAACGCCGTGCACGTGCAGGTCACCGTCGACGAGGCCGCCGGCCGCCTGGTCGCCGTCGGCGCCGTCGACAACCTTGCCAAGGGCACCGGCGGCGCCGCCGTCCAGTGCATGAACCTCGCCCTCGGCCTCTCCGAGACCACCGGCCTCACCACAGTAGGGATCGCCCCGTGACCGACACGACCACCGAGGGATTCACCCTCTACCTGCACCCCGACGCCCTCGCCGTGGTGCGGCTCGGCTCGGGTGCCGACGTGCCCGGCTGGGCCCGTGCCTCCACCCTCTTCTCGGTGACCGCCACGGCGGCCGAGACCTCGATCATCTGCCACGCCTCGACGGTGCCGCGCAAGGCCCGTCGCGAGGGTCCGTTCGTCGCCTTCGAGGTCGCCGGCCCGCTGCCGTTCGACCAGGTGGGTGTGCTGCACACGCTGCTCGGCCCGCTCGCCGAGGCCGGCATCTCCGTCTTCACCCAGTCGACGTTCGACACCGACTGGATCCTGGTCGCCGCCGGCAAGGCCGAAGCAGCCGAGGCGGCCTGGACCGCGGCCGGTCACACCGTCACCGAGCCCCCGAAGCCGGTCAAGGAACCCAAGCAGGACAAGGAGAACGGCAAGTGAGCGTCACCACCCCGCAGGGCTTCCGCGCCGCCGGCGTCACCGCCGGCCTGAAGGACTCGGGCGCCAAGGACCTGGCCCTGGTGGTCAGCGACGGGCCGTCGTACGCCTCGGCCAGCGTCTTCACCGCCAACCGCTGCAAGGCCAACCCGGTGCTGTGGAGCCAGGAGGTCGTCAAGGACGGCGTCGTGCGTGCCGTGGTGCTGAACTCCGGCGGGGCCAACTGCTACACCGGTGCCGAGGGCTTCCAGACCACGCACGCGGTCGCCGAGCAGGTGGCCGGCGGGCTGGGCATCGGCGCGGGTGACGTGGTGGTCTGCTCCACGGGCCTGATCGGCCTGCGCAACGACCGCGCCACGGTGCTGGCCGGCGTCGACGCGGCGCTCGGCTCGCTGTCGTACGACGGCGGGGACGACGCCGCGAGCGCGATCATGACCACCGACTCGGTGAGCAAGCAGGTCGTCGTCGAGGGCAGCGGCTGGAGCATCGGCGGGATGGCCAAGGGTGCGGGCATGCTCGCCCCGCAGCTCGCGACGATGCTGGTCGTGCTCACCACGGACGCGAACGTCCCTGCCGACTGCGCCGACCGGGCGCTGCGCACCGCGACCCGGCTCTCCTTCGACCGGCTCGACTCCGACGGCTGCATGTCCACCAACGACACCGTCACCCTGCTCGCCAACGGGGCCTCCGGGATCACCCCGACCGAGGTGGACTTCACCGAGGCGCTCACCCGGGCCTGCACCGACCTGGCCATGCAGCTGCTGGCCGACGCCGAGGGCGCCGACCACGAGATCGCCATCACCGTGCTCAACGCCGCCAGCGAGGACGAGGCCGTCACCGTGGGCCGCTCGGTCGCGCGCAGCAACCTGTTCAAGACCGCGGTCTTCGGCAAGGACCCCAACTGGGGCCGGGTGCTCGCCTCGATCGGCACCACCGACGCGGCGTTCGACCCGGCCGACCTCGACGTCGCCATGAACGGTGTCTGGGTGTGCCGCGGCTCCGAGCCGGACGAGTCGCCGGACAAGGTCGACCTGACCGCGCGCGACGTCAGCGTCACCATCGACCTGAAAGCCGGCGACGCCCGGGCCACGGTCTGGACCAACGACCTGACCCACGCCTACGTGCACGAGAACTCCGCCTACTCCAGCTGAGGACGAGATGAGCACCGAGACCGACCCCCACGACGAAGCCGCCTGGAAGAAGGCGACCGCGAAGGCCGCCACCCTCGCGGGTGCACTGCCGTGGCTCAAGCGCTACCACGGCAAGACGATCGTGGTGAAGTACGGCGGCAACGCGATGACCGACGACGTGCTCAAGCGCGCGTTCGCCGAGGACATCGTCTTCCTGCGGATGGCCGGCTTCCACCCGGTCGTCGTGCACGGCGGCGGGCCCCAGATCTCCACCATGCTCGACCGGCTCGGCATCGAGTCGGAGTTCAAGGGCGGCCTGCGGGTGACCACCGAGGAGGCCATGGACGTGGTCCGCATGGTGCTCGTCGGCAAGGTGCAGCGCGAGCTCGTCGGGCTGCTCAACGAGCACGGCCCGCTCGCGGTCGGCCTCTCCGGCGAGGATGCCGGCCTGTTCACCGCCGAGCGCACCAACACCGTCGTCGACGGCGAGGAGGTCGACCTCGGCCTGGTCGGCGAGGTCGCCAAGGTCCGTCCCGAGGCGGTGCGCGACATCGTCGACGCCGGCCGGATCCCGGTGATCTCCTCGGTCGCCCCGGACAGCGAGGGCACCGTGCACAACGTCAACGCCGACACGGCCGCGGCGGCCCTCGCCGTCGCGCTCGGCGCCCACAAGCTGCTGGTGCTCACCGACGTGGAGGGGCTCTACCGCGACTGGCCCGACAGCGACGACGTGATCGGCGAGATCAGCCCCGAGTCGCTCGCCGAGCTGATGCCGAGCCTGGCCAGCGGGATGGTTCCGAAGATGGGTGCCTGCCTGCACGCGGTCCAGAACGGCGTGCCCCGGGCCACCGTCGTGGACGGGCGCGAGCCGCACGCCGTACTCCTGGAGATCTTCACTGACGAGGGCATCGGCACCCAGGTGCTGCCCGGCGTGCCGACGAAGATCCGTTCCGCCCACTACACGACGTCCTCGGAGAAGTGAGCGCCATGACCGACCTGACGACCCGCTACCAGCACGCGGTGATGAACACCTTCGGACCTCCGAAGCTGGTGCTGACCCGCGGTGAGGGCGCCTACGTGTGGGACGAGGACGGCAACCGCTACCTCGACCTGCTCGGCGGCATCGCCGTCAACGCGCTCGGCCACGGTCACCCCGCCCTGGTGGCGGCGGTCTCGGAGCAGCTCGCCACCCTGGGCCACGTCTCGAACTTCTTCGCCACGGTGCCGCAGGTGACGCTCGCGGAGCGGCTGCTCGAGCTGCTCGGCCACGGGGAGGGCCGGGTGTTCTTCGCCAACTCGGGCGCCGAGGCCAACGAGGCCGCGTTCAAGCTGTCGCGTCGCACCGGCCGCACCCACCTGGTCGCGATGGAGGGCAGCTTCCACGGCCGCACCACCGGTGCGCTGGCGCTGACCTCCAAGGCTGCCTACCGCGAGCCGTTCGAGCCGCTGCCCGGTGACGTCACGTTCGTTCCGTACGGCGACGCCGACGCGCTCGCCGCTGCGGTGACCGACGCGACGGCCGCCGTCGTGCTCGAGCCCATCCAGGGCGAGGCCGGCGTGGTCTTCCCGCCCGAGGACTTCCTGGCCAAGGCCCGCGAGATCACCACCGCGCACGGCGCGCTGCTCTGGCTCGACGAGGTGCAGACCGGGATGGGCCGCACCGGCGCCTGGTTCGCGCACAGCGGCTCCGGGGTCACCCCTGACGTGGTCACCCTCGCCAAGGGGCTGGCCGGCGGCATCCCGGTCGGCGCGACGGTCGCGTTCGGCGACGCCGCGACGCTGCTCGGTCCCGGCAACCACGGCACCACGTTCGGCGGCAACCCCGTCGCGGCCGCCGCGGCCCTGGCCGTCATCGACACCATCGGCAAGGAGGACCTGCTCGGCAACGCGACCAGCGTGGGCGCGCACCTGCGGTCCGGCCTCGCGCACCCGCACGTCACCGAGGTGCGGGGGAGCGGCCTGCTGATCGGGCTGGACCTCGACGCAGACAAGGCCGCCGACGTCGTGCAGGCCGCCCAGGACCAGGGCTTCATCGTCAACATGTGCGCGCCGGACCGGATCCGGCTCGCCCCGCCGCTGGTGCTGACCGTCGAGCAGGCCGACGAGCTGGTCGCCGCCTGGCCGCAGATCCTGGCCGCCGCCTACGGGGAGGGGGAGTCGTGACGACCCGGCACTTCCTCCGCGACGACGACCTCACCCCGGCCGAGCAGGCCGAGGTGCTGGCGCTCGCCGCCGCGCTCAAGGCCGACCGGCACGCCGCCAAGCCGCTGGCCGGCCCGCGCACGGTCGCCGTGCTCTTCGACAAGCCCACCCTGCGCACCCAGGTCTCCTTCACGACCGGGATCGCCGAGCTCGGCGGCTACCCGATGCTGGTGGACGGCAAGCTCGCCCAGATCGGCGTGCGCGAGTCCGTCGCGGACACCGCCCGGGTGCTCGGCCCGCAGGTCGCCGCCGTGGTGTGGCGCACCTACGAGCAGGCCCGCCTGGAGGAGATGGCCGCCCATGCCGGGGTCCCGGTCGTCAACGCGCTCACCGACGAGTTCCACCCCTGCCAGCTGCTGGCCGACCTGCAGACCGTCGCCGAGCACAAGGGCACCGTGGCCGGGTTGACGCTGACCTTCCTCGGTGACACCGCCAGCAACATGGCGCACTCCTACCTGCTCGCCGGCGCCACCGCCGGTCTGCACGTCCGGGTCAGCGGCCCGGACGGCTACGAGCCCGACGCCGCCGTGCTCGCCCGGGCGCAGGAGATCGCTACGACGACCGGGGGCAGCGCGGCCTACGTCCTCGACCCGGTCGAGGCCGTCACCGGCGCCGACGTGGTCGCCACCGACACCTGGGTGTCGATGGGCAAGGAGGGGGAGGCCGACGCGCGGCAGGCGCCGTTCGTGCCCTACGGCCTCGACGCCGCGCTGCTCGGCCACGCCCAGCCCGACGCGGTCGTGCTGCACTGCCTGCCGGCCTACCGGGGCAAGGAGATCAGCGCCGAGGTGCTCGACGGCCCGCAGGCGGTCGTGTGGGACGAGGCGGAGAACCGCCTGCACGCCCAGAAGGCCCTGCTCACCTGGCTCCTGGAGCACTCGGAGGTGTCCGCATGAGCCCCGCCATCCCCACCACGAAGGGTGCCCGGCAGCAGGCGATCGTGGACCTGCTCGCCAAGCACCAGGTCCGGTCGCAGGGCGAGCTGGCCGACCTGCTCGCCGGCACCGGCGTGCATGTCACCCAGGCCACCCTGTCCCGCGACCTCGTCGAGCTCGACGCGGTCAAGGTCCGGGTCGCGAGCGGGACGCTCGTCTACGCCGTACCCGCCGAGGGCGGCGACCGTACCCCGCGCGCCGCCGCCGACTCGGTCGCCGGCGAGACCCGGCTCGCCAAGCTCCTCGGCGAGCTGCTGGTCTCCGCCGACGGCTCAGCCAACCTGGCGCTGCTGCGCACCCCCCCGGGTGCCGCGCAGTTCCTCGCCTCCGCGTTCGACCGGGCCCAGCCCGCGGACGTGCTCGGCACCGTCGGCGGCGACGACACCGTGCTGGTGATCAGCCGCAGCCCCGACGGCGGGCCCGAGCTCGCCGAGCGACTGGTGGCCCTGGCCAACCGGTCTCATCCCGTGTCTTGATGTCCTGATCCCCAACCCCGCAAAGGATTCACTGTGAGCAAGGTCCTCACCTCCCTGCCCGTCGGCGAACGCGTCGGCATCGCCTTCTCCGGCGGCCTCGACACCTCCGTGGCGGTCGCCTGGATGCGTGAGAAGGGCGCCGTGCCGTGCACCTACACCGCCGACATCGGGCAGTACGACGAGCCCGACATCTCCGGGGTGCCGACCCGCGCGTTCGAGTACGGCGCCGAGATCGCCCGCGCCGTCGACTGCCGCACGATGCTCGTCGAGGAGGGCCTGGCGGCGATGGCCTGCGGCGCCTTCCACATCCGCTCCGGCGGTCGCGCCTACTTCAACACCACGCCGATCGGGCGCGCCGTCACCGGCACCATGCTGGTGCGGGCGATGCACGAGGACGGCGTCGACATCTGGGGCGACGGCTCGACGTTCAAGGGCAACGACATCGAGCGGTTCTACCGCTACGGGCTGCTCGCCAACCCGGACCTGCGCATCTACAAGCCGTGGCTGGACGCGGACTTCGTCACCGAGCTCGGTGGCCGGACCGAGATGAGCCAGTGGCTCACCGAGCGCGGGCTGCCCTACCGCGACAGCCAGGAGAAGGCCTACTCCACCGACGCCAACATCTGGGGCGCCACCCACGAGGCGAAGACCCTGGAGCACCTCGACGTCTCGCTGGAGACCGTCGAGCCGATCATGGGCGTGAAGTTCTGGGACCCCTCCGTCGCGATCGAGACCGAGGACGTCACCATCCGCTTCGAGGCCGGACGCCCGGTCGCGATCAACGAGACGTCGTACGACGACCCGGTCGCCCTGGTGATGAAGGCCAACGAGATCGGCGGCCGGCACGGGCTCGGCATGTCCGACCAGATCGAGAACCGGATCATCGAGGCGAAGTCGCGCGGCATCTACGAGGCCCCCGGCATGGCGCTGCTGTGGCCGGCCTACGAGCGGCTGCTCAACGCGATCCACAACGAGGACACCATCGCGAGCTACCACAACGAGGGACGTCGCCTCGGTCGGCTGCTCTACGAGGGTCGCTGGCTGGACCCGCAGGCGCTGATGATCCGCGAGTCGATCCAGCGCTGGATCGCCTCGCTGGTGACCGGCGAGGTGACGCTGCGGCTGCGCCGCGGTGAGGACTACACCGTCCTGCGCACCGACGGCCCGGCGTTCTCCTACCACCCGGACAAGCTGTCGATGGAGCGCACCGACAACGCCGCGTTCGGTCCGACCGACCGGATCGGCCAGCTCACCATGCGCAACCTCGACATCGCCGACTCGCGCTCCAAGCTCGAGCTCTACGCCGGCCAGCCACAGGACCAGGGCCACGTGCTGGTCGAGCACGGCAACCTGCTCGGCCAGCTCGAGCAGGGCGGCGCGGACCGGATCTCCAAGTACGTCCCGCAGCCCGGCAGCCTCGACGCCGACGCCCTCGACGCCGCCGCCATGGAAGCCGGCACCGACTGATGTCCACCAACACCGGAGCCCTGTGGGGCGGTCGTTTCGCCGGTGGCCCCAGCCCGGAGCTGGCGGCGCTGTCGAAGAGCACCCACTTCGACTGGCGGCTGGCGCCGTACGACCTGGCCGGCTCGCGGGCGCACGCCCGGGTCCTGCACCGCGCGGGACTGCTGACCGACGAGCAGCGCGACGGTCTCGTCGCCGGGCTCGAGTCGCTGGCCGCCAAGGTGGCCTCCGGTGAGGTGGTCGCCGCCGAGTCCGACGAGGACGTGCACGGCGCCCTCGAGCGATTGCTGCTCGAGGAGGTCGGCACCGACCTCGGCGGCCGGCTGCGCGCCGGCCGGTCCCGCAACGACCAGGTCGCCACGCTGTTCAAGGTGTTCCTGCGCGAGCACGCGCAGGTGGTGATCGGTCAGGTGCTCGACCTCGTCGACGCGCTGGCCGACCAGGCCGAGCAGCACCTCGGTGCGGTGATGCCCGGGCGCACCCACCTCCAGCACGCCCAGCCGGTGCTGCTGTCCCACCACCTGCTGGCGCACGCGTGGCCGCTGCTGCGCGACGTGTCCCGGCTGCGCGACTGGGACGCCCGCGTCGCGGCCGATTCCCCCTACGGCGCAGGGGCACTGGCCGGCTCCAGCCTTGGGCTGGACCCCGAGCGGGTGGCCGCGGAGCTGGGCTTCACCGGGTCGGTGGCCAACTCGATCGACGGCACCGCAGCGCGCGACTTCGTCGCCGAGTTCGCGTTCGTGGCGGCGATGGTCGGCGTGGACGTGTCCCGGCACGCGGAGGAGGTCATCCTCTGGGCCACCAAGGAGTTCGGCTTCGTGCGCCTGCACGACTCGTGGTCGACCGGGTCGAGCATCATGCCGCAGAAGAAGAACCCCGACATCGCCGAGCTCGCGCGCGGGAAGGCCGGCCGGGTGATCGGCAACCTCACGGGCCTGCTCGCAACGCTCAAGGCGCTGCCGCTGGCCTACAACCGCGACCTCCAGGAGGACAAGGAGCCGGTCTTCGACTCCGTCGACACCCTCGAGGTGCTGCTGCCCGCCTACACCGGCATGGTCGCGACGCTCACCTTCGACACCGCACGGATGGCCGAGCTGGCCCCGCAGGGCTTCAGCCTCGCCACCGACGTCGCCGAGTGGCTGGTCCGTGAGGGCGTCCCGTTCCGGGTAGCGCACGAGGTCGCGGGGGAGTGCGTGCAGCGCTGCGAGGAGCTCGGCATCGAGCTCGCCGACCTCACCGACGAGCAGTTCGCCGCGATCTCCCCGCACCTGACCCCCGGCGTGCGCGAGGTGCTCACCGTCGAGGGCTCGGTGGCCTCCCGCGACGCGCGCGGGGGTACGGCGCCCGCCCGGGTCGCCGAGCAGCTCGCCGAGCTCCGGACCGTGGTCGCCGACCACCGTGCCTGGCTGGCCTGACCTCCTCACCGGCGCCGCGCCGGAGGTCGCCCGGGCACTGCTCGGCGCGACGCTCCGGCACGGGGACGTGTCCGTCCGCGTCACCGAGGTCGAGGCCTACGGCGGCGAGAGCGACCCGGCCTCGCACGCCTGGCGCGGCCGGACCCCGCGCACCCAGGTGATGTACGGGCCGCCCGGGCACCTCTACGTCTACTTCTCCTACGGCATGCACTGGTGCGGCAACGTCGTCACCGGTCCCGACGGCGAGGCCTCCGCCGTCCTGCTGCGTGCCGGCGAGGTGCTCTCCGGCCACGACCTGGCTCGCTCCCGCCGCGGCCCGAAGATCGCCGACCGGGACCTGGCCCGCGGCCCCGCCAACCTGATGCAGGCGCTCGGCCTGGACCGCGCGCACGACGGCGCCGACCTCCTGGGGCCCGGGCCCGTCCACCTGGAGCCGCCCGCCTTCCCGCCGGTCGAGGTCGCTTCCGGCCCCCGCGTCGGGGTCTCCCGCGAGCCCGACCGGCCCTGGCGCTTCTGGCTGCCGGGGGAGCGGTCGGTGTCGTCGTACAAGAGGAGCCCGCGGGCCCCGAAGCCGTAGATCGGCCTCACAGCGGCACGACAGGTCGACGACAGTGCCCGGCCAGACCCGGCCGCGAGTGTCGGCGGCCACCGGCAGCAGCAGCTCGTCGAGCAGCACGACCGCACCGGACCCGACCAGGAGCATGCGTTCCGACGAGCACCTGCTCACCGGTACGACGGCTGCGAAGGTCACGGCGGCGGCCCTCGCGACGTACCCGGGTGCGACGATTCAGCGCGTCGAGACCGACTCCGACGGCGTCTACGAGGCGCACATCGTGACGAAGGCCGGCGCCGACGTGATCGTCCAGGTCGGGAAGGACTTCGCGGTCACCGGCACCCAGACCGGCGGTGGCGGCGGCGACCACGACGGCGACGGCCCCGGCGCTCCGGCTGCCTGAGGTCGCTAGCCTCGGGCCATGCTGATCCACCCCTGGGACGAGGCTTCGCGAGCGGAGTGGCAGGCGGTGCTGCGGCACCACGACTTCGGGCAGCTCGTCACCGCGGGGCTGGTGGAGGGGTTCCCGGTCGTCGTACCCACGCACTTCCTCTACGACGACGAGGCGGGGGAGGTGCTGCTGCACCTCGCCCGCCCCAACCCGGCCTGGCAGGCCATCGAGGCCGACCCGCACGTGGTGCTGGCCGTGCACGCCGACTGGACCTACGTCGAGGCGGCCTGGAACGCCAACGAGGGCACGGATCCCGAGGTCGGCGTGCCGACCAGCTACTACACGGCCGTGCAGCTGCGGGGGAGGGCGACCGTGGTCGACGACCCGGCCGAGAAGGCCACGATCCTGGCCCGGCAGCTCGCGCACTTCGAGCCGGTGGGCAGCACGCGGCGCGAGCCGAGCCCCGACGAGGAGTCCGACCGCCGCCAGCTGCCCGGCATCCGGGGGCTGCGGATCTCGCTGACCTCGGTCCGGGCCAAGCAGAAGTACGGCGGCAACAAGACGCCCGAGCACCGGGAGCGGATCGCCGGGAGGCTCGCCGAGCGCAACGGTCCGGGTGACGAGGCGGCGCGAGGGCACCTGCTCCGGCGCAATACGCTCCGGCCATGACGACGCACCTGCACGAGACGACCGCCCGCGCCCTGCACCGGATCGCCCTGGGCCGGCAGACCAAGCACCGGGTCCCCGGGCTCTACGCCGGCGTGGTCCGCGACGGAGGCTTCGTGTGGCAGGAGGGCATCGGCGCCGCCGACGTCGACGAGCCCGACCGCGCGCCAGGCCCCGACGACCAGTTCCTGATCGCCAGCAACTCCAAGACGTTCACGGCCGTCCTGGTGATGCAGCTGCGCGACGAGGGCAAGCTGCGGCTCGACGACACGCTGGGCACGCTGCTGCCGGGAACCCGGCACGCGGACGTGACGGTCAGGCAGTGCCTGAGCCACGTCAGCGGTCTCCAGCGCGAGCCCGTCGGCGACGTGTGGGACACCCTGGTGAGCCCCGACCGCGATGCCCTGGTCCGCGGCCTCGAGGACGCCGAGCGCGTCGGGGCGCCGCACCGGCTGTGGCACTACTCCAACCTCGTCTACGCGCTCCTCGGTGAGGTCGTGGCGCGGATCGAGGGCCGGCCCTGGTTCGACGTGCTCCAGGACAAGGTGCTGCGCCCGCTGGAGATGTCGCGCACCAGCAACGGCTTCGACCAGGGACCGCGCGCGGTCGGCTACTACGTGCCGCCGTTCAGCGACGTGGCGCGCGTCGAGCCGGTCTGGGAGGTGCAGGCCCTGGACGCCTGCACCGGCCTGGCCAGCACGCCGGCCGACCTGGCGCGGTGGAACGCCTTCCTCGCCGACCCGCCGGCCGCCGTACTCGCCCCGGACACGCTCGCGGAGATGTGCGAGCCGCAGACGCTGGTGGACCGGGAGCGGTGGACCGCGGGCTTCGGGCTGGGGTTCTTCCTGGTCCGCAAGGGAAACCGCACGTTCGTGGGCCACACCGGCGCCATGCCCGGCCACATCACCGGCAACTTCGTGCACCGCGAGTCCGGCACCGGCGCGCTGGTGATGATGAGCTCCACCTCGTCACCCGACCCGGCCGCGTTCGCGGTGGAGCTCGCCGACCACGTCATCGAGCACGACCCGGTCGAGCCCGAGGTGTGGCGACCCGGTACGGCGGTCCCGGACGAGCTCGAGGGGCTCCTCGGCGTCTGGTACTCCGAGGGGTCGCCGTTCGTGTTCTCGGTCCGCAAGGGCCGGCTCGAGGCGCGGCTGCAGGGACTGCCCGAGCACAAGCCGTCCTCGACGTTCGAGCGGGTGGGGGAGGACGTCTACCGCACGACGGCAGGCCGGGAGACGGGGGAGCTGCTGCGGGTGACGCGCACGGAGACGGGGGAGGTGCGCTCGATGCACTGGGCGACGTACCTCTGCACGCGGGAGCCGCTCGCGTTCGGGGAGCACCTGCGCGACTGACGTCTCGACTACCCCGGACTGACTACTCAACAGAGAGATAACAGGCCCACACCCGTCCGTCGCGCTCACGCAGCAGCGCGGCTGCGCCGCGGAGCACCTGGGGAGGGCGGTGCGAACCGGTTGGCGGTCGGGAACGGGGGTACGCGAGACTGGGTGCGCACACAGGCCTGCACAGGAACGCACGAGAGAGAGGCACCCCACGGTGACCAGTGACCTGCACGTCCTCGACGAGCTCGAGTGGCGCGGACTCATCGCGCACTCGACGGACCTCGACGCCCTGCGCGCCGAGCTGTCGAACGGCATGGTCAAGCTCTATTGCGGGTTCGACCCGACCGCGCCGAGCCTGCACATGGGCAACCTCCTCCAGATCCTGACGCTCAAGCGCTTCCAGGACGCGGGGCACAAGCCCTACGGCATCGTCGGCGGCGCGACGGGCATGATCGGCGACCCCAAGGAGTCGGGGGAGCGGGTGATGAACTCCCTGGACACGGTGAAGCAGTGGAGCACCACCATCCGGGCCCAGCTCGAGCGGTTCTGGACGTTCGACGGCGGGAACGGCGCGCAGGTCGTGAACAACTACGACTGGACCGCGTCGCTGTCGACGATCGAGTTCCTGCGCGACATCGGCAAGCACTTCCCGGTCAACCGGATGCTGGCGCGCGAGGTCGTCAAGAGCCGCCTGGAGGCGGGCATCTCCTACACGGAGTTCAGCTACGTGCTGCTCCAGTCGATGGACTACCTCAACCTCTACCGCGACTTCGGCGTGACGCTGCAGACCGGCGGCTCGGACCAGTGGGGCAACATCACCGCCGGTGCCGAGCTGATCCGGCGCGTCGAGGGTGCCCGCGTGAACGCGCTGGCGACGCCGCTCGTGACGCGCGCGGACGGCACGAAGTTCGGCAAGACGGAGGAGGGCACGGTCTGGCTCGATGCCGACATGACCTCGCCCTACGCCTTCTACCAGTTCTGGCTCAACAGCGACGACCGCGACGTCATCTCGCTGCTGAAGTACTACACCTTCCGCAGCCGTGAGGAGATCGCCGACCTCGAGCAGCAGACCGAGGAGAAGCCGTTCCTGCGTGCCGCCCAGCGGGCGCTGGCCGACGACGTCACCACGCTGGTGCACGGCGCGGAGGAGACCGAGCGGATCAAGGCGGCATCGGCGGCGCTGTTCGGCGGCGGTGAGCTGACCGGTCTCGACCCGGCGACGCTCGGTGCGGCGCTGCGCGAGGCCGGGGCCGTCCAGGTCAAGCGCGCCGACGGGCTGCCGTCGGTGGTCGACCTGCTCGTCGAGTCCGGCCTGTCCAAGAGCAAGGGCGAGGCCCGGCGCACCATCGGCGAGGGTGGCGCCTACCTCAACAACGTGCGCGTCGAGGACCCCGAGCAGGTGCCGGCCGACGGCGACCTGATCGGTGGCTCGTGGCTCGTGCTGCGTCGCGGCAAGAAGAACATGGCCGGCGTCGAGGTCGTGGACTGAGCATGGCCGAGGACCGGTTCGGGGAGACGCTCGAGGAGCAGGCACGCGCCGTCGTCCCCGAGCCGGTCCACCGCTACGTGCGTCAGGGCGCCCGGGACGGCGTCACCACCTCCGAGGCGACCGACGCCTGGGACCGGCTCCGGTTCCTGCCGCAGGTCCTGCGCGACGTCACCGACGTCGACACGTCCACCACGTTGCTGGGCACCCACGTGCAGACCCCGGTCGCGGTCGCGCCGACGACGCTGCAGCGCGCCCTGCACCCCGAGGGCGAGCTGGCGATGGCGCGGGCAGTCGCGGCGACCGGCTCCCTGATGGTGCTCTCGTCCAACGCCGGCACCACGTTCGAGGAGATCGGCGCCACGGGCGCGCCGTGGTGGCTGCAGATGTACGTCACCGCCGAGCGCCCGCTCAGCGAGCCACTCGTACGACGCGCCGTCGACGCCGGCGCCCGCGCCCTGGTCCTCACCGCGGACACGCCCGTCGTCGGCACGAAGTACGACGAGGGGCCGACGGTCTGGGAGGACCTCGGGGCCGACAAGCTCCGGGTGAACTTCCCGCCCGACCACGGCGAGCGCCCCGGCGAGGAGAAGGCCCGCGACCTCGGCCCGCAGGACGTCGAGTGGCTCGCGCAGGTCAGCGGCCTGCCCGTGGTGGTCAAGGGCGTGCTCCAGCCCGGCGACGCACGTCGCTGCGTGCAGGCTGGTGCCGCGGCCGTGTGGGTCTCCAACCACGGCGGCCGCCAGCTCGACCGGGCCGCCGCCACGGCGGACTGCTTGGCTGCGGTCGTCGACGCCGCAGGCCCGGACGCCGAGGTCTACGTCGACGGGGGAGTGCGGCACCCCGCGCACGTCCTGGCCGCGCTCGCCCTCGGTGCCCGCGGCGTGTTCCTGGGCAGGCCTCCGCTGTGGGCGCTCGCGGTGGGCGGGCAGCAGGGCGTCACCGAGCTGCTCGGCGGCCTCACCTCCGGGCTCGAGGACTACCTGGCCCTGGCCGGCTGCTCGAGCGCGATGCTCGTGCCCCGCCGGGTCGTCGCCCGACCGTGAACGTCCTCGACTGCGGCCTCTTCGACAGCGGCCGCTGCCGCTCCTGCACGCTCCTGGAGACGTCGTACGACGTGCAGCTGCGCGACAAGCACCGCCAGGTGGTCGACCTCCTCGGCGAGGGCACGCTGTGGGAGCAGCCGTGCGCGAGCGCCCCCGAGGGTTTCCGCAACAAGGCGAAGATGGTCGTCACCGGCACCGCAGCCCAACCCACGCTGGGCATCCTGCGTCCCGACGGCACGGGGGTGGACCTGCGTGAGTGCCCGCTGCACACGCCCGGGCTGCACGCGGCGCTGCCGGTGCTCGCCGGCTTCGTGGGCCTCGCCGACCTGACGCCGTACGACGTCCCGGCGCGGCGCGGCGAGCTCAAGCACCTGCTGGTGACCGCGTCCCCGGACGGCGACCTGATGGTCCGCTTCGTGCTCCGCTCGCAGGAGCCGCTGGCCCGGATCCGCAAGCACCTGCCCTGGCTGGCCGAGGCGCTTCCGCAGGCGCGCGTCGTCTCGGTGAACCTGCAGCCCGAGCACAAGGCCGTCCTCGAGGGCGAGCGCGAGATCCTGCTGACCGGCACGGCCACCCTGGGCATGCGCATCAACGGGCTCGACCTGCACCTGCGGCCGCAGAGCTTCTTCCAGACCAACACCGACGTCGCTGCGGGGCTCTACCGCCAGGCGACCGGCTGGGTCGACGAGGTCGCGCCGGCCAGCATCTGGGACCTCTACTGCGGGGTCGGTGGCTTCGCCCTGCACCTGGCCGGCCCCGGGCGGGACGTCGTGGGCGTCGAGGTCAGCGCCGAGGCCGTCGCGAGCGCCGAGCAGACCGCCGCAGAGGCAGGCGTCGCGGCCGCCTTCGTCGCCGCCGACGCGACCACCTGGATGCACGGTCGGGCGGCCCCCGACCTGGTGGTCGTGAACCCGCCCCGCCGTGGGATCGGCACCGACCTGGCGCGGTGGCTGGAGGCCTCCGGCGTGCGGCACGTCGTCTACTCGAGCTGCAACCCGGTCACCCTGGCCCGCGACCTCGCGGAGATGCCGTCGTTCACCGCGACCCGCGGCCGGCTCTTCGACATGTTCCCGCACACGACCCACGCCGAGGTGCTCGTGCTCCTCGAGCGCCGAGGTCCAGACCAGCGCCGTGGATCCTGACGGCGCAAGGTAAAACGGCACGTCGACGGGGAACCCGTCTCTCATGGCCAAGCGCAGGAAGACCCCCCGCTCGCACGCACTGCCGCTGCTCCTCACCTCCGCTGCGCTGGCCGCGGCCGGGGTCGTCGTCCTCGGGTCGGCGCCGCAGGTCGCGCTGTCCTCAGGTCACGCGCAGACACGCGCCGCCCACGCGCCCGGGGTGAAGAAGCACCCGACGCCGGGCCCCAGCCCCAGCACGGCAACGACAAGCACAGCAGCGAGCCCCAGTCCCAGTCCCAGTCCCAGCTTCAGCGCCAGCACGGTGCCGAGCCCGAGCAGCGCGCCCACGAGCACCGCCCCGTCGCCAGGCCCGGTCAGCAGCGCGCCCCCGCCCGTCGACGGCTACGTGACGACCGCCCCGGTCGGCGCCTGGTCCTCGCTGCCCGGCGACGCGCAGTGCGCCGCCCAGGTGCACCGGTCGTCGTGGGAGCCGCGCCCGGACAACCAGACCCCCAACCACACGATGCCCGACCCGGCGGCCGTGCACGCCGCGTTCCGGGCCCGGCCGGTCGGCCTGCCGCACTGGGACGACTGGCTGCTGCCCCGGGTGGACGGCCAGTTCACGGGGACCACCGACGAGATCATCCAGTGGGCGGCCTGCAAGTGGGGCATCGCCGACAACGTGCTGCGCGCGGTCGCCGAGCAGGAGTCGACGTGGTACCAGGCCGAGGTCTACCCCTCCGGCCGCCCGGTCTCCTACTACGGCGCCGGCGACTTCTTCACCAGCAGGTCCGCGGCTTCCGACGTGTTCTGCAACGCGATCAGCCGCTACGGCTACGACTACATGACGGCCTACAGCGGGCTCTGCCCGCAGACCTTCAGCATCGCCGGCATCAAGTCCTGGCAGGACCCGTCCTGGGGCCAGATGGCCGACAACCAGAACGGCACGTTCCCGTTCAACCGCGACTCGACCGCGTTCGCGCTGGACTACTACGCCGCACACCTGCGGGGCGTCTACGAGGGCTGGGAGACCTGGCTGCGCAACGGCTACCAGGCCGGCGACCTGTGGGGCGCCGTCGGCTCGTGGTACTCCGGCGACTGGCACTCGGCGGCCGCCGACCGCTACGCGGGCCAGGTCCAGACGAAGCTGGCCAACCACGACTGGCTGGCGCCCGGCTGGCCGTCCGACAAGCCCCCGTGCAGCCCGACCTACGGCTGCCCGCAGGGCTCCTGACGGCCCTCAGGCGTCGCGCAGGTCCCGCATCACCACGCCCATGCGCGGCTTGGGGCCGAACGACGTGGACTTGCGCGGCATCCGGATGCCCCGGGCCGCGGAGTCCATCACCTGCGCGATCGTCGGGGGGTGTACGGCGACCACGATCCCGGGTGTCCGGGCCACCGTGTGCAGGGCCTGGTCGATGCTGTGGTGGTAGCCGACCTGCTCCTCGGCCACGTCCCAGGCCGGGAACAGCGTCTCGTGCAGCACCCCCGCGTCGACGGGCTGCGTGCGCGGGGTCGACAGCACCGCCCAGGACCGGCCGTCGGAGAGCACGAACGTCGAGGTCGACCCGTCGGCGGCGCGGGCCACCAGTGCCGCGAACGCCGCCTCGCGGTCCGGCATCAGCCGCACGTGGTCGCCGCGGTCGCCGGCGAGGTCCTGCACGTCGGAGAGCGTCAGCGCCGCCACGGAGCGGTGGATCGGGCCGACCCGCAGGGAGTGCTCGTTCTGGTCGACCAGCATGGCCAGCCCGTGGTCCCAGGGTGACGTGCCCACGGGCGCGTCGGCGTCACGCTGCGCGGTCTGCAGCCGCAGGTAGGCGGCGTAGCGGTGGTGCCCGTCCGCGATCAGCGCCTGCGTCGGGGCCAGCTCGCCGGCCACGTCGTCGAGGACGTCCGCGTCGGTGACCGCCCAGAGCCGGTGCTCGCTGCCGTCGAGGGCGACGAAGTCGGCGACCGGTCGGTCCTCGGCCGCCGACGTGAGCAGGTCACGCAGCCGCTGGCTGCTCTCGTGGACCAGCAGGATCGGCTCGAGGTTGGTCTCGGTGGTGCCCATCAGCAGGGCACGGTCGGCGACCGGCGCCTCCATCACGTCCTCGTGCGGGAGCACCACCCGGTCGGCCTCCGCGCGCAGCCCCACCAGGCCGATCAGCCCGCGCACCGTCATCGCGTCCGCGCGGTACTCGTAGAGGTAGAGCGCCGGCTCCTCGTCCGCCCGCAGGTAGGCCTTGTCGCGCCACTTCTGCAGCCGGTCGCGGACAGCCAGGTAGGGCCGCGGGAACCGCCGTGAAAGAATCAGCCGCACGATGTTGCGGCGGTTCGCCGCCTCCAGGTCGCGCACGGTCTCGGCGTCCAGGACGTCGTACGGCGGGGAGATCACCGTGCCGAGGTCGCCGACCACGTCGGCGTCGAAGCGCAGCCCGCGGAACGGCGCGAGGGTGAAGGGGCGTGGGGTGCTCACGGGCGCATCGTACGAGACCACCCGACCACCGACCCGAAAGTCGAGGCCCGTGTGCTGAGCTCCACCGACCGGCCACTGTCCCAGGCCTACGACCTGGCCCTGCTCGACCTGGACGGGGTCGTCTACATCGGCCCCGACGCCGTGCCGGGTGCCCCCGAGCACCTCGCGGCCGCGGTCGAGGCGGGGATGCACCTGGCCTACGTCACCAACAACGCCGCGCGTCCGCCGGCCGCGGTCGCCGAGCACCTGCGCGAGCTCGGCGTGCCCGCCAAGGACGAGGACGTGGTCACGTCCGCGCAGGCCGCTGCGCGGATGCTCGCGGACCGGTTGCCGGCCGGCTCTCCCGTCTTCGTCATCGGCGGCACCGGCCTGGAGGAGGCGCTGCGCGAGCGCGGGCTCGAGCCGGTGCAGGACCTCGACGCCGACCCGGTCGCCGTGGTCTCCGGTTACCACCCGGACGTGACCTGGAAGACGGTCAGCACCGGCGCCATCCTGGTCCGGCGCGGCCTGCCCTGGGTGGCCTCCAACACGGACCTCACGGTGCCCACGCCGCTGGGCCCCGGCCCCGGCAACGGCGCGCTCGTCGAGGTCGTGCGCCGGTTCGCCGAGCGTGACCCCGAGGTCGCCGGCAAGCCGCAGCCGCCGCTGCTCGAGGAGACGCTGCTCCGGGTCGGGGGAGAGCGACCCCTGGTCGTCGGGGACCGCCTCGACACCGACATCGAGGGCGCCGTGAACACCGGTCTCGACAGCCTGCTGGTGATGACCGGCGTGACCGGCCTCGACGAGCTGCTCGCCGCCGGGCCCGCCAGCCGGCCGTCGTACGTCGCCGCGGACCTGGCCGGCCTGGCCGAGCCGCAGCCCGAGGTCGACGAGAGCGACGGAGCAGCGGTGGGCGGCTGGACCGCGCAGGTGCGGGACGGCCGGCTGAGCGTCGAGGGCGACGGCACCGCCAGCGACTGGTGGCGCGCCGTGGCCGTCGCCGGCTGGCGCTTCCTCGACACCACGGGCGGCCCCGCTGCCACCGACGGGGTCACCGCGCCGAGTAGCGTGGCCCCATGAGCGAGCAGCCGACTGACCGCACCGGGCACCCGCAGGTGGACGCCGTCATCGACTCCATGGACACCCTCGACGAGCTGCCGGTGGCCGAGCACGTCACGGTTTTCGAGAGCGCCCACGACGCGCTCCGCGGCGCGCTGGCCGACGCCGGGCAGCAGGGCGGCTGAGGCCCGGTGCCCCGACGACTCCGCCTCGACGCGGAGCTGGTCCGTCGCGGACTGGCCCGGTCCCGTGAGCACGCCAGCGAGATGATCGCGGCGAAGCGGGTCAAGGTCGCCGGTGCGCTCGCGTCCAAGCCCGCCACCGGGGTCACCACCGACGTCGCGATCGTGGTGCTCGAGGACCCCGACCACCCCGACTTCGTCAGCCGGGGCGGGCACAAGCTCGCGGGCGCGCTGGCCGCGTTCACCCCCCTCGGGCTCGAGGTCGCCGGCCGTCGCTGCCTGGACGCCGGCGCCTCGACGGGCGGCTTCACCGACGTGCTGCTCCGGTCCGGCGCTGCCGAGGTGGTCGCCGTCGACGTCGGCTACGGCCAGCTCGCGTGGTCGCTCCAGCAGGACGCCCGGGTCCGGGTGCACGACCGCACCAACATCCGCGAGCTCACCACCGACCTCGTGGGCGGCACCGTCGACCTCGTCGTCGGCGACCTGTCGTTCATCTCCCTCGAGCTGGTCCTCGACGCCCTGCTCGGCGTCACCGCCCCCGACGGCGACCTGGCGCTGATGGTCAAGCCGCAGTTCGAGGTCGGCAAGGACAACGTCGGCAAGGGCGGCGTGGTCCGTGACCTGGCGCTGCGCGCCGACGCGGTCCTCGGCGTCGCCCAGGCGTCCGCCCGACGCGGCTGGGGCGCCCGCGCCGTGACCACCAGTCCGCTGCCGGGGCCGTCCGGCAACGTGGAGTACTTCCTCTGGCTGCGCCACGGCGAGCCCACCGTCGGCGCCGACGAGATCGACGCCGAGGTCCGTCGTACGGCGTCCCTGGGGGCACCGGGTGAGAGGGTGACGCCATGACCCAGCGGACCAGCAGGCCCCGGACCCGCCGCGTCCTCGTCATCGCCCACACCGGTCGCGAGGACGCACGCGACGTCGCGACCCAGGTGTGCCGCGAGCTGCACAAGCACGGCATGGAAGTGCGCCTGCTCGTCGACGAGGCCGCCGACCTCGCCCTGGACATCGCCGTGGACACCGTCAAGGCGGGACCGGAGGCGTCCGAGGGCTGCGAGCTCGCGGTCGTGATCGGCGGCGACGGCACGATCCTGCGCGCCGCCGAGCTGGCCCGCGACACCGGCACCCCGCTGCTCGGGGTCAACCTCGGCCACGTCGGCTTCCTCGCCGAGGCCGAGCACGAGGACCTCGAGCGCACCATCGACGCGATCGTGCACCGGCGCTACACCGCCGAGGAGCGGCTGACGATCGACGTGCACGTCTACCGCGACAAGGAGCTGGTCACCTCCACCTGGGCGCTCAACGAGGCCAGCGTGGAGAAGGCCGCCCGCGAGCGGATGCTCGAAGTCGTCGTCGAGGTCGACGGCCGGCCGCTGTCGCGCTGGGGGTGCGACGGGGTGGTGTGCGCCACCCCCACCGGTTCCACCGCCTACAACTTCTCCGCCGGCGGACCGATCGTCTGGCCCGGCGTCGAGGCGCTGCTGATGGTGCCGATCAGCGCGCACGCCCTGTTCGCGCGGCCCATGGTCGTGGCGCCGTCCTCGGTGCTCGCCGTGGAGCTGCTGGCCCGCACCGAGGGGGCCGGCGTGCTCTGGTGCGACGGCCGGCGCACCGTCGACCTGCCGCCGGGTGCCCGCATCGAGGTGCGGCGCGGCCGGGCGCCGGTCCGCCTGGTCCGGCTGCACCAGGCACCCTTTACCGACCGACTCGTCGCCAAGTTCGACCTGCCCGTCAGCGGCTGGCGCGGCGCTGCCGAGCGACGTCGCCGCGGCTCGGCCGCCGACCAACGCAAGGACAACGATGCTTGAGGAGCTGCGGATCACCTCGCTCGGGGTGATCGAGGAGTCCGTGCTCGAGCTCGGTCCCGGGTTCACCGCGATCACCGGTGAGACGGGTGCCGGCAAGACGATGGTCGTCACGGCGCTGGGCCTGCTGCTGGGCGGCCGCGCCGACACCGGGGCGGTGCGCACCGGCGCCCGCTCCGCGCGCGTCGAGGGTCTGGTCCGGCTGCCCGCCGCGGCCGCCGGCGAGACGCTGGCCACCCGGGTCGACGAGGCCGGCGGCGAGGTCGAGGACGGCCGTGTCCTGCTGGCCCGGCAGATCTCGGCCGAGGGGCGCTCCCGCGCGTTCGCCGGCGGGTCCGCGGTCCCGGTCTCGACACTGTCCGCGCTGGCCGACCCGCTGGTCGCCGTGCACGGCCAGTCCGACCAGCACCGGCTGCTCCAAGCCGCCGCCCAGCGCGAGTCGCTGGACCGTTTCGCCGGCGAGGAGACGATCGCGCTGCGTGACCGCTTCAGCGCCGGGTTCGCCCGGCTGCGGGCCGTGGAGGCCGAGCTGGCCGAGGTCGTGGAGAGCGCACGGGAGCGTGCCCGCGAGGCCGACCTGCTCCGCTTCGGCCTCGGCGAGGTCGAGGCCGTCGACCCGCAGCCCGGCGAGGAGGAGACGCTCGCCGCCGAGGAGGCCCGGCTCGGCTTCGCCGACACGCTGCGCACCGCTGCCTCCCAGGCCCGCGAGTGCCTGTCCGCCGAGGACGGCTCGCCCGACGCGATGAGCGCGGTCGCCGCCGCCCGCAAGCTGCTCGACGGGGTGCGCGAGCACGACCCGGAGGTGGCCAGCCTGGGTGACCGGCTCGCCGAGGTCAGCTACCTGCTCTCCGACGTCGCCGCCGACGTGTCGTCCTACGCCTCGACCGTCGACACCGACCCGGCCCGGCTGGCCGCGGTCTCCGAGCGCCGCGCCGCCCTGGGTGCGCTGACCCGCAAGTACGGCGAGACCGTCGACGAGGTGATGGCCTGGGCGCAGCAGTCCGCGGCGCGGCTCCTGGACCTCGACGGCACCGACGAGCGGATCGAGAAGCTCCGGGCCGAGCGGGACGACATCCGGTCCGCGCTCGCGGTCACGGGAGCCGAGCTCAGCGCCGCGCGCTCCGAGGCGGCGGTCCGGCTCGGTTCGGTCGTCACCGAGGAGCTGGACTTCCTGGCCATGCCGCACGCCGAGGTGACCGTCGCGGTCCGCCAGCACGAGGCAGCCGACGGTCTCGAGGTCGACGGACGCCTGCTGCGCTTCACCTCCACCGGGCTCGACGACGTCGAGCTGCTGATGGCCGCCAACCCCGGCGCCGAGCCGCGCCCGCTCGGCAAGGGCGCTTCCGGCGGCGAGCTGTCCCGGGTGATGCTGGCCGTCGAGGTGGCGCTGGCCGCCACCAACCCGGTGCCCACGTTCGTCTTCGACGAGGTCGACGCCGGTGTCGGCGGCAAGGCCGCGGTCGAGGTGGGCCGCCGGCTCGCGATGCTGGCACGGCACGCCCAGGTGCTCGTGGTCACCCACCTGCCGCAGGTCGCGGCGTTCGCGGACCGGCACGTCGTGGTGGTCAAGAGCAGCGACGGCACCGTCACCACGTCCGGCCTGACCACGCTGTCCGACGAGGCCCGGGTCAAGGAGCTGTCCCGGATGCTCGCCGGGCTCGAGGACTCCGACACCGCGCTGGCGCACGCCCAGGAGCTGCTCGCGACCGCCCAGGAGACCCGCTAGCACGACCGGGCGGGCACCACGCCCGGTCGCCTCCCGGGAACCAGGCGTCCCCCGTGGCAGGATTTGAGCGCCATGAGATTCAGCACCCGCCAGCCCGTCGACCCTGGCCTTCCCGGGCTCTCGGGAACGGCCCGCGTCGACCGGCGCACCAGCGCCCTCGTCCGCCGCCTCAAGCCCGGGGACGTCGCGGTCATCGACCACCTCGACCTCGACCGTGCCAACGCCGAGGCGCTCGTCGACGCCGGGGTCGCGGCCGTCGTCAACGCCTCGCCCTCGATCTCGGGGCGCTACCCCAACCTCGGCCCCGAGCTGCTGGTGCGCAACGGCGTCGTGCTCCTCGACAACGTCGGTCCCGACGTGTTCACCGCGGTCAACGACGGCGCGTCCGTGCGCCTGCACCAGGGCCAGCTGCTCGCCGGTGACACGGTGCTGGCCAGCGGCACCCGGCTCGGTGCCGACGAGGTCAAGGACCTGATGGAGGAGGCCCGCAGCGGGCTCACCACGCAGCTGCAGAGCTTCACCCACAACACCACCGAGTTCCTGCGCCGCGAGCAGGACCTGCTGCTGCACGGCCAGGGCGCGCCGCGGCTGCGCGCCCGCACCCAGGGACGGCCGGTGATCGTGGTCGTCAAGGGCTACGACTACCGCGCCGACCTGCGCCGGCTGCGCCGCTTCATCCGCGAGCAGCGCCCGGTCCTGATCGGCGTCGACTCGGGCGTCGACGCGCTGATCGCCGCCGGTCACCGTCCCGACGTCGCCGTGGTGGGGGAGCAGGGGCTGGCGCAGTCGGGCACCGCCGCCGAGCACGGCCAGGACGTCACCGACAAGGGCCTGCGCCACGCCCGCGAGGTGGTCCTGCACGCCGACCGCTCCGGCCGGGCCATCGGCTCGGACCGTCTCGAGCGTCTCGGCGTACGCACCCAGACGCTCGCCGCGTCCGGCACCACCGAGGACGTCGCGATGCTGCTCGCCGACGTCTCGGGGGCCTCCCTGATCGTCACCGTGGGCACCCATGCCACCCTCGACGAGTTCCTGGACCGGCAACGGTCCGGGCTCGCGAGCACCTTCCTCACCCGCCTGCGGGTGGGTCCCAAGCTGGTCGACGCCAAGAGCGTGCCGCAGCTGTACTCCGGCCGGGTGCGCTTGTGGCACCTCGCGCTGGTGGTGCTCGCGGGGCTCGTCGCGCTGGCTGTCGCCATCGCCGCGACCCCCGTGGGCGCGCAGTGGTGGAACGACCTGCGGCCGCACCTGACCGACGTCACCGACTGGATCCAAGGACTTCTCCCGTGATCTCTTTCCGCTACCACATCGTCTCGATCGTGTCGGTCTTCCTGGCACTCGCGATCGGCGTCGCGCTCGGCGGTGGCCCGCTCAAGGGCGAGGTGGACAACACCCTGGTCGACCAGGTGAAGGCCGACCGGGAGGCCAAGACGGCCCTCCAGGCCCAGATCACCGCGCTCAAGGCGACCGGCGGCTTCGACGACACGTTCGCCGACACCGTTGCGCCGACCTTGCTCGGCAGCTCGCTCAAGGGCCACGCCGTCGAGCTGGTGGTGCTGCCGACCGCGTCGCAGTCCGACGTGTCGGCGCTCGCGCAGTACGTCACCACCGCCGGCGGCACGGTCGGTGGCACCCTCCGGGTCGGCGACGGCCTGGTCGACGTGGGCAACAAGCAGCTCGTCGACGAGCTCGGCACCCAGCTCGAGGACGGCGCGTCCGGCGTGACCGTGCCCGCCGACGCGAGCGGCTACCAGCGGATGGGCGCCCTGATCGCCCGCGCCATCGGCACCGACAAGACCGGCGGCGAGCCGGTCGACAGCACCGCCGACTCGATCCTGGCCGGGCTGAGCACCGCCGGCATGATGTCCGCCGAGGGCACGCTCTCGCGCCGCGGCGACCTCGTGATGGTGGTGGCCGGCTCCGGCAGCGGCGACACGCAGTCCCGCCAGGGCACCAACAGCATCGTCACCACCCTGGTCGAGGCGATCGACACCGACACCAAGGGCGTCGTGCTCACCGGCCCGGTCGCTGCCGCCCGCACCAACGGCGTGGTCAAGGCGGTCCGCGACGACGTGACGGCCGCCCGCGACGTCTCCACGGTCGACACGCTCGGTCGTGCAGCCGGCCAGGTGGTCTCGGTGATGGCCCTCGCCGAGCAGGCCGCGGGTAAGACCGGTCACTACGGGGCCGTCGACGCGGCTGACGGGGCGATGCCGGGCGCGTCCGGGGCCGCGGGCGCCGGGGACTAACTGGTAGGCTAGAACCCCGTGGACGGGTGCCAAGCCCGCCTGATACGTCCTTTCGACCATCTTCAGCCACGGGAGTTCACTTGGCCGCATCGCAGCCGACCAAGCACGTTTTCGTCACCGGCGGGGTCGCCTCCTCGCTCGGCAAGGGGCTCACCGCCTCGTCGCTCGGCCGACTGCTCCGGTCCCGCGGTCTGCGGGTCACGATGCAGAAGCTCGACCCCTACCTCAACGTGGACCCGGGGACGATGAACCCGTTCCAGCACGGTGAGGTCTTCGTGACCAACGACGGCGCCGAGACCGACCTCGACGTCGGCCACTACGAGCGGTTCCTGGACACCGACCTGTCCGGCATCGCCAACGTGACCACCGGCCAGGTGTACAGCCAGGTGATCGCGAAGGAGCGTCGCGGCGACTACCTCGGGGACACCGTGCAGGTGATCCCGCACATCACCAACGAGATCAAGGAGCGGGTCCGCGCCATGGCGGGCGGCCCGACCGACGAGCACATCGACGTGGTGATCACCGAGATCGGCGGCACGGTCGGCGACATCGAGTCGCTGCCGTTCCTCGAGGCGGCCCGCCAGGTCCGCCACGACATCGGCCGGGACAACTGCTTCTTCCTGCACGTCTCCCTGGTGCCCTACATCGGCCCCTCGGCCGAGCTGAAGACCAAGCCGACCCAGCACTCGGTCGCCGCGCTGCGCTCGATCGGCATCCAGCCGGACGCGATCGTCTGCCGCTCCGACCGGGAGATCCCGGAGTCGGTGAAGAAGAAGATCTCGCTGATGTGCGACGTCGACGACGAGGCCGTTGTCAACGCCAGCGACGCGCGCTCGATCTACGACATCCCCAAGGTGCTGCACGCCGAGGGGCTCGACGCCTACGTCGTACGGCGTCTCAACCTGCCGTTCCGCGACGTCGACTGGTCCGAGTGGGACGACCTGCTGCGCCGGGTGCACCACCCCGACGAGGAGGTCACCGTCGCGCTGGTCGGCAAGTACATCGACCTGCCCGACGCCTACCTGTCGGTCGCGGAGGCGCTTCGTGCCGGCGGCTTCGCCCACCGCGCCAAGGTCAACCTGGTCTGGGTGCCCTCCGACGAGTGTGAGACCCGCGAGGGCGCGGCCCGGCTGCTCGCGGAGGCCGACGCGATCTGCGTGCCCGGCGGCTTCGGCATCCGGGGCATCGAGGGCAAGGTGGGCGCGCTGGAGTACGCCCGCACCACCGGCATCCCGGTGCTCGGCCTGTGCCTGGGCCTGCAGTGCATGGTGATCGAGTACGCCCGCCACGTGGGGGGAGTGCCCCAGGCCGACTCGACTGAGTTCCACCCCGACGCCGCCGAGCCGGTCATCGCCACCATGGAGGAGCAGCAGGCGTTCGTCGAAGGCGCCGGCGACCTGGGCGGCACCATGCGCCTGGGTCTCTACCCGGCGTCGCTCAAGGACGGCTCGATCGTGCGCGAGCTCTACGGCGAGGCGAAGATCGAGGAGCGGCACCGGCACCGCTACGAGGTCAACAACGCCTACCGCGACCGCCTCGAGAAGGCCGGCCTCATCTTCTCCGGCACCTCCCCGGACAACAACCTGGTGGAGTTCGTCGAGCTGCCCCGCGACGTGCACCCGTTCTACGTCGCCACCCAGGCGCACCCCGAGCTGCGCTCGCGCCCGACCCGGCCGCACCCGCTGTTCGCGGGTCTGGTGGGCGCGGCCATCAAGCGTCAGCGCGAGCTGCGCCTGGAGATCGACGAGACGACCCTGCGCCGTCACGACGACGACGCCGAGCAGGACGCCGTCGAGGCGCACTAGGCGCGTCGGGCGCGCAGCATCCGCTCGAGGCCGTCCACGCGGTCCAGCAGGTTGCGGCGGACGATCGGCGTGGTGCTCTCCCCGTGGGCGACCTCCTTGAGGCCGGCCACGAACTCCTCGTCGCCCACCGCGCTCGGGAACCAGGCCCGGATCATCACCATCACGACCAGGTGGCCGCCGGACAGGTCGGCCACGGTCGCGAGGTAGCGCGCGGTGTAGTCGCGCAGCAGGTCCTCCTGGCCGGGCCGCCAGAACGCCGCCGCGACGGTGGCGAACTTGTCCGACGGGACGGTGCGGTCCTCGAAGACGGCCTTCCAGACCTCTTCCTTGGCCTCCGGCTTGGGCGTCGCGGCGCGCACGGCGAGGGCCTGGATCCACGCGTCGGGGTCCCGGTCCCGGGCCAGCAGCTCAGCGACCTCGCGCTCCTCGACGGTGCCGAGCTCCGCACGCCGGACGAGCAGCGCCCAGGCAAGCTCGGTGTCGGCGGGGTCGTCGGCGATCGCCGCGCGGACCACGGTGACGTGGGCGTCGGTGACAGCGGTCCTCGCGAGCACCCGCAGGGACGCGTCACGCAGATCGGGGTTGCCGGCGAGCTCGCCCGCCAGGTCGGCGACCTCCTCCTGGAGGGCCTCCCGGGTGCCGTCGGGCGCCCACTGGTCGGCGGCGATCCGGGTGCGGAGCAGCACGTTCTGCGCGACGCCCGCCTCCGTCTCGCTGCGCAGGGCCGCGGCGGCGCACCGCACGAAGTCCACCGCGCCGATCTCGGCCTCGAAGAGCATGTCCCAGGCGGTGCTGACCGCCAGGGAGCGCGCCATGGTGGTCGGCAGCTCACCGGCCCGGTCGAGCATCACCCGCCTCGACGCCGGGTCCGTCCGGGCCACCGCGAAGGTCAGGTCGTTGTCGTTGACCAGCAGCAGGTCGCCCGCGGGCACGTCGGCGACGAGCGTGCGCTCGCCGTCGGTCTCGACGGCCACCAGCGCCGTACGGCGCAGCCCGTCGTCCGTGGCGGTGTAGACGCCGAGGTCGAGACGGTGCGGGCGCGGCGGCAGGTCGTCGGGGGAGGCGACCGTGACCAGCACGCCGGCGTCGGTGCGCTCGACGGCGACCCGGTCGGTACCGTCCCGGTCCAGCCAGCTGGTGGTCCACCCGCCCAGGTCGCGTCCGGAGGCAGCACCCACGGCCCCCATCAGGTCGGGGAGGGTGGTGTTGCCCCAGGCGTGCTCCTCGAAGTAGCCCCGCAGGCCGGCGACGAACGCGTCCTCACCGACGAAGGCGACGAGCTGGCGCAGCACGCTGGCGCCCTTGACGTAGGTGATCGCGTCGAACACCGAGGTGCCTTCGGCGACGTCGTGCGCGGGCTGGCGGATCGGGTGCCGGGTCGCGGCGCGGTCCGAGGCGTAGCCGAGCACCTTCGAGGAGGTCAGGAAGTCGCTCCAGGCGTCGGTGAACTCGGTGGCGTGCACGCTCGCCCAGGTCGCGGCCCACGACGCGAACGCCTCGTTGAGCCAGAGGTCGTCCCACCACTGCATGGTCACCAGGTCGCCGAACCACATGTGCGCCATCTCGTGCAGCAGGATCTCCGCGCGGTAGGCGCGCTCCCGCCGGGTGGGCGCGGTCCGGTAGAGGGAGAAGTCGCCCCAGGTGACGCAGCCCCAGTTCTCCATCGCGCCGGCCATGTCGGGGATGAAGACGTGGTCGTACTTCTCCTGCGCGAAAGGCCGGCCGAACTGCTCGCCGAAGAACGCCAGCCCGGCCTCGGTGAGCCCGAACAGCTCCTCGGCGTCCCGGTCGAGGACGTGGGCCACGGACTGACGGCACAGCAGCCCCAGGTCGTGCCCGCCGCGGCGGCTGCGCACCTCGTGGAAGGGGCCGGCGTTGACGACCACGACGTAGGTCGACAGGGACGGCGTGTCCGGGAAGACCCAGCGGCGGCCGCCGTCGGCCTCGGTCACGGTGTCGACGGCGCTGTTGGACGCGACCGTCCACTCCGCGGGCGCGAGCACGGTGAACGCGTGCGGCGCCTTCAGGTCGGGCTGGTCGAAGCAGGCCCAGGCCCTGCGGGCGTCGTCGGGCTCGAAGGACGTCCAGACGTAGACCTTGTCGTCGCTCGGGTCGACGCAGCGCTGGATGCCCTGCTGCGCGCTCACCTGGTCCTGCGTGGACGCCACGACGAGCACGTTGCGCGCGGCCAGACCGGTCAGCCGGACCCGGCCGTCGGCGACGTCCCCGGCCGGGAGCGGGACGCCGTTGAGGGTGGCGGAGACGACCTCCGCGACGCAGTCGACGAACGTCTCGGCGCCGGGCTCGGCGCAGGTGAACGTCACGGTCGACGTCGCGCGCCAGGTGGTGCCCTCGAGCAGTCCGGTCATGTCGACGTCGATGTCGTAGCGCTCGACGTCGACCAGACGGGCTCGGGTGGTCGCTTCGTCGCGGGTCAGGCTGGCGGGCATGGGTCTCCTCGTGGGTGGGTGCCGCGCCACGCTAGCGTCACCCCATGCCCGGCGACCTGCGCGACATCCCCGAGTCCTGGACCCTGCACGCGCAGGAGCGCATCTGGGACGGGCGTGCCCCCTTCGCCGTACGGCGTGACGAGCTGTCCGCGCCGGGGGAGGACGAGACGTTCTCGCGGGTGGTCGTGGAGCACCCCGGCGCCGTGGTGGTGCTCGCCCTCGACGAGCAGGACCGGGCCCTGGTGCTGACGCAGTACCGGCACCCGGTCGGGATGCGGCTCGTGGAGCTGCCGGCCGGACTGCTCGACCAGCCGGGGGAGGACCCCCGAGCGGCCGCGGAGCGCGAGCTGCGCGAGGAGGCGCTGCTGCTGGCCGAGGAGTGGACCCAGCTGCTCTCGACGTGGTCCACGCCCGGGATCATCGCCGAGCGGATCACCTACTTCGTGGCCCGCGGCCTGAGTGAGGCGCCGGACCGCGACGGCTTCGTGCCCCGCCACGAGGAGGCGCACATGACCACCGCGTGGGTGCCGGTCGCCGACCTGCTCGCCGGCGTCCTCGACGGCAGCCTCGCGGACGGCCCGCTGGCGCAGGCGGTCATGGCACACGCGCTGCGCGGCTAGACTCAGCCGCGCCGTCCCGGCGATGTGACGGTGAACCCAGGAGAAAGAGCAGAGTTCCGATGAAGGTCGGCGTTCCGAAGGAAGTCAAGAACCACGAGTACCGGGTGGCCCTCACCCCCGTGGGCGTCCACGAGCTGGTCCAGAACGGGCACGAGGTGCTCGTCGAGAAGGACGCCGGGTCCGGGTCGCTGATCCCGGACGCGGAGTACGTCGCCGCGGGCGCGACCATGGTCGACGAGGCCGACGACGTGTGGGGCACCGCCGACATGGTCCTCAAGGTCAAGGAGCCCGTCGCGGAGGAGTACCACCGCATGCGGGAGGGCCAGACCCTCTTCACCTACCTGCACCTGGCCGCCGACCGTGCGCTGACCGACGAGCTCGTGTCGCGCAAGGTCACCGCGATCGCCTACGAGACCGTGCAGCTGCCCTCCGGCGCGCTGCCGCTGCTCTACCCGATGTCCGAGGTCGCGGGCTGCCTCGCGCCCCAGGTCGGCGCGCACTCGCTGATGCGCGCCCAGGGCGGCCGCGGCGTGCTGCTGGGCGGCGTCGGCGGCGTCGCGAACGCGAAGGTCGTGATCATCGGGGCCGGAGTCTCCGGCCAGAACGCCGCCAACATCGCGCTCGGTATGGGTGCCGACGTGACGCTGCTCGACACCGACCTCGACAAGCTGCGGATGTCGTTCTGGCGCTACAGCAACCGGGTGCACGGCCTCGCGTCGTCCAAGCTCGCGATCGAGCAGCAGGTCACCGAGGCCGACATGGTCATCGGTGCGGTGCTGATCCCGGGCGCGAAGGCCCCCAAGCTGGTCAGCAACGACCTGGTCGCGCAGATGAAGCCGGGCTCCGTGCTCGTCGACATCGCGGTCGACCAGGGTGGCTGCTTCGAGGACACCCGGGCCACCACGCACGCCGACCCGACCTACACGGTCCACAACTCGGTGTTCTACTGCGTGGCCAACATGCCTGGCGCGGTCCCCAACACCTCGACCTACGCGCTGACCAACGCGACGCTGCCCTACGCGGTCGCGCTGGCCAACAAGGGCTGGGAGAAGGCGCTGCGCGACGACACGTCGCTGGCGCTGGGCCTCAACACCCACGCCGGTCACCTCACCAACGCCCCGGTCGCCGAGGCGCACGGCCTGGAGGCCGTGTCCCTGGACGGGGTCCTCGCCTGAGCGACTCCTCGGTGCAGCGTGCGGTCCGCACCTACCTCGACCACCTGGTCGTCGAACGTGGGCTCGCGGACAACACGCTGTCCTCCTACCGGCGCGACCTGCGCCGCTACGTCGGTCACCTCGCGGACCGCGGCCTGGACGACCTGGCCGCGGTCCGCGAGGACGCAGTGACCGGCTTCCTGCGCGCCCTGCGCGAGGGCGACGCCGACCACCCGCCGCTGTCCGCGGGCTCGGCGGCGCGCGCTGTCGTGGCCGTGCGCGGCTTCCACAAGTTCGCGGTCCGCGAGGGTCTCACCGAGGTCGACCCGTCCGCCGCCGTACGCCCACCGGCTCCGGCCAAGCGCCTGCCCAAGGCGCTGCCGCTCGCGGACATCGAGCGGATCCTCGACGCCGCCGGCGCCCCCGGTACGGCGCTCGCCCTGCGGGACCGGGCGCTGCTGGAGCTGCTCTACGGCACGGGCGCCCGGATCTCCGAGGTCGTCGGGCTGGACGTCGACGACGTTGCCGACATGGCCGACCACAGCGTCGAGACGGTGCTGCTGCGGGGCAAGGGCGGCAAGGAGCGGATCGTCCCGGTCGGCAGCTTCGCGCAGGCCGCCGTCGACGCCTACCTGGTGCGTGGCCGCCCGGAGCTGTCGCGGGCAGGCACCGGGACCGGCAAGGGTGTGCCGGCGCTGTTCCTCAACGCCCGCGGCGGACGGCTGTCCCGGCAGAGTGCCTGGACGGTGCTGGCCCGTGCGGCCGAGCGTGCGGGCGTCTCGGCCGAGGTCTCCCCGCACACGCTGCGGCACTCGTTCGCCACCCACCTGCTCGACGGCGGTGCCGACGTGCGCGTCGTCCAGGAGCTGCTCGGGCACGCCTCGGTGACCACCACGCAGGTCTACACGCTGGTCACGGTCGACAGCCTGCGCGAGGTCTACGCGACCGCGCACCCCCGCGCACGTGACTGACGCGCAAATGTCGACAAGTCGTTCGGCGCGCCGCCCCGAAATCCCTGCCCTGGCTAGTTAACTGGCGGCGTAAGGCAGCTTCCGACAGTGAGAGGCACGCGCATGGACGACCACCGCACCACCTCCCCGCTCGTCATGCCGCCTCGCGCCACCCCGACCCCCCAGGCCACAGGAGATCACGAGCGCGTGAGCGACCCGATCCCGTTCCGACGTCCCGACCCCGCCGCACCCGACATGGTGCCCGCGCCCGAGCCCGCAGGCGAGCTGGGCCCGACCGGGCGGCCGATGCCGCACCTGCCGGTGCCCGGTCCCCGCACCACCCACGGCAACGCCCGGGTGATCGCGATGTGCAACCAGAAGGGTGGCGTCGGCAAGACCACGACGACGATCAACCTCGGTGCCTCGCTCGCGGAGTACGGCCGCAAGGTGCTCCTGGTCGACTTCGACCCGCAGGGCTCCCTCTCGGTCGGCCTCGGCCTCAACCCGCACGACATGGAGCTGTCGGTCTACAACCTGCTGATGGAGCGCGACGTCGCCCTCGACGAGGTCGTGGTCAAGACCAACGTCGCCGGCATGGACCTGCTGCCCTCCAACATCGACCTGTCCGCCGCCGAGGTGCAGCTCGTGCACGAGGTGGCCCGGGAGCAGACGCTGCGCCGGGTGCTCGGCCCCGCGCTGTCGGAGTACGACGTCATCCTCATCGACTGCCAGCCCTCGCTGGGCCTGCTCACCGTCAACGCGCTCACCGCGGCCGACGGCGTGATCGTGCCCCTGGAGTGCGAGTACTTCGCGCTGCGCGGCGTGGCGCTGCTCAAGACCACGATCGACAAGGTCACCGAGCGGCTCAACCCGAAGCTGCACATCGACGGCGTCCTCGGCACCATGTACGACGGCCGGACCCTGCACGGCCGTGAGGTCATGGAGCGCCTGGTGCAGGCCTGGGGCGACACCGTGTTCCACACCGTGATCCGCCGTACGGTCAAGTTCTCGGACTCGACCGTCGCCGGCGAGCCGATCACCACCTATGCCGGGAGCAGTGCGGGCGCCGACTCCTACCGGCAGCTGGCCAGGGAGGTGCTGGCGCGTTGCCCCGACGCGTGAGCCTCCCGCACGCCGACGACCTGTTCCGCCCGACCGTCGTCCGCGGCAACGCGGAGGCCGTCGAGCAGCAGGAGCCCGAGGCGCCCGCGCCCGTTGCGACGGAGCCGGAGAAGAAGGGCCCGAGCAAGCGGGTCAAGCACGATGAGAAGATGACGGTCTACATCACCTCCGACGAGCTGCTCGACATCGAGCACGCCCGGCTGTCGCTGCGTCGCACCACTGGCGTGGCGGTCGACCGGGGGAGGCTGGTGCGTGAGGCGGTCGCGATCGCGCTGGCCGACCTCGAGGAGAACGGCGAGGACTCCGTCCTCGTGCACCGACTGACCACCCCATGACCCTGGATGCGAGCACGCCCTTGTCGGACGAGATCGAGGTCCCGACGGAGGGCGAGTCCGGTGCGTTCTCCCTGCACCTGGACAACTTCGAGGGTCCCTTCGACCTGCTGCTGAGCCTGATCGCCAAGCACAAGCTCGACATCACCGAGGTCGCGCTGTCGAAGGTGACCGACGAGTTCATCGCGCACATCAAGGCCGCGGGCCCCGAGTGGGACCTCGAGCAGACGTCGTCGTTCCTGCTGGTCGCCTCGACCCTGCTCGACCTGAAGGCGGCGCGGCTGCTGCCCTCGGGCGACGTGGAGGACGAGGAGGACCTCGCCCTGCTGGAGGCGCGCGACCTGCTGTTCGCGCGGCTGATGCAGTACAAGGCGTTCAAGCAGGTCGCCGGGATGCTGGCCACCCGGATGGCGGGGGAGGCGCACCGGCACCCGCGCGCGGTCGGGATGGAGGAGCGCTACGCGTCCCTGCTGCCCGAGGTGCTGATCGGCATCGGCCTCGAGCAGTTCGCCGCCCTGGCCGCCAGGGCCATGCAGCCCAAGCCGGTGCTGGAGTTCTCGCTGGCCCACATCCACGCCGCGACCGTCTCCGTGCGCGAGCAGGCCGCCCTGGTCGTGGACCGGCTGCGGCACTCGGGCACACTGACGTTCCGGTCGCTGGCCGCCGACAGCCCCGACATGCTGACCCGGGTGGCGCGGTTCCTGGCGCTGCTGGAGCTGTTCCGCGAGGGCGCGGTCTCCTTCGACCAGGTGACCCCGCTCGGGGAGTTGACGGTGCGCTGGACCGGCGCCCAGGACGGCGAGGTGGAGATCACCGACGAGTTCGACGGCAACCCGGACGCCCAGGAGGTCACCGACGTGAGTGTCGGTGCGCAGGAAGAGGACGAGAATGACTGACCCGTTGGTCGAGCCTGAGACCGAGACCCTCGACGTGCCCCTGGCCGCCCTGCACCCCGCCCTCGAGGCGGTGCTGATGGTCGCCGACCAGCCCCTGGACCACCTGTCCCTGGCCACCGCGGTCGGCTACCCGGCCGACCAGGTGACCGAGGCGCTGCACGCCCTCGCGGCCGACTACACCGAGCAGGGCCGCGGCTTCGACCTGCGCAACGTGGCCGGCGGGTGGCGCTACTACACCCGCGAGGAGTACGCCCCCGTCGTCGAGCAGTTCGTCCTCGACGGCCAGCAGGCACGGCTCACGCAGGCCGCGCTGGAGACGCTCGCGGTGGTCGCCTACAAGCAGCCCGTCAGCCGCGCCCGGGTCTCCGCGATCCGCGGCGTCAACGTCGACGGCGTGATGCGCACCCTGCTCGCCCGCGGTCTCGTCGAGGAGGCGGGCCACGACAACGAGACGACGGCGACGCTCTACCGCACCACGGGCTACTTCCTGGAGCGCATCGGCGTGACCTCGCTCGAGGAGCTGCCCGAGCTCGCGCCGCTGCTGCCCGAGATGGGCGACCTCGACGACATCGACGCCCGCGCCGAGGCGGCCGACGCCGTGGACGACGCATGAGCTCCCCGCACGGCGTCGACCCCCGCGACGTGCCCGGCGGCCCGCCCGACGAGGACGGCCTGGTCCGGCTCCAGAAGCTGCTCGCCCAGTCCGGCGTCGCCTCCCGCCGCAAGTGCGAGGAGCTGATGCTCGACGGGCTCGTCGAGGTCGACGGTGAGGTCGTCACCCGTCTCGGCACCAAGGTGGACCCGTTCACCGCGGTGATCCGGGTCGACGGCAAGCGGCTGCCGCCGGTGAGCCCCAACGTCTACCTGGTGCTCAACAAGCCCCGCGGTGTCGTCTCCACCATGAGCGACCCCGAGGGACGCCGTACTCTCGAGGAGTTCGTGGCCGACCGCCCCGAGCGGCTCTTCCACGTCGGCCGCCTCGACACCGACACCGAGGGCCTGATCCTGCTCACCAACGACGGCGACTTCGCGCAGAAGGTCGCGCACCCGTCCTACGAGCTCGACAAGACCTATGTCGCGCAGGTCGACGGGCAGGTCTCCAAGGCGACGATCAAGCAGCTGCTGGCCGGCGTCACCCTCGAGGACGGACCGGTCGCCGTGTCCGAGGCGAAGCTGGTCTCGGCCACGCCCGACCGCTCGATCGTCGAGCTGACCATCCACGAGGGCCGCAACCGGATCGTGCGCCGGCTCCTCGACCACCTTGGGCACCCGGTCACCAAGCTGACGCGTACGGCGATCGGGCCGGTCCAGCTCACCGGGCTGAAGAAGGGCGCGCTGCGCGAGCTCACCCGCGACGAGCTCGGCACCTTCCTCGACGCCGCGAAGCTCTGAGCGTGCACGCCGTCACCGTCACTGTCGCGCAGTACGGCATCGTCCTCGTCGGCCTCGGCGCGCTGCTCGCCTGGTGGCAGGCCGGGCGGCACGACCGACTGACCATGCTGGCGGCCGGTGTGGTCGCGCTCGTGCTGCTGTTCGTCGGCATCCAGGTCGCTGCCCACCTCTGGGTCGACCCGCGGCCGTTCGTCGTCGACCACACGACCCCGTGGTTCGCCCACCCGCCGGACAACGGGTTCCCCTCCGACCACTCCGCCCTCGGCGCAGCCGTCGCCGTAGTGGTCGCGTTCTGGCGCCGTCGACTCGGCCTGCTGCTGCTCGTGGTCGCGCTGCTCGTCGGTGCGGCTCGCGTGCTCGCCGGGGTGCACCACGTCCCCGACGTCGTCGGGGGAGCGCTGATCGGTGCGGTCTCCGCAGGGCTGGCCGTGGTCGCCGTACGACGTGGGGCGCGTGCGCTGAGCGCATGAGCACCGCGCGGACCGCTCCTCTCCCCCCGGAACGTTGAGTCGGCCCTCGGTCGCGTTGAGTCGGCTCTCGGTCGCGTTCGGGCAGCAGTCAGCGGTCAGACGGGTTCTCCAGGGTTCTCAGGTACGCAATCTGGGCGACGAGCTCCCGGTGACGTTCCTCGATCATGCGACGGTCACTGACCGTCGCTCGCCGGAACTGGGCCTCGAGGACGGCCGTGGCCTGGTCCTCGTCGAAGTCGTACCGCTCGCGAAGAGCGGCCACTGCTGACTCTGGACCTTCTGCGCCTAGCAGCAGATCGAGTACGGCGTGGGGCTCGCGCACCAGGAGCGTCAGGGCCTTGAAGATCCGCAGCAGACTCTCCGTGCGCTCGATCTCGACGGGGAGCGGGAGTTCTTCGTTCCGCGACGGCATGAGCAGCACCTTGGCAGCCGGGTCGCGGCCGGCGCCACTGTCGGCGCTCGATGGTCTACTGAGAGTCCGTTGGTCGAGCTCGTCGAGACCAGCTTTCTCCCGGGCATCGAGCCGCGGTTGAGACCCTGAAATCTCTGTCCACAGATATCGAACACACTCTCGAATATGTCCCTGGTCGGTGCTTGAATGACTCTATGGACGCGACCACAGCACTCGACACCGGCGGGGAGATCCTCGACGCCGTCAGTGACCTGTATGCGCGGACCATCGCGGACAACGCCCGGATCTTCCGGCTCGCCTATGACTTCGCGACGGTCAACAACGAGGACGCCA